>OFEU01000150.1_pt1 | contig 80587 bp, 88 predicted proteins | sample 1521221 | NCBI WGS metagenome assembly OFEU01 (sample SAMN03766357, study PRJEB24113) | microbial mat metagenome | isolation source: enrichment culture HLUCC-O from microbial mat sample contains cyanobacterium... | reverse complement strand
AAAGGGGTTCATGCCAGCCCCCTTTCGCCTGCCGGGACCGTGACGCTTGCATGAATCACACCCGGACATACCGAGATCACTTCCGCCACGCGGGCGGTTTTGGTATCGCTGATTGCAGCCATTGGAAAACTTATCCTTTTCTGATGGTCAGAGCCGGGTGAGAGGGTGCCTCCTCTCGCTCGGCTTGCAATCAATTATAGGTTATTTGGAACGTATGTGCAACATGGGTTGTGGGGGAAATTGGGGTTGGGGTTGCGAGGGAGAGCGCGATGCACAAGCTGCAAATCATCAGCATCGGCGAACCAGCCGGCGTGATCCTCCCGGAGGAGGTCATGGCGCGCCTCGGAGCCAGCGAGGGCGACACGATTTGCCTCACCGAAGCGGGAGGTGGGGGCTACCGTTTGACGATGTGGAGCGCGGAGTTTGAGGGGCAGATGAGGGTTGCGGAGGGGATTATGGAGGAGGATTGGGAGAATTTGAGGGGGATGGGGGAGTGAGATGATCATACGGCGCCGGAGCGCTTTCGCATCTCCCGGCGACCGTGCTTTCCTTGCAACATCACGCGGATGTCGCGCTTTTACCCGTACCCTCGGCTTGCCAAAAACACCCAATTCGTAGATTGGCGCTGCTCTTAGATTGCCAAAAAACCTCTTGATTCTGGATGGACTTGAGCATCAATATGTGGAAAAGAGCCCGTAAGTTGGCGTGCCATGTTTAGAGAGGGGATTCGGCGTGGCTTTGCGTAAAACAGAGGCCCAAGCAAAACTGATTAAGCCTGCAGCGGTAATCGTACAACAGGGAAAAATTCTCGATTACATTGACGGCACTACACAGCGGAACGAAACTCCAGAAGAGTACGTGCGACAGGAAATTGCCAAATCCCTTGTCCGCGAGTATGGATACGAAAAAGCTGAAATATCTGTAGAATTTACCCTTCGATTAGGTTCGCGCAAGCCGCGCGCTGATCTTGCCATATTTGATGAAGGCGACGCGCATGTTCAGGATCGAGCGCGAACAGTTGTCGAATGCAAGTCGCAAAAAGTCAAATCAACTGACCGAAAGGAAGGGGTCGCGCAGCTTCATAGCTATATGTCCGCATGCCCCAATGTTATCTATGGCATGTGGACGAATGGTTTGGAGCGTTTCTGTTACAGGCGCGTTGATACGAATGGAAAGATCGTATTTGAGGAAATACCGGACCTGCCCGGAAAGGGGCGAACAGAGGATGAAGTAGAACGCCCACGGTTCGATCAACTTAAGGCCGCTTCGTCTGATGCCCTTCTTTTTGCCTTCCGCCGTTGTCACAATTATATCGCAGGGAACCAAGGACTACAAAAACCAGAAGCGTTTTGGGAATTGCTGAAGATAATTTTCTGCAAAATTCACGATGAGAGAAGCTCAAATGAGGTCGAGTTTTACGCTACATCAAAAGACCGCCATGGCCTAAACGGGCGTCTTAAAGTCAAAAAACGCATTGAAAACTTATTCAATGAAGTTAAAAAAGAATATATAACGATCTTCCGTGAAAATGAAACAATTGAACTAAACCCAGAAGTTTTGGCGTACATAGTTAGCCAGCTACAGATGTACTCGCTCCTTGAGAGCGATATCGACGTGAAGGGCCGGGCCTACGAAGAAATTGTGGGCTCGAATCTTCGTGGTGATCGGGGAGAGTTTTTCACCCCACGCAACATCTGCCAGATGACAGTATCAATGCTCGATCCAAGTGAGCGACAAGTTATACTCGATCCGGCATGTGGCACCGGCGGATTTCTCATCACCGCCATGAACTATGTCATCGAGAAAATCCGTGGCGCTGAGATCAGCAAGTGGGGAGACGTAGAGCGAGCCGAGAACGCTATCCGCCAGCGGGTCCAGCGGTTCGCCCAAAACTTCATCGTCGGGATGGACTTGAATCCTAACCTCGTCAAGGCGTCAAAGATGAATATGGTCATGAACAATGACGGGGCTGGCGGATTGTTTCAGGCAAACTCGCTAAAACCGGCCGCGACGTGGGATGACGACCTGCGCGAGCGCAAGATCATGGGCGAAGTCGACTTAATTTTTACGAACCCTCCATTCGGCTCAAAGATCCCAATCGATGAACCTTCGATACTCGAAGCGTACGACCTTGGCCACATCTGGTCCTATGACGCAGACACCGATCGCTGGACGCGAACCGATGCGGTGCAGAAGTCCCAGCCGCCGGAAATCCTTTTTATTGAGCGTTGTGTGAAATTCTTGAAGCCCGGCACGGGCCGGTGCGCCATAGTGCTACCCGACGGCATTCTTGGTTCACCGGGGCTCGGATATGTGCGCGAGTGGATACTTCAGAACACCCGAGTTCTTGCCAGCATCGATCTGCATCCGGACACCTTCCAGCCCCACGTCAGCGTCCAGACCAGCGTTCTGGTCCTGGAGCGCAAAACTAATGAGGAAATCGCCGTCGAATCTGCCGCCGGGCGGATGAATGACTATGAAGTCTTCATGGCCGTAGCCAACCACATCGGCCACGATAAGCGCGGCAACGTCACCTATGTCCGCGACAAGACAGGCAACGAGATTGTCGAAGAGGTTGAAGAAACCCTGAAGGAGTATGAGGAAGGGAAGCCCGTTTACAAGAAGCAACGGACGCGCCGAAAGGTCATTGACGACAACACATTGCAGATCGCACAGGCATTCAGAACATGGCTGTCCGAGCAAGACTGACCCCGCCCCGCGCCCCGCAAAGCGACTGGCCGTGGCACAACGTAAAGGCGTTGTCGCTAAAGGCATCGCTGTTATTCAACGGTGGGCGGCGAATGGAAGCCGAGAACTTCCTAGCGAGCGGTTTCGGCGTCCGCGTCGCCATTGAGGCGCAGGGATCGGGCTGGACGCGCCTTGCGAGCGTCGCCCATGCATGGCAGCCGTCTAGGCTGAAGGGAATCCAGGTGGGACCGGAGTTCGGAACACCGTTCCTCGCGGCGACGCAGGTGTATGACGTTCGCCCCGTCCCGCGGAAATGGCTGTCGCTGGACAGAACCGGCGATCATGCACAGCGGTTTGTGAAAGAAGGCACGATCCTTGTAACCTGTTCGGGCAGCGTTGGCCGGGCCACACTCGCTCACTCCCCCACTAAGGACATCCTGATTTCGCACGACTTAATCCGCATCGATGCTGTCGATCCGGACTGGTGGGGCTGGATCTATGCTTACCTGCGCGCGCCGACGGTGCGAGAAATGATGAAAGCCGCGCAGTATGGCCATATCATCAAACACCTCGAAACCCATCACTTTCACGCGCTTCCGATTGTCCACGTTGGTCCGCAGCGGCTGGGCGAATTCGATACCAAGGCAAAGTCAGTCTTGGCCAAGCGTGATCGCGCTTACGCTCTGATGCTGGAAGCTGAGGATCTTTTTCTGAAGGCATTCGGGGAATTCTCGCCAGATGACCTAGGAGAAACAGGCTTCTCGGCTCGAGCAAGCGAAGTATTTGGTACTACTCGCCGCAGGCTCGATGCATGGCACCACAACCCGTCAGCAAAGGCTATCGCTGCGCATTTAGGAAAGAGGGCAGCAGCTTGGTCGTCAATCACCGACCTCGGTTTCGACGTATGGCTGCCAACACGATTCCGCCGAATTGCGGCTGAAGATGGCGTCTACTTGCTCGACAGTTCCGACCTATTCGAAATCAACCCCGATATCACAAAGCGCATCGCAGACAAAGACTTCGGCGATCCCTACGATGGAAGGGTCAGGCAAGGCTGGATCCTCCTTTCTCGTTCCGGACAGATCTACGGCCTCAATGGTTCCGCCATGATCGCCGGGCATTGTCACGAGGATAAAGTGATCTCGGACCATATCATCCGGATCGCTCCGAACGAACCAAAATGCCGAACTGGCTACCTGCTTATGGCCATGACGCATCCAACGTTGGGTCGACCTCGGGTGAAATGCTTGCCCTATGGATCAAGCATTCCGGAAATCGAGGTCTTTGACGTTCAGGGCTTCCAAATCCCCCGTCTTGAACCGGCAATGGAAGCAGTGATCGCAGATCGCGTTGAAAAGGCGGCTCGATTGCGGGACGAAGCTGATGGAATAGAAACACAACTTGGTGCCGATGCAGACGCTATAATTTATTCATTCCTTAGGGTCATGGCAGAGTAATGAATCAACTTGGGGGGCATCTCCCCCCACCTCACCCAACCCGATTCTTCCGATACGAATCCTTCACCGCGATCTTCCCGTCCCTGAACACGAAAAGATCGCAGCCATAGGTCTCGATCTTGCCATTCGGGCCGGTGGCCTTGAAGAGCCATTCGGTGACGCCGCGGTTGCCCTGGATGAAGTGTCTGGGGGCGTTCCAGCTGGCGTCGGGGAAGTTCTGGAAGAAGGTTTCGATGGCGGCGCGGACGTCTGTCTGGCCCTCAAAACGGGCGCCGTCGGCATTGGGGCCGGTGGCGGGGAGGAAGGCGCAGTCTTCGGTCATCATGGCGAGGATGGCGTCCGGGTCATGGCGGTTCCAGGCCTCGGCGAAGGCGTCGAGAAAGGCCTCGTTGACAATATTCTGATCGGCCATGGGGCATCCTCCTCTTGTCGTTGGGTCAACCTAACCCGGGGCGCGCGCGCCGCCAAGTGTGGTCGCCAAGCATGAGCGCCAAGTGTGGTCGCCAACATGGCCGGCATCGCGGCAGCACCGGGGATGGCGACGGGGCCTACCGCGCTGCGGGAATGCAGCCTTCCAGCCCGGCGGGCAGCACCAGCCATGCGCCGGCTGCGTAGAGACGCTGCGTCAGATCGGGCGTATCGCTGCGCAAGGTCAGCAAAATCGGCGAAACAGACGTCACGGCGGCATCGGGAAGGCTCGCGAGAAGATCGGCGGGCGGGAACGGCACGAAAACGGCCGGCGCCTCGCCACCGAAACGCAGAACGAGCGCAAGCACCGCGATCCAGCAGACGGCCAGAACCGGCACGGCCAGGACAAACCGTCTCGAAAGCACGCGTAATTCGCCTTTATGCGCTGCCATGCGACCGCCCTTCCTGCGATTGTACTGCCCCTCAGTAATCATGCACATGCTCTAGTTGCAGACCGTTCTCTTCGAGATTGCGAAGAGCGCCCCCGAGCTCCCCGACCGGGATCAGGAAGAGATGACGGGTATCACCATAGCCCTGGCGCGGCAGATCGGCGAGGGCGCCTTCCTGCCCGGAGCGCTGCGAAATCGCGGTGAACATGATCTGATCATTGCCGGCGATTTCCACAAAGCGGGCCCCAGCCTGCGCCCAGTCGAACAGAATGCCCGTCAGCTTGCGATAACGGGGCGTCTCGACGAGGGCCCCCTGCTCCGTCATGCGCAGCAGGCGCACACCGTCAGCCGCTTCCAGGATACGGGGATCGAGATCCGCGACGACCATCTCGAGGGTCAGCTCGTCCTGCCCGACGGCCTCGACCGCCTGCGCGATCAGCCCGGCATAAGCCGCGCGCGCATGATGCTCCAGCCCGAGCGCGATGGCGCGTTCCCGATCCCGGAACGTCCCCTGCGATGCCGCCCGCAAGGCAGCGGCATCCGCGCGGAAGTCGTAGCGATACCACGGCACCTGTTGCAGGAATTCAGCGTAAGCCGCCGCCTGACGCGCGGAGAGCTGGTCGAGCGCACTCTGCTCGGGGCCGCGGACCCATGTCACCAGACGCCCGATACTCTCCTCATACGCCGCCTTGAGCAGCATCTCGAAGGTGAAGGATACGCCGATGATGTGAATCATCTGGCGTGTTTCGCCATCGACCTCACCCAGAGCCGCACTGGCACGCGTCAGATCGCAGACAATCCGCCAATAGCCCGTAATGGCGGACCAGTAGCCGAAATCATGCGGATCACGCCGGCTGATGATCTCGGCATAATCATCATAGGCATGCACGATATGCCATTCGGGATAGGTCATGAGCGTGCGCGTGGCGGAGCGCGTCCGCTCAGCCAGCGGCGTCGACACCTGAGAAACGGCGTCCTCCCGGCACATCGTCTCGACATAGACAACCGGGCTGGCAAAACCGAGAACGACGATCAGCAGCACCAGCATGCCGCGCATCAACAGACGACAGAGCCTGCGCATACCGGGCCCCATCATGCGCGCCGCAGCGAGATCAGACCCGCTGCGAGCGCCACTGCACCGAGTGCGATATGCGGCAGGTTCGCGGCAATTCTCAATACAGAGAGGCTGAAGCCGAGCGATTCATTGGTGAAGATCCCCAGATCCAGATACCCCCACCCGGTGAATATACCGAACACACCATCACCGAGATATGCCGCACCGAACAAGATCAGGAATATTCTTGCAGAGCGCAATGAAATCATCGCTGCAGCGAAGGCCCAGATTGCCGAGGCCAGATGCAACATGTCATCGAATATGTCCAGATTGAAGATTCCAAAGGCGAGACCATCAGGATCCGTCAGGCCGGGAATGTAATTGATCGCCGAAACGGCCAGGAGAATCACCCCGTAAGCGAGGCAGGTTTTCTTTTCGAAGCTCATACTGCACCCAGATATTGATCCCAGAGATTGTTACGCAGGCGCAAGGCGGGATCGATGCGCCGCTTGGCCTGCGCGAATGCGACGGCGCGCGGATAGGCGGCCTTGAACTGGTCGATCCGCGCATGCGGCCGGTAAGGCAGGTAGTAGCTGCCCCCCAGTTCCAGCACGCGATCGATCAGGTCACGCGTCATGCGCGCGTGATCGGCCTCGGCGCGGCGCGTGACCTCCTGCGTGAAGGACATGACTGCCGCGATCCGCGGCGTCGGCGAATGCGCAAGCCAGCTATCGGGATCCCTGTCCACGTATCGCAGCGTCACATTCAGGAATTCGACGAAGGCGTTCGGAATGACCTCACGGCAGGCGTGCAGGAACCCGTCGAAGGCCTCGAAGGGAATGAAGTATTCATGCAGAATATCGACACGGTTCGGATCCCGGTCATCGAGTGTCGCGACGGGCTCGTTCATGAGGGAGTTGCGCGTACTCTCGCCGGCAAAAAGCGGCGCGAGCCCCTTTTCCGCCCACCAGCGCAGGCGTTTCATCCCTTCGCGCCCCACCTGCATACGATACAGACGGGATGCGAGGTGAGACAGCGTTCCCGAGCCACGCGCCGCCGGGATATCCGACTGATCCTCCGTCGGTGAATAACTGACAAGCAGCGCTTCTTCGAAGAGATTGGCGCGATCGACGTTGAGCCGGCCATAGACCATCGGTTTCGCCGGATCATCCACGGCGGCGCGAAACGATGCCGGGAATTCGGCGGCCGGCATGATCTCGAAGGACGGGGCGAGGCGCTGGTTCGCCACCATCTCGACTTCGAGATCAACGATCAGCCCGATCAGCCCGTAACCACCCATGGCAAGAGCGAAGAGCTCGGCATTCTCGCTGCGCGAAGCCGTCACCAGCTCGCCATCCGGCAAGACCATGCGCAGCGACCGGACCGTCGCGCCCATCGGTCCAAAGGGCACCGGCCAGCCATGGGCATTGACCGAAAACGTCGCGGCGACCCCGAAATCGCTGTTCGACTGCATGACAGCCGGGCTGAAGCCCAGCGGATCCAATGCTGCGATGACCTCGGACCAGCGCGCGGCGCCATTGACGCGATAGATGCCCGCCGACGTATCGGCCTCGAGCCGGGCATTGTCGATTGAAATCGCGGTTCCATCGCGCGGTATGGCCTGACCACCCATGGAATGACGTGCAGCGCCGACATTGACGGGCCGCCCCTCCGCCTGCGCCTGGGCCAGTATCCTGCGAAACTCCCTGATCAGGTCGTCATCGGACTGCCGCAGTTGCATATGCCGGTGTATCGGCGTCTTTGACAGCATGCTGGCATCGTTCAGCGTGAATTCCCTGTCGCGACCAGCCTGAACGACCGGCGCGTCCAGTGAGCGGACGCCATCCGTCGACGGCAAGGCCGGCATTGCCGAACGACCGGCGATGAAGCCGACGAGGCCCACACCACCCACCACGGCAGCGCGCCGTGTGATGCTGGATTTTCTATCCATTGGAAGAATACCTACCCAGAATATAGTTCGCCTCTGGTACACGCGCCAATTGGCGACGACAAGTCGCAGCGCGCGACCTTCATGGAATTGCGTAAACGCCTGCGGGTATGCGATGTGCCAAGCGCAGCGTCGTGCAATCCGAGATATCGGGCAGCGCCATTCGTTTCGAGATTTTCACCTGCTATCAGCCGTTCGGCGATGATCAGCGCGCGAACATTCATCCTCCCGGACGTTATCTCCCGCCACATCCAGCCCCCGATTCGCCCGGCTGACCGCCGCGCGGACCTCGCGCCAGGCGGCGCGGGTCATGGCCTTGCGGTCGCTTTGTGCATCGAAGCTGCGGGGCGTGCCCCAGTGGATCACCACGTCGATGGAGCCGCCGGCGAGGATATCGGCGAGATGGGGGACCAGATCCATGGTGCCGTACCAGCACAGATCGGGCCGCTCGCGGCGCGTCAGCGGCAGGCCGTTGCGGCGGGTATAGGTGATGGCGAGCGGTTGCAGCAGGAGCGCGGGGAGAAGTGTGGGAGCGCCCTCCCCTTGCGCCTCACCTCTCCCCGGATCGAGCGCCATGCGCGCAGCCCCCACCAGCGGCGCCTTGAAGGGCAGGACGCGGTTGCCGTCGCTGGTGGTGCCCTCGGCGAAGAGCACGATCCACTCGCCGCGCCCCAGCCGGCGCGCCATGGTCTGCGCGATCTCACCGGTGGCGCGGCGGTTGTTGCGGTCGACGAAGATCGAGCGCTGCAGCCGCGCCAGCGTCCCGAAGACGGGCCAGCCGGCAATCTCGGATTTCGCGACGAAGGAAACCGGCGCGAGCGCCGAGAGCGCGACGATGTCGATCCAGGAGGAATGGTTGGAGAGAATGAGCGCCGGCACGTCGCGCGGGCGGGTGCCGCTCTCATGGATCGCCAGGCCGATCAGCGCGCAGGCGATGCGGTGAAACAGGATCGGCAGCCGGCGCGCGAGCCGGCCATGGCGGCGCAGGGAGACGCTATGGAAGGGCCAGAGCGCGAAGAAGACGAGGGTGAGAAGCAGCGCCTTGGCGAATATCTTGAGGCTGCGCGCAAGGCGGCCAAGCCCTCGCATCACTGCCCCGCCAGCCATCGCCTACAGATCCGCCGCCATCAGGATCGCGGTCGCCCGCTCGCCGTCATCGAACCGTCCGGGCCCGGCGCGGCGGCCGATCTCGCTGAAGCCGAAGCGGGCATAGAGCGCGAGTGCGGCCCGGTTGCCCTCATCCACCTCCAGATGCACGCGGATGACGCGGCGCGCGCGCAAAGTCTCCAGATGGCTGTGCAGGAGCCGGCGGGCATGGCCCTTGCCGCGCAGGGAAGGCGCGATGGCGATGGTGAGGACCTCCGCCTCGTCCCGGCGCACACGCGAAAGGCAGAAACCCTGCGGCGGGCGCGATTCACCCAGAAACAGCCCGTCGCCATAGACATCGCGCTCCACGAGCAGGCGCTCGAAATCAAAGGCGCTCCAGGGGCGGGCGAAGGCGGCGGCATGCAAAGCGGCCAGCTCGCGGGTATGCTTGATCGAGAGGGGCAGGACGCTCGCGGGCGCGGTGGCGGCAAACCAGGAAATCATCGCTCAGCGCCTCGCAATCCGGGCCGCATCCTGCGGGCGCGCATCGGGAGCGCGCAGGTAAAAAGGTTTCGGCAGAGCCTGAGCGGGATCAGCCGCCATGCCGAGACGGGCGACGAAAAGGATATCCGGCGCGTCTTCCGCATGGGCACTCGACACGCTCACGCCGGCCTGCATCGCCTCCGCAGCGATGAGGCTCGCCGCCGATCCCGTCAGCACCACCGGGCCCGATCCGAGATAGCGCACCGCCTCGCGGATGCCGATATGCGCGGGCGCGACGACGCTGCGCCCGCCCGGCGCCACGGCCTGGAAATAGACCGCCCCGTGGCGGGCATCGATCGCCGCCGCGATCAACCGGCGATCCCCCGCCGCGACGAGGGGGGCGAGCAGGGCCGAGAGCGTGGTGACGCCGACGACGGGCACATCGGCAGCCAGCCCGATGGCGCGGGCGGCGGAAATCCCCACGCGCATGCCGGTGAAGCTGCCGGGCCCGATCGTCACCGCGACGCGGTCGATGCTCTCGAAACCGCCGGGGACGGCTTCGGCGACCCGCCCGATCAGGGGCATCAGCGCTTCGGCATGGCCGCGCTCCATGGTGAGGGTCTCGACGGCGAGCGGATCAGCAGCCCCGGCATCGAGGATGCAGGCCGAGCAGGCGCCGAGCGCCGTATCGATCGCCAGAACCCGCACAATTCTCCCCCGAGCCCGCCTTCACGCGGCGCGATTGTGATCATGCGATCGCGCAGACATCCTCGAACGCGAATCGCGGCAGCCTGGGAAACAGGCTGTCAGGGTCACCATAACCGAGATTGCATAGAAAGTTCGCCTTGATTTTTCCATCCGGGAAGAAGGCTTTTTCCACGCCCGCATTGTCGAAACCGGCCATCGGACCGCAATCGAGCCCCAAAGCCCGCGCCGCCATGATCAGATAGCCACCCTGCAGCGTGCCATTCTGGAAGGCGGTTTTCTGGATCGCATCCGGCTTGCCCTCGACCCAGGAGCGCGGCGCGTCGGGGTTGTGGGGGTGGAGGAAGCCGTAATGCTCGTAGAATTCGAGATCATAGCCGATGATTGCGGTGACGGGGGCCGACATGGTCTTCTCGACATTGCCCTCCATCAGATGCGGCTTCAGCTTCGCCTTGGCCTCGGGGCTGGTGACGAAGATCAGCCTTGCGGGCGAGCAGTTCGCGCTGGTCGGACCCATCTTCACCAGATCGAACAAGGCACGCAGGGTCGCCTCGGAAACCGGCTTGTCCTGCCATTTGTAATAGGTCCGCGCTTCGCGAAACAGCTGGTCGAGAATCTGGTCGGGCACGGGCTGACCGTGGCCGGCCGGGCGCGAATCGGACTGCGTCATCGGGGGATCCTTTCGAAAACGGGTGGGGAGCGCCATCGGGACGACAGCACTGTCTTTGCGTGTACAATTATGTAAATGCATCTGATGATTGTGCGCAAATCCATGCGCATCGCGGAGGCGGCCGCGCGCGGCGACCGCTCTGGATCACGCAAAAGCGCTGATCAGATCGCTTCGACCTCGCGCACATCCGGCACGAAATGGCGCAGCAGGTTCTGGATGCCGTGCTTGAGCGTCGCCGTCGAGGAGGGGCAGCCGGCACAGGCACCCTTCATGGCAAGATAGACGGTGCCGTCGCGATAGCCGCGGAAGGTGATGTCGCCACCATCGCCGGCCACGGCGGGGCGCACCCGCGTCTCCAGCAATTCCTTGATGGTGGCGACGGTATCGGCATCGGTTTCTTCGAAGAATTCTTCGCCGCTCTCGGCATTGCCGCCGGCGAACGCCTCCTCGAGCACCGGCTGGCCGGCCATGAAATGCTCCATGATGGCGCCGAGAATCGAGGGTTTGAGATGCTGCCACTCGCCGTCGCTCTTGGTCACGGTGATGAAATCATAGCCGAAGAACACGCCGGCGACGCCCGGAATGGCGAAAAGGCGCTGCGCCAGCGGCGAGCGCGCACCCTCCTCGGCACTGCGCGCATCAAAGGTGCCCGACGGCATGACGACGCTGCCGGGCAGGAATTTCAGGGTCGCCGGGTTCGGCGTGGCTTCCGTTTGAATGAACATGGCGTCACCTCGGCTTGCCGACCGGCTCCGGTTCGGGAGCTGGGCCGGGTCATGATGGATGCGGCGAGCCGAACGCCCGCGCGCCTTTCTCCGGAGAATATGGGAAAATCCGCATGTTCGATCAAGGCTGCACCGCGCCTCAAATACGCTCCTCGGCAATTCCCGCGATTGCCTGCGCGAAATCGCGCGCGGCAAACGGTTCGAGATCATCCACACCCTCGCCGACACCGATATAATGCACCGGCAGGCCGAACCTGTCGGCCAGCGCCACGAGGATGCCGCCGCGCGCGGTTCCATCAAGCTTCGTCATGACAAGGCCGGTCACGCCGGCGGCCTTGCCGAAGATCTCGACCTGCGAGAGCGCGTTCTGGCCCACGGTGGCATCAAGCACGAGCAGAACGGCATGCGGGGCGCTTTCGTCGATCTTGCGCATGACGCGGATGATCTTTTCGAGCTCGGCCATCAGCGCGGTCTTGTTCTGCAGCCGGCCCGCCGTATCCATGAGAAGCACGTCGTGGCCATCCGTCCGCGCCTGGTTGAGCGCGTCATAGGCGAGCCCTGCCGCATCGGCGCCCTGTTCGCGGGCGAGGACCGGCGCGCCGGTGCGCTCGCCCCAGATCTTGAGTTGCTCGATCGCCGCCGCGCGGAAGGTGTCGCCGGCGGCCAGCATCACGGATTTGCCGTCTGCGGCGAATTTCGAGGCGAGCTTGCCGATCGTGGTGGTCTTGCCGGCGCCGTTGACCCCGACCATCAGGATGACGAAGGGTTTGTGCGCGGTATCGATGGTGAGCGGCTTCGCCACCGGGGCGAGCGCCTTCTCGACCTCCTCGGCCAGGATGCGCTTGACCTCTTCCGGGGCGATCTCCTTGTCGAAACGGCCTTCACCGATATTCTCGGTGATGCGCATCGCCGCCGCGACGCCGAGATCGGCCTGGACGAGCACGTCTTCGAGCTCCTCCAGCGTCTGCGCATCGAGCTTGCGCTTGGTGAAGATGCCGGTGATGCCCGCACCGATCGTGGAGGAGGTGCGCGACAGCCCCTCGGTCAGGCGCTTCCACCAGGAGCGCTTGACGGGTGCGGGTTCCGGGGCCGGTGCAAGGCGCGATTCGGGCGTCTCTTCCTCGTGCGGGGCATCGGTATCCGGATCAAGCGTGTCCGGCGCAGACTTGTCCGGCGCAGGTTTGGGCGCCTCCTTGCCGAACAGCCTCGACCAGAGCCCGCGCTTCTCGTTGTCACCATTGTCGCTCATCGACGCCTGTCCCTCTTCGCCGCGCGATGCGGCTTTTTCTTGCTGCAGCACGGATCACGCGCTAGCGCATCACCATGATACCCCCATTGACGCCAGACGTGCTCGCCGCGCGCATCCTCTATCGCGATGCCCTCATGCTCGTCATCGACAAGCCCGCGGGCCTGCCGGTGCATCCCGGCCATGGTGGCGGCGAGACGCTGGAGGATCATCTCGATGCCTTGCGTTTCGGTCTACCCGCCCGCCCGCAAATCGTCCACCGTCTCGACCGCGACACCTCCGGCTGCCTCGCCCTCGGACGCCACGCCAAGGCCCTGCGCCGGCTGAACGGGCTCTTCGCCGAGCGCCGCGTCACCAAGATCTACCATGCCTGGCTCGATGCGATCCCCGCCGATCAGAACGGTATCATCGATTGCCCGATTGCGCCCATCGATCCGCTCACGCCCTGGCGCGTCATCGCTGATCCGGAAGGCCTGCGCCCGGGCGCCCAGCCGGCACAGACGCGCTGGCAGGTTCTGGAGAAGCGCGATTCGCGCGCCCTCGTGGAGCTTCGTCCCGTCACCGGGCGCACGCATCAGCTGCGGGTGCATTGCGCCCATGCCGGCTGGCCGATCTGTGGTGATGCGCTGCATGGAAGCGCCTCGCATGGCACACCATTGCTGCTTCACGCCAGAGCGCTGGTGGTCCCGCTCTATCCCAGACGCGACCCGATCCGCGTCGAAGCGCCGCTGCCGGCGCATTTCCCGGCTCCGGCACCCTCCCCAAAGGACGCAAAGCTGTGCTAAAGCGCCGCCAGTGCTCATCATGACGGGAAATTTCATGCGCGCCCTCAGACTCCACGGCGACCGCGATCTGCGTATCGACGATATCGAATCTCCCGGCCAGCCCGGCCCCGGCGAAGTCCTGATCCGGGTGCGAGCGGTGGGGCTCAACCATATCGATGTCTGGGGCTATCGCGGCATGGCATTCGCCAAACGCAAGCTGCCGCTGGCCGTCGGCGCGGAGGCCTCGGGCGAGATCGTCGCGACGGGCGCGGATGTCCCGGGCTTCACCCCGGGGCAGAAAGTCGTGATGTATGGCGCCATGACCTGCGGCGAATGCCGGGCCTGCCGCGAGGGGCGCGACAATCTTTGCGAGAATGTCGGCGGCATCATGGGCTTCCACCTCGATGGCTTTGCCCGCGAGGAGATCATCATGCCCGCGCGCCTGGTGATTCCGGTGCCTGACGCCGTACCTTTCGAAGATGCCGCCTGCGCGCCGATCGCGTTTGGCACGGTGCAGCACATGCTGTTCGACAATGCAAAGCTCGAGCCCGGCGAATCGATTCTCGTCCATGCCGGCGGATCGGGCATCGGCACGGCGGCGATCAAGATGGCGAAGGCGATCGGCTGCACCATCTATGCCACTGTCGGCGATGACGAGAAGGGCGCCAAGGCCAGGGAACTCGGCGCTGATCACGTGATCAATTATCGCGAGGAGCGCTTCGAGGGCGAGGTGCGCCGGCTGACGAAGCGCAAGGGTGTCGATGTCGTTTTCGAGCATGTGGGCGCCGATACCTGGAACGGCTCGCTTCTTTGCCTCAAGCGCGGCGGTCGCCTGGTCACCTGCGGCTCGACCTCCGGCGTCTCCACGCAGATGAACCTGATGCAGCTGTTTCAACAGCAATACCGCATCTTCGGCTCATTCGGCTGCTCGATGCGCAATATCCGCGACTCGCTTGACAAAATGGCCGGCGGCATGACGCCCGTGATCGATACGGTCTTCCCGCTGGAGGAATTCACGCAAGGGCTCGACCGGCTCGAGAGCCGCAAGGTGTTCGGCAAGATCATCGTGACACTCTGAGGCCGGATCGATCCGGATCGGCAAAAAAGTTGCGGCGAACCGGTCAGCTCGCCGCAATCATGCGTTCATCAATCAGGGATGGATCGAAGCGGCGATACGCCCTCAATCGACCTCGCGCTCACCCGGCTCTGGAGCCGTTTCCGCAGGATTTTCAGGGTTTGAGGGATCCGTGATCACACTCTCGTCACTGATCGACGTATCCGTCGTCGGCGTTTCTTCCCCGACCCAGAACAGATACCCGCCCATCGCGATGAGGGCCAGGATCAGACCTGCAACCAACACCTTGAGGACAGGCTTGCCTTCACGCCCTTGTCTGGCTTCTTTTTCATTGATCTTTTGTGCCATAATCGACGTCCTTTCGCTGTTTTTGATCGCGTTGCGATCACAAAACTCGTCAAACCAACGTCATGATGGTCAAGCTGTTCCATCGCGCCCCGCGATTCACGTCTCACGCGTGGCGAGGATCGCCTCGACATGCTGCTGCACCGCCAGCGCTTCATCGAGCGTGGCGAGATCCTGCGCCGCGCCTTGCGTCAGCGCCGCCACCTTGTCGAGTTGGCGCGCGAGTATGAGCGGGCGGGCCTTCTCGTTCGGGATCGCGTCCGGCGCCTCCACGAATCTGCCAGTGGCTGTATCGAGCCGTTCCGCGAAGGACCAGTCCCGCAGACGGATGGTGCCCTTGTCGCCGATGAGCGTCCAGGTGTTGTGATCGTCCTTGTCGGTGATGCCGACGCCTCCCTCAAGCGCCACCGGCAGGCCGGGAAGCGAAAGATCGGCGCTGACGGCGCGCTCCGAGCGACCGGATTCGGGGAAGGAGACACGGGCATCCACGAGGCGCAGATCACCGAGCATGCGCAGGGTGAGGAAGAGAAAATGCGAGACCACCTCACGGGTGAAACCACCCTCCTCCGGCCCGTCGAGCCAGGAGACCGCATCATGCTGCCAGGGGCGCGGCCATTGTCTGAAGCCGATTTCGATACCGACCCGTTGAGGCGTGCCCACGACGCCCTGATCCACCCAGTCGCGCAATTGCGCCACCGCGAAGGAGGAGGCGAAGGGGAAATTGACGGCAAAGCGGGCATCCGCAGCCTCGCGCGCGAAGGCGCGGGCATCGGCGAGATCGGTCGCCAGAGGCTTCTCGCAGAACACGGCCTTGCCGGCGGCGAGCGCGGCGCGCGCCAGCGGCAGGTGACTGGCCGGGGGCGAAGCAATGTAGACGCAATCGCTCGCTTCGATCAGCCCATCGCTGCTCCCTGCGATGCTGATCCCCGGGAAATCCGCCGCAAGCCGTTCCTGCGCGGCGGGAGAAGGGTCGAAAACCGCAGCGACGCCGAGGCGCGCCGGATCATGCGCCATTGCTGCGCGCAACAGCCGCTCGCCCATGATGCCGTAACCGATGATCCCGAGTTTCACGCTCATGACGCCTCTCCTGCTGGTATCTGCGAGGCCATGGTGCTGCCATGCCGCAGCGTTCGGGAAAATCGGTGAAAGCGCCATACGGCTTGTGCATGGCGCTTTCGCGCTGTTGCCCATGCCGGAAGCCTCGTGTAAGGGAACGCTTCGAAACATGTCCATGACGGCCTTTCGAAACCGGTGCGCGGCGCCGGCTTCCAGCGGGCCGCCCAGCCAGAGACCGGAGCACGAGGCGCGATGTCCTCCACTTTTGATACTGTTGCCGACATCATTGCGGACACCGCCGACATTCCGCGTGAGGAAATTACGCCGGAAAGCCATGCGATCGACGATCTGGGAATCGACTCGCTCGCCTTCCTCGACATTGCCTTCGCGATCGACAAGGCTTTCGGCATCAAGCTGCCGCTCGAGCAGTGGACTCAGGAAGTCAATGAAGGCAATGCGCCGGCGGAACAGTATTTCGTCATGAAGAACCTCGTCGCACGTATCGACGAACTGGTCGCGGCGAAGGCCGGCTGAGGCCCATCGGCGCGATCGCCGGGACGTTCGGGGGAGCGCAGCCTTGCGCTGCCTGGAAGCATTTGCCCCGTCATGCACCATTCTGGCAACATGCGAGGCAACGGGAGCGGTCATGCGGCTCGAATATTTCGAGATGATCGATCGGGTGACGGCCTTCGACCGTGAAGGCCGTATGATCAGTGTACGCTCGGTGGTGCCCACACGCAGCCCGGTCTTTGAAGGCCACTTTCCCGGTCACCCGCTGGTGCCGGGCGTGCTGCTCACCGAGACGATGGCGCAGGCTTCGGGCTATCTGCTGCTCGGCCTGATGGATTTCACGCATATGCCGTTCCTGATGGCGGTCGACAAGGCGCGCTTTCGCGATTTCGTCGGCCCCGAGGCCGTGCTCGAGATCAGCGCCGTGCTCGAGCACGAGGGCTCCGGCTATGCGGCCACGAAGGCGCGTATCAGCGTCGACGGCAAACGCATCTGCGATGCGCAACTGCGCTTTCGCACCATGCCCTTCCCGGAAGGGCTCGATGAACAGATGCGTGCACAGGCGCGCCGGATCGGTCTGATGGAGGCGATGGACGCATGACGGGCGCACAGGCTTCTTCCGACGCGCGATCGCCCGATCACGACGTCGTCGTCACCGGCTCCGGCATTCTCACCAGTGCCGGGATCGGCATCGCACCCAATCTCGACGCCCTGTGCGGCGAGGTGCCGCCGCTTGTCGATACCACCCGCTTCCCTCCGTTCCCGGTGCATCCTGCCGGCGAAATCGATTTTTCGCAGCAGATCCCCAGGAAATCCGATCTGCGCCAGATGGAGCCTTGGCAGAAACTTGGCGTCTATTGTGCCGGCCTCGCTCTCGACAATGCCGGCGCCAAGGACGACGCCGCGCTCAAGGCGGATATGAGCCTGATCGTCTGCGCCGGTGGTGGCGAGCGGGATTACGATGTCGACGGCCAGATCCTGACGCAGATATCGCAGCAGGCCGATCAGGGCGCGTTCCTCAACGAGCGGCTGATGAGCGATGTGCGCCCGACGCTGTTCCTCGCGCAGCTCTCCAACCTGCTCGCCGGCAACATCGCCATCGTCCACGGCGTCACCGGCGCCTCGCGCACCTTCATGGGGGAGGAGCAGGCCGGGATCGACGCGATCCGCATTGCCCATGCCCGCATCCGCGCCGGCCAGGCGGATATCGTCCTCGTCGGTGGCTCGTTCAACGCCGAGCGCGCGGATAGTCTCATGGTCTACGAACTCGGCGGCATGCTGTGGAAGCAGCCCCTTGCCCCGGTCTTCTCGCGCCCGGAGCGGGGCGGCGGTTTCATCCTCGGCTCCGGCGGCTGCTTCCTCGTGCTGGAATCGCGCGCTCACGCGCAAAGGCGGGGTGCGGATATCGTCGCGCGGATCGATGAGATCGGCGCCGATCTCGCCCGCCGCCAGCCCGGCGCCACGGCGAAGATGCTCGAAAAGCTCTGGGCCGAGGTCGCACCCGGCCCCGATGCCATGGTGATTTCCGGCGCGACGGGCGTGAAGGGGCGCACCGAGGAAGAGCGCGCCGCGCTCGATCGCCTCGCACCCGGCGCACGGATCCTCGCGCTGCAGGACGCGTTCGGCCATCTGATGGAAGCGCAGGCGCCCGCCGGCGTAGCGCTCGCTGCTGCCGCGATCGCGCGTGGCGATGCGCCGGAAGCCGTCGTCACCAGCATCGGGCACCAGCGCGGTGAGGGCTTGATCCGCCTGTCGCGGGCGGATGCACCGGCGCGCACCGGGCAGGAGGGTTGAGCATGTCCGCCTATCGTGATCGCCGCGGTCGCCCCCTCGTCGCCGTCACCGGCATGGGCCTCGTCACGTCGCTCGGCGAGGGCAAGGCCGATAACTGGAACGCGCTGACCGCCGGGCGTTCCGGCATCCACCGCATCCGCCGCTTCTCCACCGAGAACCTGCGCACCACCATCGCCGGCACTGTCGATTTCATCGATGTCGAACCGTTCTGCGCGCCGCTGCTCTCGCAGGAATTCGCCAGCCGCGCCGCGCAGGAGGCGATCGCGCAGGCGGGGATCGGCGCGGAATTTCCCGGCTCGCTCTTCATCGCGGTTCCTCCCGTCGAGATCGAATGGCCGCAGCGGATCGCCCTCGCCAAGGCCTCCGGGCAGAGTGGCGACGTTACCTACGATGATCTGTTGAAAGCCGCAGGCAGTGGCGATTACCGCGCCTGGCACGACCTTTTCCTTTTCGGCACCGTCGCCGAACGGCTTCAGGAGCGCTTCGGCACGCGCGGCTCGCCGATCTCGCTCTCCACCGCCTGCTCGTCCGGGGCCACGGCCATCCAGCTCGGCGTCGAGGCAATCCGGCGCGGCGAGGCGCCGGCGGCGCTCTGCATCGGCACCGACGGCTCGGTCCATGCGGAGGCGCTGATCCGTTTCTCGCTGCTCTCGGCGCTCTCCACCCAGAACGACCCCCCGGAAGCGGCGGCCAAGCCGTTCTCGAAAAATCGCGACGGTTTCGTCATGGGCGAGGGCGGCGCAGCGCTCGTTCTCGAGGATGCCGAACACGCGCATGCGCGCGGCGCGACGATCCTCGGCTATGTGCTTGGCTGCGGCGAGAAGGGCGACGGCTTCCACCGCACCCGCTCCAGCCCGGACGGCGCGCCGATCATCGCCGCCATCCAGGGCGCGATCGACGATGCGGGCCTTTCTCCGGATGCGATCGATTATGTCAACGCGCATGGCACCGGCACGCCGGAGAATGACAAGATGGAATCGCTCGGCCTGATGCAGGTGCTCGGCGAGCGCATGCAGAACGTGCCGATTTCCTCCAACAAGTCGATGATCGGCCACACGCTCACGGCCGCCGGTGCGGTGGAAGCGGTGGTCTCGCTGATGACCATCGCCGAGGGACGCATTCCGCCGACGATCAATTACCACGTGCCCGATCCCGCCATCCCGCTCGATGTCGTCCCCAATGAAGCGCGCGATGCGGATGTGCGGGTGGTCCTGTCGAATTCCTTCGGTTTCGGCGGCCAGAATACCTGCCTCATCCTCGCCGCAGAGCCGGTCTGAACGGGCATGTCCTCGATGATGCCGGGAGGCTTCTCACCATGAGCAGGCGGATTCTCGTAACGGGCGGCGGCAAGGGCGTCGGCGCGGCCATCGTGCGCAGCCTTGCGCAGGCCGGTTACGACGTCGATTTCACCTATCGCGCCTCGGCGGATGCCGCGCAGGCGCTGGCACAGGAACTCGTCGATGCGCATCCAGGCATCTCGGTGAACGGTTTCGCGCTCGATCTGTCGGACAAGGATGCGATCGAAGCGTTTTGCGCGCGCATCGAAGGCGAGGGCTATTACGGCTTCGTGCATAATGCCGGCCAGCCCTATGACGCGCTCACCGCAATGATGGCGCAGGACAAGGCCGAAGCGGCGATGCAGGTGAATTTCTGGGCCTTCACCCGTCTCGCCAAGGCGCTGATGCGCGGCATGCTGCGCGCGCGGGAGGGGCGGATCGTCGCCATCGGATCCGTCGCCGCGCTCCAGGCCACCGCCGGCAATGCCGCCTATGCTGCATCCAAGGGCGCGCTGATCTCCTATGCCCGCACGCTCGCCATCGAGACAGCCAAACGCGGCGTCAGCGTCAACGTGATCGCGCCGGGCTTCATCGATACCGACATGATGGCGAGTTACGAGGCCTATCGCGAGAACATGGAAAAGCAGATTCCGGCAGGACGCTTCGCGCGCCCCGAGGAAGTGGCGGGCCTTGCCGCCTTCCTGATGAGCGAGCCGGCAGGTTATATCACCGGCGCCGTATTGCCGATCGATGGCGGGCTCACCGCCATGATCGGCGTGCATCGCTGATATTTTTCGACGATTGCGGCGGAGTACGCAAAGTGGCGGGTGATGACGATCAGGGTGGCGGCGGGGCCGACGGCGTGAAGCCGAAGGCGGCCTGGCGCAAAGGCCCCGGAAAACCGGGTTCCGGCAAGCCTTCCTTTGGCAAACCTTCCTTTGGCAGGCCTGGCTATGGCAAGAAGCCCGGCTATCGCCCCGGTGGGCGTGGTCCCGCCCCGCGCCGCGATCCACGCAACGCGCCGGAGGACGGCGTCGCGGTGATATACGGCTGGCATCCGGGCTGCGAGGCCCTGCGCAATCCGCAGCGCAAGATACGCAAGCTTCTGGCCACCGAAAACGCGGTGAACCGACTGACGGCGGAGCTCGGAACGCTTCCGGTCACCCCCGAACTCGTCGCCCCGCGCGAGATTGACAGGCTTCTGACCCCTGATGCGGTGCATCAGGGCATCTATATCGAAGCCGATCCGCTCGATCATCCCGGCGGTATCGACGGGCTGGGCGCGGACGCGCTGGTGCTGGTGCTCGACCAGATCACCGATCCGCATAATGTCGGCGCGATCCTGCGCAGCGCAGCTGCGTTTGGCGTCACCGCCATCGTCACCACCGCCCGCCACTCCCCCGCCGCGACAGGTGTGCTGGCGAAATCGGCCTCGGGCGGGCTCGAACACGTTCCCTTCATCACCGTGCGCAATCTCGGCGATGCGCTGGAGCGGCTGGGCGAGCACGGTTTCTACCGCATCGGCCTCGATTCGGAGGGTGCGGAGGATTTCGACGCGCTCACCCCCCGCATGCCGCTGGCACTGGTACTCGGCGCCGAGGGCAAGGGCCTGCGCCAGCGCACGCGCGCCTGCTGCGATGTGGTCGCGCGGCTCGAAATGCCCGGCGTGATCAAGAGCCTCAACGTCTCCAACGCCGCCGCCGTCACGCTGCATACGCTGACGCGCAAGCTTGCGCGCGGGAGTGCCGCCTCATGAAGATTCTCCTCGTCGTCGCCGTGGCGCTCGTCGATACGGACGGGCGGGTGTTGATCGCGCAGCGCCCGCAAGGCAAGCAGATGGCGGGTCTGTGGGAGTTTCCCGGCGGCAAGGTCGAGGCGGGGGAGCGGCCCGAGGAGACGCTGATCCGGGAATTGCACGAGGAGCTCGGCATCGAGACGCAGGAAGACTGCCTCGCGCCGCTCACCTTCGCCAGCCACGCCTATCCCGATTTCCACCTGCTGATGCCGCTCTATATCTGTCGCCGCTGGCAGGGCCTGGTGCAGGCGCATGAGCATGCCGATCTGAAATGGGTGCGCGCCACACGTCTGCGGGATTATCCCATGCCTCCCGCAGACGAGCCGCTGATCCCGGTCCTGATCGACACGCTCGCGCATGTGTGACTGGAGCATGTGTGAGCGCATCGATCAGGCGGGGCGGAGCCAATCAGCCCGCCGCCGCGACGCTCGCCCGCCGCAGCATCGGCTGCGCCTTGCGATAGACGAGGCTGCGCCACAGCCATTCCGCCGGGCCGAAGCGGAACCGCGCGAGCCAGGCCCGCGACCAGAGCGGCATCGCGATCCAGATCGCGAGCACGATGAGGATCTGCCCGACGCGCCCGACCTCCATGAACAGGCCGAGCCCGTGGCCATAGAAGATCAGCGTGCAGATGATGCTCTGGGCCAGATAATTCGAAAACGCCATCCGCCCGACCGGGGCGAACAGCGCCTGCATGGCGGGGCCGAAACGGCGCGCGGCGAGGATCACCAGCGCCGTATAGGCGAGCGCCAGAAGCGGTGCGGCAAGCGTGTTCGGCATACGCCCGAAATAGAGCGAGAAGGTCATCTCCCAGCCGGCATTCTCGTTCATGACAAGGCCAAGCGCCACGAGCGGCAAGCCGAGCGCCAGCCCGATCGCGGCGAGGCGGGTATAGGCCCGGTTCGACCATTCACCGGTTAAAAGCCCGCTCTTGAAGGCGGCCATGCCGAGTGCCATGACGCCGAGCAGATAGAAAAACTGCTCCGTGGGAATGCCGAAGAACTGCATCGCGAGGGAGTGCTGGACCCTCATGGCGAGCTGCTCGGCATAGCTGCCGCGATAGGCTTCGATCTCCGCGAGCGCATAACTGCCGGTCGCAAGCCAGCTCTCGTCGGCGATGATCGCGATCTCCTCCGGCGGCAGCATGGTGATCCCGGCGCCGATCAGTGCAAACACGCCCTGCTGCAGGGCGAGCAGCACGAGGCTGGCGATCACCAGCCGGCGTGGCGACCAGTGGCGCATGAAGACCGCGACCATGCCGATCAGCGCATAGGCGGTGAGGATATCGCCATACCAGATCAGATAGGCGTGGATCAGCCCGATCACGAGCAGCCAGAGCATGCGCCGGTAATGCAGGGCGAGCGCGCCGTTGCCGGCGGCTTGCGCACGCTGCGTCATCAAAACGATGCCGGCGCCGAACAGCATGGTGAAGAGCGTGATGAATTTCTTGTCGAAGAAGACATGCGAAACCAGCCAGATCGCGTATTCGGCGGTGCCCGTCGGCGCTACGGCCGGCGGGTTGATATAGGCTGCCGCGATCATGGCGAAGGCCTGGATGTTCATCACCAGAATCCCGAACAGGGCAAAGCCGCGCAGGATATCGAGCGTGGCGATGCGTTCAGTGCCGCTGACGGGGGCAACGCGGACGCGGGCGGGTGGATTGGCAGACATGATCGCGTTCTCCTTCATCCATTGATCGTCTTGACGCCGATCCCGGCGTCGGGTTCCGCGACGGTGATGCCGATGCCCGCGCAGCCAAGCAAAGCGGCTTTCGGCAAGGGTAGCCAAAACTGCGTGAAAGCGTGCTAGTTTCCGTTCACGATGCGTGAATGGTTCGACGATCCGGCCAAAAAGGAAGCGCTGCGTTCACTTGCGGGCGCGGCTTTCGCGGCTGCGCTGATGACCGCGCTGGGGCCCTTCGGCACCTATGAAGCGCTGGAGACGCCGGCCCGCGCGCTCTACTGGTTCACGGTAATCGGGCTGATCTGGCTGCAGAGCGACCTCGTCACCCGTTTTCTGGAACGCGCGCTTGCCGGGCGCCTGCCGCGTCCCAATCTGACCATACCGGCAATCGCGGCGCTCATCGTGGCCCTGCCGGCGACCGCCGTGGTGATCGTCGTCACCCAATTGATGATGCCGGGCGTGCAGATCAGCCTCGGTCAGACCCTGTGGCAGGTCTTCGTCGTGATCCTCGTCTTCAGCCTCGCCTTCAACAATCTGGGCGGCGCCACCAGCGAAGCCGCAGCCGAGGGCGAAGCGCTCGAAGCCGAACGGCGCATGGAGGAGGCGCGCCTGCGCGAGGAAGCGGGCCTGCGCGAGGACGCGCGCGCCATGCCGCGCAACGATGCCAATATCCCGCCCCCTGCCCCGGATACGCGCTTTCGCCGGCGCTTCCCTGCGGGCCTGACGGGGCGTCTGCTTTGTCTGGAGATGGAGGATCACTATCTGCGCATCCATACCGACAAGGGCTCCGACATCATCCTGATGCGGATGAGCGATGCCGAGGAAGAGCTTTCCGATGTGGAGGGGCTGCGCGTGCATCGCTCATGGTGGGTTGCGCGCGAAGCGGTGACGGGCGTCAAGCGCGATGGCACGCGCCTGCTGCTGCAGCTTGAGAACGGGCTTGAGATCCCCGTCGGCAAGACCTACCGGGGCGCATTGCGTGATGCGGGCTGGCAGAATGTGGCGTCTTGAGCTTTGCGCAGCCGCGGCCTTCGCGCTCATCCTGACCGCAACCGCGCCCGCCATGGCGCAGGAGCGCTGCCGCCTCGCCTCCGCCGAACCCGGCGCGTATCTCACTGGCCTCGATCGCCACGGCAATCCGCTCACTGCCGACGACACGGCAATGCGTCTGATTGATCTGCGCGTCTCGGATATCGCCGCCGCCGAGACCCTGATCGCGCGCGAGCGCCCCGCCTTTCGCCGCCTCGCCGATGCGCAGCCCGATCGCTGGGGCCGCCTTCCCGTGCAGGCCCTCCTCGATGACGGACGCCCGCTCGCGCATGTGCTGATCGATGCCGGTCTCGCGCGGGTCGATCCGGGCCCGGGGTCGGATTTGTGCGATCCCGCGCTGCTGGTGCGTGAAGCGCGTGCCCGTGCGGCGCGGCGCGGAATCTGGGCCGAGCCCGCCAACCGGCCCCTGTCAGCGCATGATCCCGACGCGCTCGCAGCCCGCGCGGGGGAGAATGTCATCGTCGAAGGGCGCGTCGTCAGCGTCGGGGAACGCGCTCGGGCCACCTATCTCGATTTCTCCCGTCGCTGGCGGGGCGGATTCACCGTGATCATTCCCGAGGAGATCTGGCGGGACTTGCTGGAAAGGGGCATCGATGCCGACTATCTGAGTGGTCGACGAATTCGCGTGCGCGGTGTAATGCTGGACTGGCGAGGGCCGGCAATCGAACTTGCAATTGCCGCATTCATCGAGGATCTGGAGACGGGGCCATCCCCGTGATGCTTAGCAGCCGGCCATGTGGAATTCCGTGAAACCGATCAAGCGAAGCCTGTCGCGACTTGCCGCGATTTCCGCTGCGGCATTCATGCTCGCGGGTTGCGTCGGCGCAGGGACGGGCAGCGTCTTCTCGGCCAATACGCAAGCCCCCCTCGTCGCGGCGCTTGATACGGCGCAGGCGCGCGAGCATGCGCAACTCGTGGCGACGTTCGGCGGCGAATACGATTCACCGCGCCTGCGCCGCCTGCTCAACGGCATCGTCGACGATCTGATCCCGGCCACCCCTCAGCCCGATCTGCGCATCCGGGTGACGATCCTCGATTCGCCCGCCGTCAACGCCTTCGCCCTGCCCGACGGACGCCTCTACGTCACGCGCGGACTGATCGCGCTGGCCAATGACAGCGCCGAGATCGCGGCGGTGATGGCGCATGAAATCGCCCATGTGACGCTGCGGCATGCCTCGACGCGGTCCGAATTGCAGATGCGGTCCGATCTTGTCGCCCGCGTCGTCGCGGATGTGCTGCGTGATCAGCGTGCGGTGGAAAATGTCCGCGCCGCCTCACGTGTGGATATCGCCCGTTTCTCGCGCGAACAGGAATTCGAGGCGGATGCCGAGGGCATCGCCACCCTCGCCCGCGCGGGCTATGACCCTTACGGCGCGACGCGATTCCTCGGTTCGCTGGAGCGCTGGGAGGGGTTGTCGCAGGTACGAACCGGGGCGCAAATGCAGCAGAGCGCCTATGACATGTTCGCCACGCATCCCGCCACCGGCCAACGTATCGATGCCGCACGGGTGCTCGCGCGCCAGCTCGCCGAGCGGGCCGGTGCGGGCGATGCGCGCGGGCGCGACGTTTACCTCGCCGCGATCGACGGCACGACCTTCGGGGACGGTGCCGCTGACGGGCTGGTGCGCGGCGGGCGTCACTATGTGCACGGACGGCTGCGCATCGGCTTCAGCGCGCCGGAGGGTTTTGCCCTCGACAATTCCTCGCGCGCCGTGCTCGGCAGCTCCGCTGATGAATCGCGACGCATTCTCTTCGATCTCGTGGAGGCCGAGCCGGGGCAGGATCTCGAATCCGTACTCGCCTCGACCTGGACCGACGATCTCACGGCGGAGGATGTGCGCCGCCTCACAGTCAATGGTCTCGAGACCGCGACGGCGCGCTCGCAGGGGCAGGACTGGCATTTTCGCATCGCAGCCCTGCGCCATGATGGGGGAATCTACCGGCTGATCTTCGCCCATCGCCCGCAGGACGGCGCAGCCGATCGGCTGTTCGAGGAAACCCTGTCGAGCATAAGGGCCATGAGCGCCCGCGATATCGCCGCTTTCCAGCCGCCGCGCATCCGCATCCATCGCGCCGGATCACGCGACGATGTCGCCTCCATGGCCCGCCGGATGACCGGGGCCCGACAGAGCGTCTCGGTATTCCGGGTTCTCAACGGACTCGACGCCGATGCCGCGATCACGCCGGGCCGGAGTTACAAGATCGTGGTGGAATGACATCACGCGTGAGGGGACCGGCGCGATCAGAAAGGACGCGGCGGCGGCAGGGGCACGGACGCGGCGGCGCGCGCGGCTGCGGCAGGCGCGGGAACAGGCTCTTGCGCGCCCGGCGGCGTTGCTCCGGTCCAGACCCGTACGGGATTGGCGGGAGGTCGGTCTGGCAGGTCGACCTGCGGCAGAAGCGGCGAGGAACCTGAACCGCCGGCAAAGGCGAAGCGCTCCGTACCCGCCTGCGGCAGGGTGATCGAGGAAGGCGGGTTGCGCCCGCAGGTCACCGGGCGCAGATCGGGCGGGGCGATCCCGCCTTGACGCGGCAGGGCTTCCAGTGTGGTCCCGCCCCAGCCCAGCCGCGAGAAACCGTGTTCGAGCAGCGCAGCCGACCTGATCGTGCGCTCCGCCGACGAAGGTGCACCCATCACGATCGCCACCAGCCGGCGCCCGCGCCGCTCTGCGGTGACCACCACGTTGAAGCCGGAAGAGCAGATATAGCCGGTCTTCATCCCCGTCGTTCCCGCATAACGCCCGATCAGGCCGTTATGGTTGCGCATGGTGGAACTGCCGTAACGGATCGAATCGAGTCCGAACAGGTCGCGTTGCTCGGGGAATTCGCGGTAGAGCGCGCGGGCGAGGATCGCCATGTCGCGCGCTGTCGTGCGCTTGCGGGCATCGGGCAGGCCGTGGGCATTGGTGAAATAGGTGTCGTGCATGCCCAGCCGCGCCGCGTGAAAATTCATGATCGCGACGAAATCATCGACCGATCCGGCAATCCCCTCGGCAATGGTGGTGGCGACGTCATTGGCCGAGCGCACCATGATGATCAGCAGCGCATTGTCGAGGCGGATCTGCGTGCCAGGCGAGAAACCCATCTTCGAGGGCGGCTCGCCTGCGGCGCGGGCCGAGACGGTGAACATGTCATCCATGCGCACGCGCCCGTTGCGCGCCTCGTCCATGGCCACATAAGCCGTCATCAGCTTGGTGAGCGAGGCCGGATACCAGGGCAGCGTCGGATTCTGGGAATACAGCACCCGCCCGCTATCGAGATCGGCCACCAGTGCCGGTGTGCCCGCGACCCATTCGGGCCGCTCGTCGGCATCAGCCCGCTCGACCGGGAACACGGTGACAATCACCGCGATCAGGAGAACCACAATTCTCGCCATCTTGTCCTGATCCCCAATGCCCACCATACGCATGGGGGAGAAGCCGCCATCAAGCGCGAATCCACAGCCCTCATCATGCGCAACCATTGAACTGTACGCCGTATCAGCCATGCTTGCATAGAGGCCCGCCGCCTTGCATGAAGGCGCCTTGCAATGAAGGCACCGTGCACGATGCCTCAGCCGCCATGATCGCAAAAACCCGCCGCGTGGCGAAAGCGTGGCGAAATCTGCCTCCCCATGCCTGATACCGCGCCGATCGCCAGGCGATGGCGAAATGCCGCAAGCGCGACCGGCTGATCGCGATAAGACGCAGCCGGAATGGGCGCGCAGCCTGCGCCGGATCGCTTCAAATGGCGCGATCAGCCCGCTATGACGGACCCGTCTCATCGGGGAAGCGCTTTCATGGATCTCGTCTGGCTCTGGATACCGGCGACGCTGGCGGCTGCGGCAGCGCAGACGGCGCGCAACGCCATGCAGCGCAGTCTCACTCAGACGATCGGCACCATGGGCGCGACACAGGTGCGCTTCCTCTTCGGCCTCCCCTTCGCGATCGTCTTCCTCGTCCTCGTCGGATTCGCCACCGGCGAGCGCATCCCCTCCCCCGGTCCCGGTTTCTGGGGCTTCGCCCTGATGGGAGCGCTGACGCAGATCGGGGCGACTGCCCTGATGCTGGCCGCGATGCGCGCGCGCTCCTTCTCCGTGATCACTGCCTATGTAAAGACCGAGCCCATGCAGGTCGCGGTGTTCGGCCTCGTCTTTCTGGGTGATCCGCTCACCTTCGCCCTCGCCCTCGCGGTGCTGATCGGCACCGGCGGCGTCCTCGCCATGTCCTGGCGCCCGGGCATGCTGACCGAGGGCGGATTACAGCCGATCCTGCTCGGGCTGGCCGCCGTCGCCCTGTTCGGGCTCTCGGCGATCGGCTTTCGCGGCGCCGTGCTCAGCCTCGCGGAGGGATCGTTCCTGATGCGCGCCACGACGACGCTGGTCGTGGGGCTGACCATGCAGAGCCTGGTGCTGGGGCTTTATCTGGCGCTGGCCGACCGCACGGCGCTGATCGCGAGCCTGAAGGTCTGGCGCAGTTCCGCGAAGGCGGGATTCATGGGCGCCCTCGCCTCGCAATGCTGGTTCATCGGTTTCGCACTGACGAGTGCTGCGAATGTGCGCACGCTGGCCCTCGTCGAGGTGATCATGGCGCAATTCGTCTCGCGCCGGATCTTCTCGCAAAACGTGACGCGTCAGGAGCTTGCGGGCATGGCGGCGATCGTCATCGCCGTGACCATCCTGCTTGCCTTCGAGCCGGTCGGTGATTAGCGCGTTCCGACCTGACGAAAGTCAGGCCGGGCGCTCCAGGTCATTGTTCGACGCATCATTGTCCCCGTCAGCCGGTATCCACCTGACGACATGATGCGCCAAGGGGTCAGGCGCGCCGCTCGACGCGGCGGATGCCCGTGATCGGTCCGAAACTGTTTTTCGCAATCCGCTCCCGTGCCTGCGCCAACGGCTCACGCGCCACCGCCATGTGGTGGCCATTGGCATGCAGCAGTGTCGCACCGTCACACATGATGCCGACATGGCCCTTCCAGAAGACGAGATCACCGCGCGTCAGATGCGCGAGCTCGTCGTCGATGGCGAGCGCCTGCCCGAGCCCGGCTTCCTGCATGTCGGCATCGCGCGGCGCGTAGATCCCGGCGGCGGCGAGGGAAAGCTGGACGAGGCCGGAGCAATCGAGCCCGAGCGAGGTCCGCCCGCCCCACAGATAGGGCGTGTGAAGAAACCGCTCGGCGACCGCGACCGGGTCGTCCTCCAGCGCAGCGAGCGGCGCGATATGCGCGGTATGAACGTAACCGCCACCATGGCTGCCGCAAGCGATGCGCGCATAGGCGCCCTCGATCGCCGAGACATGAAGCCGCGCATTCAGCGAGAGAAAGCTTTGCGTCGGCAGTTTCAGCGAGGGGCCGGGATAGAGCGGGCTGCGCAGGGCCGTGAGACGATGCGTCGGCTCGGGCGCCTGGGGATCGAGGTCGTCGCGCGCGACATGGCCGACATAACCATCGCCGACGCTCTGCCCCCAGGCGAAACCGTTCTCGTCCGTCTCGTAGGTGATGAAAGCCTCGCCGGCGAGGAGTTCGGTATCGAGGGAGGCATCGCTGCGCGGCTCACGGCGCAGAGCCGTATGGGTCGCGACGACGCGCATCAGCGTGCCATCGGCATAATGCGCGGCGGCAATCCGTCCGCGCAGATGAGTGGCGGCGAGATCGGGCCGGGCCGGGGTCAGCCGGGGGTCGAAATCGCGCGCGTCGCTCATGCTCCGCTCCCGCCCGCGCGCGCCGGATAGCGCTCCGTGAGCAGCGCATGGACGAGCCGCGCAGCCTGCGCTTCGCCGCCCTTGGGGCGCCCCGGCTTCGCATTGGGCACCCAGCCATAGATGTCGAAATGCAGATAGCTTTCCGCCTTTTCGACGAAACGGCGCAGGAACAGCCCGGCAATGATCGCTCCGGCAAAGGAATTGCCGGAAATATGGTTCAGATCGGCGACGGAGGAACGCAAGAGATCGTCATAGGGTTGCCAGAGCGGCAGGCGCCATACCGGATCGGCCTCCGCCATGCCGATCCGCGCCAGATCGGCGGCGAGCGCCTCGTCATCCGTCATGAAGGGGGGAAGGTCGGGGCCGAGCGCGACGCGGGCCGAGCCGGTAAGGGTGGCGAAATCGATCAGCAGTTCAGGCGCCTCCTCGTCCGCGAGCGCGAGCGCATCGGCGAGGATGAGCCGCCCTTCGGCATCGGTATTGCCGATCTCGACACTGAGTCCCTTGCGGCTCGGCAACACGTCGCCCGGACGGAAGGCATTGCCGGAAATCGCGTTCTCCACCGCCGGCACCAGCAGCCGCAGGCGCAGATCGAGGCCGGACGCCATCACCATCGCCGCCGCCGCGATCGCCGCCGCCGCACCGCCCATATCCTTCTTCATCAGGCTCATGGCATTGTCGGGCTTGATATTCAGCCCGCCCGTATCGAAGGCCACGCCCTTGCCGACCAGCGTCACGCGCGGCGCATCGGCACGCCCCCAGCGCAGATCGATCAGGCGCGGCGCACGCGGCGAAGCGCGGCCCACCGCATGGATCATCGGCAGATTCTCCGCGACCAATGCGTCACCCTCGATGATCTGACACGACGCATTGTGACGCTGGGCCAGCCGCTCGACCGCCTGCGCGATCTCGGCGGGGCCGCAATCATTGGCCGGCGTGTTGATCAGATCGCGCCCCAGAGCGAGCGCCCGGGCGATCTGCGCCACGCCAGCGACATCGACGCCCTCGGGCGCAAGCAACCGCGCACGGGCCCCGTCGTCCGCGCCGTTTTCCGTTCCGTCGTTCCCCGATTTCCCGCTGCGATAGCGCGTGAAGCGATAAGCCCCCATCAGCCAGGCCAGCACGTCCAGCCGCCCGGCCCCGTTCAGGCGATAGAGACCTGCAGGCAGGCGCCCCGGCAGCAAACCCGCCAGCAGGGGATCGCGCTGCATCTTGTCACCGAGCCCGAACAGCACCTGGGCGAGCCCGCCTTGCGCATCCGGCAAGAGCACGGTCTCCCCCTTCTTCGCCTTGAAACCCTGCGCTTTGGCGAAATGCGCGGCGGGGCCGGGTAACTCCGCCAAAAGGTCATCAAGCCCTTCCGGGCCGATGGCGTGGACGGGAACGGCTTCGAGACTGGTATCGGTTTCGATGAGCGGGTGGGTCATGGTCTCTCTTGCATGTCGCGGAGGGGGCTTTCGCGGATCGGCGTCAATCGCGCTTCAGGCGGGCGATCAGGCTCGACGTATCCCAGCGCCCGCCGCCCATCTTCTGGACTTCGGCGTAGAACTGGTCGACCAGCGCGGTGACGGGCATGGAGGCGCCGTTGCGGCGCGCCTCGGCGAGGACGATGTCGAGATCCTTGCGCATCCAGTCCACGGCGAAGCCGAAATCGAATTTGTCCTCCACCATGGTCTTGCCGCGATTCTCCATCTGCCAGGAGCCGGCGGCACCCTTGGAGATCACATCGAGCACCGCCTCCATGTCGAGCCCGGCTTTCTGACCGAAGGCGATCGCCTCGGACAGACCCTGGACCAGCCCCGCAATACAGACCTGGTTGACCATCTTGGCGAGTTGGCCCGAGCCCGACGCGCCGAGAAGGCGGCAGGAACGGGCGAAGCTCATGATCGCGGGCTCAACCGCCGCATAGACTTTTTCCTCCCCGCCGCACATCACGGTGAGCACGCCGTTCTCCGCGCCTGCCTGGCCGCCGGAGACCGGCGCGTCGATGAAGCCGAAGCCGGCAATGTCCGCCGCTGCGGCGAGTTCGCGCGCGACTTCCGCCGAGGCCGTGGTGTGATCGACGAAGGTCGCGCCCTTTTCCATGGCATGGAAGGCGCCGGCGGGGCCGATCGTGACGTCACGCAGATCATCGTCATTGCCGACACAGGCAAAGACGATTTCCTGGCCCGCCGCCGCCTCGCGCGGGGTGGCCGCAGCGCGCCCGCCATGCGCGGAGACCCATTCTTCCGCCTTCGCGACCGTACGGTTATAGACCGTGACATCGTGGCCCTTGGCGGCGAGATGGCCTGCCATCGGATAACCCATCACCCCGAGACCCAGAAATGCGACCTTCGCCATGGCGTTTTCCCCGTTTTTGCCTTGCTTTCATACTGTCGTGCGCAACCTTTATGTAACGGCTGCGCGTGCGGATGGTCAAACCGCATCGCGGCGCATCGGCAAAGGGCATGGTACCCGTCAGACATGAACGTCATGCAAGTCTGTATTGCGCTGCAGCAAAAGTGCATGGCCAAGGATTGCGACTCGAGGTAAGTTCAGCTATGGACGAAACAATTCAGGACAATCGCGTCGGTTGCGGATCCGATCAGAGTCGCTCCGATGCAGATCCCGCCGGGTCAGATACGACCTCCGCGCTCGGACGGCATGGCGGCACGGATGGAAAGCCCTCACGGGGCAAGGAAGGGGTTGCGGGTTTGCGCCGGGTGCATGACCAGGGTCTGGGCGAGATGATGTATCGCGAATATCTGCGACGTCCCGTGCGCCGGCGCCTTCCCAGGCATGACGGACGCCCCGCCGTGTCGCGCCTCACGGCGAGCGAGCTCGGCATACCGGCCAATTCCAACACGCCATCGGACACGAACGACCCCTCCCCTGCCTGATTCGGTCGCGCCTGGATTGGCGCGCTCGGCCTGGTCATTCCCCGCCGCTGCGCATCTCATGATGGCGCGCGAACCGCGACGCCGTGAGACCGGCGAGCATGCAGACCAGCATGAAGATCACCAGACCCGGCGCATAGAGCTCGACGATATAGCCGCCGATCACCGCCGCGAGCGCGCCGGTCCCCAATTGCGCCGCGCCGGAGAGCCCCGCCGCCGTTCCGGCGAGATCCGGGCGCACCGAGAGCGCCGCCGCAGTGGCGCCGGGAATGGTCAGGCCGTTGCCGACGCCGTTGATCGTCAGCGGCAGGAAGAAGGTCAGCGGTGTCCAGGGGCCGATCAGCGCGAAATACAGGGCGATCAGCATCGCACCCGAGGACATCCAGGTGCCGATGACGACGAGCTTCATCGAGCCGAAGCGCTGGCCGTAGCGTCCGGTGAGGAAATTCCCGAACATGTAGCCGGCCGCATTGATAATGAAATACAGCCCGTAGACCTGCGGCGAGCGCTGCATCGTTTCCACCACGACGAAGGGCGCCCCGGCGATGAAGCCGAAGAACGTCGCGGATACGAAGGCCAGGGTCAGCGTGTAGAAGAGGAAGGCCGGATTGCTCAACAGGATCGGAAAGCCGCGCAGGATGGTGACGAACGAGGACGACGCGCCACGCGGCGCGGTTTCATACAAGGCGTACCAGGCCGCGACGAGCACACCGGCGGAGAGCAGCACCATCGCGATGAAGATGGCACGCCAGCCGAAGGCTTCCTCCAGCACACCGCCAACGAAGGGGGCGATCATCGGTGAGATCACCATCGCCATCGAGAGATAGCCGATAATGCTCGCCGCCCGGTCCTTGCCGGCGGTATCGCGCACGACGGCGCGCGCCAGCGCGAAACAGGTCCCGCCACCGGCGGCCTGGACGACCCGCGCCAGCAGCAGGCTCTCGATACTCTGGGCGAAGGCGCCCATCACCGAACCGATCAGAAACAGCGCGATCCCGCCGATGATGCAGGGCCGGCGCCCGATCCGGTCGGAGATCGGACCGACGAAGAGTTGCGTCACCGCGACCGTGGCGAGATAGACGGTGAGTGTGAGCTGAATCGTCGCGTAATCGGTTTCCATCACCCGCGCCAGGACGGGCGTGGCGGGAGCCAGCACGTTCAGCGCGAAGGGCTGCAGCGTGGAGATCGCGACAAGGATGGCGAGCGAAGGCACCCGCACCGGCGCGGAGCCGGACATGATTGCCTCGCCGGGCAACGGCGATGGCTGTTCAGGCTGCGTGGCCACGCCGGCATCCGGTTCCGCAGCGTCACTCGACCCTTTCATCGCCCTGTCTCCCCGCCTGTGGTTTCCGGGCGCGCAACACTCAGCGCAGAGATCTGCCGGCGTCGCACATGCTCGCGGTGTATCGTGTAGACCCCGGCCCCGACCACGAGCGCCATGCCCGCCATGGCGACGAGATTCGGCAGATCACCAAAGACCAGATAGCCGAGGATCAAGGCGAAGATGACGACGGCATAGCGGAACGGCGATACCACCGAGACCTCGACATTGCGGAATGCCATCACGATCGCCAGATTGGCCATCGTCACGAGCGCCGCCGCCACCACGAGATAGGTCACCTCCGGTACGAGGAAAGGCGCCCATTCCTCCCCGCGCACGAAACCGATGACGAAACCGGCAAGGCCGACAGCCATGGTGGTGGAGGCGGCGATCACCGGAGAAGGAATGTCATTGGCGATACGCCGCGTGACCAGATCACGAATCGAGACCAGCACGGCGGCGGAGAGCGCAAACAGCACCGAGATGTTGAACCCCTCGGGGCTCGGCTGCACGATCAGCAGCACGCCCGCGAAACCGACGAGGATCGCCCCCCAGCGCCGCCAGCCGACGCGCTCCAGCCCGAGCGCCACCAGCATCAGGGTCATGATGATCGGCGTGGATTGCAGGATGGCCGTGACATTGGCCAGCGGCAACAAGGCGAGCGCGGTAATGAAGAGGAAGGCGACCGTGGCCTCGAGCGTGGCGCGCAGGGCGACCAGAGGTGAGGCGAGCTTGCGCAGATGGCGGGCCTGGCCCAGAGCGACCACGATGATCAGTGCGAAACTCGTCGAGAAAACCCCGCGTACCGCCATCATCTGGCTCGTCGAGAACACATCCGAGGCGAGCTTGATCACCGTGTCGTTGGTGATGAAGAACAGGCTCGCGCACAGCATCGCAATGATGCCGCGGCGATTGTCGATGATGGCTTGCGGCGAGGACACGGGAGAAAATCCGATCGGTTATGCTCCCTTGGATACGCCCTTGCGCGGGCGCGGTCGAGGGTTGACCGGGCACAAATCCCGCAACCTCGCCTGCGCGCCCGCGCAACGCGTATCCGCGTGAACCGCCGTCCGGATCAGTCGATCATCTCGACGAGTTCCACGCGCCGATTGAGGGTGCGGCCCTGCTCCGTGCGGTTCGTCGTGATCGGCGACATCGGCCCTGCACCGGCGGGGCGCAGGCGCTCGCGGGCGATCCCGTGTTCGCGGCGCAGCCAGTTCACCACGGCAGTGGCACGATCGAGCGACAGGCGCAGATTGTAATCGAAGCTGCCGACACCATCCGTATGGCCGACCACGAGCAGTTTCAGCTCCGGGCGGTCGCGCATCAGACCGCCGACCACAGCGAGTGCCTCGGCGGATTCGGGCAGGATCTCGTCACTGTCGAAGGCGAAGAGGATGGCATCGACCACGACACGGCCATCGGCGAGGAGCCCCTCCTCCAGTTCATCGGCCTGCTGCACGACGGGAGCCGGCGCCGGTTCGGCTTCGGAGTCCGACGTATCGGGAGAGGCGAACAGGTCGATCGTATCCATCGGCGCGATATCGACGGCATTGACCATGATGCGCCGGTCATTCTGGCGATCATAGAAAGTCAGCGCGATGACGGTGTCCGCGCTCGCATCCCGGGCCAGGATATAGGCGACGGTATCGGCCCGGGTCGAAGGCGTCGCAGCGAGGAAGGTGGTGTGAATGAAGGTAAAGCCGCTGCGACTGCCGAGCTCGTCACCGAAGCCGTTGAAGACGATGTCGAAGCCCTCATTCTCGAAATAGTCGAGATAGCTGCGATACAGCCGCAAAGTCGCGACATCCGTCCCCTCGATCGTATATTCCTTGCGCGTATGCGCGCCCTCGACTTCGAGAAATTCCGTCTGCTCCCGCCCCTCGCGCGGCGCGGATGGGAAGGTGAGTTCGGCGAAATCGGTGAATTCATCGCGGGTTATATAGCCGCCGGGCGGCAGCGGAACCAGCGGATGGGCGCTCGCGCCTTCGATCGGGCCGCGGGCCTGGACTGACCCGGTCAGCGCGACGAGCGTCGCGGCTGCGCCGAAGAACAAGGCAAAAATCAAAAAGAGGGTTTTGCGCATGGATGGGTTCTCCCGGATTATGACGCCATACTGATAGCGGGCGCTCCGGGAGCGCGCCCCCTCCGAACGAAGGGGGCGGAGGTCCATTCATACCGCGCGTCACTTCACGCGGCAGACCCCGCGCTGATACAACCGGTCGAGATCGCGCGGGTCGCATTGCGTGGAGAGGAACTGCGACCATTCCCCCTCACTGCCGTAGAAGACGTTGCGATCAACCTCGCCGCGAATACCCGGCACGGTTCCGGTCTGCGTCCACTGCCAGAAGGTAAAGCGGCGGTTGCGATAGCGTTCATGCGGTTCGGCGGCGACGGAGCGAAGCCAGAAGGGGTTGTCGAAATGCGCGCCCTCGAGAACGTCGCGATGGAAATTGATATCGGTATAGATGATCGGCATCTGCCCGTAATGGGCCTCCATCATGGACAGCATGGTGCGGATCTTGCGCAAGGCTTCGTCCCGGGGGACATGGCGGGAGCATTTGCGCGAATGGTTGTTCCATTCGACGTCGAGCACCGGCGGCAGCGCATCGCGCGCGCGCGGCACGTTCTCGATGAACCAGGCCGCCTGCTCGGCCGCATCGCGACACCAGAAGACGAAGTGATACGCCCCGCGCGGAATGCCGGCTCGGCGTGCGCCTTCCCAGTTTTCGTGGAACTTGCGATCGAGATGCAAACCCCCTTCGGTCGCCTTGATGAAGGCGAAGCGCGTTCCGGCGCGGCGCGCCTGATGCCAGTCGATATCCCCCTGCCAGTGCGACACGTCGATGCCGTGGATCGGCATGCGATGCACCCGCGCGACGCCGTTATGGGGATCATTGTCGCCCTTCAGCGGATAGCGATCGGGGAAGACCGAACACGCCGCAAGGCTCGCAATCAGAGCGATGACGGCGAAAAGCGGCAGGAAACGGGGGGGCGGGATCAGGCGTTCGGGCATCGGCGGCATCCGTTGAACTGGCACGGTTCATCAAACGCACTATCCCTGACGAATCCTTAACGCGACGTACGCACACGGCGAAATTGCGCGTTTGATCAAAGCTTTGCGCGATATGGTTAACCCCGGGCGCTCAACTCGAAGGCTCCGGCTCGCGGCTGAACGCCTCCAGCAGGAAGGGCCGGAAATCCTCCATGCGGGGAAGCGCCGCATCACCGCCCGCCGCCTCCGCCTCGGGCAGGATTCCGGAAACGAAGCCGAGATCGGCAAAGGGCGCGAGCACGCTCTCGTCTCCGGAGAAGACATGCACCGGCACGGCGCGCGACGCATCCGGCCCGGTGATCAGCGGCGCGGGCTGGTGATCGCCGAGCACGACGACGAGCGCGTCGCGATCGATGCGGTCACGCAGGAATCGCGCCACGGCATCGATGGAATGCCCCACCGACAAGGCATATTGCGTGCGAATCGAATCCTGATCGCGCCACACCTCCCGTGCCTCGGGCGCGTCGCGCGTCCAGCGCTCATACACCGCGCCGTCACCCAGTTCATCCCAGCTGACGACTTCCGGCACCGGCAGCCACGGCGCATGGCTCGAGATCAGTGCAACGCTGGCAAAAACCGGCGGGCGATCGGCGATTTCGAGCTCGGTGCGGGCGAAGAAATCGAGGGCGAATTGGTCGGGCACGATCCCCCAGTAGAAATTCGGGCCGTGATAACCCATTTCCGCCGCTTCCCAGGTCGCCTGATAACCCAGCCGCTCGCCTTCCGGCCAGGGCAGCGTGATGGCCGGTTTGATCTGCACCGTGCGCCGTCCGGTCATTTCGAAATCATGGATCAGCGTGCGCGGACGCTCGGCGAGAAACAGGGCATAAAGCGTCTGATCGTCGATGAAGCGCCCCGCAGTGAAGGAGGCATGATTGAGCCAGGACTGACCACCGGCACTGACCCCGACCATGCGCCCGCTCTTCATTGCGAAGCCGGCATCCTCGGCTGCTTCCTGCATGGATTCGAGCCGTGGCAGGATGACATCGGCATATTGCGGCTCGTCCAGGGCGGTGACGCCGTAGCTCTCGATATAGACGATGATGACATCGCGATCACCGAGCCGCGCGAGCAGGCGCTCGGGCGCGATCTCATCCGCCGCATCCGTTGCGAGATCCGCGCGAAACAGCGCGCGCCGCACGATCGTATCGGCCAGCCGCTCACTCTGCTGACGGAAAACGAGACTCGCCGAGGCACCGAAGGGACGCCAGCCGGGTACTTCCGCGAAGACCGTGCGCTGGGCGGCGAAGACCGCGATCCCCGCCACGCAGATCATCGCAAAGCCACGCCGCGCCTGAGACGTGGCAAGGCAGCCGGATGCGCGGCGCAGAGCCAGGACGCACAGCACGTAGAAGGCGACGAGCAGAACGACGATCCCCGCCACGGCGCCGACGGCGAAGGGCCATCCGATCAGCGTCTGCGCCACGTCCCACAGGGCGGGCAGCAACGAGACGTCGAGGAACATGTTCAAAGAGCGATTGACCACCGATTGCGCGGTGAGATCGGCAAGGCGCAGGGCGAGCAGGAATGTCCCGATTGCGGCAAAGACGTGGATCAGCCAGCCCGGCACGCTTTCGCGCCGCGCCTGCACCAGCGCGATCACCGCGAAGGCGAAGCCGACTTCGAGCGCAAAGCCCCAGTGAAATCGCCCGAACAGCGCATCGGCAAATGGCGGCAGGCCGATGAACAGGCTCAGGCCGAGCCAGATCAGCATCAGCCGGAACAGGGCACCGGGGCGCGAAGAGGAGGCAAAAAGCGATGACGGCATGAATTCGATCTGGCTCGGCATTGTGTCGGTATCATGAGCCAGCAAACAGATAGGGCTGATTGTCGCATGGCCAAGGGGAAGCCGTTACTTCTCCACGGCGTCTTTTTTTCCGGACCGTTTCCGTGACGCCGGTTCTCTCTTTCCGCCCCCCTTGTCTGCCGGCGCGCCGAATTGCGGCAGGGCATGCGCGAGGACCTTGCGCATGACGCTGGGCAGCGCCTCGTCGGCGAGTTCGTCGGCACCGGTGAAACGCATGCCCTCGGGCGCCCCGGCCTGCCTGTCGAGCCGGGCGTGGAATACGGTCAGTTCCAGCGGAAAATGAGTGAAGACATGGCGTACGATCCCCGGCATCCGCCGCCAGCGTGCCTCACAGGGCGCGTCGAGGATGGCCTGGCTCAGCGGATAATCCGCGCGCCAGTCGCTGCCCGGCACCTCCGCCATCCCGCCGAGCAGTCCACTCGACGGGCGCGTGCGCAGCAGGATGGCGCCATCGGCGCGCTCGGCCACGAAAGCTGCGCCGTAGCGGATCTGGCGTGGGGCCTTCTTTGCCTTGCGCGGAAAACTCTCCTGCAAGCCCTCCCGGCGCGCGACACAGGCCACCATCCAGGGACAGAGCGCGCAGGCAGGGCGCCTGGGCGTGCAGATCGTGGCGCCGAGATCCATCATCGCCTGGGCGAAATCACCGGATCGCGCCTGCGGCACCATCGCCTGCGTCACTTCGCGGATATGCGGCTTCGCCGCCGGTAACGGCTCCTCCAGCGCGATCAGCCGGCTGACCACCCGCTCGACATTGCCGTCGACGGCGGCGGCGGGAATGCCGAAGGCGATCGCCGCGATCGCCGCCGCCGTATAGGCCCCGATTCCCGGAAGCGCGCGCAGGGCCGTCTCGTCGGCGGGAAAGCGCCCGCCATGATCGCGCGCGACGACCTGCGCGCAGGCATGCAGGTTGCGCGCCCGCGAATAATAACCGAGCCCGGCCCAGGCCTGCATCACCGCATCCTGCGGCGCCACCGCGAGGCTCTCCACATCCGGAAACCGGGTGAGAAAGCGCTCGAAATACGGTTTGACCGCCTGCACGGTGGTCTGTTGCAGCATGATTTCCGACAGCCAGACGCGATAGGGATCGGCTCGCTCCCCCGGCATGGCGCGCCAGGGCAGCCGGCGGCGATGGCGGTCATACCAGACGAGCAGATCCGCCGGGTCGGCGGCCGGCATCGTTTTGTGTTCGGGATCGGATGAAGCTGTCGGGATCACATCATGATTCGCGGTTGGATCGCAGGGTTTATCCTTACCACCCCGCGATCCGGCCTGCCACAGGGCAGAGGGGCGGAGGGGCGGATGAGCCACAACCGCTCTGGTTGCCGGGTAATTAAAACACGATTTCCGAAAAACCAGAAATATCCACTCACCTGAAATTTATACGCTGTTGGAGTATGCATTTGAAGGTAGACCAAATCGATTATGTCCTGCTTGATGATGGGTCGGAGCGTGAGGTTGCGACCATCAGGATCACCGTTCCGGGCGCGACGATCATGATCATGGGTGAGGTCGAAGACGTGGATGGCGGGCTCTTGGTGGAGTGTGCGCATATCTCGATCTCCCCGCCGGATGCGGGCGTCCTGACGCGGGGCAGCATGCGCATGATGGCGAAAAGGCTTCTGGGGGATACGGGTTATGTCGAAATCGTCATTCGCGGAGCGTCTCGCACGACAGGGGCGCGTCCGGGCCATACCCCGCGTGAATTCAGGTTCCCGGGAAGAGATCGTCCTGAAACCCGATCACGTCGCGCCCGACGTGATCGCCGCGACCCTGGCCATGGTCGCGCGCGGCACCACGAAGCTCAAGGCCAAGCGTGCGATCGAGCGGGCCTTGTGCGACGGTGCTGCGATCATCACGCTTTCGCAGGTGGACGATGCAACGGCGCTTTCCGATGAACTCCGGTCCGCCGGGATCAGCGTCGCCTTCCGCAGCGCCGCCGACCGGGATCTGAAGGCACACTTCTCTGCACGGCTGAAGGCTCTGCGCGCACGCCTCGGCATGTCGCAGGAAGAATTCGCGCGGACCTATAATCTCGAAACGAAGACCATTCAGGGCTGGGAGATCGGCAAGGTCCCCGACCGCGGCAACCGGCACCTGATCCGCATGATCGAAAAGGAGCCGGTCACGATCCAACAGCTCGTCAACGAGGGGTAATCGGCCCCGCAGAAAAACCTCACAGCCCCTCGAACAGGGCACTCGAAATATAGCGCTCGGCGAAGGAGCAGGCGAAGGTGACGATGCGCTTGCCGCGATTCTCCGGACGCGCCCCCACTTCCAGGGCCGCCGCGAGATTGGCGCCCGTGGATATCCCGCCGGGAATGCCTTCATTGCGTGCGAGCGCCCGGGAAAAATCGAAGGCGGTCTGGTTGCCCACGGTGATGACTTCGTCGATCAGGTCGCGGTCGAGAATCTCGGGCACGAAGCCGGCGCCGATCCCCTGAATCTTGTGTGGACCGGGCTGGCCGCCCGAGAGCACCGGCGAATCCTCGGGCTCGACCGCGATCACCTGGAGATCGGGATTGCGCGCCTTCAGCACGCTTGCGACGCCGGTAATGGTGCCGCCGGTACCGATCGCCGAGACGATGATATCGACATTGCCGCCCGTATCAGCCCAGATTTCCTCTGCCGTGGTTTCGCGATGGATCTGCGGATTGGCCGGATTGGCGAATTGCTGCGGGATTACCGCGCCAGGGATCGTATCGCACAGTTCGCGGGCCCGGTTCAAGGCGCCGCGCATGCCCAGCGGGCCAGGCGTGAGCTCAAGTTCAGCACCCAGAAAGCTGAGCATCTTGCGCCGCTCCATCGACATCGTCTCGGGCATGACGAGGATCAGGCGATAGCCGCGCGCCGCCGCCACGAAGGCGAGCGCGATGCCGGTATTGCCCGATGTCGGCTCGATCAGCACCCCGCCGGGGCGCACCAGCCCCTGCGCCTCGAGGGAATCGATCATGGCAACGCCGATACGGTCCTTGACGCTCGCGATCGGGTTGAAGAATTCGAGCTTCAGAAGGATCTCGGCATCGACTCCGTGTGCAGCCGGCATGCGCGCGAGCCGCACCAGAGGCGTATCCGCGATGGTCTGCGTGATCGAATCGTAGATGCGGCCCCGACCGAAACCGCGTGCCCTTGTCTCGTCGCTCATGACGCCTCCGGAATCTCGGGGAGAATGGTTCAGATCGCGAAATCGAGTGCCGGGGGAGGGCCACCGAATACGGCTTTCTGCTCGGCCTGCTGGCAGAGATCCTCGATCGTATAGGCATCGAGCGCGCCGAGGAAGCTCTCGCCTGCCTCCTTCACCGCAGGACCGACCACATCATCAACGAGCTTGGATTCGGGAAGCGGTGGCAATCCGTCCTCGCCGGTCGCGGTCATCGCTGCACGCACCACGTCGCCGGCGGTGATCTTGCGGCGTTCGCGGGCGAGTTCGTAGCCGCCGCGCGGACCGCGCACGCCCTTGAGAATGCCCTGTCGCACCAACGCCTGCAGCACGGTTTCGAGATGACGCGGGGGAAGATTGTGGCGCTGCGCCAGAAGCTTGGCCGCAACCGGCGTCGGCCGGGCATGCAGGGCCACATCCACCACCGCCGCGATCGCGAGCAGGGAACGCCGGGACAGAAGAATCATATCGATCGAACCTCACAATACGGGGCGCGCCCGCGAGACGCATATCACAGACCGGTGGATCCGAAGCCCCCTGCCCCGCGTGGCGTCGAATCGATCTCCGAGACCATGCAAAGCTGCGCCTGCGTCACCGGTGCGAGCACCATCTGAGCGATGCGCATGCCCCGGATGACCATGAAGGGGGCGTCTCCGTGATTGATCAGAACCACGCCGATCTCCCCCCGATAATCGCAATCGATCGTTCCGGGTGTGTTGAGAACGGTAACGCCGTGCCGGAGCGCGAGCCCCGAACGCGGCCTCACCTGAGCTTCGTAACCCTCCGGTATTTGCAACTTCAAACCCGTGGGCACAAGGGCTCTCTCGGATTTTTCCATTTTTATCGGGGAATTTTCGGCAATAGCGGCGCGCAGGTCGAATCCGGCGGCGCCCGCAGTCTCGTAGGCGGGCAGCGGCAGCCCCTCGGCATGGGGCAGCGCCTCGACGAGAAGCCGGATGCTCATGCCTGCGACCCCGCATCGAGATCAGCTTCGCTCAGGCCCTCAAGCCGCGTGACACATTCCGCGATGAGCCTTTCCGCTACCATGTCCTTGTCCATTTCTGGCCAGGAGATCACCGCGTCACCGGCATCGATCAGATGCACTGCGTTGCGTGCCCCGCCCATCACACCGCCCGCGACGCCGCTGCCGGCGGAGACGTCATTGGCGATCATCAGGTCGCAGCCCTTGCGCGCGCGCTTTGCCCGCGCGAGCGCGATCACGTCGTGCGTTTCCGCGGCAAAACCGACGACCAGCGCCGGACGGCCCGCACGCATCGCCGCGACGGTGGCGAGGATATCGGGATTTTCCACCAGCGCCAGCGCCGGCGGCCCGCCGCCAACCTTCTTGATCTTGCGCGCTGCATCACGATCGGTGCGCCAATCGGCGACGGCAGCGGCGAAGATTGCGATATCGGCGGGCAGCGCAGCATCCACTGCCGCCTGCATCTGCCGTGCGGTTTCCACCGGGACCAGATCGACGCCCGGCGGGGCCGGGATCCCAACCGGGCCGGAAACCAGCGTCACCCGGGCCCCGGCGCGCGCCGCCGCCGCCGCGATGGCGTGGCCCTGACGCCCGGAGGAGCGGTTGGCGATATAGCGCACCGGGTCTATCGGCTCGTGGGTCGGCCCGGAGGTGACCAGCACATGGCGACCCGCGAGCGCGCCATCGCGCGGCGTCTGCGCCACATCGAACAGCGCCTGTGTCGCCGCCACGATCGCCATCGGCTCCGCCATGCGCCCGGCCCCGGTTTCCGGCTCGGCCATGGGGCCGGAATCGGGGCCGACGGTACGCACGCCGTCGCGTTTGAGGGTGGCGAGATTGCGCTGCGTGGCGGGATGCGCCCACATGGCCGGGTTCATGGCCGGCGCGATCAGGACGGGCAGGCGCGTGGCGAGGAGAACCGTTGTGGCGAGGTCATCGGCATGGCCCTGCGCCATGCGGGCCATCAGATTGGCCGTAGCCGGTGCCACCACCACGCAATCGGCGTCGCGTGCGAGGCGGATATGGCCGATCGCCGCTTCATCGGCGCGGTCGAACAGATCGGTCCAGGTTTTCTCGCCGGAAAGAGCCGCAGCGGCGAGCGGCGTGACGAATTCCTGCGCGCCGGCGGTCATCACGCAGCGCACCTGCCCGCCCGCATCGCGCAGGCGCCGGATCAGATCGAGGGACTTGTATGCCGCGATCCCGCCGCCGATGATCAATAGAACCCGCCTGCCCTGCAATTCGCCCGTCATTGCCACGATCTCTCGGCTCCAACCCACCCGGACCATCTCATAACACGACGATGCGCCGCGACGGAAATCATCACCCCACGGCGATCAGCGCCGCCGCGACGCGCCGGTTCTCGGCCAGCAGGATGTTGAAGGTGCGCGCCGCAGCCCCCGTCTGCATGACGTCGAGGCGCATGCCGGGATCGCGCAGGCGCCATAGCAGCGGCTCGGGAAGGGGCACGATGTTGCGCCCGGTGCCGATCAGCAGGATCTCGATGTCCTCCGCCTCCGCGAGAACCGGCCTGAAGGCCTCCTCGTCGAGGGCGGATGCGCCCGCGACATCCCATTTCGAGATGCCCGACGGCAGCGCCAGAATGGAGCCCTTGTGCGACATCTCGGCAAAGCGAAAGCCGCCATTGCCATAGGCATCGATCGGATGGCGCCCGGGCACGAAGCCGTCATAGAGCGGCCCCGCCATCAGATCACTCCGCCGGCTGCGCGGCATCGGGCCCGCTTTGCGCTGCCGAGCCGACCGCGCTCGAGGCGCGCACGCCGAGATAGATCAGGATTGGCGCGGCGACGAAGATCGAGGAATAGGTGCCGACCACCAGACCGAAGATCATCGCATAGGCGAAACCCTTGATGATCTCGCCGCCGAGAACGGCCAGCGCCATCAGCGCGAGTAAGGTTGTCACACTTGTCAGGATTGTGCGCGACAAGGTGGCATTCACCGCGATATCCAGCACTTCGTAGACGGAGACCTTCTTGTATTTGCGCATGGTCTCGCGGATGCGGTCATACACGACCACGGTATCGTTGAGCGAATAACCCAGGATGGTCAGCAGGGCGGCGATCGAGGTCATGTTGAACTCGATCTGCGTGATCGCGAAGAAGCCGATCGCCAGCACCAGGTCGTGCAGGGTCGCGATCACCGCGCCGATGGCGAAATGCCATTCGAACCGGAACCAGAGATAGACCAGCACGCCGAAAATCGCCATCACCACGCCGAGCGTGCCCGATTGCACCAGCTCCGCCGAGACGCGCGGCCCCACCACCTCGACACGCCGAATGTCGTAATCACTCTCGAAGACGTCGCGCAGCGTCGAAACCACCTGCTGCTGCGCCTCCTCGCCACCTTCCTGCAATTGCACGCGCAGGGCGACGTCACGCGGAGTGCCGAATGCCTGCACCTCGACATTGCCGAAGCCCAGCTGATTCGCATCGACGCGGATCTGCGCGATATCGGCGTTACCCTCGCGGGCCTGCATTTCCATCACGGTACCGCCACGGAAATCGATGCCGGTATTCATGCCGAAATGCAGGAATGTCGCGACCGCAAGCACCGAAAGCAGCGCCGAGAGCGGAAAGGTCCAGCGCCGGTACCACATGAAGCGGTAGCGGGTCTCGACGGGGACGAGGCGGACGAGCCACATGATACGCGCTCCTCAATTCATCGCCAGCTGCTTGGGACGCATGACCCTGAACCAGGTTGCGATCATCAAGCGCGTGAGCGTGAATGCGGTGAAAACGGTGGTGACGATGCCCAGAGACAGGGTCACGGCGAAGCCGCGCACCGGGCCGGTGCCGAGGAAGAACAGAATTCCGGCGGCGATCAGCGTGGTGATATTGGCATCGAGAATGGTGCCAAGCGCCCGCGCGAAGCCCGTATCGAGCGCCTGGATCGCCGATCTCCCGATCCGCTCCTCCTCACGCACACGCTCATAGATCAACACGTTCGAATCCACAGCCATGCCCAGCGTGAGCACGATACCGGCGATGCCCGGCAGGGTCAGCGTCGCACCGAGTGCCGAGAGCAGGCCAAACAGCATGATCATGTTCACCGCGAGCGCCACCGTGGCCATGACGCCGAAGAAGCCGTAGGCCGCGATCATGAAGACGACGACGAGCAGCGCGCCGACGATCGCGGCCATGGTGCCGGCATAGATCGAATCCGCCCCGAGGCCCGGGCCGACCGTGCGCTCTTCCACGATGGTCAGCGTCGCGGGCAGCGCGCCGGAACGCAGCAGCACCGCGAGGTCATTGACCTCCTGAACGGTGAAATCGCCGGAGATCTGACCGGATCCGCCAGTGATCGGCGACTGCACGCGCGGTGCCGAGATCACGGCCTCGTCGAGGACGATGGCAAGCTGGCGCCCGACATTGCGCGTCGTCGCCTCGCCGAAGCGCTGGGCGCCCGAGACGTTGAAGCGGAAGGTGACGATCGGCTGGTTGGTCTGCTGGTCGAAGGAGGGCTGGGCATCAATCAGATCCTCGCCACCGACGATGACCCTGCGTTCGACATCGACAGGCTCGTCGCCGGCCTCTCGCAACGGCATTTGTACCGTGTCGGTATCGCCGGGATTGGCGAGGAAGCGGAATTCGAGCTGGGCGGTCTCGCCGAGCAGCGCCTTGAGCCGCTCGGGATCCTGCAGGCCGGGCACCTGCACGAGGATGCGGTCGGCACCCTGGCGCTGGATATTCGGCTCGGTGGTGCCGAGCGCGTCGATGCGCCGGCGCAGCACCTCGATCGATTGGGCGAGAGCGCGGTTGATGCGCTCGTCCAGGGCCGCTTCGGTCAGGGTGAGGCGAATCAGTCCGTCATCCTGTTCCTCGATGGTCAGTGTCGAAGACCCGGGCTGTCCGAAGGCGGCATCGGCGAGCGGTTCGGAGAGATCACGCAGACGCGGCAGCATCCGTTCACGGGCAGCCTCGTCGGGTATCCGCAGCTCCACCGTGCGGTTGCTGATCCGGATACCGCCCTCGAGCGGGGTGCGGGTCTCACGCAGGAGATTGCGCACCTGGTCGCGGACCTGCGTCGCTTCATTGCGCACGAGTTCGGCAGTATCCACCTGCAGCAGCACATGCGAGCCGCCCTGCAGATCGAGCCCCAGCACCACGGCCTGATCCGGGACGAGGAATCCCGGGATCCATCCGGGCGCCGCCTGGCTCACGGCCTCGCGCTGCTCGCCCGAAAGCAGGTTGGGAACGGCGAGATACATGCCGAAGAACAGCGCCAGCAGGATGGCGACAGTCTTGGTGGCAGAGATGCGCAACATGCTCGTGCGACTCCCGGGAATCGAATGTCGGTGTCGACGACGCGGCGGCTTCCCGAAGACGCGCCGCGTCCTTGTGGCGAAGGAGATGCCGGCGATCCGGCGTCAGCTCTTCGCTGCGTCCTTCGCCGGCTCGCCCTTGGCGCGCACATCGGCGACCATGCCGCGAATCACGCGCACCCGCACGCCCTCGGCGATCTCGACCTCGATCTCGTTGTCGTCGACGACCTTCGAAATCTTGCCGGTAATGCCGCCATTGGTGATGACCGTATCACCGCGCCGCAGGTTCTTCACGAGTTCCTGATGCGCCTTCACCCGCTTCTGCTGCGGGCGGATGATGAGGAACCACATGATGACGAAAATGAGGATGAACGGCAGAAGCTGCAGAAAGATGTCTGCGCCGCCGCCCCCGGCGGCCTGTGCATAAGCGGGCGTGATGATCACTGGTGACTCCTGATGCCTGTGCGCCGGATGCGGCGACCCTGCGGGCCGTGCCTCCGCCGTTTCGTTCGAAAGCGGCGCAACTTATAGCGATGCAGGCGCCGAAAGCAAACCGTGATCGGCGTGTTGCACGATAGACCACGGCCTGCCTTCGCGATATGGAGGCCCCGTCCTCCGTTTGCAACGATCCGATTCCGCGAAGGCCCGCCATGTTCCGATCCCAATCCGATGCGACCACCGCGCTGCTGGCACGTATCGCCGATGCCCTGGAGCGCCTCGCTCCGCCCCAAGCTGCGGCCGTGGATACTGCGAGTGCCGATGCCTTCGTCTGGCACGCTGCGCCGCCGCGCCTCGCGCCTGTCGCGCAGGTCAACCGCGTCGAGATGGGGCTCCTGCGCGGGATCGACCGGGTGCGTGACCAGCTTCACGAGAATACACGGCGCTTCGCCAAGGGGCTCCCCGCCAACAACGCGCTGCTGTGGGGCGCGCGCGGCATGGGCAAGTCCTCGCTGGTCAAGGCCGTGCATGCCCAGGTGAACAGCAACCGCGAGATCGGCATGGAGCCGCTCAAGCTGATCGAGATCCACCGCGAGGATATCGAGAGCCTGCCGGCACTGATGGCGATCCTGCGTGCGGACCGGCATCGCTTCGTGATCTTCTGCGACGATCTGTCATTCGATTCCGACGACACCTCCTACAAGTCACTCAAGGCCGTGCTCGAAGGCGGCATCGAAGGACGGCCCGACAACGTGCTCTTCTACGCCACTTCGAACCGCCGCCATCTGATGCCGCGCGACATGGTCGATAATGAACGCGCCACGGCCATCAACCCGGGCGAGGCCGTGGAGGAGAAGGTCTCGCTCTCCGACCGGTTCGGCCTCTGGCTCGGCTTCCACAAATGCTCGCAGGACGAATATCTCGACATGGTCTTCGGCTATGCGGCGCATCTGGACATCGCCTGCGACGAGGACACCCTGCGCCGCGACGCCCTCGAATGGGCCACAACCCGCGGCGCCCGCTCGGGGCGTACCGCCTGGCAGTTCATCCAGGACCTCGCCGGACGCGTCGGCAAGCGTATCGACGGGGGCAGTTGAGGCGGCTGATCCCGATGCCCGAGGCCACGGGTTCGGATTTCCCCGTCGCGCCCCCTGTTTTTCACGGTGGCGATCTGTATGATCGCCACCAAAGTGAACGGATAACGGAGGCAGATATGACGGTTTCGGCTCGATATACCGATGATCGCGGAGGATCGGCGAAAGCCGCACGCGCATTCGGTCTCGGCTTGCTCGGCACCGTGGCGCTATGGAGTGTTCCGGCTGCCGCGAACGACGTCGTCGTGGCGGATCTGGCATATTCCGGGGCGATGGGAACCTATGCGATCCCGCGCATGGAATTGACCGATTCGAGCCTCACGGCGTCCGAGATCGAGGCCGCTTTCGCGCAGGGTGATCCGCGCGTGCTGTTCGAGACGCTGGCAACGCTCTCGGCGACCGAGGTCGTCATCCCGCGCATGAGCCTCAGCCAGGATGTCGCGGATGTCACCCAGGAGGCCGTTTACGAGGACATCCGCATCGAGGACATGCGCGAGGGCCGCATTGCCGGCTTCACCGCTGCCGGCGGTGAATTTTCCGCGCAGGACGGGGATCAGAACGTCAGCGGTCGCTTCGGTGCGGTCGAAGCGCGGATGATCGATCTGCCGGCGATCCTGCGCTACTACACCGAAGCGGCAGGCGACGGGGACAATCCGTTCCGCACGGCCTACGAATCGTTTTCGATCAGCGACCTCGTGATGCATGACGGCGAGGATGTGCATTTCACGATCGACGGGATCTCCGGTCGTGCCGTGGCCATGCGTCTGCTGCAGGAGCCACTCACCGAGACCATCGCGGCCATCACTGAAATGGAGGATACCGAAGATCCGACGCCGGAAGAAGCCACGCGCATGCTCAACTTCATGGCGGATCTGATGGATTCCTTCCGCTTCGAAGAAATGGGCGTGACCGGCATCAGCATCGTCGACGAGAGTGACGAGGATCCGGTCGACATGTCCATCGCGCGCATCGGATTCCTCGGCAGCCCCGATGGCGGTTTCGCCAGTTTCACCCTCGAAGACATGCGTGTCGCGGCAGAAGGCGCGGAGATCACCATCGCATCGATCGGCTCCGAAGGATTTTCCTTCGCGCCGATGACGGAGGGGCTGCGCCGGCTTGCGGAAGACCCTGATGCCGATCTCTCCCCGGACGAAATTCAGCGCATGATGCCGGTGATCGGCACGGTGACGCTCGACAATCTCACAGCCTCGATCCCGCCGCAGCCCGACGCCCCGGCGATGGATGGAGCGATCGGCCGCCTGAGCGTCACGGCGGACACGCCTTATCAGGGCGTGCCCACCAATCTGCGCGTCGCCATCGACAATCTCGCCTTCGACCTGCCGGAGGGGACCGGAGAGGAATTCGTCGAGACGGCACGCGCCTTCGGCTATGAGCGGCTCGACCTTTCCGGCAGTTTCGCCGCGCGCTGGAACGAGGCGGGGCAGGAAATCGTGCTCAGCGACCTCTCCTTCAGTGGTGAGGATATCGGCGCGGCCTCGCTTCGCGGCGTCATCGGCGGTGTCGGGCCGCAGGCTTTCAGCGGCGACGAGGCCGCCCGCCTGATGGCGTTGATGGGCGCCTCGGTGAAGAACCTGCATCTGATGGTGGAGGATCGCGGCATCGCCGAAATCCTTCTCACCCTGCAGGCTGCAGAGATGGGCGTAAGCCCTGATGAGGCACGCCAGCAGATGGGAATGATGTCTCAGATGATGCTGCCGGCGATGCTTGGTGGCGGGCCGCAGGCGCAGGGCCTGGCGGAAGCCGTCGGGCAATTCCTCGAGAATCCCGGCGAGCTCGAGATCGCTGTCGAATCGATTGATCCGGCAGGCATTCCGATCATGGAGCTCGGGACCATGAGCACCCCCGCCGCGCTGATGGAGCGTATCGAGATCGACGCACAGGCACGTTGATCCGCGCACCATCCGGGCTCGACCGGATCGCTGAGTTCCGTTACGTCACTTCTGCGGCCCGCATCCCCCATGCGGGCCGTCTTTCGCAGCGATCACGACGGAGCGGAACCATGATGACGCAGCACCGGCTCACGAGCCGGGATCAGGCACAGGCGCGCGACGGGCAGGATTGCCTCGCGCCGATGCGCGCGCATTTCGCCCTGCCGGACGACATCACCTATCTCGACGGCAATTCGCTCGGCCCGCTGCCGCATGCCGTGCGTGCACGCATGACCCGGACCGTCAACGCGGAATGGGGCCAGGGGCTGATCCGCAGCTGGAACGATGCCGGCTGGATCGATCTGCCCGAGCGCGTCGGGGCGCGCATCGCCCGGCTGATCGGCGCCCCGGCGCAGGCGGTCTTCGCCGCCGATTCCACCTCGGTCAATCTGTTCAAACTGCTCTCCGCCGCCCTTGCCCTGCGGCCCGAGCGGCGAGTCATCGTCTCGGAACGCGGCAATTTCCCCACCGATCTCTACATGGCGCAGGGGCTGATAACGCAGCTCGACCGGGGGCACCGTCTCGTGCTGGTGGACGATGCCAGTGCGATTCCCGCCGCGCTGTGCGACGATACCGCATTGTTGATGCTCACCCATGTCGATTATCGCAGCGGCGCCATGCACGACATGGCGGCGCTTACCCATCAGGCTCACCGGGTCGGCGCCCTCACGCTGTGGGATCTCGCCCACAGCGCCGGGGCCGTGCCGCTGGATCTTGCCGGGGCGGATGTCGATTTCGCCGTGGGCTGCGGCTACAAATATCTCAATGGCGGACCGGGCGCGCCGGCCTTCTTCCATGTTGCCGAGCGCCATGCGGATGCCTTCGTGCAGCCGCTCGCGGGCTGGTTCGGCCATGAAGCGCCCTTCGCCTTCGAGCCGCAATACCGCCCCGCCCCCGGTGCCGCGCGCTATCTGTGCGGCACGCCGCCGGTTCTCGCCATGGCCGCGCTCGATGCTGCGCTCGAACTCTGGGAGGATGTCGATCTCGATGCCTTGCGGGCGAAATCGCTCGCCCTCACCGATGCCTTCATCGCCACGATCGAGGGCGCGTGTCCCGATAGGGTGCTGGAACTGATCACCCCGCGCGATCCGGCAAGGCGTGGCAGCCAGGTGAGTTTCCGCCATCCGCAGGCCTATGCGGTGATGCAGGCGCTGATCGCGCGCGGCGTGATCGGCGATTTCCGTGCCCCCGACATCCTGCGCTTCGGCTTCACGCCGCTCTATACCCGTTTCGTCGATGTCTTCGACGCGGCAAAGACCCTGCGCGCGGTGCTGGAGACGCGCGCCCATGAGCGCCCCGAATTCCAGATCCGCGCGAAGGTGACCTGAGAGATCATCGCACGGCAGCGGTTCAGGGAGCGCATCCGCGCGCGCCGTGTTCCGCCTCGACACCCTCGAAGCGCACGGCGAAACCGTCCGGCGTGTGGCGTATCACGGTTGCATCCCGGTCGCGGATGCGTATGCCGGCGCCGAGGCTCGGGCGCTCGCGCGAAATCACGCTCGCCCCGCTGCGGGAGATGTCGCGCAGACGCTCGGCGATGATGCGGCCATCGGGAAGCGTGATCATGAGGTGAAGGTCGGGCGCGCTGTAGCGTCCGGCGCGCTGCTGCGGGATCCGCGAGTCGAAGAAGCCGCCGCCACCCAGCGGACGGCGTCCGCCGGCAGCCTCGATCGTATCGAGGCGCGCGCAGAGCCGGGCCTGATGCGCGGCATCATGCATGAAGCGGATGGCGAAACCGTCCGGCGTCCAGCGTGCGACGCGCCCTGCAATGATGCCGATTTCCTCGAATATCCCGTTCACGCGCAATCCCGGCGCCGGACGCGCCGGTGCGATCACGGCCATGCCCGACCGCGACACGTCACGGCTGTGCAGGGCCAGATCACTGCCATCAGGAAAACTGATCGTGCCCGCGAGATGAAGATGCAGACGCGGCTCGGCGCGTTTGTCGATCCAATAGGGGCGATATTCCTGCGGCATGATCGGACTTTCCGGCAGCGGATTCGGCATGTCCGGGCGGAGCCGGACCTGACATCATTGTCGCCTTGCCGACTTGTCCGAACCTTACGCAGCGGGAGTTTCAGTGATCCGCAGCGCCGTGGCCGGATGCGCATGCCGCGATGGCCGCAACCAGCACCGCGACGGCGATGCCGACATCTTCCCGCGTGACCGATTCCGCCGGATTGTGGCTGACCCCGCCGGCGCAGCGCACGAAAAGCATCCCGACCGGGCAGAGCCGCGCCATGGCCACCGCATCATGCCCTGCGCCGGAGGGGATCATCGGCGCTTGCCCGGTCACGGCGCGCGCTGCATCGGCCAGCGCCTGCTGCAGCGGCAGCGCCATCGGTGTGGCGGGCGCGCGCATGAAGGGCGCCTGCGTGAAGCCGAGGCCACGGCGCCTTGCGATCTCGCTGCAGGCCGCGTCGATCTCGGCCAGCATGGCGGCGAGTATCGCATCGCTCGGGGCGCGGGCATCGATGGAGAAGCGCACCTCGCCCGGAATGACATTGACGGCGCCCGGTGCCACCGCTGCGCGCCCCACCGTCGCGACACCGCCCTCATGGCGCGCGCCGATGGCTTCGATCGCCACGATCATCTCCGCTGCTCCCGCCAGCGCATCCCTGCGCAGCCCCATCGGCACCGTGCCCGCATGACCGGCTTCACCGCGCAGCAGGCAATCCGCCCGATAGGCGGCAGCGATGGCTGTGACGATTCCGACCGGCAGATCGGCGCGCTCCAGCACGGGACCCTGTTCGATATGCAGTTCGAGATAGCCCAGCGCCTGCGCCGGATCGCGGGCGAGCTGCGCGATCAGCGCCGGATCGCCACCGAAATCCCGCAGCGCCTGCGCCAGGGTGACACCATCGTCATCGCACACCTCGAGCCAGCGTGGATCATAGCCGCCGGCGATTGCCTGGGTGCTCGACAGGCTGGTGGGAAACCGCACATTCTCTTCGTCGCCGAATGCCAGGATTTCGATCGCGAAGGGCAGCGCGATGCCGCGGCGCGCGAGTTCCCCAACCGCGAGAATTGCCGCGACGACCCCCAGCGAACCATCGAAACGCCCGGCATCGATCACCGTGTCGATATGCGACCCGCAATACAGGACGGGCCCGTCGGCGGGCCCGTAGCGGCCCACGACATTGCCGACCGCATCGATATGCGCGGCGCAGCCAGCCTCTTCCATCCAGGCGCGCACCTGTTCGGCGGCGCGGCGATGGGCGGGGGAGAGATAGAGCCGAGTCAGATTGTCCGGCGCGTCGCTGATCGCGCCGAGCGCGTCGAGCATCGCCATGGCACGCTCGCCTGAAGCCGTGGCCTCGAATCCATTTCCGCTCATGGGAATCCCCTCGCTGCCTGCCGAGGCCCAAGCCGCCGATGCGGCCCGATGATCGTCGGGTTAGCATGACGGATCGGGTTTGTCAGGCGCAAGGCCGCATCCGCCAAAGGCCGCCGAGGCCCGGCCCCGGCAGAAAGGGTTCTTCGAAAAGGGCATGAGAGGATTTGCGGTTTCGTAGAGTTTCAAGGTTGATCCGCTTGAAATCAGCCGCGCCCGAGAAGCGATTTTTCAGAGATTTGCCAATTCCCACAGCGATTGCTATGTCAATCACCATGCTGAAATCAAACCTGGAGGCCGATATGGCGCGCGAAAGTGCCTATCTCGACAATATCTATTCTGTGGATGGCGGTGAGGAAATGCGCCGTTATTATGACGATTGGGCGACGAGCTATGACGCCGATCTGGTCGACAACGATTACCGCACCCCTGCGCGCTGCGCTGAAGCGCTGGCCCGTCATCTGAGCGACAAATCCGCCCCGATTCTCGATTTCGCCTGTGGCACCGGCATGTCCGGTGTGGCCCTGCGCGAAGCCGGTTTCACACGGATCGACGGGATCGACATTTCGCAGGGGATGCTGGACATCGCCCGCGAGAAGAACGCCTATCGTGCCCTTTGGGTCTGCGATCCGGATACCCCCTTCGATAAGCGCGCGCACGGCTATGCCGCGATCACCGCCGTTGGCGCAATCGGCGCCGGAGCCGCTCCTGTCGATGCGATCGACGGGGCGCTGGCCGCGCTGGAGCCGGGTGGTCTGTTCGTGGTCTCGCTGAATGATCACACGCTTGAGGACCCGGCCTTCGAGGCCCGGCTGCGCGCCGCCGGGAAGGCCGGCACAATCACCATTCTCGAGGATGCGCACGGCCCGCACCTTCCCGCAATCGGGCTCGGTGCGAAGGTTTATGTGGCACGCCGCACCTGATCGGTCGCATCCGCACGAGACTGTCGCCGCCCCGTCATCCGAGGATGGCGGGGCGGTGCTGTATCGGAAATGGCATTCCGACACGGCGCGGATTGCCGAACTTGCACGGCGCTGGACGTGGGAATACGGTTTTATCCCATGCCGAAATGCCGCAAACAGACGGTCAAGGCTTGAAAGATTTCGGGGAGGATAACGCATGAAGACCTATGGCCATTTCATCGGGGGCGAACACGTCGCGGGCAAGTCGGATCGTTTCTCCGACGTCTACGAGCCCATGACCGGCGAGGTGCGTGCCCGCGTGGCGCTGGCCGGGACTGCCGAGTTGCGTGCCGCCGTCGAGAACGCCAGGGCCGCCCAGCCGGGCTGGGCCGCCACCAATCCGCAGCGTCGCGCGCGGGTGATGATGAAATTCATCGATCTGCTGCATCGCAATTACGACGAACTCGCCGAGTTGCTCGCCCGCGAGCACGGCAAGACCGTCCCCGATGCCAGGGGCGACATCCAGCGCGGGCTCGAAGTCTGCGAATTCGCGCTCGGCGCGCCGCATCTGATGAAGGGCGAATATACCGAGGGCGCCGGCCCCGGCATCGACATCTATTCGATGCGCCAGCCGCTTGGCGTTGTGGCGGGGATCACCCCGTTCAACTTCCCTGCCATGATCCCGATGTGGAAATTTGCTCCCGCCATCGTCTGCGGCAACGCCTTCATCCTCAAGCCCTCCGAGCGTGATCCGGGCGTGCCTATGCGGCTTGCGGAGCTGATGATCGAGGCCGGGCTGCCGGCGGGCATCCTCAACGTCGTCAACGGTGACAAGGAAGCCGTGGACGCCATTCTCGATGATCCCGACATCAAGGCCGTGGGCTTCGTCGGCTCGACGCCGATCGCCGAATATGTCTATTCCCGCGCCACCGCCTCGGGCAAGCGGGCGCAATGCTTCGGCGGCGCCAAGAACCACATGATCATCATGCCCGACGCCGATCTCGACCAGACGGTCGATGCGCTGATCGGCGCCGGTTACGGCTCGGCCGGCGAGCGCTGCATGGCGGTCTCGGTGGCGGTGCCGGTGGGTGAGGAGACGGCGAACCGGCTGATGGAAAAGCTGATCCCGCGCGTCGAATCCCTCAAGATCGGCCCCTCGACCGATCCCAGCGCCGATTTCGGCCCCGTCGTCACCAGGGCGCATCTCGACAAGATCAAGGATTACGTCGAAATCGGCATCGAGGAAGGCGCAACCCTCGCCGTGGACGGGCGCGGCTTCACCATGCAGGGCTACGAGAACGGCTTCTACATGGGCGGTTGCCTGTTCGACAACGTGACGAAGGACATGCGCATCTACAAGGAAGAGATCTTCGGCCCCGTGCTCTCCGTGGTGCGCGCCAAGAGCTTCCATGAGGGTCTTGCGCTCGCCAACGACCATGAATACGGCAACGGCGTCGCGATCTTCACCCGCGACGGTGACGCGGCGCGCGATTTCGCCGCGCAGGTCGATGTCGGCATGGTGGGTATCAACGTGCCGATCCCGGTGCCGATCGCCTATTATACCTTTGGCGGCTGGAAGCGCTCGGCTTTCGGCGATCTCAACCAGCACGGCCCGGACGCGATCCGCTTCTATACGAAGACCAAGACCGTCACCTCCCGCTGGCCCTCCGGCGTCAAGGACGGCGCGGAATTCGTCATCCCGACGATGCGGTGATTGCGCGTGAAACAGGCGGGGGCGTGCGCGCTTTCGCCTGTTTTTTGCATAGCGGCGTCAGATCGGGCGCAAGCCGCCACCATCGGGCCGAGGGCCGTCTTCCAGATCGCGTTTGATGATACCTGCCAGACGCTGGATGAGCGTGTCCGGCGCACGCGCGGTTTCGGCCTCGAGGCAGCGTACGCGGAAACGTTCGATATTGTTCAGCATCATCAGCCCGAAGGACAGGCTGGCCAGGATGCCATGAACTTCCTTCGCCAGGTCCGGATCCCTGCGCCACAGATCTTCCATGGCAGCGCTGATCCCGTCTTCGGACGGCTTATCGGCATCGCGGGCGCCAGCTGCGACATGGTCCAGCATGAAATCGGCAAAGGCCTTTCCACGTGCCTCGTCGGCATAGCCGGAGACGAGAAAGAGGATCATGCGCCGCAGAGGTTCGGGCAGATCGGGTTTCCGAAGAACGCGGTTTGCGGCGGCGAATGACCGCCTCAGATCTTCGCGCAGATCCCCGAGAAACGCATAGCGATGCTCGAGTTCGGTTTTGCTCCGCCAGAAGATCAGCATGAGTGCCATGAGCGCCGCGCCGGCGGCGCCCGCGACAATTAGGCTCAAATGGAGGGTATCAGGATCAATGTTCATCACTGTTTCTGCCCTTGTCCTGCCCGCTTGCCGAACCGCTTGATGAGTTGGGGTTTGCAAATGTGTTGAGCGTCTGACTGGCACTCCCTCTCATTTCGCTCGTAATGCTGTACGTGCGCTCTTCAACCCGCCGTTTGCGGCTGGTAAATCCGAACGCCATCCAAATTAGCGCGAAGACCGCCGCCATTCCAGCCGAAAGCACCAATTCCTCGGTCTTTATCGAAATCACCGCACTGGCGGCACAAATCACAATCAGCGCCAACAGATCCGCATTATCCTTGCACGCTTCAAAAAACGCTTTCGTATCCAGCTTCATCCGGCAATTTCCCCCCGCGACGCCGGAGGGTGATAGCCAATATGATCTTAAATTGCAATTTCGGATTAAATTACTCAAAGGCTGTATTCCAACCCACCCCTCACCCCAGCCCGATCATCCCCCGCAGGCCCGGCGAAAACTGGATCGCGATATATGCCACATAGAGCAGGCTGAGCACCGCGCCCTCGCGGCGGCCGATGCGCCAGCCGGTCATGGCGAAGATGACGAAGATGATGGCCGCGAAAGCGGCGACCCAGACGTCGAACAGCGCGATCTCGGGGGGCACCGCGAGCGGCATGACCAGCGCCGTCACGCCGAGAATGCCGAGAATGTTGAAGATGCAGCTGCCGACGATATTGCCGAAGGCGACATCGGCATGCCGGCGCCAGGCCGCGATCACGGCGGTGGCGAGTTCGGGCAGCGAGGTGCCGATCGCCACGATGGTCAGCCCGATCACCGCCTCCGACAGGCCGAAATTCCGGGCGATACCGATCGCCCCGTCCACCAGCAGATCCGCACCGTAGAGCACGGCCGCCAACCCGCCGAAGCCCATCAGGAGTGCAATCGGCATGGAGCTTTGCGGAATCTCGTCGACCTCCTCGGCCTCCTGTCCGTGCATGACCGCACCGGCATCGAGGGAGCGACGATCACTCCACCAGGTGAAACTCGTATAGGCGACCAGCAACGCTACCCCGATCGCCCCGGCGATCCGTCCGATTTCGCCGGAGAGCACCATCAGGACGAGTATGGCGGTGGCGAGGATCAGCGCCGGGCCGTCACGCCGATAGGCCTCGCGGTTGGTCGCGAGCGGGAAGATCAGCGCGGCAATACCCAGAACCAGGAAAATGTTGGCGATATTGCTGCCCACGACATTGCCGAGTGCAATCCCCGGCGCCCCCTTGAGCGCGGCATTGATGCTCGCCATCAGTTCCGGCGCGGAGGTGCCGAAACCCACCAGCGTCAGGCCGATCACCATCGGTGAAATACCGAAGCTTCGCGCGATCGAGACCGCACCACGCACGAGATATTCGCCGCCGACAAGAAGCAAAACGAAGCCGGCGGCGAGAAAAGCGATGTCAGTCAGAGGCATGGGCGGATCCGGGCGTTGATGCAGGGCTGATGCGCCCTCGCCCTGTCGCACTCTTTGGTTGAGATAGTGTTACGGTGCATTTCAGGGCTTGTATGGCGCGCGACCGCTCGACAGGGCGTCATCGAGCAATTCGACGCGATCCTGCCCCCAAAACACCTCGCCGTCCAGCACATAGCTCGGCGCACCGAATACATCCGCCGCAACCGCGCTGTCCGCATTCAACCTGTAGAGCGCCTCGACCGCATTGCCGCGGGCCTCGTCCAGAACGGCCTGCGCCGGATGCCCGGCCTCATCGAGAAGCGCTGCAAGCGTCCCGGCATCGGAGATGTCGCCCTCTTCTTCCCAGACGGTCTCGAAGATACGGCGCAGATATGCGCCGGGATCGCGGTCGCGGGCAATCAGTGCAATCACGCTCCGGTCGGCGAGGCCGGGATCGACGGGGAAGAATCGGGGCTGGATGTTGAAGGTCATGCCGCGCCGGTCGCGCCAGCGCTGGAGTTCCAGAAGCCGGTATCGCTGACGCTGTTTCGGGCGCTGCCCGAGCGGCAGACCGCCGGTGCGCGCAAACACCTCCGGCACCGGCATCGGGCGGTATTCGACCTTGAGCGCGTGCCGCCCCACCACCTCCAGAAAAGGCTCGTGCCCGATATGGGTCCAGGGTGAGCTGCTGGTGAAATAATAGGTGATGGTGCGCGTCATGGCCTGCCTCCGGCGTTGAGCCGAACTATTGCCCCTTCATCCGGGGCTGACAAGCCGTATTCGGATGTGCAGCATGACCCTTCCCCTTTGCAGGATGTCGGGAGACGAGATGCGCATATTCGTTCTGACCGGAGCCGGTATCTCGGCGGAAAGCGGCATGGGCACCTTCCGTGATTCCGGCGGGATCTGGGAACGCTTCGATCCGATGAAGCTCGCGACGCCCGAGGCCTTCGCCGCCGATCCGGAAACCGTCCAGGCCTTCTACAATGCCCGCCGCGCCAATCTGCGCAGGGCGGAGCCAAACCGCGCGCATGAGGCGCTCGCGCACCTCGAAACAGGGCTCGCGGCGGCATCGGGATCGCTCTTTCTCTGCACACAGAACATCGACGACCTGCATGAACGCGCCGGCTCGCTTCATGTGCATCACATGCATGGCGAATTGTTCAAGGCCCGCTGCACCGCCTGCGGCGCTGTACATGACTGGCGCGATGATCTGGGCACCGGCGATAACTGCGCGGCCTGCGGCACGACGGGGCGGCTGCGTCCCCATATCGTCTGGTTCGGGGAGATCCCCTTCGGTCTCGACGCTATCGGCGAAGCCCTGGCCGGGGCGGATCTGTTCGTCGCCATCGGCACGTCGGGCTCGGTCTATCCGGCGGCGGGGCTCGTGCGCGAGGCGCGGATGATGGGTTTGCGCACCTGCGAGCTCAATCTCGAGCCCTCCGACAATGCTGATGTCTTCGATGAACGCGCCTACGGCCCGGCGAGCGAAGTGGTGCCCGATTTCGTGGCGCGGCTGCTGGCGGAAATGCGGTGAGATGCGCGCCGGCTATTCGCTGCCCTCGACCCGCCTCCGCGCACCCCATTCGGCGAGATAATCGTTGATCTCGTCGATCACGAAGAAGCGCGCGGCATCCTGGTCGAATCCGTCCGCGAGCAGTGCATCGTAATCGGTGAAGACGTGGCGGATATAGGCGACCATGGCGAGCCAGGCCGCATTACCGGGGTCAGCGGTGCTCAGGCCGGGGCTGTCGAGGGCGTGATCGATGATGGCCTCGCGCTCGAAACGCGGCAACCGCGGCGCGAGATGGTCGAGGGCTTCATCAAGGCGCTCGCGGCGCCCGCCTGCGCTGGCAGCTGGCGCTCCTGCCGCACGTATCCGCTGTGCTTTACCGGTTTTCCGCGTTGCCATGTCCGCCATGACGCCATCCTCCGTCAGCGCCCTTCTTGCATCAGCATGCCATTGTCGCCCACCCGTGTGAAGACGCAAAGCCGGCGGGGGGTAACGCTCCGTTCACCCTGCCCGTCGAAAGCCGCGTCGTGGGCGCGCCGGTTTACCTGCGCTTCAGTGATTCCCGTCGATTTTTCCGGGATGAGACGAAGAGCGCACGGAGATCCGGCATGGCGGCATCGCAGCAAATCAGCCTCGACGCTGAGGAAAACCGCCATGCGGCTGCGCTGTCTCCGCAGCCTGGATGCGACTATGCCCTGCGCCTCGCCGAGGCTGGCCGCTTCAACGGGGCTCCGCGCGTGAGCCCGGTGGCCTCCGGCGCGGCCGCGGGTGCGCTTGCGATCGGATTATGCACCCTGCTGGCGACCCTTGCGCCACTCCTGGGCTGACGCGCCCTCGAACCGGGCTTTGCAAGTCGCGACAATCCGGGGTAAGGATCGCGCAGGTTCATAAAACGTTCGATCCTCGCCCGTGTCACAGCCATCCGCGCAACCATCGCAAACCGCCGCGCGCCCCGCCGGCAATGTCCTGCTCGTCGTCGCCTGGATGACCGGTACGCTCTTGTCGTTCTCGACCGTCGCGGTCTCGATCAGGGAATTGTCGGGCTCGATCGGCGTGTTCGACATTCTCGCTTTGCGCAATATTGCCGGGATCATCATCCTGGTCGGCGTCGCCATTGCCTATCCTTCCCTGCGCGAGGGTTTTCGCCCGCGCCGGATGGGGCTGCATCTGCAGCGCAACGTGATCCATTTCTTCGGTCAATATGCCTGGGCGCTCGGCGTCACGCTGTTGCCGCTGGCCATGGTCTTCGCCATCGAATTCACCACCCCGGCCTGGGTGGCCTTGTTCGCCTTCCTGCTGCTGGGCGAGAAGCTCACCGCGCCGCGCCTGATCGCCATCGCGCTGGGCTTCATCGGCATTCTGGTGATTCTGCGCCCCGCCCCCGGCTCCCTTGATCCGACGGGGCTGATCGTGCTCGGCGCCGCGATCTGTTTCGCGCTCACCACCATCGCCACCAAGCGCCTGACCGGCACGGAGAGCACTTTCGCGATTCTGTTGTGGATGAACGTGATGCAATTGCCGATGAATTATCTCGGCGCCGACAAGCTGTTCTTCCTGCAGATCCCGGATCTGCCGATCCTGCCGCTGATCGGGATCTGTGTCGGCGGGCTCTCGGCCCATTTCTGCCTCACCAACGCCTATCGCCACGGTGATGCGGTGATCGTGGTGCCGCTGGATTTCCTGCGCCTGCCCCTGATCGCGCTGATCGGCTGGCTGCTCTATACCGAGCCGCTCGATCCGTTCATCTTCGCCGGCGGGGCGCTGATTCTGATCGGCATCCTGCAGAATCTGCGCGCAGAGCGCAGGCGCAATCTGGCGGCGCGGGCGGCGCGCGTGACAATGAAGGAAGAGTGAAGCCATGTCGTGGTCGGCCCAACAGGATGACGCCCTCAAGGCCGTGTCGCGCTGGCTCGACACTGGCGGCGGCAACCAAGTGTTTCGCCTGTTCGGCTATGCTGGCACCGGCAAGACCACGCTGGCGCGCCATATTGCCGAGGGTGTCGATGGTGAGGTCGCTTTCGGTGCCTTCACCGGCAAGGCAGCATCCGTGCTGCGCGCGAAGGGCTGCGCTGATGCGGGCACGATCCATTCCATGATCTACCGTTCGCGCGAGAGCGACGAGACGGAGGGTCCCTCCTTCGTGCTCAACCGCTCGGGCGCGGCGGCCAAGGCGGATCTGATCGTGATCGACGAATGCTCGATGGTGGACGAGGATCTCGGGCGCGACCTGCTCTCCTTCGGCAAGCCGGTCCTCGTCCTGGGCGATCCGGCGCAGCTGCCGCCGATCAAGGGTGGCGGCTTCTTCACCGAGGCCGAACCGGACGTGATGCTCACCGAGGTGCATCGGCAGGCGGCAGATAATCCCATCATCCATCTGTCGATGAAGGTGCGCGAGGGCGGGCAGCTCGATTACGGCCTCTATGGCGAGAGCCGGGTGATCCGCCGCGCCGAGATCGACCAGAACGAGGTGATGAAATCCGACCAGGTGCTGGTCGGACTCAACCGCACCCGGCGCAATTACAATGGCCGCATCCGCGAATTGCTCGGCCTGCGCGACCCCCTCCCCGCTGCCGGCGAGAAGCTCGTCTGCCTGCGCAACGACAAGTCCAAGGGCCTGCTCAACGGCGGCACCTGGCTGGTGGAGGCCATGCGCGGCCTCAAGACCGACCGCAAGGGAGAATTCATCCGCATGGATCTCAAGCCGGAGGATGAAAGCCGCCGCCATGCGGTCGAGGTCAAGGTGCTGCGTGCCTTCTTCGAGGGGGGGGAGGAGGGTCTGCCCTATGTGATCCGCCGCGAATCCGACGAATTTACCTATGGCTACGCGCTGACCGTGCACAAATCGCAGGGTTCGCAATGGGACGACATCGTCCTCTTCGACGAATCCGGCGCCTTCCGCGAAAACCGGGCCCGCTGGCTCTATACCGGCCTCACCCGCGCCGCGCACCGCATCACCGTGGTGCGCTGAGGGAAAGAGCATTGCCGCAACCTTGCGCCGCTCACCCCATGACGAGGATCCGCACCTCCCCATCGGCGCCATCGCCGCCAGATCCGGACGTTGTGCTGCTGCGACTTCCCCCACCACCGCCGCCGCCGCCGCCCGGACCGCCGCCGGGGCCTCCGTTGCCGCCATTGGCTGCGGATGCGCCGGCACCGCCGCCACCACCGCCGCCGCCCGCGCCGCGATCCCAGCTTTTGCCCCAACCGCCCCCGGCGCCGTTGCCCGGCCCCGCGCCGTCAGCCCCCGGTGCCGCACGGTCGGTTCCGCCAATGGCCTGGCCGAGGCCGCCATCGCCCCCGGAAGTGCGGCTGTCATCGCTATCAATCGCCCCGCCCGCACCGCCGCCGCCCGGACCCTCGCCGCACGGGCCCTTTGCCCCCGCCGCCCCGTGATCGCGTGCCGCCGCCGCGCCCGCATTGCCGTATTGCAGATGGCCGAGCCCGCCCGGTGAAGCCGCTCGCACGCTCGTCGAACCACCGCGCCCGCCGCGACCGCCCTCGGCGACGAGCAGGCTCGTGCCATCATCACTGATAAGCGTCTCGCCGCCATCGGCCCCGTCGAGCCCCTCGGCATCAGCGTTGTCGAACACGCCCGCCGCGCCGGCACCGCCCGCACCAATGGTGATGGCAAGGCTCGCGCCGATCTCGCTTGCAAGCAGCGTCATGCGCGCGACACCGCCGGCGCCGCCTCCCCCGCCCCCGAAACGCGGCGCGGCATCATCTCCGACCGCGCCCGATCCGCCACCGCCGCCTGCACCGATCACCTCGACGATCACGCTCTTCGCCCAGGCGGGTTTCGTCCATGTACCATCCGCGTTGAAGATCGCGATCTCGGCCCGCGCCGCACCGCGCGGGAAGCTGACGGCGCCGGTGGCACGATCGACACTGAATGCATCGTGCCAGGCCGAGCCGTCCGGGCTGACCTTGAGCGTGAAATCATCGTCGCCCAGCAGCCCGAATTCCGCCCGCGCCGACCAGCCGCGCTGGAACAGAAATCCCCCGGCATTGCCCACGTCTTCCTTGTTCAGGACGATCCGCAGATCACCGCTGCCGCCCTCCCCCGTCTCGCGCGCGGCGAACAGGGCCGCGTTGAGCCTGGCGGCGAAGGGGTTTTGCGCATCCGGCACTGTTGCGATGCCGAGCTGGTCGTAGATTTCGGGAAAGGCGATCAGCTCTTCGAGATCGCGCCAGGCGGCTCCGTCATGCACGAGCAGCGCCGCGTCGCCCGCATCATAGGCGAGGAAGCCGGGCCCCGGCGTGATAAAGCGCCACGCCCCGGTATCAAACCAGGCGATCGCCCCCTCCTGCCCGGCGAAGACCCCGCTCGCCCCTGCCCCGACGATCACCCGCATTCCGTCCTCGGGTTCGGCGGGTGGCGTGGTGACCAGACGTGCATCGACGGAAATCTGCGCGAGCGCGTCGATCAGCGCGAGCGCCTCGTTATGGGTGACATGCTTTTGCGCCTGTGCCGCCGCGAGCAGCGGCAGTGCCAGATGAGGGGTGAGGCTCATGACGGATTCCTCGGTTCGGTTGAGGGAAGGAAGGAGGCGGGCTTCAGCCGGGCATGACGGGAAGCGTGCCCGTGAAGGCAAAACCATCGCCGACGCTGGCGCTGATCTGCATCACGCGCAGATCGAGGCTGTCGCGCGGCGCGCCGAAATCGGCGATCTCGTCGGCATCCGGATAGAGGCAGAGCGGTTGATCGACGACGATGCGCCGCTTGAGCGTGGCGCCGTCCATGATCTCGACAGCGTATTGCTCGCCATCCTCGCCGAGCGGAATCTCCACCGGCTCCCAGGCATCCGCCTCGATGCGCCCGCGCCGTATCCAGCGTATCGCGATGCCGCCGGCGACGCGCCGCAGATGCGGATGCACCGGTGCGAGCGGCTTCAGGGCGAGGCGCGGCACCTCGGCTTCGAAGGCGAGCGCCGCGTCATCGGCGTGATCGCGCCCGATCGGAGCGATGCGGTATTGCCATTCCCGGCCCAGCTCCGAGAGCCCCGAGGCGAGCGGTACGACGGTCTCGTCGAGCCGCACGAGGGTGGCGCCCGGCGCCAGATCGCGCGACGCCACCGCTTCGCTGCCGGCGAGGCCCCGCAGGAAATGCGTCAGGCGATACCGGTTGTCGCCGATCAGCTCGGCCTGCGCGACCGCGATGATCTCGCAGACACCGTCGGGCCCGACCAGCGCGAAGGTGTTGGCGCCGGCAAGCACCGGGTTCTCGCCGAGCGCGGCGATCGCGCCCGCGCGCAGGGTCACTTCGAGCGCATTGGCCCGATCCCAGCGCCAGAGCGGGCCCGGTCCGAAGGCGGTCTCGGTGAAGCCGATCTGCGCGGCAGCCGATACAAAGCCGGACTGGTCAAATCCCTCGCCATCCACTGAACGCCACAGGGCGAGCGCACCCGGCCAGGGATCGGCATAGGCGGCAAGATATTGCAGGGCGGCCGGTTCGCCCTGGCTGACGGGCAGATCAAGCACGACGACAAAGGGGCGCCCCGGTGAGGCGGGCGGGCTGCGGCGCTGCGGCGCGATGCGTGCGCCCGGCGTTTCGAACAGGGCCGGCTCCACCGCACGCGTCTCGATCTGCCGCTCGGCTCCGTCGGTGATCCGGCTGATGCGGTGCAGACGCGGACCGGCGAGCCCCGGGATCGCGACGATATCGCCCACCTCATAAGCAATCGCCGCCGGGCCGAGGGCGAAGTGTGCCCCGTCACGGGCGGCCCAGGCATCCTGCAGGAGAATGTCACTGAGCCGGCCCGCCTGCCCCCGGCTCATCACGGCCGCGAGATCAAGCCGCGCTTCACGCCGGCTCGCCCCCGCCAGCCGGCGCGAGGCCGCGGCGGCCCGGCGCATCTCGCCCCAGGAATCGATGAAGCTCATGACGATCTCGCGCGGCAGCTCCGTCTCCTGGGCGCGCACATGACGCATCAACGGCGCTTCATCGTCATCGACGAGCATGCCCGCATCGATGCTGGCCACGACCCGCCCGCCCCGTCCGCGCCAGCGCAGCACACCGCCCGTCGCGGCGAGATCGACGCCGAAGGCGCGCAGCAACGGCTCCAGCGCCGCGCGCGGCGACATCGGGCGGTCGATCACGAAACCGTCGACGAAGCCGTCAGCGGCAATGTCGAGCGGCATCCCGATCCCGTAATCATCGAGCACCTTGCGGATCAGCGTGGCTAGATCGAGCCCCTCCAGCTGCCCGTTCAGCCATTGACCCGTCTCGTAATTCGCGCCGCCCGCCCAGACCGATTCGAATTCCGGAAAGGCGGGGAAGGGCCGCGCATCCCAGGCCCAGACAGCGAGGCTTTCGGGCGCGACCATCGGCCCGCCATAGACCGGCGAATGCGGATTATGGGCGGGATCATGGGCTGGATGAGCGGGATCGAAGCGCCGGATGATCGCCTCCACCCCCGCCGCCTGGGCGAGATCGTCGCGCATGCGCCGTGAGAAATGCGGGAAGGCGCCTTCAGAGGATTTCATGTCGGGGAAGAGGTTGGGCTGGTTCGTCCCCTTGTCGACGGCCGGAATGCCGATCTCGGTCAGCCAGATCGGCTTGGCCATGGGCATATAGGCCGTCGCGCCGATCTCGACGCCGCCGACGCGCTCGACATGCGGCTCGCTCCACCAGGATACGAGATCCTTGGCGCGATACACCCAGGGCTTGCCATAGGCACCATCCGTGATCGGCAGGCGGCTCTGCGCCGCGCGACCCGCATCATCCGCATAATACCAGTCGAACCCCTCCCCCGCGCCGAGCCGTGCGCACAGGTAATCGACATCGTAGATGCTGCGCGCGAGCGCCGCATCGAGATGCCCGCCCCCATCGCGCCAATCCGAAATCGGAGGGTAGTAATCGATCCCGATCGCGTCGATGGCGGGATGGGCCCAGAGCGGGTCGAGGGGAAAGCGCAGTTCATTGCCGCCGTCGCGCACATGCGCGCCGTATTCCGTCCAGTCGGCGGCATAGGTGATGCGGGTTGCCGATCCGAGAATGGCGCGCACATCCTGCGCGAGGCTCATGAAGGCGGTAACTGCGGGATATTGCCCCGGCCCGGAACGGATGCGCGTCAGCGAGACCATCTCGGTGCCGATGACGAAGGCATCCACCCCGCCGGCCTCCACGGCGAGCCCGGCGTAATGCAGGATCAGACGCCGCAGGCTCCATTCGGAGGCGCCGGGATTGGCGCTGCCGAAGAAGCTCGCCACCTGCGCCGCCGCGCTCGCGGTGCCGTCGACGCTGCCCGGCGCTTCCGGGGCGGGATCGCAGGTGACCCGCCCCCGCCAGGGATAGGGCGGCTGTCCGGATGCGCCGGTGCGGGGATCGGGCAGCGCATTGCCGTGGGGGATGTCCATCATGATGAAGGGGTAGAGCGTCACCTTCAGGCCGCGCGCCTTCAGATGCCGGATCAGCGCGATCACGCTCGCATCACAGGGTGTGCCGCCATAGGCGGGTACGCCCTGATGCAGCGAGGCGAGGCGCGCCGTGCTGCGATCGAGCCCGGCCACCGACCAGACCCGCCCCTGCGTCTGCTTGTTCCGGATATCGACGCGCGGAGCGATGCTGCATTCGCCGACCCGCAGATCATCACCGAACCACGACACCACCAGCGAGACGCTCTCGAGCCCGGGGCACAGCCGTTGCAGCGCATCGAGCGAGGCGCGGATATCGGAACGCGCCTGAAACTGATGCCGGTTGTCGGGGCGCGTCTCGCCGGGGCCGATCACCTGCATGACGGGCGTCGGATCATAGCCGAATTCCGTCGCCGCCGGGATCAGGCAGACGGAACGGATCATTGTCCCGACGCCCTCACCGGGACGCACCACCTCGAAGGAGAATTGCGGCACGCGGTTGCCGAAATCAGCGAGCGGCAGGCGTTCAAAGACGACGTAAGCGAGCCCGCGATAGGCCGGCGCCCGGTCCGCACCCTCCTTGGCCACGATCAGCGCATCGGGCTGCTGATGCGCGCCGCCGGGATGCACGCGCATGGTGATCTGCGTCAGATCCACCTCGCGCCCGTCGGCCCAGACCCGGCGCACGAAGGCGATCGGGCCCTCGCACAGGCCGATGGCGAGATTGGCATAGTAGGAATAGCGCACTTCCTTCGTGGTCACGGTGGAACCGCCACCGCCGCCGGAATTGCGAAAAAACCCCTTGCCGCCCTGGCGCCCGGAGCGCTCAACGGTTACGTCCACCTGCTCCTCGAACCGGGTCGCCCAGATCACCTGGCCGCCGATGCGCGCGCGGCCATAGACACGCGGGATCGGCGCGCCTTCGCTGGAGGCGAGCCCCTGCATCTCGGCAAGGCGCGGCCCCTCCATCACACGGTATTCATGGGTGGCGAAAAGCGCGCCGTCGATGGCCGATCCCGCCATCGTTCCCAATGTCTGCCCGAGCATGGCGCCGACAGGGCCGGCAACGGCGCCGCCGATCGCCTGGCCGGCGGTTTGCAGGATCATCGTGGTCATCGATGGATATCCTCTTCACAAAGCACGAGCGGCGCGGGCGGCGGGAAGGCGAAGCTCGCGGCGAGATGACGCCGCCACCAGCCGGTCAGCGCGACCTCGGCCACGCAGGCCCCGTCATGGGCATGGATCATCCGGGCCGTGTCGGTGGCGATGGCGCAGTGCTTGGCGGGAAGCCCGTCGCGCCAGCGGAAGATGAGGACACGTCCGGGGCCCGGCGCATCGACGGGGATCAGGTGGCGCCGGGCGGCGGCGAGAAGCCGTTCCCTGCCGCCAGCCTCGGCCCAGTCCGGGCGATAGGCGCCGGGATGCTCGGGCTCGCAGCCCATCACCATCCGCCAGACGCCCCGGATCAGGCCCAGGCAATCGCAGCCCACACCGCGCAATGAGGCCTGGTGGCGATAGGGCGTACCGATCCAGCTGCGTGCGGCGGCGATGATGGTGGCCTCTTGCGGGCTCATCGAAACAGGCTCCCGCCATCGAGCCCCGCCTCGCCCTGACGCGGCACGCGCAGGATGAAATCGTTGCCGGGCATATGCGGGAAGCCACGGAAATTCACGCTATTGCCGAATTTGGCTCGGCAGGTGCCAAAGCTCTTGTCGCAGCCGGGTGTCAGGGTCACCGTGTCGCCCGGCGCGACGGGGCGCGGGGCGCGCTGCCACAGGGCGACCGCGCCGTCAGCACCATGGCTGCGGATCTCGACGGCGAAACCCGCATTCTCGCCGCTCGTAAAGACGAGCTTGCCCCCGCTGAACCAGCCCTCCGGCTGCCCCGCGATCCCGCTCAGGGTGAGATGCAGCGCATCCGCGCTTGCAATGACTGTTGCCTCGACCGGCGTGATCGTCACCCCGCAGGCGGCATCGCCAAGGTCGGCCGAACAGGCCGCGCGGTAGAGCCGCCCGCTCTCCTCGTCGAGGCGATGGGTGAGCCCGCGCAACTCCATGACGAAGGCGCCGTCGGCACGCCGGATCTCGCCGACATGGAACAGGTCGATCAGGAGGCGCTGGTCAGGATCCTGCCAGTTGACCAGCCAGAATTCGATGCCCGCATCGTCATAAAGACCCGCCTCCACATCGTTTTCCGTGATACCGCCCGACATCAGCGCCCCGGCGACGTCACCGCCGGAGACCGCGAAGCCGAGTTCCTGCGTCGCTTCGGCGGCATCGAGGCCGGTGCCGGCATGAAAAGTGGTGGCGTCGAAGGCGAGATCCGCATCGTGGTCGGTAAAGCCCATGATCGCACCGTCGCGGCGGATCAGCCGCCAGCAGCGGCACAGGCTCGTCACCCCCGCCGCGAGATGCGCGGCGAGGTTCTCGTCGATCTGTCGCATGGGAAGTCTCTTTGAAACGGTGTTGGAGCGCGCCACGCGCCTTTAGAGCATCATTCCGTCAGGTGGATACCGGCTGACGGAAAAAATGATGCGTCGAACAATAACTTGGAGCGCCCGGCCTGACTGCATCAGGTCGGAACGCGCTAGGGAACGATTTCCACCATCGGCACATTTGGCACCGCGCCGGCCTCGAAGGCGGAGAGGTCGATATCCAGCGAATCCGTGTCGAAGCGCACCGGCACGTCGAACGCGTATCCCGCCGTCAGCACGCTGCCTTCCGGCGGCGCGGTGAGCAGCGTCACCTTCCCGGTGGTCACATCGGCCACGAAATCGACGTCGGCGACCAGTTCATTGCCGTCGCGCGCGACACGCACGCTGCCCGCGACCGGCTTCACGATCGGGCGGGCATAGGGCGCATGGGCGCCGCCATAGGTCTTGGTGAGCTGAAAGACGAGGGTTTCGCCGTCGCCCGTGCCGAGCGGCTGGTCGCCGGGACCGGGCGTCGCGCCGGGCGGCCCGGAGCGGCAATCGACCCGGTCATGCAGCCGGAATCCGGTCAGGCGCCCGCGCCGCTCCTCGAAGAAGGCGATCACCGCATGCAGATCGTCGAGGCTGCGCACCCCGAGCCCGGCATCGTAGCGCCGACGCGAGCGCGCCCAGCGCGCATTGCGGCTCTCGGCCCCCGATGCCAGCGTCACCACATCCGTACGCCGCACCGGCCCGCCCCGCGCACCGCGCGCGACGGAGAAAGGAAAAGAGATTTCGTGGAAGCCCTGGAGCATGCCCTTACCTCCGGGAGTAAAAACGCAAAAAGCCCCGGCACTGCCGGGGCTTTCGTGAGAAACCGGTTCTGGCGGATGCGGTCAGGCGGCATCCGCGAAGAGATCGTCATCGTCGAACGGGTCGCACCCTTCGAGACCATCCTTGTCGGCGACGAGAATGTTGCCGTCATCATCGCCCCAGGTCGCCCAGAGCGCGTCGTCGATCTCATCGATCATGGTGTGCGTGCTTTCGGCATGCACTTCCTCTGCGCGCTTGCGAGCGAACTCGATCGCGTCGACGAGAAGATCCGTGTCGACCGACACCATTTCCTCAACTGCGTTCTGTTTCGCTGTCATCGCACATTCCTACTCATGTAGACGCCACCAACTTTCGGCAGCTTGTATGGCGTAAAGCCGTATTTTTCGTAAACCCGACTGTCAACCGGATCCTTGATCAAAACGCGTTCAGCACGCAAAAGTTTCGCATATTCGTGCGCACAAGGCAATATCAGAGATAACACGCCTCTTATCGACGTCGGAGCGAAACTCCTTTCGACCCAATGTATCGTCAAATGGGTCTTGGAATTCGACGGCTTGCCCAATGCGAGCCCCTGCAGAACGCGCCCATGTCCCTCAATCTCCTGCCAGACTGCAAGATTGAAGAATGAAACACGGTTCCTGAATTTGTAATATAAGCGCTCCCAGCTCTCCGAAAAGCCCGCATGCGTGTCCGGACCGTAATGCTTCGGCCATTCCTTTCGCGCCTCTTCCAGCGCAGCTTTGCAGATCGATGCCAGCGTAACCCCCTTGAAGCGCCCAACCCCGACACGCGCGTTCTTCGCGTTGATTTTCGACGCGATATGCTCACGCGCAACGCGTTGAAGCTGCGCGTAGCGCAATTCGTTATCCTCACGAAGACACATGCAAACCCCACTTTAAAAACAGCAACTCAAGGCTGCATGCCACAGGCCAGAGCGCCCCGCAACCGCTCGTACCACCCTCGCCATTGACAATTCTCAAGGCGCGGTCGCGTCGAATCCGATTGTGTGGGGAGGAAGGCTTTCGAAGAAGGAGAAAACACGATGAGCCACGTCCCGCACGAACTGGCCGAGGAATTCCCGGACAAGGTGCAGCAGATCCATGATCTGAAGATGGCCGATGCCCATTTCGCCAAACTCGCGGACGAGTATCACGAGATCAATCGCGCGATCCACCGCGTCGAGACTCGTGTCGAGCCGACGACCGAGGAAGTCGAACACGACATGCGGCGCAAGCGGCTGCAACTCAAGGACGAGATCGCCGCCATTCTCGAAAAGGCGGCCTGAGGTCTCACGTCGCGCGGCGCCCCCGGGCCACGGCCCGGGCGAGCGTCGCCGAGACCTGGCTCTCCGAGCGCCGGAAGGATGCCGCATCCGGCGTCGCGATATTCACCGTTACCGATACCGGCCCGTCACGCCCAGCGGCAGCGACACCCAGACGGCCATCCGGGCCGCGCGCCAGCGGCATGATCGCCTCGGGGCCCGCCTCCCCCATCAGCCCCGTCCCGCCGCGCATCGGAAAATAGGTCGGCGCGGCGACGACACCGCCCTGGGCGAACGGTATGACCCGACCGCCCGCGATCACCCCGCCATCGGCGAAAGCCTGCGTTCCCCCCTGACCGATCCCGCCCAGCAGGGAACGCACGCCCTGCCGGATCAGGCTGCGCAGCGGCGCCTGCGCCATGCGCGTCACGAAACCGGTCAGAGAGCGCTGCATCCGCTGCAAGGTGCGATCGAAACGCCCGCCTTCCGCATTGGCGCGCGCGAAGCTCTGTTCGAGCGTGGTGCCGAGACGCTCGGAGATTTCGCGCAGGCGCTCGGTCTCGTCGATCTGTCGGCGCAGTTCGAGCCGCTCGTCATCGGGGCGCAGTGTGGGATCCATGATCGTCTCTCCTTGAATTGTTTCACGCGCATGCGGGCGCGTCGGGATGGGCGCGCATCAGCATCGCGAGCTCGGCCCGTGTCGGCGGTGCCGATGCCGCGACATCACCGAGCGCGACGGCGAGTTCGCGCGGCGTGGCGCGCCAGAAGCTCTCGGGGGACCAGCGCAGACGGTTGAGGCAGTAGCCGAGCACCGCATCCCAGGGAAACGGCGCCGGCGCGGCGCTCACCCCGTCTGCGCCTGCGGAGGGTTTGGCGCATCGACCCCGAACGCCGCCTCAAGCGCCGCGAGGGCGCCCTCGACCAATGGACTGACACCATCCGGCCCGTGCAGCGCCGCGACCTCCGCCTCGCTCATCTCGTGACCACCGCCGCGCATGGCACAGGTCAGGATGGTGATCACGTCCTGCGCCGCAAGCCGCCCGGTATTGAAACGCTCGGCCAGGCTTGCGAGATCATCGACCCCGAATGTCGCTTCGAGCTCGGCCAGCGCGCCGAGCGTGAGGCACAGGCGAAAGCGCCGCTCTCCGAGAACGAGCTCCCTCTCACCGCGTCTGCGATTGACCATATCCACCTCCTCAAGCTGCCTGGAATGCCAGCGCGCCCGCAGATTCGAGCGCCATGTCAAAGCTCACCTCGCCCGCATGATCGCCCCGATATTCCAGTGCGACGATCTGGAAGGGGCCGGTGATCGCGCCGAAATCGGGAATCACGATCTCGAAATCGCCGATCCCGCCATCGAAGAACAACGCCCGCATCAGCGCATCCGATTGCGCATCGCGAAACACACCCGATCCCGCGATCGCGGCCCGGCGCATGCCCGCACCCGCGAGCAGTTCGCGCCAGCGCCCGGCGGAATCCGCATGGGTGACGTCGACGGGCTCGGCATTGAAACTGATCTGCCGCGCGCGCAATCCCGCCACCGTGGCGAAACCGCCGCCATCCGCGATCTTCACCAGAAGATCCTTGCCTTTCTGTGCTGCCATTTCATGTCTCCCTCAAATCGCATCGCTCTCGCTCACAGGCGCTCGGTCACCGCCCGCAACCGCAATTCCGCCCGCCCCGATCCGGAGCGTTCATCACGCCCGATCGTGCAGGAGACGACGCGCAGATTGACCAGCCGGTGATCGGTCAGAGTCAGCGGGGCGTCGTGCAGTGCCTCCGCCATGTAATCTGCGGCAATGAGCGCGCTCGCCCGCGAGCCCGGTCGCGCCCAGACGATGATGCGCAGATCGTGCTCATGCGCCTCCTGCAGGTCGCCCGGCCATTCGCGCACCCGCGCATCGCCGAACACTGCGTAGATTGCCGGTGCCGCGCGCGGCGGTTCATCGTAGAGATGCACCGTGCCGCCCATCGCCTGGGCGAGATCGGCATCCTCGGTGAGACGCGTCAGAACGGCCTGACGCAGGGCTAGTATGGGGCCACTCATGGCCTGATCTCCTCCACCAGACAGACCAGATCACGCGCCGGCGCCTCGGCAGCGTCGCTCGCGCGCAGGTCGAAACGACGCGGGCCGAGCGCGAAGCGCGAACCCGCAGGCGGCGGCGTGCGCCGGCGCAGCCGCAAGCGATGCGTCGCCACCTCCTCGGTACGGTCCGCGATACGGCGTTCGTCGAAGCGCAGGGTTTCGAGCGCGCCCCAGACCGTCGGACCGGCCTGCCAGCTGCGCGTGAAACCGCCGAAGCCATCGGGGAGATCGATCGGCGTTTCGATGACGAAGAGTTTGCGACGCGCGCCGATCTTCGTGCGCTGTTCCATGCCTGCCTCCCTCAGCTCAGTCGCAGATGGCGATACGGCGCGATCATCAGCGCGACATCGGGCGGCAATACCCCTGTCTCAGGCTCGCCGGCCCCGTCGCCACGCTCCTCGAACCAGCGCGCGACCAGCATGCGCAAAGCCTGGCGCAACGGCGCCGGCACGTTCTCGGGTGCGGGTCCGAACCCCGCCTCCAGATCGATCTCGATACCGCCGGGGGGACGCGGAAAGCCGTCTTCGAGTATCAGGGTCGGCGGCTGCGCCCCCGCGCGCAGCCGGTATTCCTGCGGGTCGACCATGCTGGCGGCGCCCTGCGCATCGATGGCGCGGATCTCGGTGATCGCGATGATCGGGGCGAGCGGCAGATGCAAACGCAGGCTGCGGGGCGTCTCCTCCAGGATCAGCCGCCAGCTCTGATTGATGAAGATCAGCCGCGTTGCCGATTCGAGCAGGAGCCGCCCCGCCTCGATCAGCGCCGTGACCAGATCATCTTCATGCGTGTCGTCGAGCCGCAGATGCGTGCGCGCATCGGCGAGCGAAACGGGCTCGACGGCGGGGCCGTCGACGCGTATCGGAATCATGCTGGATACCTCGTTCAGGAAGAAGGTCTCGAATGTCGCGCCTCTGCCTCGCCGCACTCACCCTGTGCCTGTGGCTGACGCTGCCGGTCGCGCCGGTTCGCGCAGTGATCGGCGGTACTGCGGACACCTCCCCGCTTGCACGGGCGGGCGTGATGGTTCTCGGCTCCGGCGGATCGGTCTGTTCGGGCGTGATGCTCGACGACGATGTCGTGCTCACCGCCGCCCATTGCGTGACCGGCGCTGCGGAACATCGCGTCCATTTCCGCGATGCGGACGGGAGGCCGGTTCTGCTCGAAATCGGCGAGACGGTCGTGCATCCGCAATTCGATCCGGACGCGATCCGCACCCGCCGCCGCTCGATCGATCTCGCCCTGATCCGCGTCTCTCAGCCCCTGCCGACGCAATTCGAGCCGGCCACGCTGTCGATGCAGGCGCCGCGTGCCGAGACCCGGGTGCGCCTGGCCGGTTTCGGCCTGCGCGATGAAGCCGATAGCAGCGGCGCCACGAGCGGCAATTTCCACAGCGTCGAACTGCATGTGATCGAGCCGTATGGACCGAGCAGCATCCTGATCTGGCTGTCTGGTGGCGGCGCCACGCCGCGCGGTGGCTGCCACGGCGATTCGGGCGGGCCGATCAGCCGTGACGGGGATGTCTTCGCCATCACCACCTGGACGACCGGCAACGGCGCCGGGTCCTGCGGTGCCATGAGTCAGGGCGTCCTTGTGGGCCCGCAGCGAGGCTGGATCGAAGATGTCGCGGCGGGCTGGAATCGCCATGTGGCGTGGCGATAAGTGCTTGTCTTGCGCGGCGAAGCGGTCAAGATTGCAGGGATGATCCGAAGTGTGCTCCTTGCCCTGATTCTCTTCGTCGCTGCCGCTGGCGCACCGGCGCAAGCGATCGTGCGCGGCGTTGAGGCGACCAATCGCGACGGTCTGCGCCAATTCGTCGTGCGCATCGAAAGCGATCAGGGCGAAATGTGCTCCGGCGTGCTTACCGCCGCCGACCTGATCGTGACGGCGGCCCATTGTCTGCTTGCGGATACGCAATACGAGGTCTTCGCTCTCGACCGGCGCGGACGCACCATCAGACGCGGCGTTCTGGCCCAGGCCCTGCATCCGAGCTTCGACGGGACGGCGCCGCCACGCCGACAGCCCGGCATCGACCTGGCCGTGCTTCGTCTCGATGCGCCGCTCGGCCAGGAATTCACGCCTTTGCCATTGCGCCGCACCAATACGCCGATGCCGGGCGAGGACGTGACGCTGGCCGGATTCGGCACCACCGCCTTCGGCAAACGCGAGACGGCGCGCAAGTTGCGCTACACGTATCTGCGCATTCGCGGTGAAATGCAGATCGGCAACACCATGCTGATGGCGTCCGACAGCGAGCGCGAATCGCAGCGCACCGGTGCCGGCGCCTGCCAGGGCGATTCCGGCGGTCCGATCCTGCGCGGCGATCCGGGCCGCTTCAGCCTGCTCGGTCTGGTCAGCTGGTCGAGTGGTGCCACGAGCGAGCGCTCCGGCGCAGCCTGTGGCGGGTCCACCGCGATTACCCCGCTCACGCCCCATCTGGGCTGGATCGAGGCGCGCATGCGCGAATTGCGCGCCATCGATTCCAGCGTCTCGACCTCGGTACGCCTGCCACCGCTCGGTCGCGACGACAGCAACGAATGGATCGAATGGGCGGATTGACCCCGCCCCGGCGCATGACCGGGACGGGAACCGCGCCGCAAGTCAGGCGGCGCATTTCATCAGCTTGATCGCCGCGAAATCCTGCACGCCGCCGCCGACTCGCTTGGTCGTATAGAACAGCACATAGGGCTTGGCCGAATACGGATCGCGCAGGATCCGGATCCCGGCGCGATCCACCACGAGATAACCGCGCCGGAAATCGCCGAAGGCGATCGGCGTGGTCCCCGCGCCGATATCGGGCATGTCCTCGGCCTCGATCACGGGGAAGTTCATCAAGGTCGCGTTGCGCCCCATTCCCGCCGGCGGCTGCCACAGATAATTGCCCTGCTGATCCTTGAACTTGCGGATCGCGCTTTGCGTCTTGCGATTCATCACGAAAGTCGCATTCTGGCGATAGCCCGCCTTCAGCGCATAGATCAGATCGACCAGCACGTCGGAAGGATCGGAGGCCGGAAAGGCGTCGGCGACGCCCGTCCCGATAAAGCCGAGATTGCCCCAGCTCCAGCTGCCATCGGCCACTGCCGTATAATCCAGGAATCCACGCGGCTTGGCATTGCCGTCACCATTGACGAAGGCCGCGCCCTCCTGCTCGGCGAAGGCGGTTTCGACCTCGTCGGCGATCCACTGGTCGATATCGACGATGGCGTCGTCGAGCAGCGTCTGCGTCGCGGCGGGCATGGCGTAGAGCTCCATGGCCGGGAAGCTCAGCTCCGCCAGCGTCGGGCTGTCCGTTTCCGGGCGCGCCGCCGTCTCCGAGACCCAGCCCGAGGCCGGGCCGGAGACCGAATGCGCCACCTTGTAGAGCCCGCCCGAGATCACCCGGTTCCCGGCGATCGCACGAATCGGCGAGAGCGCCGAGAGCCGGCGCAGCACCTCGCTCTCGACCTGGGGCGGGGCGAGATAACCGCCATCGGGCCCCGACCCTGCCGAGAGCGCCTTGGTTTCGAGCTGCTTCAGCCCACCGCTCTCGCCGCTGCGGATATAGCTTTCGAAGGCCGTCTTGTGCTCATGCATCAGGGGGTCGTGGTCGCGAACCGCGCCCTGATCGACGCCGCCGAGCGGCGGGCGTGCGCGCCCCAGGGCCAGCGCATCGATACGCGCGCGGGTCTCGTCGAGCCCGGCATCGATACGCGCGAGCTTCTCCTCGGTCAACGGATCGGCATGGCCTTTGCGCTCAAGCGCGGCAAGGCGTTCGTCATTGGTCTCCTTGAAGGCCTCGAAGGCGCGGCTGAACGCGTCGAAAGCCTCGACGGCCTCGGCGGATTTGGTCTCGATCGGTACGCTCATAATGCTCACTTTCATGGTTGGGTGTGGCGAAGAAAACGCGCGCGGCTCAAAAGGCCGGACGCGGGAACAGCCGGTCCGCCGCGCGGCGGATCGCAGCGGCAAGGCGGTCAGATCCGTCCTTGATCTGCGACACCCGCGCCGCCGGCAGCATCGGGAAGGTGACGACGGAGATCTCCCAAAGATCGAGCTTCTCCAGGATACGCTGCCCGCGTCGGCGATCCTTGCCCGCGCGCCGGACGCGATAGCCGATCGACAGCCCGTCAATGGCGCCGTCGCGCATCAGCGCATGCACCTCCCGGGCGCGCGCCACGGCGAGGTTGAGCCGCCCGCGTACGAACAACCCGCGCGCATCCTCGCGGATCGTGGTCCATGTACCGATCGGCTGGGCCGGATCGTGCTGCCAGAGCATGCGGATATTGCCGGCGCCGCGCCGTGCGAGGCTCTCGCTGAAGGCGCCCCGGCGCACCACGTCCTGCGAGAGGTCGGGCTCATCGAACAGGCTGGCATAACCTTCGAAGACCCCCTCCTCGGTGATGCCCGCCGGCGCATGCGGGTTCAGCTTGATTTCGGGGGCTGCGGGAAATTCAAGCTTCATCGTGCCCCCTCCCTGAAACCGATCGGGGCGCGTTGCTTGTGCGACGCGCCCCGATCAAGCCTTTCCAATGTCCTGATGAAATCCCGGAAGGTCTCTCCGGGTGGCTTGCCGGGCCCCGATCCACCGGAAGGCCCGCGCCCCGGCGGTTTCGACGAACGGGGCGTAGCCGGACGCCTTGCTGGCGTCGCGCGTCGTTTCAGCATCATTCACAATCTCCCGAATGATTGCGGTTGAAGAGGGCGAGTTCGCGCACGAACTCGTCGAAGCGCCGGCTCGCGGCGGCGGCTTCCCGGTGCTGGGCGGCGGCGAACAGGCTCGCCACGCTGGCCCAGGCAAACAACGCGATATGGCCGAGATCGCCCCGCGCAGCGATCGTGCCCACAAGAGTCTCGATGGCAGCGCTCATTCGGAGCCCTCGATCGGCCCTGGGTCGTCGTGACCGCCCCCGCGACGCCCGTAACCGACCGCCTCGCGCTTTTCGTCGTCGTCGAGGAAGCCGGCGGCGTTCACCCGGCGCCACAGGGATTCCCGTTCCTGCGCCAGCGCCTCGATGGCATCGAGATCGGGCTCCAGCACCAGAGCGCGGCCGTAAGCCGGTCCGAGCCAATGCGCCAGCGCCTGTGCCGTACGTCTCACCAGCGGGATCACCGTCTGGCGGTAGAAGGCGCGGTTGGCTTCCGCGTAATTGGCATGCGTCGCATCACCCGGCAGGCCGAGCAGCAGTGGCGGCACGCCGAAAGCGAGCGCGATCTCGCGCGCGGCCATGTGCTTGGCCTGGACGAAATCCATCTCCTGCGGCGAGAGGGAAAGCGGTTTCCAGTCCAGCCCGCCTTCGAGCAGCAGCGGACGACCTGCATTCTGCGCGCCCTGATAAGTCTGTTCGAGTTCACGCCGCAGCCGGTCGAACTGGTTGTCGCTCAGTCCCGTCGCCCCGGCGAAGACAAGCGCTCCGGAGGGCCGGGCGGCATTGTCGAGCAGCGCCTTGTTCCAGGCGCCCGCAGCGTTGTGAATATCGAGCGCAGTTGCCGCCGCCTCCATCGGCGAGAGCCCGTAATGGTCGTCCGTGGGATGAAACAGCGTCAGGTGCAGAACCGGCGCGACACCCTCGGGCGGGATCGTGAAGCGTACGCTCTGGCTTCCCACCACGTAATCATAAGCCGCCGGCCAGCCATCCGAGCCGGCGACGATGCGCATCCTGTCTGGCCGCAAAGCATAAAGTTCACGCGGCATCGCCTCGATCAGCGCCGCCTCGATATAAGCATTGCCCGAGACCATCAGATGCCCGTAAATCGTTTCCAGAAGCCCTGTCCCGCCCTCGCGTGGATTGGGCCGGGCGAGCAGATCGAGCAACGGATGCGCCACGATCTCGCTGCCTCCTTCGCGCAGGATCAGCGGCATCGAGGCCGCCGCCTCCGCCACCAGCCGCACCGCGCGATGTACCACGGGATTGCGCTGAAACCCCTCCCGCGCCAGCGCCGCATAATCACGCGGCGTCCAGATCGGGCGCCCGCCATGATACAGCGCCATCGCCGCCCCGGCCCGCGACGCCTTGTGCCCCGGCGCGGCCAGCCGCCCGAGATTCTGAAGCAAGTTGAACATGAGATCCTCTCCACATCAGGCGTCCATCGAATGACCCGCCATAAATGCCGGCGTTCCCCTCTCCCTTGTGGAGAGGGGACAGGGGTGAGGGTGGGAACCACACGGGGTAGCGGTTGATTACCACCGCGCTTCATTGAAGCCCCTCACCCCCAACCCCTTGTAACTTGAATCGCGCCGTTTCTGGTACAGTGCCGGAGGCGGTGGCGAGT
>OFEU01000149.1_pt1 | contig 80604 bp, 66 predicted proteins | sample 1521221 | NCBI WGS metagenome assembly OFEU01 (sample SAMN03766357, study PRJEB24113) | microbial mat metagenome | isolation source: enrichment culture HLUCC-O from microbial mat sample contains cyanobacterium... | reverse complement strand
GCCGTTCTTATGGCATCGTCTAAGGCTTGATATTGTACCTTAGAGCCGTTTAGTAGCTTGGCTTCTCTAACTATCATGACTGAATTTTATCACAGAGAAATGCAGATAAGCACAAATCCTGTATTCTTTTTTGTGGGTTGCCATTCATCTCACCGCCAAATCAAAGATTATGGCGGGAGCCTTCTTGCAACATTGAGGTAACCATGTAACCAATCAAACACATCAGCAATATCACTGACACAGTCCCCAGTCGGCATGGCTGGCCGTTGCACCATAATGATGGGAAGCTGCAACTCTCGGGCCGCGACAATCTTGGCGTAGGTCCCATCACCGCCGCTATTCTTACTGAGGATAGCCCCAATCTGATAATCCTGCAAAAGCGTCCGCTCCGCATCGAGGGAAAACGGCCCTCGCGCCAACAGAATCTCCCCAGGAGGACGCGGACAATCCGCCGCTGGCGGATCAATCATACGCATCAGGAACCACACCTGTCGCACCTGAGCAAAACGGGCCAACTCTTGACGACCAATCGTTAAAAAGACTCGCCGGGCCACCTCCCGAACCCGCTCAGCCGCCTCAGCATAACTCGACACCTCCAACCAGCGATCGCCCGGCTGGGGCGACCATGGAGGACGAGTCAGCCGTAAATGGGGAATCCCCGCCTCCTCGGCTGCTTGGGCCGCATTCTGAGAAATTTGGGCCGCAAAGGGATGAGTCGCATCGACCAGCGCCTCGATCTGTTGCGCCCTTAGATACTCCCGCAATCCCTCAACGCCACCAAACCCGCCGATACGGGTCGTTTCAATGGGAATATCCGGCTGGCGAGTGCGGCCGGCTAGAGAGGCGATCGCCTCAATATCGGGTCGTTGCGAGGCTTGGCGAGCCAGTTTTCGCCCCTCCCCAGTTCCGACTAAAATTAAAACCCGTTTACGCAACCTCATCATTCCGTATCCATCCGTACCTATCAATATCCATCCGTAAAGGGAAAACACCAGTCCTGGTTCATTTCATTATTCAACTTCCGATCGCCTGTGACTACATCGCTTGCTCAAGACGCTATTGAACTACTCCTCGATTTGGCCGAACGAGGAGAGATTGATCCCTGGGATGTTCAGGTGATTGAGGTCATCGATCGCCACCTGAGTCAATTAGCCCCGAGTCTCTCGCCGGGTGGGATTCCCTACGAAGCCGATTTATCCCGCTCAGGACAAGCCTTTCTCTATGCGTCGATGCTATTACTCCTCAAAGCCGATACCCTCGTTCGCGCCCCCCTCGACGAAGATCCCGAAGAATTCGTCGAAGCGTTCTGGCCCGTTGACGGAGATGGACAACAATTATCCCTTCCCTTCCGCCTCGAAACCCAACTGCAACGACGGGCCGTTGCGCCCCCCTTACAAAGCCGGCCCGTCAGCCTCGGCGAGATGATTGCTCAACTCGAAACCATCGCCCAACAATTTGAAGATAACCCCCAAGAAGGGCGATCGCGCCGCCGCCGTAAAAGCACAAAACGTGAAACCGCCGCCGAAATCGGCCAACTCGCCCATGAAGAAAACCTCACCGAAACCGCCGAGGAGATCGAAACCTTCCTCCTCCAGCACTGGGAGGCGATCGCAGCGGGGAAACCCTGGGTGAGTTTTGAGCGCCTCCTGGAGTGCTGGAGTCGTCCGAGCCAGAACCAACAAAGCCTCGCCGAACGTCAAGTAGCGGTCTTCTGGGCCTTGCTGCTATTGGCCTCTCAGTCTAAAGTGGAACTTTTCCAAGAGCAGTTCTATCGAGATATCCAGATTAAATTAACTCCAGAGTCGCCGATCGCACCGGAAACCGCCTAACTCAATGCGATCGTTCGCCGCAAGAATGCCTCAACTTGGTTTTGTCCTCGGCGATCGTGTCGTATAGTGAGAAAGAAATCGGCATCCGCATCGGCAGATCCAGCAAACTAGCCAGTTGACCAAGGGTTGGAACAGAAAAATTCATGAAAGCGATGATTCTAGCGGCGGGAAAAGGTACCCGCGTGCGCCCGATTACCTACACCATTCCCAAACCCATGATTCCCATCCTGCAAAAGCCAGTGATGGAATTTCTCGTGGATCTGCTGCGTCAGAACGGCTTTGACCAGATTATGGTCAATGTTAGCCACCTGGCCAACGAAATTGAAAACTACTTTCGCGATGGCCAGCGGTTCGGAGTCCAGATTGGCTATTCCTTTGAAGGCAAAATTACCGCCGATGGCGAACTCATCGGCAAAGCCCTCGGTTCGGCGGGCGGGATGAAGCGGATTCAGGACTTCTATCCCTTCTTTGATGATACGTTCGTTGTCCTCTGTGGGGATGCCCTGATTGACCTCGACATCAGTGAAGCCGTCGCCTGGCATCGTAAGAAGGGAGCTGTGGCGACGGTGATTCTCAAGCCGGTGGCGAAGGAAGAAGTGTCGAGTTATGGCGTTGTCGTCACTGACGATGACGGCCGAATTAAAGCCTTCCAAGAAAAACCTGGGGTTGATGAAGCCCTCAGCAATAACATCAATACCGGAATTTATATCTTTGAGCCGGAGGTGTTCGACTATATCCCCTCGGCGACGGAATTTGATATTGGTGGGGATTTGTTCCCCAAACTCGTGGAAATGGGCGCTCCCTTCTACGGCTTGAGCATGGATTTCCAATGGGTTGACATTGGACGTGTCCCCGATTATTGGCAAGCCATTCGGACTGTGTTGCGTGGCGAAGTCCGTAATGTCGATATTCCTGGACGAGAGGTGGCTCCGGGTATCTATACGGGCCTGAATGTGGTGGTGAACTGGGATAAAGTCGATATCCAAGGGCCAGTCTATATTGGCTCGATGACGCGCATTGAAGATGGGGTCAAAATTATTGGTCCGACGGCCATCGGCTCAAGTTGTCGCATCGGGGCCAATGCCACGGTAGATAATACGGTGATTTTTGATTACTCTCGCCTCGGCCGAGGCATTCGCTTAGTCGATAAACTGGTCTTTGGACGCTACTGTGTCGATCGCCTCGGCAATACGATTGATGTCCAGGCGGCAGCCCTCGATTGGCTGATTACAGACGCTCGTCAAGATCCTCCCTCCCGCGTTCCTCGGGAACATCAGGCGATCGCCGAACTCTTGGGTGGCGATGGCAATGCGCTCATTTCTAATGACGATGATTGATAGGCGCAATTGATAGGCTCAATTGAATGGGCGCGATCGCCATTGATGATTGCTCTTGATTGTCAAAATACGATTGTCAAGAGACAAATTACCCCGTTGACTCGACCAATACCGACTCCTTAGAGGCTTCCCATGACTTCCTCCCTAAAGCAAAAAGCAGCCTATGGTGCTTGGAAATCCCCCATTACTGCTGATTTGATTGTTTCTGAAAGCATTGGCTTAGGAGGCATTGCCTCAGATGGAGACAGCCTCTACTGGCTCGAACGTCGTCCCTCGGAAGGAGGACGCAATGTGTTAGTCCGTCGTCATTCTGATGGCGGGGTTGAGGATGTCACCCCTGCGGGATATAACGTTCGCAATCGGGTTCATGAATATGGCGGTGCAGCCTTCACGGTGGCCGATGGCAGGGTCTATTTTTCCAATTTTGCCGATGGACGATTGTATCGACAAAACCTCCAAAACCTCGGCGGCGAACCCGAAGCCATAACCCCTGAGGCTGAGGTACGCTATGCGGATTTTCGCGTCGATGGGACGCGATCGCGGCTGATTGGAGTCCGTGAAGATCATCGCGGTGAGGGAGAAGCTAAAAATGAGATTGTCGCTGTTGGCTTTGATGGAACGGTGGAGGTGTTGGTGTCGGGAAGCGATTTCTACGCCTCCCCCCGCCTCAGTCCCGATGGGCAAACCCTCGCCTGGCTGAGTTGGAATCATCCTAATCTCCCCTGGGATGGTACGGAACTCTGGACCGCGCAGGTAACCGATTCAGGACGCTTGAGCGCACCGAAGAAGATTACCGGGGGAACGGCAGAATCGGTGTTTGGCCCTCAATGGTCTCCTGATGGGGTGCTATATTTTGTCAGCGATCGCGCCAGTTGGTGGAATCTCTACCGCCAGGGAGACGAGGGTGTTGAACCTCTATTTCCTCTCAATGCCGAGTTTGCTACGCCTCAATGGGTGTTTGGGATGTCCACCTATACGTTCCTGAGCGCGGAACGCTTGGTTTGCACCTATACCCAGCGAGGATTATGGCAGTTAGCCACCCTCAATCCGAAAAGCCGCCGTTTGCAAAATCTCGAAACCCCCTACAGCCAAATTTCCTCTCTAACCGCTCACGGCCATCGCTTAGCCTTTTTAGGGGCCTCCGCTACCGAGTCGAGTGCGTTCTTGCTGATGGATCTCGATGAGGGAGAAGTCGAGGTGTTACGGCGATCGACGACCCTAAAGATTGACCCGGGCTATCTCTCCCAACCACAGCCGATTGAGTTCCCCACCGGTGACGGGGCGACGGCCTATGGCTTCTTCTATCCCCCCAAAAACCGCGATTATGACCCCTTAGAGGGCGAGAAACCGCCGTTACTGGTCAAAAGTCATGGCGGCCCTACCGCAGCCGCGTCGAGCGCCTTACGGTTGTCGGTTCAGTATTGGACCAGTCGCGGCTTTGCCTTTTTGGATGTGAATTATCGCGGCAGTACCGGCTTTGGCCGGGAGTATCGCCAGGCGTTAGATGGCCAATGGGGTATCGCTGATGTAGAGGATTGCGCCAATGGGGCGGAGTTTTTAGCGCAACAGGGTTGGGTCGATGGCGATCGCCTCGCCATTACCGGTAGTAGCGCTGGAGGCTATACGACCCTAGCGGCGTTAACCTTCCGGGATACTTTCAAAGCCGGGGCCAGTTACTACGGAATTAGTGATCTCGAAGCCCTGGCCACGGATACTCATAAGTTTGAGTCTCGCTATTTAGACCGTCTCGTCGGTCCCTATCCCGAGGACAAAGAACGCTACATGGCGCGATCGCCGATTCATTTTGCCGATCGCCTCTCCTGTCCCGTGGTCTTCTTCCAAGGACTTGAGGACAAAGTGGTTCCCCCCAATCAAGCCGAACGTATGGTTGACGCTCTGCGGGAGAACGGCCTACCGGTGGCCTATGTTCCCTTTGAGGGAGAGTCTCACGGATTTCGTCAGGCGGCTAATATTAAACGGGCCTTAGAAGCGGAGTTTTATTTCTATTCCCGTGTCTTTGGCTATGAACCGGCCGAGGCGATCGAACCCCTAGACATTGAAAATATGGACTGAATGCAGGCTATCCCACACCTGGCCTGCATCTGGCCAGATGAGGATAAACCTGAGTTAAACCGATTCCGTCGTCCCCGTTCCCGAGAGGGCGTCCCGGAGTTTTTCTAACGCAATGAGAGTCGGCACTAACGCCAATAACATCAACGCTGACACCATATCGCCTCCCCAACCTTCGTGAAGCCAGTGAAATAGATTATCATAGCCCTGACCATGAAAGAGGGTTAGAAAGGTGTTGCGTAAAATGTTAGTGACAACACTAATAATAACCCCACAGAAGAGAAAGACAACCACCGTTTTACGGGATTTAAATGCCCCAGTCCAATAGAGTAACATCAACGCCACATACAAGGTCGTAAACAGCATCTTAAACCCGGCACAGTGCGGGGCAACTTCCACAATGCGTCCCCCCACATAAATGAAAATTTCTTGAACGTTAACATCAAATCCCCATTGCGTTAAAATAAATCCCGCTGTCCCAGCAATAAAGCTTTGTAAGGGATAGGAAAATGGGGCAATTAAATAGGGAATATCGGTGGGAGTGGCTAACAAAACCAAAAACCAAGGAATACTAAAAATTTTCATCCCCGGAACGCCTTTAAGACCAAAACAAAGTCCCGACAAGGTAATGGGTAAAGAGAGATTGACTAAATCAGGGACACCACTCAGATAAAACACGGCAGCTAACCCGAGTAACACCGCACCAAAAGGATTAAAGCGATCGGGAAGTTCTTGCCATTTGTGACGTTTTTCCCAAACAATATAGGCGGCAAACGGTAAACCAATTACGCCATGACTGTAGTATTCATGCTCTAGGCTAATACTTTTATTGAGCCAGCCATCATACCAATAGACAATCAAAGGGAGATACAAAACTGCCAGCAAAACCGCCACCAGAATTTCGGTGGAATGTCGTTGTAGAGTGGATTTGAGTGGGGCTTGTAGGGTCATGTCTTTAGCAAATACAGGACGGATTAGAGGTTAAACTGAAGATGAAATCAAGATGAAACTAAGATGAAGTCGAAAGATGGGCTTTAATGGCATACACAACGCGCTCAATCTCCTCGTCACTTAACCCTGGATACATGGGTAGAGAGAGGATATGTTCACTTAACTGTTCCGAGACGGGAAAATTACCTGCACTATACCCGAGGTTGCGATAGGCCGGTTGCAGGTGACAAGGAATGGGGTAGTGAATCCCCGTTTGAATCCCTTGTTCGGCTAAGGCTTGACTTAGGGTATTGCGATCACGAAGCGGGCGGGAACCGCCATCGCGAAGCGGGGGGGAATCGCCATCGCGAAGCGGGGGGGAACCGCCATCGCCGTGGGGACTGTTAACCTGAATCACATAGAGATGATAAACATGACCGAGACCAGAGTCATTTCGCATTGGGACAACGCCTAACTCCTTGAGGGGAGTTAGGAGGCGATCATAGGTTTGGGCGGCGTGGTTTCGCTGTTGGTTCCATTGCCCGAGATAGGGGAGTTTTACCTTCAGGACTGTTCCTTGCAACGTATCGAGGCGGCTGTTGGTTCCTCGGTAAACGTGAACGTACTTTTTAGGGGCACCATAGTTGCGCAGCGATCGCACCCGTTCAGCCACATCAGAGTTGGCAGTAACAACCATTCCCCCATTTCCCACTGTACCCAGATTTTTACTGGGGTAGAAACTAAAGGCCGCCGCCATGCCAATTGAACCGGCGATTTCCCCATCTCGTTGTCCCAAATGCGCTTGGGCCGCATCTTCAAAGATAATCAGATTATGAATCGCGGCAATCTCCCGTAGTTTTCGCGGCGACACCACCTGTCCGTACAGATGAACCGGTAGAATCGCGCGAGTTCGGGGGCTAATCGCCTCTTCGACGGCATCGAGGTCCATCAGGGCCGTGTGGGGATCACAATCGACGAGAACTGGGGTAGCTTCAGCATGGAGAACACCAATCACCGTCGCAATAAAGGTGTTCGCCGGAACAATCACTTCATCCCCCTTACCGATACCACAGGCTTGTAATCCCAGGGCGATCGCATCGGTCCCACAGGCGACTCCTACAGCATGTTCAACGCCACAGGCTTGGGCAAAAGCAGCTTCAAAATCACGAACCGCCTGCCCCAAAATAAAGTCACCTCGTGCTAAGACTTGGGCGATGGCCGCATCAAGTTCCGTTTGAATTGGCTGGTGAAGGGCGTGCAAATCGACGAAGGGAATTGGCTGGGGAACTGAGGTCATGGCGGCAGTGGCTAGAATGAGGATTACAGGAGTGAGTTTGGTTATTCCACTGTAGCCCGGTTATTTTGGCGATCGCTCAGGGTTTAGAGAAACTTCATAGAATCTTTACAGTGGTCAAAATCGGGATAATCAAAATCGGGATAGTCAAAATCGGGCTCACCGATTGCCGAACATCGACGTTTGATTCAAGCAACAGTCAATCAACTGATCGTCCAGACCGGAATTTCATGTTTTCCCGAGAGTCTCAAGTAAAGTAATTCCGTCAAGATATGATTGCCCGATCCATTAAAATGAATGCTATCTCGATATAAACTCTCAGGATTTTTAAGACCATTAAAAATGGGCAAAACATCAATATAAGTTGCCGAATACTCCTCAAGATACGCCTCAAGACGACGGCGAGCCTCCCATTCATAAGGTCGCGGTCCCGGCTCTCCCAATTCTCGTTTTAAGGGCGTTAAGAAAATCATCAGTCGAACTTGTCGCGCCTCTAACTCAGCACAAATCTGGCCAATGGCCTCTATATTTTTCCCGACCACATCTCCATCCTGCTCACGGATTTGGGCCAACTCAGGGATCTCAGCCGGAGGACGAAACCGATTAATCAGTTCCAACCAAGCCAGAGGGGGTCGTTTATCGGGATAGTTGCGATCGCGTCCAACTACCACAGATGTCGGCTGACGAGAAAACAAATCATCGGTGTTGAGCAATAACACCACATCCGCCGCCGCGAAAATGCCAAACTTACGGAGATATTGCCATTGATTGCGCGGTCCCCAGGAGTTGGCCGACGCATTCAAGACCTCCACCGACCCCATCGCGTCCCCTAGACGCTCCTGCAACTGAGCGGAAATGGTTTGAGAATCATCCGTCCACCAGCCCCCATTGGCAATGGAATCCCCCAACAGCAAGACGCGGTGAACGTTGGGGGCCGGTTCCGGGGTAATCTGTGGACCGCGCAAAGAAAACTCGTTGACACTAATGCGATTCCCGAAGCGGCGAGTCCGTTGATTTGGGGCCAGACGATAGCCGGTGGCCTCATCCGCCACATACAGAACCGGGTTCCCAAAGCCGAAAAACCAACGCAGTCCTAACTCTGAGGCGATCGCCAGCAGAACCATCGAAACCATGAGAATTTGCACAACTTTCACAATCGTTTTGGGGCGCTCAGGCTCCCATTCAGCATCGCTACACCCAGTATAGAGGGTCGCTTGTGCCAAAATCCCAGCCGCAAGAATCAACCCGAGTCCGAGAACTGCAACGAACAAACGGTATAGTTGATCTGGGACAGGCTGGCAATCATGCCCCCTGTTCAATCGGCCCAACGCCTGGGACGATGATTGACCATGGGCGGCATCGGACCCGCACTGGGTCACGTCTCCCGACCAACCAAGTCCGAGATTAGCAAAAACGTGGACTTCAAGCAGATTTTCCCAACCTCAAACCCAGTAATCGGAGTTGTACACCTACTTCCTTTGCCCTCCTCGCCCCGATGGGGAGGGAATTTGAAGACAGTCATCGATCGCGCCGAACGAGAAGCTGCGGCCTTAGCAGCGGGCGGCGTCGATGGCATGATTGTCGAAAACTTTTTCGATGCTCCGTTCACCAATGGACAAGTTGATCCCGTCGTCGTCAGTGCGATGACGGTGATTGTGGAGCGCCTCATGGGGTTAGTGACAGTTCCCATTGGGGTCAATGTCTTACGCAATGATGCCCGTAGCAGTTTGGCGATCGCCAGTTGTGTGGGAGCCAAATTCATTCGTGTCAACGTTCTAACGGGCGTTATGGCAACGGATCAGGGCATCATCGAAGGTTGCGCTCATGACTTGATGCGATACCGGCGAGAACTTGGCAGCGATGTCGGGATTCTGGCTGATGTGTTGGTCAAACACGCCCAACCCATTGGTCGGCCAAGTCTGAGCCTGACCGTCCGAGAAACCCTAGAACGGGGGTTAGCCGACGGGGTTATTCTCTCGGGAGCCGCCACGGGAACGCCGCCGAGTCTCGAAGACTTAGAAATGGCCCAAGCTGTCGCGGGGTCGAAACCAGTCTTGATCGGTAGTGGCGCCACCTGGGAAAATATCCCTCATTTGATGAAGGCGGCCGATGGGGCCATTGTGTCAAGTTCCCTGAAACGACATGGCAACATCAATGAACCCATTGACCCGATTCGAGTGAGTCAGTTTGTTGAAGCGGCCCAAAGAGCCACCTCAACGGAGACGAATGAGACGGCCGCAATGGTGAATAGTCGGGCATTGGACAAGGTACGGTCTTAATGTGCAGTCTTAATGTGCAGTCTTAACCTGTGATCGGAGTTTGGAGGAGATTCAACCATGACCCGTCGATTAGCTACGCCCCGCTTTAACCCTGGGTTCCGTCCCCTCATCGGGGCGATCGCCGTTTTAGGAGTCCTAGAGACGACGTTTTTAACGGTGGTGAAGCTCACAGACCAGGTGGCGACCATTTGCCCCACAGAGGGCTGTAATCAGGTCTTAACCAGTTCCTATGCCACAGTATTCGGAGTCCCTCTGACCCTATTTGGCCTCTTGGGATATGGGGTGATGACCCTGTTGGCGTTTGCCCCCTACAGTATTCGCCGCGATCGCGATCGCAAGGGCCACGATCGCCTCGATCGCCTCAGTGGTTGGGGACTCTTGATCGGAGGCAGCATCATGGCGGCCTTCAGTGGCTACCTCATGTTTCTTCTAGTCAACGAATTGCATGAGTTTTGTCCCTACTGTCTCCTCTCCGCCCTATTCTCCTTTAGTCTCTTTGGCTTAGCGGCCTTTGGGCAACATTGGGATGACGAAGGACAACCCCTGTTTACGAGCCTGATTCTCGTATTTGTGACTCTAATTGGGGTGACGGGCCTCTACGCCGAGCAACGTCCAGGGGTGGCGGCCACACCAGCCGGGGCCATCGCTGAAGCGGGAGAACGCGGCCCGGCGATCACTACCAACTCTGGTGTCTCAGAAGTGGCGCTGGCGGAGCATTTAACGACTATTGGTGCTCGCTATTTTGGGGCCTATTGGTGTCCCCACTGTTATAGCCAGAAACAACTGTTTGGCGCTGAGGCCTTTGAGAAGCTGACCTATGTCGAATGTGATGCCAATGGCTATCAGGCTCAACCCCAAGTTTGTCAAGATGCCGGAGTGCGGGCCTATCCCACCTGGGAAATTGATGGGGAACTCTATGAGGGAACCCGAGAATTGCGGGAGTTAGCCCGGTTGTCTGGGTATGACGGCGATCGCGAGTTTCGCCATTCGATTCGTAGCGTACGGTAATCTTAAGCTTTTACCTATTCCCTGTCGCCTGTCCCCTTCCCCCATGCAAACCCTTCACCAATCTCTGGTTATGAATCGCCGGGTTGAGGTGTTGGCCCGTCATCTGGCTAACCTCATCCCCAAAACCCAACCCCTGCAAGGACTTGACGTTGGCTGCGGCAGTGGCGAAATTGCCCAGGCCATCCAACAGTTACGGCCCTACAGCCAACTCAAAGGCGTTGATGTTCTCGTCCGTCGCCAAACCGTGATTCCCGTCGAAGCCTTTGACGGACAAACCCTTCCCTATCCCGATAACCATGTCGATGTGGTGTTACTCGTCGATGTCCTTCACCACACCCACCATCCCCAGCAACTGTTACGTGAATGTTGCCGCGTCGCCAAACAGGCCATCCTCATCAAAGACCATACCTGTAACAATCCCTTCGACGAAGTCCGGTTGCGATTCATGGATTGGGTGGGAAATCGCAGTTACGGCGTTTCCCTTCCCTATAACTACCTTTCCTCTCGGCAATGGACTCGCCTGTTTGACGAGTTAGGCTGGTATCCCGACGTGAAACGAACCCAACTAAATCTCTATCCCACTCCCTTCAGCTATCTCTTCGATGGGAATCTACATTTTGTGACTCGCTTAAAACCGACCCCCTAATTCCCGACTCACTCATTGCCACGATAGCTATGCTGCGTCCCGCTGTGGTGTTTCTGAGACTGGCCATCCCCTTCGGGGTGATCTTGACTCTTCTGACTCCTCCGTTTCAGTCTCCCGATGAACATTTGCACTTTTACCGGGCCTGGCAAATTGCTGAGGGTCATCTCGTGGCTAGTCAACAGCGGGGGGACTGCTATGGCTATAGTCGCTATTTTGACGATGAACTCTGTCTTGGCGGGGAACTTCCCCAAAGTGTTTTGACGACGGTTCGCCAGGTGTCCCAAGCGGATTTACGCTTCGACGCCAATCAACGGCAACGGCCTGAAGATATCGTAAATCTGCTTTGGCTTCCCCTCCATCGCCAGAATCGCCTCTTTCTCAATTTCAAAACTACCGCTTTGCATTCGCCAATTCCCTATCTTCCCCAAGCGATGGGAATTGGGGTGGGACAGGTTTTGCATCTGTCGCCATTGCTACTGATGTATTTGGGACGATTGACCAATTTGGGGGTCTGGCTGTTGTTGCTGGTGGGGTCGATTCGGCTGACACCGCTGAATCCTTGGTTGTTGGTGGGATTGGCGTTAACGCCGATGTCTCTGTTTCAAGCCGCGTCGTTGTCGGTGGATGTGTTGACGAATGGGGTGGCGTTTCTGTTTGTGGCCTTGGTGTTACGCCATGGAGTGGGGGAGATGGCCACCAAACCTCTGAGTCTACTTGAGAGTTTAACCGTTGCGGCGTTGGCGATCGCCCTCTCGTTGGCAAAACTGGCCTATTTTCCCCTGACTCTGCTGTTATTCTCGATTCCCCGTCGTCGTTTCGGGTCCTGGCGACGCTATGGCGTGACCCTTGGCGGTATCATTCTCGCATCGGTGGTGGCGGTGGGGATTTGGTCGGCGGTGGTGTCCCAGATTTATATTCCCCTGCATCCCCAGTTGTCTCCCCAGGCCCAACTTGCGTTTATTTTGGGCCATCCCTTGGCGTTTTTGGCAACTCTCGGACGAACGATTCAGCAACAGGGGGGAGAGTTGGCCCGTCAGTTTATTGGGGTCTTGGGATGGTTGGATACTCCCCTTCCAGGATTTTTGATTCGGTCTTATTGGGGGGTGTTGCTGTGGTTGGCCGTGATTCCCGTTACGGGTGAGGGGAGGTTGAGTCGATGGCAACGGAGTTGGCTTGCGATCGCCGCCTTATCCAGTATTCTAGTTCTGTGTACTCTGGCCTATCTCTGGAATTTCGTCGGAGAACCGATTATTGGCGGGTTACAGGGACGCTATTTTATCCCTATCGCGCCGTTGTTGGGGTTACTTCTCTATCAGCGTCGCTGGCGTCTTCCTAGGTTAACGCCCTGGCTACTGGTGGGCTATCTTCTCTTTTCCTTAACTGTAACCTGTTTGGTGGTCGGCGATCGCTATTATGGTTAATCGTGAATTGTTAATCACGGCTTGAGAGTACCTCGACCTGAAATACCCATTAACCCCTACTTGCGTTAATCGAATTATGAACGATTCACAGGATTATAACTACTTCGGCGAGAAGATTTCTTGGCTGGACAAACGGCGAATGAAAGCATCCCTGACTATTCGCCGCCAACTCTATGATGAGTTTGTCCGGATAGTGGGAGGAGTTTCGGGTAAAATCATCCTAGATCATGGTACAACCCCTGATACTGACCATGTTGATAGTAACTGTTTTATTCGTTGGCTATTGGCGGATGGGGCAACGGTTTACGCCACCTCTCCTGAACCCATTGCTCATTTAGAAAAACACTTTCCTGGCTTAATCGTCGTCTCGTTTCCCGCCAAAACTGAACATCTACCCAACATTGATATGGTCGTTTCATCGGCAGTTATTGAACACGTGGGGTCTCAAGCCAATCAAATTCAGTACCTGCGAGAGTTGTTCAACCTCGGTTCAGGGTTGTTTTTGACTACGCCTAACCGCTATCATTGGTTAGATTTTCATACCAAGTTGCCGTTGGTGCATTGGTTGCCTCGCCGCCAGCATCGTCGCCTTCTGCAACTGTTAGGGTTGACGTTTTGGGCGCAAGAGAAAAATTTACGTTTGTTGTCTAAACAGGATTTGGCGCGATTGGTTTGGAATGTGGTTCTGGAACAAGATGTCAACTATTCGTTGCAATGGATTTATCCAAGATTTCTCGGTTCAATCTCTAATTTAGGAGTGGTTGCATATCGAAAAAAATCCAAAATATAGAGGTTTCTGGGTTTGAAATGATGAATAAAAAATATATCCTATCGAGTTCACAGGAATTTTGTTTTTTGGGCAATCCATAATTTCTTGGTTATGGGAGTCCAAAAAGTGTTTTAGATATGGTATGCTGTTATGTAAAACTGGACGAACGTACAAAAAATCTTCAAAGAGGATTCAATTTGTTGTGTTATACATCCAAAATATACGGGTACATCTCAATGCGTGCTATCGCTTCAGATAATCCACTCCTACCCCTCCCAAGAGGGGATTTTTCAGGTATTTCCCCTCCTGGGAGGGGTGCGAGATAGCGCGGGGTGGGTTCAACACTTGCCAACTGAGATACTTCCAAATATACGGTTTAGTTTGTTGTATAATGCACCTAATAGTAGGGGCTAAAAATTTATATACCCTACCACGGAATTATATTGTAATTCCAAAATCAAAAATTCCTTAATCTGCATACTTATGGCTTTTTTGACTGTTGTTTTACCCAAAAGAAGGAGGATTTAAAATTTTAAATTATGAACGTTATCCAAACCAAAATCCCGGACGTACTCCTAATTGAGCCTCAAGTCTTTGGCGACCATCGTGGCTTCTTTTTTGAGAGTTTTAATCAGAAACGCTTTGAGGAGAAAACCGGCGTCAAAACCCAATTTGTCCAAGATAATCACTCCCGTTCTACTCAAGGCGTGTTGCGCGGCTTACATTACCAAATCCAACAGGCTCAAGGTAAACTACTACGAGCTACTGTAGGCGAAATCTTTGACGTGGCCGTCGATATTCGCAAGAATTCAGTAACATTTGGTCAATGGGTGGGCTATCGCTTGAGTGCAGAGAACAAACGACAACTCTGGATTCCGGCTGGCTTCGCTCATGGGTTTGCGGTGTTATCTGAGGTGGCGGAAGTCCTCTATAAAACCACCGATTATTATGCCAAAGACTATGAACGGAGTATTCTTTGGAATGACCCGGAATTAGGCATTGATTGGCAGTTAGGCGACATCAAACCCCGACTCTCTGCTAAAGATGAAGCTGGGGTGTTGTTGAAAGACGCGGAGGTATTTGAATAATGCGAATTTTGTTAACTGGAGTCAACGGACAACTGGGGTCAGAATTGCAAGGAACTCTGGCCTCCTTGGGAGAGGTGGTTGCGGTGGGCCGCGATCGCCTAGACTTATCACAACCCGAAACCCTCCCCGGCGTGGTAGAGGAGATACACCCAGATTTAATCGTCAACTGTGCCGCCTATACCGCCGTCGATAAGGCTGAAACCGAGGTGGAGTTAGCTCATACCGTCAATGCGATCGCCCCCGGAACCCTCGCCAAAACCGCCGCCAAGTTAGAGGCCACATTACTCCATATTTCCACGGATTACGTCTTTGACGGCACTCAAAGCCGTCCCTACCTCGAAACCGACACCACCAACCCCATCGGTGAATATGGGAAATCGAAATTCGCCGGGGAAATGGCGATTCTACAAACCGGGTTCCCCCACATCATCCTACGCACCGCCTGGGTGTATGGCGTGGGCGGAACGGGAAATTTCGTCAAAACCATGTTGAGACTCGGCCAAGAGCGTCCTGAACTGCGGGTTGTGGCTGATCAGGTGGGGACTCCCTCCTGGACTGGGGATATTGCTGAGGCGATCGCCCAAATTGCCAGTCAACACCAAGATCTCGAAGGAACCTATCACTTTACCAACAGTGGCGTCGCCAGTTGGTATGACTTCGCCGTGGCCATCTTCGAGGAAGCGGCGGCTTTAGGCTTTCCCCTACAGGTGCGGCGCGTTTATCCCATCACCACTGCCGAGTATCCCACCCCCGCCAAGCGTCCCGCCTATTCTGTCCTTTGCGGGAAAAAGTTAGAAGCCATACTAAATGAGCCTGCACCCCACTGGCGTCAGGGATTACGCCAGATGTTAACGGGGTTACAGGCTTCCTTAACCGATGGACTGTAGCGTACGGTTAAGCTTAGTTCTCCAACATTTCCATCACCCGCTGTTGCAGGGAAGGATCTTGTTGAACCGCTTGGGAGATCAGGTTGAACTCCTCAACATCTAAGCCTTCTTGTTGGACAGCGGTTTCCATTTCCATTTCCGCTTCCTGACGAATCCCGGAAATGCGTTCGACGGCTTGGTCGAAGATTTCAGCTTCCTCGCCCGAGACCTCGACTTGCTCTTGCATCGAGGGGTCTTGCTGACTTTGGGCGATTTCATTGAATCGCTCAATGGTCAATCCCTGGGATTCAATCACCTCAATCATCTGTGCCTGAGCCTGTTGTTCAATCTCCTGGATTTGCTGAATGGCCACAGCAAACCGTTGTAAGTCATCTTCGCTTACATCGGCTTGGGGAGCCTGCTGCATCCCCGGATCTTGCTGCATCCCCGGATCTTGCTGCATCCCCGGATCTTGCTGCATCCCCGGATCTTGCTGCTGCGTCTCTGGCTGAGGTGCTGGTCCTTGTGCGCTTACGGTAGAGGCGCCGCCAAATAACAGTAGCCCAACCAGGGTGCTTCCAGACAGTAATTGCTTAAGCATGAAAAAATCCTCTTTGTAGGTTGCTCTCTACAGGAGAGCGTACATTTAGGGCGATCGCCCCAGAAACTAGCTTCAGTTTTAGCGCAGCTTCCGCTATTTATCAACTTGCCAGCCAGATGTGAACCAGTCTTGACGAGGATGTGAAGCTTCTGACACGATTTTAGTCCCGTTAGTCCGAGAATCGCGATCGCCATCAATCCATCAAAAAAACTTGATGTATCAAAAAAACTTGATATGATACAAACAAACACCCCTCGGTGAAACCTGCCAACCACCAGATACCCATCACCATGACCACCGAACGCGCCGCCCCCCAAGCCGGCGGAACCCTCAACCGCTTCGAGAAATATCTCACCCTTTGGGTTCTCCTCTGTATCATCGCCGGCATCGCCCTGGGGAAACTCTTTCCCAACGTTGCCGGCCAACTCGACAGCCTCAGCGTCTATAACGTCTCGATTCCCATCGCCATCTGTCTCTTCTTCATGATGTATCCCATCATGGTGAAGATTGACTTCTCCCAAGCCGCCGAAGCCGCCAAATCCCCCAAACCCGTCCTCTTAACCCTGGGGGTAAACTGGCTCATCAAACCCTTCACCATGGTGGTGATTTCCCAATTCTTCCTAGGGATTGTCTTTCGGCCCCTGATTCAAGGCACCGAGATGATTCGCGGTGCAGAAGTCTCCATCGCCGACTCCTACATCGCCGGAACCATCTTGCTGGGAATCGCCCCCTGTACCGCTATGGTGCTGATGTGGGGCTATCTCTCCTACAGTAACCAGGGTCATACCTTAGTGATGGTAGCGGTGAACTCCCTGGCCATGCTGTTTCTCTACGCACCCCTCGGCAAATGGCTGCTGGCGGCAAACAATCTCACGGTTCCTTGGCAAACCATTGTCTTCTCGGTTCTCATTTATGTGGGATTGCCCCTCATCGCTGGCTATTTCACCCGAACCTGGAGTTTACGCCACAAAGGCCGAGATTGGTTTGAAAATTACTTCCTGAAACGACTTGGCCCCATTTCCATCATTGCCCTACTGGTGACGTTGATTCTCCTGTTCGCCTTCAAAGGAGAACTGATTGTCAACCATCCCCTGCATATCCTGCTGATTGCCGTACCGCTGTTTATTCAAACCAACCTGATTTTCTTGATTACCTATGTGGTGGCCTTGAAACTCAATCTCTCCTATGAAGACGCGGCCCCGGCGGCGTTGATTGGGGCCAGCAACCACTTTGAGGTGGCCATTGCCACCGCCGTGATGCTATTCGGCCTCAACTCCGGTGCCGCCTTAGCCACTGTCGTCGGAGTTCTCATTGAAGTGCCAGTCATGTTGATGCTGGTTCGCATCTGTCAGCGAACCGCCGGTTGGTTCCCCCGAGAACCGGACAAAGCCACGCTGCGAGACCCCCGTTGTACTCGCAACTATTCCGTCGAACCCTAAACCCATCTCCCGTTAATTAGACAGACGAGTTAGGACGATAATTTGCCGACATAATAGATATACTTCGGGTATCGCCAATATCGAGAATTTTTAGTCCTAGTTCAATTGTCTGACTTCTTACGATTTATCACTGCCCAGAGTATGGAAAACTTCGATCGCCCTCCCAAAATTCTCTTCCTCTACGGGTCCCTACGAGAACGCTCCTATAGCCGTCTCCTGGCCGAAGAAGCGGCCCGCATTATCAGCGACTTCGGGGCTGAGGTTCGCATCTTTGACCCCCGAGAATTGCCCCTGCGGGGTCAAGTCCCCGAGACTCACCCCAAAGTTCAAGAGTTGCGGGAGTTGAGTCAATGGTCTGAGGGACAAGTCTGGTCTTCCCCGGAGATGCACGGCAACGTCACGGGAATCTTAAAAAATCAGATTGATTGGATTCCCCTGAGTTTGGGGGCTGTCCGGCCCACCCAGGGGCGAACCTTGGCCCTGATGCAAGTCAGCGGCGGGTCTCAGTCGTTTAATGCCCTCAATACTATGCGCATTTTGGGTCGCTGGATGCGGATGTTTACCATTCCCAATCAGTCCTCCGTGGCCAAGGCCTATCAGGAGTTCCATGAGGACGGAACCATGAAGGAGTCGAGTTACCGCGATCGCGTGGTGGACGTGATGGAGGAGTTATACAAATTCACCGTCTTGCTGCGAGATCACACTGAGTATCTTACAGACCGCCATAGCGAACGAAAAGCTCACGCACAGGCATCAGAACAAGCTAAACAAGCCGTTTAATTAGGATTTCCATGAAAAAAGTCATGTTCGTCTGCAAACGCAACTCCTGCCGCTCTCAGATGGCGGAAGGGTTCACCCGTCACCTAGGACAGGGAGTTGTCGAGGTTCACAGTTGCGGCTTAGAAGCCTCCCGCGTCCATCCCACCGCTATTGAGGTGATGCAGGAGGCGGGGATTGATATCACGGGCCAAACCTCAGATCCCATCGGTAACTTCAAGGCTGAGGACTATGATGCGGTGATTTCTCTCTGTGGCTGTGGGGTGAACTTACCGCCGGAGTGGGTGAGTCAAGAGATATTCCAGGATTGGCAACTCGATGACCCTGATGGACAGCCGCTGGAGACCTTTCGCCGGGTTCGGGATGAAGTACGCGATCGCGTCAAAACCCTCCTCGACAGCCTGAAATAGCTCAAATTCAACCCAGGGGATAATCACCCCAAATGTTCACCGACCTGTTTCTCTCTCCCAGGAAAACAGGTCGGTTTTCGCTTGAATTTGCTATGGTAGGCCATCGGTTATCTCGTCCTTCCTGATGCAACAGCCTTCTCCCCAAGAGATTATCGCTCAACAACAGGCCCAACTTGAGGAACTTCAGTTACAACTTGAAGTTGAGCAACAGTATCGCGAGTTATTAACCCAGCAACTGGCTACCTCAGAACGGCAACTGCGAGGAATTTTAGGGGCCATCATGGATGTGGTCTTAGAAATCGAAATCGAAGCCGGACAAATTCAAGGGATTGATATTGCCCCAACCCATTTAAGTGCCTTATATGATGCTCAGGACTACCGCAGTGATTGGGTCAATCAGATGATTTCTCGGTTTTTTGAGCCGGAGATAGGTGAGATTTGGCTTGAGCAAATTCAACAGGTTTTAGAGGAACAAAAACGGCGTGATTTTGACTATGACGTGACAATTGCTGGTGAGAAACTTTGGTTTTCGGCTCAGATTTCTCCGTTGACGAAAACTCGGGTGATTTGGGTGGCGCGGGATATTAGCGATCGCAAATACTATTCTGATGCGCTACAGCTTATTGTGGAGGGAACCACCTCAGAAACCGGCCAGGAATTTTTTGATGCTTGTGTTCGCTATTTAGCTGAAGCCTTGCAAGTTCGCTATGCGATCGTTAGTGAGTTTGCGCCTAAACAGACGCGTCTGCGTTCTTTAGCCTATTGGACAGGAGAAACTTGGCATAATCGGTTGGAATATGATATCCAGGGGACTCCTTGTGCCGAAGTGTTACGGGGAAATATCTGTTATTATCCCAATAAAGTGGCTGAGTTGTTTCCCGGCGATCGCGATTTACAAGACATTAATGCCGTCAGTTATGTGGGGATTCCTCTCTATAGTTCTACTCAGGAAATTTTAGGACATTTAGCGGTTATTGACACGAAAGCAATTCCCGTTGACCAAAACTATGAAAAAATCCTAAAAATCTTTGCCGCTCGTGCAGGAGCAGAGTTAGAGCGAGTGCAGGCAGAGAAAGCCTTAAAAACCAGTGAACGACAGTACCGAACCTTAGTTGAAACGGCAAATTGTATTATATTACGTTGGGATTTACGGGGCAAAATTAAGTTTATCAATCAGTTTGGCGCTGATTTTTTTGGCTTCAAAGTGGCTGAACTTGTGGGACAACCCGTTTTAGGGACGATTGTCCCCAAGCAGGATTCATCGGGACAGAACTTAGAGGATTTAATCGCCAAGATTTGCCAGAATCCCAATCGTTTTTTAGCCAATGAAAACGAAAATATCAGTCGTGATGGTAAGCAATTTTATATTAGCTGGGTGAATCAACTGACTCAACTGGGTACAGAAGCAGAACTGTTATCGATTGGAACCGATGTCAGCGATCGCAAACGAGCCGAAGATGAACTCGCCCGCAAACTGAAGCAGGAAAAACTGCTGAATCAAATCACCTACCAAATTCGTCAAAGTTTAGATATTCACGATATTTTCAATGTGGCGGTGCAAGAAATCGCGTCAGTGTTTCAGGTTGATCGTTGTCATTTACAAATTTATCAAGATGATCCAACTCCTGACTTTCCGCAATATTCAGACTATCGTCGTTGTGGCTATTCAGTTTGCTTGAATCAAGGAGTTTGGAGTAAAGAAAGTCGCTATGTACAAACCCTGTTAAGCCAAGATTACGCCTTAGCGAGTGATAGTATTGAAGATGATGTTTTACTCAAAGAAACATTTTCAGCAGAGTTTAACCTCAAATCTGTTTTGAGTATTCGCACCTCCTATCAAGGCAAAGCCAATGGTATCCTGAGTTTGCACCAATGCGATCGCTACCGTCATTGGACAAAAGAGGATATCGAACTCATCGAATCAGTGGCGTCTCGGATTGGGATTGCGATCGCCCAAGCCAATCTCTTAGCACAAGCGAAACAACGACAAGTTGAACTCGAAGCCGCTCGCCGAGCCGCTGAAGATGCAAACCAATCTAAAAGTCAGTTTTTGGCTAACATGAGTCATGAACTGCGAACGCCTCTCAATGCAATTTTAGGCTTTAGCCAACTGATGACACGTCAGGGAACCCTTGATAGCGAGCAACGTCATCAGTTGGGGGTAATTCAAAACAGTGGGGAACATTTACTGCAACTGATTAACGAAATTTTGGATATGTCCAAAATCGAAGCGGGTCATATTCAACTTAATCCCAGTCAGTTTGATCTTCACCATCTCCTTGAGAGTATTCAAGGGATGTTTCAACTACGTGCCTCTCAAAAGTTTTTGGCCCTCACAATTGAGCGTCAAGACGAAGTTCCCCAATATATCGAAGCGGATGAAGGGAAACTACGACAAGTTTTAATGAATTTACTCAGTAATGCCATTAAATTTACAGAACAGGGAGGAATCACGGTTCAGGTATCCCTTGATTCAGCCAGCGAAGATCCCAGCAGGTCTCAATCCCTCCAGGAGACGAGTTTACCTCATTTAGCGATCGCCGTCGAAGACACAGGGCCGGGTATCGCCTCGGAGGACTTAGAGACAATTTTTGAAGCCTTTGTGCAAACGGATTTGAGCAATCACAACCATACCGGAACAGGGTTGGGCCTGGCGATTAGTCAGAAATTTGTGCAGATGATGGGAGGCCAGTTACAGGTTGAAAGTACCCTCAGCCAGGGGAGTCGCTTTTATTTTGCCGTTCCCATCACACCAGTGACACCCTCAGCCGAGGAGATCTCGTCTTCCTCCGCCATGCAACGACGCATCGTGAGTCTGGCTGCTAATCAACCGGATTATCGCATTCTCGTGGTGGACGATCGCTGGGAAAGTCGTCAGTTTTTAGTCGAACTCCTCAAGTCTGTGGGGTTTCAGGTTCGGGAAGCGGAAAATGGCTGTGAGGCTATTCAACAATGGCAACAATGGCACCCTCATCTGATCTGGATGGATATGCGAATGCCAGAGATGAATGGCTATGAAGCCACCGAACGCATTAAAGCTCATTTAGAAGGCCAAGCCACAGTCATTATTGCCCTAACTGCCAGTGCGTTAGAAAATGAAAAATCGGTGATTCTCTCAGCGGGATGTGATGATTTTGTACGCAAACCCTTCCGGGAATCCCTGATTTTCGAGAAAATTAGCCAGTATTTAGGGGTTGAGTACTGCTATGAAGACGCCTCCGTTCGCTCAAATTCCTTAGACGCCACATCCCTGCTGTCCGAGAGTGAGATGGTAGAGAGCCTCAGCCACTTGGCGATCCCTTGGCGACAGGCTCTCAAAGATGCCGTTGAATTGGCTGACGAAGAGGTCATTTTAGAACTTTTACAAGAATTACCCCCTGAACAGGCCGCTTTAGGGCAAACCCTTCGCCAACTGATCGATGAATTTCAATATGGTACATTATTAAACAGACTCTCATTTCCATCCCTGGACTAATCTACATTTCAAGGACCCCGTTCTATGACTCAGGAGCATCCTAAAACTGATAGCTATCGAGGAGACATCTTAATTGTTGATGATACTCCCGAAAATTTAAAGTTTCTCTCAAAAACTTTGGCAGAGCAGCGCTATAAAGTTCGCAGTGTCACTGAAGGAGACATGGCGTTACGGGTGGCCAACGCTGCCCCGATCAACTTGATTCTCTTGGATGTCAAAATGCCAGATATGGATGGCTATGAGGTCTGTTGTCGTCTTAAGAGAAATGATAAAACCAAGGATATTCCTGTGATTTTTATTAGTGCTTTAGATGACATGATTGACAAAGTTAAAGCCTTTGATGTGGGAGGGGTTGATTACATCACAAAACCTTTTCATGTTGAAGAAGTTTTAGCTCGCATTGAAACTCATATCACCTTGGAGGCGGCTAAAACAGAAATCCTCAAACTTAATTCAGAATTAGAACATCGAGTGCGACAACGCACTCATCAACTGGAAAAAGAGATTTCCGCTCGTCAGGAAGCCCAAGAACAACTATTACATTTAGCATTACATGATTCTCTAACTGAGTTGCCGAATCGCGTTTTATTTATGAAACAACTCGGTCGTATTTTGGAGCAAAGTAAACAAAATAACGACCATAATTTCTCCTTAATGTTGTTAGATTGCGACCATTTTAAGGTGGTCAATGATTCTTTGGGTCATGTGGTGGGCGATCGCCTGCTGATTTCCGTGGCCCGTCGCATTCAAACCTGTTTACCCCCTGGGGTGATGTTAGCACGACTCGGGGGAGATGAGTTCGCCATTTTACTCGAAGATGATACCCCAAGCGGCGATCGCGCCATCGCCTTAGCCAAAACGATTCAAGAGGAGTTGAGTTATCCCTTTCAATTGGGAACTCAGGAGAATTTCACCAATGTCAGTGTGGGAATTGTGCTGAGTCATCCTAATTATGAACAGCCTGAACATCTGTTGCGCGATGCAGATTCAGCCATGTATCAAGCTAAAGCCAAAGGGAAGGCCAGCAAACAGATATTTGACCCGAGAATGTACACTCAGGCTATCATTCGCCTGCAACTGGAAACCGACTTACGGCGGGCGATCGAGCGCGGTGAATTTGTTTTGTACTATCAGCCGATTATTGACCTAAAAACTCGGAAAGTAGCGGGCTTAGAATCCCTAATTCGTTGGCAACATCCCAGCCGTGGCTTATTGCTTCCGGGCGAGTTTTTACCCATCGCTCAAGATAGTGATCTCATGAGTCAGATTGATACTTGGGTTTTGCGAGAAGCCTGTTTACAACTGAGGGATTGGCAAGAAAACGCAACCATTCCCGACTCAATCTTTATGTCCACAAATCTCTCTGTTCATAACTTCTTGCGAGACGATATTACTGAAACCATATTCAATATCTTATTAGAAACAGGCGTTTCTGGTCATTGCCTCGAACTCGAAATCACCGAAGAAAGTATTGTTAGCAATCCCCAGCGAGTGAATTGTATTTTAAAAGAACTCAAACATCGCAACATTAAATTCAGTATTGATGACTTTGGAACCGGGTATTCATCCTTAAGCTATTTGCATCAATTTTCCGTCGATAGTTTAAAAATTGACCGCTCGTTTATTGAGCGAATTTCACCTCGCGGCGCTTTACCCGGAAATACAGAAATTGCCCAAACGATTATTCAACTCGCCGAGAGTTTGAAACTATCCGTTATTGCCGAGGGAATTGAAACCATTGAGCAGTTGACAGTTTTAGAGAAATTAAATTGTAACTATGGCCAAGGATTTTATTTCTCACGCCCTTTACCGGCAGAGACGACATTGGACTTTGTAAGCTATTGTCAGCATTCGGGGTGACCTGTAGAGTGCAGCCTTGACAGATCGCCCCTGAAAATTCCGTCGGTGGCTCGATGTCCACCGCTGGCTTACAGGGGCGATCGCCGCCGTTATAAACTGGCGAAATTCGCGAGATCAAGAGTCGTTGCACTAACATTCTGGAGCAAGAGTGAACCGTCCTCGAACTCAATCAGCGCACCCCCCGTCACATCAGACGCTACCGCTGGGCGAGAGCGAACCTCCGCCAGCAGTGCTTCCGGGAGGGCGATCGCATCAACCCCAACCTGGAAATCGATAATGGTGTCATGACCGTGCAACCCTTTGTAGACAAAGTGATCGGCACCGTCTCCACCCGTCAAGGTGTCATCGCCCAAATCCCCCGAAAGCGTATCATTTCCGGCCCCGCCGAAGATAACATCATTATCACGACCGCCAAAGAGGATGTCGTTACCCTCTCCACCATTGAGGATATCTTGCCCCCGGTTGCCGAAGATATAATCATTGCCAGCATTGCCATTCAAGTCATCATTGTCATTGCCGCCGACAATGGTATCGTTCCCGTCGTCACCTGAGACACGGTCATTCCCCAAACCGGCAAGGACGAGATCATCTCCCGCACCCCCTTCGAGAGAGTCGTCACCGTCACCTCCCACAATCAGGTCGTCCCCGAGTCCACCTCGAACCAGATCATTGCCCAAATCCCCGAACAGTTCGTCATGGCCATCTCCTCCGTCAATAATGTCGTCGTCTTGGCCACCGTGAATCAGGTCGGCATCTTCACCGCCGTCGATGACATCATTGCCCTTGTTACCAAACAGCGCATCGCTTCCGGCATTGCCCAGAATGCGATCGCCGTCTCGTCCACCAGCGATCACATCGTTGCCATCTCCCCCGGAAATGTCATCGCTGCCTTGATTGCCAAACATCAAGTCGTCCCCACCGTTACCTTCAATCAAGTCGTCGCCAGCAAAGCCGGTGATGGCTTCGTTGCGATCGCCGCCAATTAACGTATCATCCTCCTCAGTTCCATTGAGAATCGCCTCAATGACTAACCGAGATTGGAGGTTTTCGTTATAGTCGATGAGGTCATTGAGTTGGGCGGCAGAGATTTCACCCAGGGCCAGAGATTGTAACAGGGATGCCTGAAGTCCTTGGGCAATGGTTTGTTCAGCAGCAATATCGGCACGAATTTGACGCAAATTGCCGCCGGTCCCGGCTGTCCGTGCGATTTCGCTCATGCGAGCGTTGCGCTTAGCGATGACCTCGGCCACAATCTCTAAGGTCTCGGGGTTCAGGCTGCCTCCCGTCACGACCTGTTCCAACAAGGGTTGGATCTGTTCCGGGTTGCCCAGGTTGTTGTACCGTTGCCCCGCTTCGAGGTTGGCAACAAAGATCTCAATGACGCGATCTTCGGCCGCTTCAACTCCCAGTCCACGGGCCACTTCGGCCAGTTGGGTCCAGGTGGCGTTGAGTTGAACCTGTTTAGCATAGACTTCGGCAGCGACGGGATTGCCAGCCTCGAGTTCCGCGATCACGTCAAAACTGCTGAGATCCAACAGGGGTAAATCGAGGGCCGTTTGAACGACGCTCTTCGCCGTCTCGGTATCGGGAGTTGGGACCGAGGCACGCAACAGACTCGACCAAGCGGTTTCAAGCAGATCCAGATAGCTACGATCGACCGCCTCGTAAGCCACCTGTTCCGTAATAGCGGCCCGAGCCGTTTCGCCCGAACCCGTGATTTTGGCAATCTCAGCGTTGAGATAGGCCAGTTCATCGAGAACCACATCGCCGTCTTCGAGGGTCTGTCCTAGGCTTGTCGCTGCGCCGTTTAAGAGGGATTCGAGGTCGTCGCGATCGCTCAAATCGAGAGTTTGACCGCTGACAACGCGATCGCTGATGCCATCGAGAATCTCTAAAACCCCGGCTTTGCGAGCGTCTGCTTCTCCCAGGGCGTTTCCGCCTAGGATTAACAGGTTCTGCAACTGGGCCTGCACCCGGAACACCGCTGCGGCGTCGCGATCGCCGGCCACAATTCCCTCCAGGGGACTATCGTCGTAGAGGTCAAAGCTCGCCGGCAACCCGAAGGTCGTTTGCACCTGGTTGGCAATGGTGTCGGTTTCAGGTTCTTCGAGCTTGATGGCCAGCAACGTCAGGGGTGAGGCAACCTCCCAGTCAGGAGCCGTCGAGAAGGCAAATTTCTGATCTTGGAAGGTATCTGTATCCACCCCATCCTGAATGATTACCTGACCTTCACTGAGATCAATCTTGCCGTTGCCGTTGATGTCGTACTCTTCTAGGGGAATCGCCAGTTGATAACTGCCGTCAATTTGCGTCAGGGTAAAGGGTTCATCGGCATCTTGCTCGCCGTCGAAGTCCGCATCGAAGAACACCGTACCGCCGGCGATCGGCCCGTCAAAGACCGTGGCTACCGTAAATCCGTTTTCACCATACTCAAACGTCGCCAGGGTAAACGGCCCGAAGTCTTTGCGATAGAGATCCTCTTTCAACACTCCGACGACTTGAGCCCGAATGCCCACCGTAGCACTGGCGGTTAACGCCCCTGACAGGTTAAACAACTGCCAGGGCTGTGTGATATTGGCACCAATTTCGGAAATCGCGCGGATTTTGCCGTCGGAGGTTCCGGTACTTTCGCCGGTATCCCGGAAATCGAGCCCTAAAGACCCCAGCAAGCCACCCCGTGCGTATCCTTCGAGGGAAGCCACGCCGACGTTTAACCCCACCCCAAGTTCAATGTTGGCCCCGAGAGCTGCGGTGATTTCGTCCCCGTCTTCGCCGGTTCCATCCGCATTGACGCGATCGCTGAGATAGAACCCATCCAGAACCCGGAAACTTTGATCAAGTGCGAAATCCCGATTTGACCAGTCAACTAAACCTTTGCTATCGAAGCCGAAGGCCAAATCGGCCGCAACCTCGATATCTCCACCAAAGCCAAGTCGCACCGTTGGCGGTGAATAGACGATAAAGTTGGCCTGGAAACTTGCCCCCAATTCCAGCGGTGGAAGGTCGAAGGTAAAGAGATTGGCACCGGGTTTACCCAATAACAAATCGATCGCCACGGAGGGATCGGTCAAAATGGGAAAGTCGAAGGTTCCTTCTTTAATGGTTCCCAAGAGTTCCTTGGCTGAACCTGATGACGAGGTTTCGATTTGTCCGCCCACATCGGGAACTTGAACTTTGGGACGGGGAATTTTCTTCAGTTCTTCTGTAACACTATCAGCCAAACCACTAAAGCTGAAGTTTTTGCTGGCAAATAATGGCTCAAAAACATCGGTGAGTTCTTTGAGGGAAATGTCGCTGAGATTGAGCGATCGCCCACTGAGTCCGGCGCGATTGGCGGCGATCGCGTTTAAGCCAACCGCAAAGTCTTCTAAGGACAGTTTCGACCAATCCACAGATAAATTACCGGGATCGGTTCCCGCAAACCAGGCACTCATCCCCTGGGTAAAGTCCCGTAGGCTGATACCTGATGATCCCAACATTGACCCCGGTGTCAGACTGGAAATATCGACGGATACATCAAAGTTTTGAGCAAAGTCTTTCAGGGAAATTTTTGTCCAGTCGAAATCTAAACCCGATCGCAAACCCGACTTCGAGAACAGCTTTTTAATCCCACCGGAGAAGTCGCCAAAGGAGAGATCGGGCCAGGTGAACTCAGGATTGTCTCCTGAGGAAAATAGAGTCGTAAGCCCGTCAGAAAAATCATTAATGGAAAAACTCGGCAGACTAAAATCAAAGGTACTTGTTCGTGATTTTTCCCCTGTATTTCCTCCCCCTAAATCAACCTCATAGGAACCGAGTTCAATAAAATAATTGCCTTGGCTTCCTGACAACTCATCCACCAGTTGAGCAAAGCGATCGACCTGATCAATCGTGTTGATAAACGGTAAAACATTGACTTTATTTTGAGGCAATGCCTGAATCAACTCAATTAGGGATTTTGTGCCATCACCATCGCGATCGAGGGGTTGCCCAAACAAGGAATCCAACCCAAAGGTTGAGAGAAATGTCAAGTCTTGTTTGAGAAACTTAATAAAGGGGCGAATTGGCTCGACAACCTCGTTCACGTTCTTAAAAATCGGACGAGCAAAGTCACTGGCAAAACTGCCCACATCGATTTTTAGATTATCAAACGAAATTGCCGGTAAAGACGGCTTCTCAAATTGGCCATCAGCATAGCGAAACGCATTCCAGTCGGCATTAAGATCGAGTAAGAAACTGGGAATTGCACTGCTACCATTAACACTGGTGACCAACTGTAACCCCAGATTGGCGTTGCCATCTAGGGTAGGAGAAAACAGGTCACTCAGTTGGAAGTCGCGGCGCAGTTCGGCCAGCGTTAGGCGATCGCCATCGTCCGGCGTCTCCTGGGTTTTAATGTCGCCTTCGCTGGCATCATACTGACCGTTGCGGTTCGTGTCATAACGACCCACGATGGGCAACGCCGGAAAGTTACCCTGGGCATCGCTTTCTACGCTCGGTTCCCCCGAATCAAACTCCCCATTACCATTGGCATCAAGATATTGAATCCTGGGAACATTATCGAGATCCTTGAGTTTTGCCTCAAACTCAATTCCCGCCTCAGTGGCATCATCGGGATTATTGGCCGCCTCAATTTGCAAAAAGCCGAGGTTTCCTTGTGCCTTAAACCCATCACTGAGCGACACATCCACACCAGCCGAGAGTCCCGTTTTTTCAGTATCCACAAAGAAGCCAAAATCGGCATCCCAACCAATCCCCAGTCCCAACTCATACTCAAAGCCGCTCGTCGTCGAACCGTCCACATTCAAACCCAAACCGGGAATGCCGAGATCCCGACTCAGATCGGTCTCAATGTCATAACGGCTGCCGATTTTAATATCAAAGGTCGTCGCGTCCAGGCCCGCCGAGAGATCGACGCTGACATCAGTATCAATGCCAATCTTGTTAAACGAACGCTCAATGGCATTTTGAATGGTGTTGGCAATTTGAGAGGTGGTTGCCGTTCCACCCGATTCAAGTTCAGCGACGACAAACTCTCGGAAGGTTTCGATGAAGTCCGGGGTATAGTCGCCGAGAGTCCCAATCAGGGGCAGTTCGGTGTTGTCGAGTTGCTCGCCAATCAGACTATTAATTTGCCGCAGAAGCAAATCGAAGCCATCACTGAAGGTCGAGCCTTCGATTTGCGTATCGGAGATGACGACGGGAAGCGAGGGAACCGCATAATCAGGATTGTTGACGAGGGTATCGAAACTGGCACCGCCTCCCGTCACCGTGAAGCCGACATTGAAGGTTTCGTTCTCGGGTTCGACTTCGTCATCGTTTTTGGCGTAGACATCGACAGTGACGGGTTCGTCCCAGTTGGCCAGAGGAATGGTGACGTCGGAAATGGCTTCGAGGTCGTCTCCTGTGTCGAAGGAAATGGTGACATCAGCATCAGGTTGTTTAACTAAGACGATCTCGAACTGGTCCGGTTCGTTTGTTCCCTCCACCACAAAAGTCCGAGCGCCGGTTTTATTGATGAGGATAAATTCATCACTCAGACTCGGTTCGCGCACACTGGCCCCGTCAAGAATGACCGTGCGGCCTTCGCTGGCCGCAGGATCGAGGGCGTAGCCAACGCCACCGGGATCGCTGAGGGTAATCTCGATGGATTCGCCGTTATCTTCGATTTGGTCGTCAAAGGCTTCAATCTTCACCGTCGCCGAACTTTCACCGGTTCCAATGGAGACAGACTTAGCAATGGGGACGTAGTCGTCATCGTTGCCTTCAACTGCCGTTCCGCCAATGGTGAAGGGAATCGTTAGCGGCGTCGGCGCCGGGTTACTCAGTTCAATCGTGAAGACGGTTTGCTCGTTGCCGTTTTCTTCGGTAATAGAATCGACGGCAGACACGGACACCGTTGGCTCGTTATCCTCGATGGTAATAGTTTCGCTCGCCGGGGTATCGAGGTCGTAGAGTAGGCCATCCTCTAAGGACACCTCGATGGTTTCATCAGGATCAACCGTTGTATCGTCGATGGGAACGAGATTGACTTGTAGGGACGTTGTATTGGCAGGGATGGTGACCTGGTTGCCGGCGATCGCCGTCCCATCAGTCAGTTCTAGGGTGTAGTCATCCCCCCGCGTTGCCGTTCCACTCAGGCTGAAGTCCACCACAATCTGACCGGCCAGGGTTCGGTCTAAGGCTAGGGTAAAACTGCCGTTGCTGGCGTTCGATTCACTCGCTGCTGTTGAGCTGGCAAGGGAAATTCTGGGTGTGACGAGCGTTCCCACACCGGAGGAATCGCCGATTGACGATTGCAACTGCTGAACCGTCCCGTTGTAGTTGTAGATGTCTTTGTAGATGCCCTGACCGTTCTCGGCACCATTGCCCCCAAACACTGAGTTTCCTGAAACGGTTGTATCGAGCAGAACGGCGTTACCCTCTTTGACAAACAGCGCACCGCCAATACCCGCACCGCCGCCACCTCGGCCGCCATTGCGACTGCCACCACCACCTTGACCCTTTTCACCGTCGCCAGCAAAGGAACCGCCATTGTTGCCGGCCCCCCCGAACCGTTATCGTCTCGACTTAAATTATCGGTGTCTTTGCCACCACCGCCACCGCCACCGCCACCGCCACCGAAACCACCCTTGCCCCCCTGTCCGCCATCTCCACCCTCATCAGGGGACGTCTCACCGCCACCGCCGCCACCGCCGCCACCGCCACCTTCTCCAAAGCCACCGTTATCTCCCGCCTTGCCATTTTTTTGGGTGCCTCCACCAGCACCGCCTTGACTTCCAGTACGACCATTTAAACCGCCGCTTGTACCGCCAGCAGAACCTTTGTTTTCATCATTTCCGCCTTTACCCGCTGTCCCATTGGCGTTGCCACCCCGGGCTGTGTTATTAGAAAACGTCACCCCTTCGGTGACGAGAGTGCCACCGTCCATATAAATAGCACCACCGGCACCTAAGCCACCGCCACCGCCATTAGTACCGTCGCCACCTTTGGCCAAGCCGTCTTTTAAGGTGACGTCAACAAGACGCAGGGAGCCACCGTTAATGGTAAAGATTTGGAAGTTGTCACCACCGCTGATGCTGTAACCGTTCCCTTCGATGGTGAAGTCTTCATCAGCGGTAATGTCCCCGAGTCCTCCCTCAAGAACAATATTGTTCGTCAGAGTAATGGTGTCTGAGCCGTTGAGGGCGCTTTGCAACTCGGTAAAATCGGCAACTTCGACGAGAACGCCCTCGAATTGCGCTAGGGTTTCCAGGCTTAAGGCGGGGGCCGCTTCGATCGCCCCAACTTGATACTCTAAATCCCAGTCGCCCCCCAAGGCGGCGTGGCCTGTCAAATCCGTCGAGGCGGCCACATCTGCCCCCGTCAGTTCGGCAATGCGCGACACAAAGGTTTGACCGGCATCGCCGGCAGCCACATCGCAGCCAAACAGTAACAGATCCCCTCCGTCGGCTAGAGCAGACTTCCAGCCGCGAATTTGCTCGGCATAGTCCGCCAGGGTGTCATCGTTTAACTGTGCGTCCCCGAGAGACAAACTACCCGCACTCCCGTGGGACAAAATTTGAATGCTGTCGAGGTTTTGCACTCCCGACAATGTCTCTGTAATTGTTTCAATTCCGTCTGTTTCAGGATCGAGGACAACAACCTGCGTTTGAGGATTGACCTTGCTGAAGTCCATCGTTTGAGCAAGGGAGGTATCGACGAAGAGCAAATTTTGAAGAGACATATTTAAGTAAAAACGACTGCATAGCTAAACAACTGTGAAGCTTCCAAAAGCTTGCAAGATTCAATGTTTTTACGGAGACCAAACTCCTCCCAACCTACTTAGAAATACTTAAATCTGGGGTTAATGAGATTAAATTTTAAGTAAATCTTCATAAACTTCTACCCAGAAGCAATTTCTGTTAAAGATTCAGGCCAATGAGTTGACGAAGCCAGAACCCATAGGTTAATAAAAAAACAATTAATAACTATAATTTATTTTAGTAATCAAAAAGCTGAATGAGAACAAGTCTGAAACCGGGCCAGGAGCAACAAAACTCTGAAGATGCTGGGTTCGTAGTCCGAGGTATTTTTTATCCCCCCGTGGGGCATCTCATGGAAGCAGTCACACTGAGAAGATAGGTAAACCGAGGTGTTTGACCTAAGTCAAGGAAATTGTCAAGGTTTTATGACCACACTGGGGCTGCGGACAATAGGATGTCCGACCAATAGATCCATTTGTCCCTAACGATGTCCTGAAAAGACTTTAAATCATGACCAATCCGACCCTCGACCTGAAGGTGGCGCGATCGCCGATTACGCGATTCAGCCTACCGGCCTGGTTAGTGCTGGTGTGTGTTGTGACCTTCACCGTACTCATTGGGGCCGGGGCCGCCATCTACAAAAATGCGCCCCCCATTCCCGCCACGATGGTCTCGCCTCAACAGGAGACCGTTCTCAGCCAAGAAAACATCCAACTGGGGCAAGAAACCTATCTGGCCCGAGGAGGACAGCATATCGGCAGTATTTGGGGTCATGGCAGTTATCTGGCCCCCGATTGGACCGCCGATGTCCTTCACCGTTGGGGATTAGCCACCGCTGGCGTTCTCTATCGCATTCCCCTAAAGTTCTTCTTGGCCACTTGTTTCTGGAACCTCGTCGGAGCGGGAGTTTTTGGCTTCCTCATCAATCCCCCCATCGTTCTCTACTATTCCCAAGGGATTAACACCACTCCCATTCATGCGCACTCAGCCTTATTTGGAGTCTATGGCTCTTTAGCCTTAGCTTTGATGCTATTTGCCCTCCGGGAGATTACCCCCGATCGCGCCTGGAATGAAACCTGGTTTAATCGCTCCTTTTGGAGTATCAACATCGGCTTAGGGATGATGATGGTGTTCGGTTTGATTCCCAGTGGCTTCTACCAACTGGTGCAATCGGTCAATCATGGCACGTGGTACGCTCGCAGTGCTGAGGTGATTAGTTCGGCCTGGATGCACTGGACGGTCTGGCTACGGATTCCTGGGGATGTTGTCTTTAGTTTAGGGGCTTTGTTGATGGTGATTTGCGTCTTACGGGCGATCGTTGCCATTTTCCAAGAACCGACACAACTGCAACCGGCAGAAGCGTTAACTCCCGAACTTTCTCAGGGGTAAAACATCGGTTTGCTCATTTTTGCTCAATCAAGCTCATTCAATTTTTAAGGAGATATAAGGAGACATCATGACGACTTTATTCGAGAAACTTGGCGGAGAACCTGCCATTGATGCTGCGGTGGACAAGTTCTACAACCGGGTGTTGAACGACGATCGCATCAAACACTTTTTTGCCGACACCAACATGACTCGCCAGCGGCAACATCAGAAAGCCTTTCTCACCTATGCCTTAGGTGGCGGTGGTTACACGGGCCGCTCGATGCGGCAGGCTCACAAAGCCTTAGTCGAAGAACAAGGCTTACGGGGTGAACATTTCGATGCGGTAGCTGAGGACTTGCTCATCACTCTAAAAGAGATGGGGGTCGCTGATGATTTACTCTCAGAAGTGGCTGCTGTTGTGGGTGATGTTCAGCATAAGAAAGATGTCTTAAATCAATAAGTCGTCATCAGGCTGAAACTGCCTACTAAAAAACCCGATCGCCGGCCGGCGATCGGGTTTCTCTCTCACGCTAAGGGAATAGATAAGGGTTGGCTTAGGCCCTCAAGCTTAGGGGTTCGGGTTGAGGAGACTCCTGGGTTTCCTGGGAGGGCAGGGCCTGCAAGACCTCTCCATACTTAAAGGCTAGATGGCCGAACTCACGGGAGAGCCAGTCCAGGGTAAAGTTGCCCCCTTGGCGATCGCTTTCACAGGCGATCGCTTGCGAAATCAGTAAGGCCAACTCTTGTAATGTGAACTGCTCTAAGATTTGCTTTTGTCGCTCATTGAATCTAACCATATCCAAACCTCCTAAGCTAGTTTTAGCTTAGCAATTTGTGTTTAAAAAGTGTCTAAAAAATTCTTAAAAAACACAAAATTTTACATTTCACCAACATATCTTGATACTTTTTAGAGAATTTAAGTGAAATTACTGAACTCTGAGCGTCGAGAGTCATAGTCTGTGATCCCCATTGTTTTTTTGTGGTCTTGCCCTCGTTAGACTTAGGGAATGTTCTGGAGACTTGAGTCTAACGAGGGGATAAATGCCGAGAAACGAATACCCTGTTGAACGGTTTTTGCCTCAATCGTGATGAGCGGAGTCTGGGTTGGGGACTTGGTAAATCACCCAATCCTCTTCGCGATCGAGAATCGGATAAGGAATCTCTCCATGCCAGTCTTGCCGAGTTAGCACATAGTTAGCGCCAAACTGCTGAGCTAACAGAGTCAGTTGTTCCGGGGTATGCTCTTGATAACTCGGGGCCAGAACTTGGAGGCTTTGCCATCGCCTAAACCATTCTTGCATTCCGCGATCGCTAAAGGGAATACTCTTAAACGCAAACACCACAGAGCGTTGGCAATAGGCACGGAACCTTTGACCTGAACCGGGAATTAAAATTAGAGCATCTTCGGGTATCTTCTGCTTAACACGCTTGCCTAAATGATAAAGAAAATTATTCGAGTCACGAGTGAAGGAGATACGACCCCGGAAGGGATTTTGTAGGGGAGGCGGTAACTTCTCTTGAAGTCCCAAAAGCAGAATCAGTAAGGGAACAACACCGATGCTATAGCTCAACTGAGAAATCAGCCTAGGAAACCGTTGCTGCAACCCAGAATTTGACCGCAGTTTCTCAATTAAGGCGGGAATCATCAAACATCCCCAAAGCATCGCCAACCATCCTAGATCACGAATGAACTGACTGGGGTTATTTTGAAGATTTAAAATTAACAAGATGACGGCGATCGCCAGAGCAATTGAACTCTGAATAAAACTCGTCCAAGGTCGCCCAATGTGAGTTAAGACGTGAGTTAAGGCTTTAGTTAAGACTAAGGTGAGTAAGATGGGTGCAAACCACGGGCTTGAGCCTAGGACGAGAATCGTCACCAGTAGGACGATTGAGCCTGAGTTTCGTTCTTGATACCACTCTTGAGCTAAGATACCAAATCCCAGCAAGGAAAATAACTGCATGAAGGGAGTGAGTCGTGCCAATTGGAGCTTAGCAACTAACGTGATTGGGTAAATTTCAACAAAAATATAGCCAAGGGGCAAAATTAAAGCGCCTAATAGAATTGGAACCAACAAATTCCGCTTCTGTTCACGTGGTAATGATTTCAACATGGCGATATTGATGATACCTGCGATCGTAAACAGGATAAAATCGCGCCACGTGGGATAGCCAAAACTCGAAAAAATAATATGGTGAGGATGGCGAATTTCTCCATAAATATGAATAAAATCTTGGTGACTGAGGAGTTCACTCCCCGTCACGCCCGTTAATTTCATCGGGATATAAACACAGGCCGCCAAGCCACCTAACGCGAGAAGCGAGAGGCTGAGTGTCTTGAGACTGCGATCGCGGCTAACAGATGCTAATAGTAATGGCAGCATCAGTAAGCCTGGTAATACGCCGATAAGAAATTGAAAGAGGCTGGCTAGACCAAATAAGAAATAGCCCCAGATCCAGCGGTTTGAATAACAACAAAAAAAGCCCCAAGTCACAAATCCCATTGACCAAATCGCGGGGATTGGCTCAGTGCGAAAGAGGTCAACCACTCCCACCGTTCCCACAGAAGCACTTAGGGCAAGAAAGATAACAATAGCGGCGGTAAACCAGGAGCCATTAAATCGTCTCGTTAGCGCAAATAATCCTGAAATAAATCCAGCATAAGCGAGGCTATAAACTCCAAAATAAATCCAAGGCAATGGAATACCAAGTTCCATAAAAGTAACCAGTACTATTTGGTAATAATAGCGCGGGGAAAACTGGGTAAACTCTTGCACATAAAAGTCCCGAGGATATAAATCCTGATTTCTCAAGACCTCAATATAGGATAAATGATTGAGTGAGTTTTCTGAGGGGAAGTCATAGCCATACGCTATCAATGATGCGACGATAACACCCAGAAAGATGAAGAGTCTGGGAGCGGAGATAGGGCGAGATTTGAACATGGCTTGCGAGTTCTAAACAATAATTGAAGTGGACTCAACAATCATTCAAAAAAGCAGAAATAAGCCGCAACGACGGCGGAGTCCAAGTGAGTGCAGAATTAAGTACAATGAACCGCAAGGATTTAAAGGAAAAACCAGTCAGTTAGACAAGCTCTTGTCCGTTGTAGGCGAGAAAAATTTAGATGTCAAGCTGACTCTCGCTAGATTGCAGACAGAAACCGCGATATACTCCAAACGGATATGAATTACCTCAACACACGATTCAAGAGACGACTATGGTAGCGGTAGCAATTCTGGCAGCCGGACGGGGAACCCGCATGAAATCTTCACTTCCAAAAGTGTTGCATCCCCTGGGCGGACGCTCTTTAATCGAGCGAGTGTTAGGGAGTTTAGCCCCCATCGCCCCCGATCGCATCCTTCCCATCATTGGCTACCAGGGCGATCGCGTCCAAGAGGCCTTACATCACTATCCCCATCTGGAGTTTGTCGAACAAGCCCAACAACTCGGCACCGGCCATGCCGTTCAACAGCTTCTCCCCTATCTCGAAGGCTATCAGGGGGAACTGCTTGTCCTCAACGGCGATGTTCCCCTACTGCGGACGAGTACCCTGCAACAGCTTCTGCAAACCCACCGCGATCGCCAAAACGCCGCCACCGTACTCACGGCCCAACATCCCACCCCCCAAGGCTACGGACGAGTCTTCTGCGATCGCCGCAACGTCTTTGAACAGATTGTCGAAGATCGCGACTGTACCACCGCCCAGAAACAAAACCCCCGCATCAACGCCGGAATCTACTGCTTTGACTGGGAAAAACTGGCCCAAATCCTCCCCAAACTGCAAGCCAACAACGACCAGGGAGAATACTACATCACCGATGCAGTGAACTACCTCAACCCCGTCACCGTCGTCGATGTCGAGGATTACCAAGAAATCTTCGGCGTCAACGATCGCAAACAACTGGCGATCGCCTACGATATCCTGCAAACTCGTCTCAAAGACGAAGCCATGGCCAGCGGCGTTACCCTCGTCGATCCCCACAGCATCACCCTCGACGATACCGTTGTCCTCGAACCCGACACCATCATCGAACCCAACTCCCACATTCGCGGCGATAGCGTCATCCAAACCGGAAGCCGCATCGGCCCCGGAAGTCTGATTGAAAACAGTCATATTGGCGAGAATGTCACCGTTCTCTATTCCGTGATCTCCGATAGTGTTGTAGCCGCCGACAGCCGTATCGGTCCCTACGCTCATTTACGAGGCCAAGCCGACATTGGCCAAGGCTGTCGGATTGGCAACTTCGTGGAAATCAAACAAACCCAAGTGGGCAACAACACCAATGTGGCTCACCTAGCCTATCTCGGCAATGCCACCCTGGGCGAGAAAGTCAATATCGGGGCCGGAACCATCACCGCCAACTATGATGGGGTCAACAAACATCCCACCCACATCGGTAACGGCACAAAAACCGGGTCAAATAGTGTATTAGTAGCCCCCATTACCCTAGGAAACGATGTGACCGTAGGGGCCGGATCAGTTATTACCAAAGATGTCCCCGAGGATAGTCTTGTGGTGGCGCGATCGCGTCAAGTGGTCTATCCCGGCTGGCGCATGACCCCCAAATCCACCTCTAATTCTCAAAAGACCTGATGCCAAAACCCCCCGGCTGACTGACGTTCAACCGGGGGGTCATTAAAGCGGAGAGGGAGGGATTCGAACCCTCGATGGCTGTGACACCATAACAGATTTCGAGTCTGCCGCATTCAACCGCTCTGCCACCTCTCCAGGGGCGAATCTCATCCTAGCAGGTTTTGCGGGGAAAAGGCAAGGAGAAGGAATAGGGAACAGGGAACAGGGAATAGGGAACAGGGAACAGGGAATAGGGAATAGGGAACAGGGAACAGGGAACAGGGAACAGGGAATAGGGAACAGGGAACAGGGAATAGGGAACAGGGAATAGGGAACAGGGAACAGGGAATAGGGAATAGGGAACAGGGAACAGGGAACAGGGAACAGGGAACAGGGAACAGGGAACAGGGAATAGGGGATTTAGACTCGGACGGCGCGGTTTGACGTGCCTCGGGTTTCCATGTCGCGGGGTTTCTTGCCGCGCCAGATCAGTCGCATCGGGGTTCCGGTGAAACCTAACTGGTCCCGTAACTGGCGTTCAATGTAGCGGCGATAGTTGTCATTGAAGCGTTTAGGATCATTGACAAATAGGGTAATCGTCGGCGGTTGACTGCGAACTTGGGTTCCGTAATAGATTTTGCCTTGTCGTCCCTGGCGGTTGGTGGGGGGTGACTTCCAGGAAATCGCATCTTCGAGAACCTCGTTGATGACCGATGTTGTCACCCGCCGTTTGTGTTCTTCATTGGCGATGTTGACCAAATCGAGGATATTTTGTAGCCGTTGTCCCGTTTGGGCGCTGACATAGACCCGTTGCGCCCAACTGACATAATAGAAACGACTATCAATATGTTGGTCATAGTCATAAATGGTGTGAGAGTCTTTATCGATCGCATCCCACTTATTAATCACCAAAACACAGGCCCGCCCTTCCTCAACAATCCGGCCCATCAGTTTCTGGTCCTGTTCCGTTACCCCATCGAGGGCGTCAATGACCAGCAACACCACATCAGACCGACGAATCGCCTTAAAGGCCCGGTTAATACTGAAAAACTCCGCCCCATAATCCACGTGTTTCTTCTTGCGGATTCCGGCGGTATCAATGAGGCGATAGCGAACTCCCTCCCGTTCAACGAGAGTGTCGATGGTGTCGCGAGTGGTTCCCGAGATGGGGCTAACAATGGCCCGATTTTGCCCCACAAAGGCATTGAGAAGGCTAGATTTACCCACGTTAGGACGACCCACGATCGCCACCTTAATCTCTTCAATCTCGTCCTCTTCTACCGTCGTGGGAAGATGGGCGATGACCGCATCGAGGAGATCCCCCACACCGCTACCATGAATCCCGGAGACGGGGAACGGTTCACCAATCCCCAATTCCCAAAACTCCGCCGCTTGGATGAGGCCTTGGTCAACGGATTCACATTTGTTAACCGCAAGGAGGACAGGAACTGATTGCAACCGTAACCAATCGGCAATTTCGCGATCAGCCGCAGTCGGTCCCATTTGTCCATCTACCACAAAAATTGCCACTTGGGCTTCAGCTAGGGCGAGGCGGGATTGTTCGCGGATTTCCGGCAGAAATTCGCTATCGTCATCGAAGACAAGGCCGCCTGTATCGACCACCTGAAACTCGCGATCGCACCAAAAGGCTTGTTTATAGGTGCGATCGCGAGTAATTCCGGGTTCATCATGGACAATAGCTTCCTTCCCACCAGCGAGGCGGTTAACAAGGGTCGATTTCCCCACATTGGGACGACCGATAATAGCAACTATAGGACGTGGCATATATGAAAAACTGAGCGCTTGAGCGGCGTATAGGATCGAAGTTCAATTATAGCTTTACCAGAACCCGCCCTTCTCGATCGCTTAAAGACAGGAAAAGAGGAGAGAGGTATGACATGGTGAACCCAGGCTTCACCAGACAACATACACGACCCAGAGACTCTCTCCCCTTATTATCTGTCGGAATAACCCCGCCAGTTTTACGTAATCGCGCCCATTCTGTAACATAAGTTTACAAACAGCCCGTTTTCCCTCCTCTCAAGTGTCCCCTAATTGTCCCCTGTCGCATCGTCCCTATTCCCGTGTCAGACTCCCCTCCCGAGATTTCTGAAGCCATTTCTTGGCGTCATCGCGCCATTTCCTATTCCCCTCGCATCTGGTGGCGATGGGGAGGACTATCGGTGGGAATCCATCTGTTGCTATGGGGATTTGTACAATCTCGGCTGCTGATTCCCTCTCCGTCTCCTTCCCCCAGTCAAGAGGTGATTGTCCCCATTGAGTTACTCAATCCCGAACCGAGTCCCGAGGTGACCACGGATGACTCCCCAGAGTTGGCGGACAACCCCATTGAGGAGTCCGACTCTCCCCAACCCTCGCCAGATGATATCGCCGCCGTCCCTCCATCTCCCACGCCAACTCCACAGCCGACTCCACAGCCGACTCCAGTTGCAACTCCAACTCCAACTCCAACGCCGCAACCAACTCCAACTCCAACTCCAACGCCGCAACCAACTCCAACTCCAACTCCAACTCCAACGCCGCAACCAACTCCAACGCCGCAACCAACTCCAACTCCAACTCCAACACCGCAACCAACTCCAACTCCAACTCCAACTCCAACGCCGCAACCAACTCCAACTCCAACTCCAACTCCAACGCCGCAACCAACTCCAACTCCAACTCCAACTCCAACTCCAACACCTGAACCGACTCCTGAACCGACTCCAACACCGCAACCAACTCCAACTCCAACTCCAACTCCAACGCCGCAACCAACTCCAACTCCAACTCCAACACCTGAACCGACTCCTGAACCGACTCCAACGCCGCAACCAACTCCAACTCCAACGCCGCAACCAACTCCAACTCCAACTCCAACTCCTGAACCGACTCCAACTCCTGAACCGACTCCTGAACCAACTCCTGAACCGACTCCAACACCGCAACCGGCACCCGCGCCAACACCTGAACCTGCGCCAGAACCGACACCCACACCCACCCCCGAACCCACCCCAAGTAATTGGCAAATCCTTATAGTGAGCGATCGCCCAGTCAGCGATCGCGACATTCCCGACAATCCCCCGCAACTGATCCAGGCCTCAGCCCAAACCATCCCCAGAGATCAGGCCCCCTCAGACTTAGCCCCCGGAACCCGACTGCAAGTGCGCCTCATCATTGACATCGATGGAGGGGCTACCGTGGGATTTGTCCTCAAACAACCCGGAGATCAACGATTAGGCCCAGAGTATGAACGATTTGCCCAGGCGATCGTCAATAACTGGCGATTCGCCCCAGCCAGCAACGACGAGGCTGGCCCCGTCATGTCTAACCTCGATCTCGACCTACTCATCGAGTCCCCCTAACCCAGTCAGAAAAAAAATTGGAGCAAACCTTTGCATTTTTTGCCAACTGTGCTATTGTGGTTAAGGTGTGAAACCACGCGGGCATAGTTTAGTGGTAAAACCTTAGCCTTCCAAGCTAATGATGTGGGTTCGATTCCCACTGCCCGCTTTGATTAAACGGAAGACGAGAAATTTCAAGGTTTAACTGGGCCTGAAAAAGCTACCATTAAAGGCGATCGCCCTCAATGGTAGTCTGTTGTCCGGTTAGGGACGAGTCTAATCTTGTTTTTCCTCAAAATCCAACGCCGCTGAGTTCATGCAATACCGCAGTCCCGTCGGTTTAGGACCATCATTGAACACATGGCCCAAATGAGCGTCACAAGTCGCACAGAGGACTTCAGTGCGTTTCATAAAGAAACTAAAATCCGATTTTTCAGCCACATTTTCCTCATTGATGGGGGCATAGAAGCTCGGCCAACCGGTTCCAGAATCAAACTTTGTTTCCGAAGTAAATAGGGGCGTTCCACAACAGATGCATTTGTAAGTTCCCGGTTTCTTGTTATCGTGGTACTCGCCGCTAAATGCCCGTTCTGTACCATGTTTGCGGGTCACTTTATACTGTTCTGGGGTCAACTGCGCTTGCCATTCGGCATCAGTTTTTTGAACTTTGTTAACCATCTCTAAACCTTAATAAACTGCCATGATAAGATAATCTAGTAATTTCAACTTAACACATATTTACAAATCTATCATCCCCAGCATTAGTCCCGGGTCATCCCTGTTCCCTTTCCCTCTTCTCTTGGGAGGGGCCAGGGGTGGGTTATCCCCGTTCCCCGTTCCCCATTCCCCATTCCCCGTTCCCCATTCCCCATTCACTATTCACTATTCACTATTCACTGTTCCCTCCCCATGCTAGACCACGAACAAACCCTCCTAAAGCGAGTTGGACTGATTGAAGAGGCGATCGCCGATCGCCGGGCCGTCCGCCAGGCCCTCTATGCCATCACCCCTCACTGTGACTATCAAATCTTCGGAATCTGTGCCGAGAGTAGCCAGGAGGCGATCGCCACCCTCAACCGCTACACTGATGTTCTAGGCTATCCTCGCGCCCCTGAACTCGATGCTATTGAGGGGCCGGTTTATCTCAAATATAATCCCAAAACAGACCTCTGTTACCTCAACCCCTACGAGGGCAACGAACGAGGTGTTCTCATCTCTTGTCAGTCTGTCTATGACGATGGCATTCGGGACACCTACGGCCATTTCCCCTTAGATCTATTTGATGACATCTCCCCCGAGGAAATTCCCCAGGAGATTCCCTCAAAACTCCACTCCTAGACGTTTTTAAAGAGTATAGACCTGTGAACATTGCAATTCTCGGCTGTGGTTATGTGGGCGTTGCTGCGGCCCAACATTGGCGAGAAGCCGGCCATCACGTCACCGCCACCACCACCAGTCCCGAACGTGTCTCCGAACTAGAGGCGATCGCCTCCCGCGTCGAACTCGTCCAAGGTGACAACCCCGAGGACCTCAAACGGCTATTACAGGGACAAGATACCCTCGTGATGAGTGTCGCCAGTAAAGGGCGGGCCTCCTACAAAAGCGTCTATCTCGACACCGCCAAAACCCTTGTGTCCGTTCTCCCTGACGTCCCCCAACTGCGGCAGATTATCTACACCGGCAGCGGCAGCGTCTATGGCAACTGGGGAGGCGGTTGGGTGAACGAAACCACGCCCCCACAACCGACGATGGAGAATTACGAGATTTTAGTCGAGACCGAACAAACCCTATTAAACGCCGCTAACGACGACTTGCGAGTCTGTATACTCCGTCTGGGAGGCATTTATGGCCCCGGCCGGGAAATCGATCGCATCTATCGCCATTGGGCCGGCCAAACTCGTCCAGGAGACGGCAATCGTCCTAGTAACTGGATTCACCTCGATGATATTGTCGGGGCCATGGCCTTTGCGAACGATCAACATCTTGATGGCATTTATAACGTAGTCGATGATGACCATCCCCCCACCCGAGAGGTGGTCGAGGCCGTCTGTCAAACCTACAATCTCCCCCCAGTTACCTGGGATGAGTCCGAACCGACGACGGTTCGCTATAGCGGCAAACTTTCCAACCAAAAAATCAAGGATGCCGGCTATGAGTTGATTCATCCTCATCGCATCATTTAGAGACATGGTGGCGTTGGATAAACCGATTGGACAAGAAGCAGGTTTACGCTTTCTCGATGCGGCTATTGCCCGCGATCGCATCGCCCCGGCCTACCTCTTCGTCGGGGCTGAGGGGATTGGCCGGGGATTGGCGGCCCGCTATTTTGCCCGACAACTTCTCGCCACCGCCCGGCCCGATTTAGGAAATCACCCGGACTTCCTTCAGGTTGAACCCACCTATCTCGACAAAAAAGAACTCTATACGGTGAGTCAGGCCCGTGAGAGGGGACTCAAACGCAAGTCACCGCCACAAATTCGCCTGCAACAAATTCGTCAGTTAAGTCAGTTTCTCGCCAACCCGCCCTTAGAAGCCTCTCGCAAAGTCATTATCATCGAACAGGCCGAACGCATGGCCGAAGCCGCCGCCAACGGACTGCTGAAAACGTTAGAAGAACCCGGACGGGCTACGTTAATTCTGATTGCCCCATCCTCGGAGAGTTTGTTACCGACGTTAGTCTCTCGTTGTCAGCGGATTCCCTTTTCTCGTCTCTCCGGGGAGGAGATGGCCCAGGTGTTGCAGATAACCGGCCATGAGGAAATTCTCAAGCAGCCGGCCATCTTGGCTATTGCCCAGGGTAGTCCTGGAGTCGCTATTGCGGCTTGGGACCAACAACAAGCGATTCCCGCCGAATTGCTAGAGAAAGCCCATCAGTATCCCAGAAGCGTTCGTGAGGCTTTAGAGTTAGCCAAGGAGATTAGCAAAACCCTTGATACGCCCGAACAACTTTGGTTACTGGACTATCTCCAACAAGCCTATTGGCGGTCTAGTGGCGGCAGTCTTTCTCCAATTGTGCTACAAGCGTTAGAGGATGCCCGACGACATCTACGTCGTTTTGTGCAGCCGCGTCTGGTTTGGGAAGTGACCTTGATGCAGTTGGCTGAGGCGATCGCAGTCAATTAAGCCGCAATTAGGCTGCAATTAAGCCCTGGGACTCGGGTTGCATGACTAACCAATGTTTGGAGGCATCCAGAAACAAGCGATTTTGGCGTTTGAAGTCCCCCAAAATGCGGGTCACGGTGACGCGATTGACACCGATCGCATTGGCTAAATCTTGGTGAGTGAGTCGGGCCTTGAGGCGAACTCCCTCAGCCGTCGGTTGCCCCATTTCCCGGATGAGTAAGCGTAGTAAGTTTTCCAGGCGATCGCTGGCCCGTTTTTGGGCGGTAATACTTAACAAATTCTCTAACTGGTAGAGTCGCTTGGCTTTCTGCTGAATCAGGGTATAGCCAAGTTGAGGACTCCGTTCAATTTCATCGAGGGGATACCAGGTCATCATCACCCGAGATAGGGCCTTCATTTGATGATTATGACGGGCAGTTAAGCCTTCTCCTAACCACATCGACGGGCCAACCCATCCCAGGACTCGTTCTTCGCCCATCGTCATGTAGGTGTTCAGTTGAACCCAGCCTTGGCAAACTTGCCAAATTCCACTGGTTGATTGCGGTAATAGGTCGCCGCGATCGTAAATACGACTCGTTCGATGACGCATGACGGTCGATTGCATAATTTCCTCCCCGTGGGGTGTGTGGCAGCGAGGACTCGGAGACGGATACAATTTCTCCAACTAGCCCTAGCCCACAGAATAGGGAGTCAACGTTAAATTCCCGTAAAGAGTAGGCAAACGTTAGGAACAGCTTGACCTTGTACGTCTCGACTGTTGTAACACCTTTTGACGGCTTCTGGGTAGTTGTTTGTGAATTTGGGCTTGAAAATGCTTTAGAATAGAGGCGATCGCACCGAGAACAGAGGATGAAGACAAGTTGAGACTCTCTCGGGCGGCTGAGTTCAATGAGTGACCCGAAACGTTTACTGTTCATTGGAACCTAATGCGATGCGAACGATTCCTTGGGATGAGTCTTTGCGAGTTGGAATTGATACGATTGACAAGCAACACCAACAATTGATTGAACATCTCAATCTGTTGATGCTCGCGTTGCAAGAGAATAAAGGCAAGTCGGAGATTGAAAAAATTATCAAGTTTTTGGATCGGTATATTGCACTTCATTTTGGTTTTGAAGAAAACTGCATGAATGCCTATCAATGCCCAATTGCCTGCAAGAACAAAGAAGCTCATGCCTATTTTCGGCAAACCTTTGAGGAAATTAAAAGCCAGTTTCGTCAAGAAGGTGCAAGTCTCTCGTTGGTTTTGAAAGTCAATCAGAAACTTCTGGATTGGTTTATTAACCATATCCGCAAAATCGATATGCAGCTCAAACCCTATACACATAGCTAACAGCACGGGTCGTTGCTGATCATGTTAAGTGTTAAGTGTTAAGTGTTAAGTGTAGATTGCAAATTACAACAAGTTCTATGATGCGTGTATTGGCGATCGCCTTCAGCCTACCCCTCAGCCTCTCCCTAACCAGTGTTCTCCCGACGATTCCCGCCCCGGCTGAGACCCGATCTTGTCCCACCGCCATCAGTGATACGGCCTGGGGCGAGTGTTACCGGGACTTACGCCAAGGACTCGTCAACTCAGCGGTGTCACTCTACCGTATGGGTATCGTGGCCCAATCCTCTCAACGGTCAACAGATGCAGATTTGCAGATGATTCCCTTTGAAACGGAAGTCCAAGGCAACTACAGTGGTGTGAATGAGTCTTTTGAGAAACACATTCGCAACGAGTCCGACTGGGAGCGTTTTTGGCAACAACTTCAGGGGAACACCTCCCCAGGGGCTGACCTTCCCGAGATTGACTTTGAGCAGTATAGTCTGATTGCCGTGGGATTGGGCGATCGCCCCGATGGGTCTTATAGTGTTGAGATTGACCAAATACGGCGCGAAGATAACCGCCTGATTGTGGACTACATCGAAACTCGTGGCTGTGGTATGGCCACCATGGCCATTACGCAACCCTATCAAATTGTTCGCATTGAGCACACCACGGCCCCGGTGAGTTTCCAACATCATCAGGCCCCTCCAGACTGTTAGGGAACAGGGAATAGGGAATAGGGAACAGGGAACAGGGAACACCGGAACAGGGATAACCCACCCCTGGCCCCTCCCAAGAGGGGAAGGGAATAGGGAATAGGGAACAGGGAACACCGGAACAGGTTGAGACTGTTAAGCGTTACGAGAACCTGGAATAATGGGATCGATGCCAACCGCTCAATGCCATTATTCCTATGAGTAGCCCCAAAATCATCGTTCTCGACGACGATCCCACCGGTTCCCAGACCGTTCACAGTTGTCTCTTGCTAACCCAATGGGATGTCGAGACCTTAAAATTGGGACTCGTGGATGAGGCGCCGATTTTCTTCATCCTCACCAATACTCGCGCCTTGGCCCCCGATGCCGCCAGTCAAGTTACCCGTGAGGTTTGTCAGAACTTGAAAACGGCGATCGCCCAAGTGGGACTCGAAGACTTCCTGGTAGTGAGTCGTTCTGACTCCACCCTACGAGGCCATTATCCCATCGAAACCGATGCGATCGCCCAAGAACTCGGTTCCTTTGACGCTCATTTCCTCACCCCCGCCTTCTTTGAAGGAGGACGTGTTACCCGAGATAGCGTCCATTATCTCCATATCGACGGCCAACCCGTTCCCGTCCATGAAACGGAATTTGCCCAAGATTCCGTCTTTGGCTATCACCACAGCTATCTCCCCGACTATGTGGCCGAGAAAACCCAGGGGACGATTCCCGCTGAAGCCGTCGAACGCTTTACCCTCGATGACGTGCGATCGGGCTGTTTTGATAGACTAATGGCCCTAGAAAATAACACCTGTGGCGTGGTCGATGCCGAAACCCAAGCCGATTTAGACCAATTCGCCGCCGACATCCTCAAAGCCGCCAGTCAAGGGAAACGCTTTCTCTTCCGAAGTGCCGCCAGTCTTCTCACCTCCCTCGCCAATCTCGGCCCGCAACCCATCGCCGCCGAGGACATGGCCCAATATGTGCGCGGCGGTAAACCGGGGGCTGTTTTAGTCGGGTCCCATGTCAAGAAAACCACCCAACAACTGCAACATCTATTGCAAGAAACCGGAGTGGCTGGGGTTGAAGTGGATGTTAGCCACCTGGTTGAGGATTCTCCCCAACAGCGAGAGTCGTTATTAACGGGAGTGTTAGAGAACGTTCACGACATCTGGACTAATGGCAAAACCCCCGTCATCTATACCAGTCGGGAAGAATTGCAATTTCCAGACCGCGATACTCGGCTTAAATTTGGCGTGGCCGTCTCCCAACTCCTCATGGATGTAGTGCGAGGATTACCGCCGGAATTGGGCTTCTTGATTAGTAAAGGGGGTATCACCTCCAACGATGTCCTCAGTCAGGGGTTGGCCCTACGCACCGCCAACCTCTTGGGGCAAATCCTGGCCGGCTGTTCCGTCGTGCGAACGCCCGAGACGCATCCTCAGTTTCCTAATTTACCTGTCGTCCTCTTTCCCGGCAATGTAGGCGATGAGCGGGGCCTGGCCACCGTCTATCGTCGTTTTTGCGGCGATTGAGAAGATTCGCCATAGATAAAGGTAAAGACACTGGCGGGACTATGGAGGGGATGGGCCGTCTCTTGAGGAATTAACATTGCTTCATTGGCGGCGATAATCTCTTCATAAAAGGCGGCATCCTCGGGGTAGTAGTGTTTGGCCAGGAGAAACAGATAGAGGGTGTGATATTTGGGGTTTTCCCCGAAATAGGGTTCATAGGCGATGGGACAATCACCATCATAGGGGTCTGGGGAGGGTTCGAGGTCTTCGATGTCTCGGCAGTCGTCTCGTCCCCAGGGATAGTCGAGGTAATACTGGCCGTAGAAGCGCAAGGCATTACGAATCGATTGATTCTCCACATCCATTAACCGCTGTTCTGGGTATTGCAGGCCGTTGAGTTCCGCCAGATGGGCCGTGAGGATGAGGCCTTCGAGGTGGAAGACACTATAGGCAAATCCTACGCCTTGGGTCACGTCTTCGTCCCACCAGCGATGGCGATCGTAGATGTCGTTTTGTGCGGGGGGATGGGGGAGGCTGCGGTGGCGATCGTAGATTTCCCCGGTTTGGGCCTGGATGGGAAGATGGGAGAAGCCCCGGTTAGCGCGAAAGAGATTATCAGGGTTATCTTCTTCATAAATGGCATCCCGCACTAAGTTGGCGTAGTTCCAGGGACTCTCATTGAGGGTATAGTCCAATCGGTCATCATCTTGGTTAATCAGGGCGGTGATCATCATGCCATAAAGATGGCGAGAGAGATGGTTATTGGCTCCCTCGCGGGAGAGGTGATGAATCCAGTATTCATGACTGGTTTGGATGCGATCGCCCAGGGCCAGAAACCAATCCCGAACCTGTTGCTGTTCGGCTGCGGACATCTGGGGGGCAACGAGTTGAAAGGCTTGGGCGTAGTAATGTAAGAGGCGGCCAATATCGAGTCCAGCCCCGATGAGATCATCTCGGTTGCCTTGTCCGACTTGGCTTCCTCCTTCTGCGTCGGCCCAAGCGAGTAGGGTGTCGATAGTGGTTCGGCAATAGTCGGGAATCTCTTCGATGACGCAAACGAGGGCGGTGTAGAGGGTTGGGGTGAGTCCGTTGGTGGCGGCTTGGCGGTAGTCGTCTCGTTGGGTTCCGGTGTAGACGGGCGGGGGGGAGGTTTGGACTCGCTGTTGGAGGCGATCGGCTTTGTCGCGAATGTCCTCATAGGCGGCGTGGGTGAGGGGATAGTCCTCTGGGGACTGTTGGAGTCGGTGTTGGGCGTCCTCTAGGGCCCCATTACTGAACAAGACGGGGACAGCCTTCCCCGAGGTTGAGGTATCAGATGACATCAGGGAGTCGGCTGCTTGGGGTTGGTTTTTGACCCTAGCGATACCTTGCTTGACGGCGATCGCACTCCCCAGTGCTACCACTGTTAGGATAAGAAAAAGTTTTCGAGTCATATTGTCTAAATGTTGAACAGGCTTCTCAATGGAGAGTTTGATAGGGGGGGTGAAGGTTTGATGAAAGCGGAGATCGCCATATCGATCAAAAATTAACTATCCAGCGAACAAGCTGCTGCCACTCTTGAGATTTAGTTAACGTTTGGCTATCAAAGGGGTATTCGGTTAGCTTTGAAAAGTGAGAAAATAAATTTAACCAATCGACGATAATTGCAGTTTTAGAAATCTGCTTATGCTTCATACTTTCCTGAAGATATTGAGTTATTTCATGAAAATCATTATCACAATAAGCTAGCCAAGCATTCCAAACCAGATTGTCATAATTACTCTCGATTTTGGCTCCAGCTATTTCTTTTAATTTGTAGTTTTTAATACTGATCTCTTGTTCTTTTAATCGGATTTGAGACTCGACAAGTTCTTCTTGGATTTGGTGGACTTGAATCATTCTAAACTCAAGTTCAAATTCAATATCCTTGAGCTGAGATTGACTTTCTTGGAGTCTTTGTTCTTGCTGTCTTAATTTAAACCAATCATGAAAAATGAACGTCCGAGTAGAGTCAAAAGCCTCATACTCTTTAGACAGAGGGTCTGTTACAAGAGGCGACCAAGCCTGTTCATTCAAGGACTGATAAAGTTCTAGGGCTTCAAGAAAATAATCTTTAATTAGTTGTTTATGGCTATTGCCACCGTCATTATTTAATCTGAAATCAAGTTCTTTGTGGATATTATTAGGCAAATTAAGTTTCATGTTAAACTTCTCATTTACTGATTTTATCCAGATTTCTGGCTGGGATTGTATGTGTTTTATGTTAGCCAAAAAACAATTTTGGCTATTGGCTTTATAAAATCCTAAAACTCGCCTGTTGTAGGTTAACCAAAGATCCATCGCAAGTTCAGGACTTCTCTGCAATGGATCGCCGAATTTTTGATACATATTATCAATGACATCCCAAGGAGAGCGATATACTAGTATGAATTTTACGTTAGAAATTTGATGATTCCAAAAATCCAAAAACAAAGTTGTTCGAGGGTCAACCCAGCCCCAACTCGATGCTTCAGAGTGGCGACTTAGTAATTTTTGAGCTTGGTCGATCTGCTCGGGACTAAGTGTTAAGGGTTCCGAGTGATCTAACGGTGAGCTAATCGTCTGAGCCGTTAAGACTGACTCATGAAAGTCAATAAAGCTTGGCTCATGATGTAATGTGTCACTATAGGTTGCTGATCCCTTAATCTGACACCCAGCCATATCTAGTAAAGCGGATGCTAGAGAAAGTCCCGACTGGCGCATCCCCGTCAGAATGAGTACAGAGGATTGTGGATGTGAGACAGAGTGCGTGGAAGTCGCCATCATGGTTATGGATAAGGGGTAACGATATTCTGTTTTCATGTAGACAGGGGCATAATCAGGAAAGTTTTGTCCGGATATGGATCATCATTGGCTGAAAAAACTAATGTTTCAAGGCTTTTGGCTAGCTGCGGGATCATCAATTGATCTTCAATTATCAACTTGAAAAGTGACAAAAACTTCAAAACCATCGTCATAGGTTATCATGAACTATCAACACTTTAAATATTTTGAACCAATTTTGAATCATTCCGATCCAGTCATTCAGTATTATATAAAGGAAGGAAAGAACTTGGAAAAAATCGGAAAATTCCACAAAGCATCTCTCCTTTACCAAAAAGTGATTCAACTTAATCCAAATTATGACTTAGCTTATTATTGTTTAGGTAATTTATTGTTTAAAAAAAACTACTTAAATGAGTCAATTCAAGTTTATAGCAGAGGGTTGCGTCGAAACTATAAATCTTCTTGGCTTTACTATGGTTTAGGATGTATACTTGCCGATTCTGGCTGCTTTGATGATGCAAAAAAATTATTGTATAAATGTATAAAGCTTGGTCTTACTTACTCGAATTGCTATGAAAAACTGGCTGAGTGCTTAACTGCGCTAGGTCAATACCACCAGGCGATCGCTTTTTATCAAACAGCGATGAACTGTGAGCCTAAAGCCCCGACGGTTTATTTAGGCTGTTCAGCCGTTTATTTACAGTTAGGCTACATTTCCAAGGCTAAACATTTCTTTAATCAAGCTGTGGCGATCGCAGATGGAGCGCCACAGGTTCAGCAATGCCAAGATTTTTGGCAGGTTTTGGAACTTTTAAACCAAAAAATACGACAAAAATTGGAAGCTGATACCTTTGGTGTTACTAAAAAAGTCTCTGAAATTCAATTAAATAGTAGTAGTTCTAATCCTCAACTGTCAAAGTTACTAGCCTTGATTGAAATTCATGAAGCTTGCCATCTTGACAATCTATTAGAAATTCCTAAGCTAGCTCAGTTTCATCACCACATCAGTAATCTTATCTTATCAGGTCCGTCTTACTTGAAGATTTTAGAAAACCTTCATCGCGTTTTAAAGCCCAAAACATATCTGGAAATTGGTGTAGATCAAGGAGCATCATTTGAACTAGTTCACAAATCAACGGTCGCCGTTGGTATCGACCCTGAACCTCAAATCTATACTCCTATGTCATCCAAATCAAAGTTATTTACGATGACTAGCAACCAGTTTTTTGAGAGCTATTCTCTCATTCAAGAACTGGGAAGTAATTCCGTAGATTTTGCCTTTATTGATGGCTTACATTTATTTGAACAAGCGCTATTAGATTTCATTCAAGTTGAGCAAGCGAGTCATCGCCAAACTGTGATTGCTTTTCATGACACATTACCCTTGGATAAAATAACCGCCAGACGTGATCGCATCACACGCTTCTGGAGTGGTGATGTTTGGAAAATTGTACCCATCTTAAAAATGTATAGACCAGATTTAAAAATTTTTACAATAGCCACCAAACCAACAGGATTAACCTGTGTAACCAACTTAGATCCAGCATCAAAAATTCTATCCAAACAGTATCATGAAATTATTACCGAATACTTAGATCAAGCTTGGACAGATAATTTTGAACTCCGTCTAGCAAAATTATCTGTAATCCCAAATAACTGGCGTTATATTACAGCCAGATTAAAGTAACTGTTCAGGGGGTAGATGGAGGAGAGAGAGCAGCTCAGAACGCAACACCTGGATCAAAAGCTCCAACACCGGGTGTTCCTACAATCGTAAAGACGTGACCACCGTCAGCAAACGTTCCACAAACTCGCTGCCTGAGCGCGAGCAGGAGCCATAACTCAAGTCACGCCAAATGACCGCCGTGCGCAAGGTTTTCGCCGATAAAGGACATGTCAGTGCCCCTCTGGCTCAAGAGTTGCTCGAAAGCCTGGGCATCGAGTTTTTCGCCAAGCCTCGCCGCAATATGAAGAATAAGCTGATACATCTCCATGCCAAGCTTCTGTCCCGCCATCGCTCCATTATTGAGACAATTCTTGACCAGCTCAAGAACATTTCTTAGATTGAACATTCTCGCCATCGCAGTCCGGTTAACTTCTGCGTTAACCTGCTGTATGGCTTGATTGCCTACTGCCACCAGCCCAAGAAGCCTTCTCTTGACTTGGACTGACTTTTACCTCGTTCGGCTTAACCCGAAATAACGTGATTTAGTACTATCATAAAATGTTCAAAACTCAACTTATTTCCATTTAGAAACATCAAGATCAAACATAGTCTCTAGATCTTCAATTTCTTTCATGTAAATATCCTTCAGTATTTTTATTTCATCGGATTTTACAACCAAATAATCTTGCTTGTTTTGATTAACTAAAATACCGTCATCAGTTTTCTTATATGGAAGTCGCTTACCATAGTTCTTGTTAATCCCTACAACTTCATAATTCTTAGCAACTCCCAAGAAATCAAAAGTACGTTTTAAGTAACCTTCTCGATCTTCCAAAATATTCTCATGGATGCTAATATCAAAACAATCTGTTGGGTAGTGCTTCATCCAATGAAACAAATGCTTGCTATAAAATCCCATATGAAGGATTCCAAATCGTTTACCAATATCCAGAATGCTATCTTTTACATTAATTCTATTTTTGGAAAGATGGTGCAAATAAGCAGAAATTGCTCTCTTGACTGGATCCCTTAAAACAACCAGTAGTTTAACGTCAGAACCAAGATCATTATGGACTCGTTGTGGAATATTGACTCGGTCTTCATTAAACTCATAAATCCCGGAATTGAATGGAGATGTCCAAAGGTAGCCAGGTGTGATCTCACCAATACTTTTATGAATTGAATAACTACACCCATTAAAAAAGGACTGATACGCCTTAATATCTAAAGATTTATATTTGCAATCAAAAAACATCAACTCTTTTGTATCTCGAGGCATCCCAATTTGAGGATGACTTCTAAGCATTGCATCAAGCCAGGTTGTTCCACTTCGTTGAGCGCCAATACCTAGAAAATTTGGCAGGATATCTTGTTTGTTATTCATATCAGATGATGAAGTTAGCTGTATTGAATAAGGTCAGTTAGCTTAAAAGCTAGTTAAATACCGTGTTTCACTGCAGATTGGTATTCTTAATATGTACGTTGTTTATCCAAATAAATCAGGAAAATTTAAATTTTTTCTCTAATTAGTTACCATTGCTTCCTTATTGAGAATAATCATTTTGATGACTATTCAAAAAATGGTATAATCTACCATAGCTTTATCCAGAGAATCATTCACGAGAAAACGATTTTTCGTGTCAAGCAATATTGATCTGTTGGATCTAACATGGTAGTTTTAAAATTTATAGTGTTTTGGTTGCTATACATCCAACACTGGGGGAGAGCGACCACAGCTCGGCTGTCGCTCGCTGACCACAAGGGTTCGCCCCTACAGACATCTGTTGTAAAATTTTTGAAAAATGGTATTAAATAAAATCAGCAAATTATTTATGTTGATTGGCTATTTTGGTTTTAATCAATATCCTGTATATCACGTATCACAAAGATGTTTTTTACGATAAACACAGTGAGGTATAGCTTTAGAATAAATATCTTTATAACCTAAAGACATTTTGTACTTTGTGTTGATTTTTCCTTCTGTATTTTGCCATGTAATTACTGCCACACGTTTTTGATATAGCTCTTCCGTATTTGCTACCTTACTTATTATTTCTTTATACAAATTCTCGCTATTTTGATGTTTACAAATCCATCCTGCACCATTCTTCAAAACTCGCTGAGCTACTGTTGGAAATTCAAACGCAATAACTGGTAGACCAACAGACCACATTTCAGTTAAAGTATGGCACCAAGTTTCATTCCATATGGAAAATACAGCGCCCACATGGGGCTGAATCTTTAAGACACAGTCGGCAAATTCATCTCGTGTATATTCACCGTGGAGTGTTAACCGTGGATGGTTATAGCTTCGATACATTTTGCCTAACACATGAATATCAAGCTTGGCATCTTTATCTTGTTCTAGTAAGTCCCTTATAACATCACAACCTTTAGCAACTGATATATTCCCTGGAACTAAAATTTTAAGTGGTTCTCGCACTTTGAGCTCAGGCTGAATTTGATAAAACTTTTGGAAATCACGGCCGTGAGGAATAATATGAAAACGCTCAGGTGGAATTTCTGGTAATACAGAAAGAATTGTAGATCGCACACTTTCTGAAGTGGTAACAAATTCATCACACCATTTTAAAGAAGTAGAAAATTTATTTCGCCATTCATAAACCCATTGATGCTTGAGGCTTGGCAAGCTGTTTTCAGACCAAAAATCTGGCTTGCAAGTTCCTGAAGTATCTGTACAATGTCCATTACAGAATACATTATTTTCATCAAGCAACTTAGTGGTTGGACATAAGCTATAAAAATCATGAAAGGAAAAAACCACGGCAGCACCTGATTCATGAGATAACTGCGTTAATGCTAAGCTATGCCAGAGTAAATGACGGATATGTACTAAATCAAACTCATACTTTCTTAGCCAGTTACTGACAACTGTTTCATATTCAAATGAACGGTGAGAGACGGGATCAATTAGCTCACTCAAGGTGAATTCTTCAATGATCTCTTCAGTGGTTTTTAAGAACCGAATTAAGCTTAGCTTATGGCCATCACAGTGAAAGAGCCAAGTTTCCCATTCATCAGATAGGACTTCCATTAAATCTTGATTGATTTGTGGTGTTCCCCCAGTTCGCGTTGCAACTACAAAGAGAGCTCGTGGCAATATTTTAGAGACAGATATACAGTCTTGCTGAGCTTGTGAGGCCCGAAATCGAGCCAAATTAATCTGTGCACTTTCTGAAAAAACTCGAATAGCTTTACTATAATCTGGATAACGACTATCAATAATCTCGCGACCAGCTTTAATTAGGACGGTCTTATTAGAACCAAAACTTTTACTACGACTATGAAATATATAAGTAGCATCATCAATGATATGCCTCCATCCCAATTGCCTAGCGTGCATACAAAAGTCATTTTCTTCACAGTATCCTCTTGGAAATGCCTTTTCATCAAAAAGTCCAACCTCATCAATACAAGTGCGCCGAATGTACATGCAAAATCCATTTCCAGTGGGAACACTAGGATAAACCCGTTGGGAACGTCGTCGGAAGGCAATCGCATATTCAATTTCTGTGGTTGATGCAGGGAGAGGGTTCTCATTACCCAAGTTGGGCGCAGAGAATGCCCCAGCACGATCAGACATCGCGGTGACAGTCGCAATACGAGGATCCGACTCGGCTGCTTGACGCAACCCTTCTAGCCAACGAGGTGTTACACGAGCATCAGAATTTAATAAGACGACGTCATCATCTCCAGATTCGGTAATTCCTTTATTGACCGTCTTAGTGTAACCCAGGTTCTGTGAGTTGCGTAATACCCGAATATTTTTATACTGTTTCACGGATTCCAGAATATCATTGATCCTTGGATCGGTACTAGCATCATCAATCAATAAAAGCTTAGATGGTGTAGTCGTATATTCAATTAGCCGATCAATGCAAACCTTAACATCATCAGGAGCATTGTAGACTGGTACAATTATCGTTACATTCTTGGTGAACTTTTTGATAGGTTCATAGTTATGCTCGATTTTTTTATTTAAGTAAATTATTGCTGAATAGCCTTCTTCAATATCTTCGATTTTTAATGTAATTTTATGCTCAGATTTATCAAAAAGTCCCTTGGGAAAATTCAGCTTGATGCCACCGGAGCCATCAGATATTCCTGCACGCTCTAAATCTCCGCGTTTAACATCATTTTTTATGGTTTTAAACAATAAATTATCGACAAAAACTTTAATATTTAAAACATCAGAGGTGTTTAATTTGTTGACACACCAACCTTTTATTTGATAAGCGTCAATAATCTCGATTTTGAGTTGATATTGATTGATACTGACTTTAGATGGTACAGTCGTTACTTGGGTCGAGTGAACAGTTGTTTGAGTCACATGGTCTTCTCCTTGGCTATTCGAATTAATTTGATTAGACTCAACTAATTTTCTCATGCTATCATCTGCAAGGTTTGTTCGGTTATTTATAAACCTTTCCAATAGAGATGGCATAGCAGAGCATTCCTTCAAAAGTTGTTGTAAGAGGTCTGATAATGGTTGTGATTTAGCCGCAACTAAGGTTGTTTTAGATATAAAATTTCCATTCATTTTTATGACTGAATTAACCAAATCATCTCCAAAATAATCATGATCTTTTACGGAAACATTTTCTTTAATACACTCAAATTCTTCTGCTAAAGCTATAGCAAGATTTGTCCAAATCTGAGTTTCCCAAGATTTAGGATCTGAGAAAATTGTTCCAGAATTCAGAAGGGTACTGATATCCATGATATCTTTACACTTAGATGTAACTGCTTTTTTATGTGTAGCCTTATAAAATACTTTTGCATCCCAAACTATTTTGTAAAATATTCCTAAAACGATATCTGATATTTGTGGTTCATGAATATAAATTACGTTATAAGGGCTTTCCAAAACTTTACTAATTGACCGCTTTAAAAAGGATTGGCTATTCTCATATTCAATGATTTCAAAATTAGGTTTTACTTGGCTGATTTTATTCGAAATTTTTTCCTTTAACTCAGGAGTCACAAAACTCACCAAATTAAATGATTGTGGGAAACTTTTAATTATTTCGTTTAACTTGATTTCCAGATTAGTGTGGAGATCGCTACAAAAAATAGCACCTTTTAAGTTTTGTTCTGGCGAAATTTTTACTTGACTAATTTTTGCAGTGTTATTTTCAATTTCATCTACCCACATTTTATTTTCGAGATCTGGAAAGCACCAAGACCCAACTAGCCCAACTGTATCATGTTTTAATGTTTTGTATAAATTTTCTAGAATTTTTTCTTGACTACGAGCTATATTCCAAATGCGCAGTTGACGGAGCTGACCATTGTGAAACTTACCTTGATCTGGATTAGCCATTAGCTGTACCGGCGCTTTAGTGTTAACTGCTCTAGGTTCTCTAGTCCAGTTTCGTTCTGAAATCAGAACGCCATTGCAATAAATTCGACCATATCCACCAACTTTTCGGACACAAGCAATATGAGTCCATTGATTTAGTTTAATATGTTCTTTGGGAATCCAGGTTACGGGAACTTTAGTTGTATTTCCATGGTAAAACTGACCTATATTTTCGTTTTTCATGCGAAAACAAAACTCATTATTAGTGTCGTCAATAAACTTGGATATAATATCCGTCCAACCAGAGGGCCATTGTTTCAAATACAACCAGAATTCAATTGTCAAATCTTCAATCAAGCTTAATTTTTTACTATGAGGAATTTGCCCATAGATTGGCCATTCTAGCTTCGATTTAACAACATGCTCGGCTTCAGAACCAGGAGCTATTTGCACATACTGTCGCCATTGAAGTAGCGCATCTTGCCATTGACCTAACCCCATCAATATATAGGCTAATTGCTGCCGAACAGTAGCCGCACCAGGATAGCTGTCTAAGACTAACTTCCATTCTTGAACGGTATGTTTCCATCGGCCTAATTGTGCGAGGGCTTGTCCCAGGTAATAATGCACTTGAGGTTGCTGAAATCCCAAGGCGATCGCCCGCCGATATTCCACGATCGCCTCAGTCCAATGCTGCTGATGGCTTAATGTTCGTCCTAACCGAAATAGAATTTCACCAGACTCTCCACCTTGGATTAGAGCTTGACGGTACTCCTCAATGGCTTCTGAATAACGACCCAATTTTTCTAAGGCATAGCCGATCGCAACCTGAGCCTCAAGGTCTTCAGGCGATAATCTTAGACTATGCTGGTAACACTCTAAAGCTTTAGACCAATCTTCTTGTTCAGCCTTCAGATGTCCAAGGTAAAAATAAGCTTGACTGTCTTCTGGATTACGCTGAATAGTTTCCTGTACATAAGATTCAGGATCTTGATGATTTTTGATATCTGCTAAAAAACGAGACTTAGGACTTGAACCAATCTTTTTGCAGATATAGTCTGCATTAGCAAAAATAGGTTCGTCCTGAAAAAAAGTTTAGGGTTTTAGATTGGCTATTATGAATAGTTTTAAACTTCTGTATTATTTCCTTTAAGCTACTTGAATTTTGAGGGAATTTGCCAATTAAATTCTCAAGCTGTTCTAGGATTTTATTGGATTTATCAATCTGATTCGCTTTTAAAAGAGCCTCTGCTAAATTTAAGTAGGCAGGATATAAATCGGGGTTAAGACGAATTGCCTCTTGATATGCTGAAATCGCTTGCTCCAGTTTCTTTTCTCTTAAAAATTGATTGCCTTGACTAAAATAAAAATCGTGCATTTCGATTATCTCCAACCTTAAAATTCTTTAACTTTATCTAAAAAACAAGTCTAATTCTGCAAACTTGGTTTACAAACAGGTGTTGTCTAACCAGTCAGGATATTCATGTTACTCTAATTTCTAGTCATATTACTGATTAAAGTTGACCAAGTAGGTGACATTATTAACTCAGCCGTATTGAGCCGTTTCCCATACTCAGCCTCATATTGCTCAAACCAATGTAGCCAATCTAAGACCGTTTCTGTCCGAGAATTAGGAGCGTATAATAAAGATTTCTTTAGATACTCTGTCATACTCAAAAACTCCCGACTGTAATACAACCGCCACGCACTCCAAACCAGATTGTTATAGCGAGCCTGCTCCTCAAGCGCCCGCACCTCTGGTGGGAGATGAAGATCTGCAAAAATCTCATCTAAAATTCGCTCACACTCACGCACCTGCACCCGAGTTTCCCGCGAAGCATTGCTTGGATGTTGGCGATAGGAGACCGTTGGCCGAGAAACCCAGGCCGCTTGGCATCCTTTTAGTATTAACTGCAAAACCAACGCCACATCCGGAGTTTTTTCCAATGTTTTATCAAACCCCCCCACCGCCTCAAAACCCGATCGCCGAAACAACATCGCCCCCAAAAACACCGGCTTCCACAACAGCCAGGCCGCCAAATCCAACTCAGGAATCCCCTCCCTCGGATTCACCGTCGACAACCGTCGTCCCTCAGCATCCACCACAAACCAGCCACTATGAACCATCCCCAGATGAGGCGACTCCTGCAACGCCGCCACCTGAACCCCTAACTTATCCCGCTCAAACCAATCATCCTGATCCAAAAAGGCGATGAACTCCCCCCGAGCCAGCTCCAGTCCCCGATTACGAGCCACCGCCACCCCCTGATTCTCCTGGCGAACATAGCGCAACCGCGAACCATAGGGCGCAATCACAGGCTCGATCGCCTCCGTCGAGCCATCATCCACCACAATTAACTCCCAATCCCCATAGGTTTGCGCCAAAACACTGGCGATCGCCTCCCCCAAAAAGCGCCCGCCATTATACACCGGAATAATCACACTCACCCGAGGATTCACCACAGACATCGATTTAACCCCATCAACATCCGCTATCTTCAACCTCTCCCTATCCGCCTCAGGATTCCCGCATTACACCGTATCGGGATCAACCCCCAACGCTCGCAACTGTTCCGCCAACCGCTGAGCCCACTTCTTCGCTCGTTCCGTCCGTTGATTGGCCTGCAACAACTGCGACTCAGTCCGTTCGGCCCGTTTCTCATACTCCTCGCGATCCAACAACTCCTGCTGAGCCAACTCATAGCCCGTCGGTAAAATATTCCCCTGTTGATCACACCAACGCAACCAGAGGCCATCCTTATCCTCAAACTCCCCTTGCCAGAGCATCAACCCCAACCCCACCTGATCCAACCAAATCGGCTTATCGAGATCATTGAACTTAGCAATCTCAAAATAGCACTTACCCCGCAACTCAAACGCCCGCAACCGGGGACCCCCTAGCACCCTCTCAGGATCGAACAGCACATAGTAACTCACCCGTAACCGCTCATACACACTCAGCTTCGCCCCCAACTCATCCCCAGTCGCCGTCGAGACAATTTCCATCACCAAATCCGGAGACTTGCCAAACTCCCACAGAGAATAGGGATGATGACGGTGAGTCCACCAATCCTCACCAATATCCAAACTCAACATCAAATCCGGAGCCACCAGCGGCTGTCCCTGAGTATGGAGAATACCGGTATTGCTCTCAATCAGGAACGGTTGTCCATGCAGCGACGTGTACAGCGAATCCGTCAACAGACGCTTCTGTTTCGCCGTCACAAACGTATCGATCGCAACCTCCGTAGCCGCGATCGCCTCATGGGGAGTAAAATTCGGGGACTTATCCATCTCTAATCTTGCACTCTAATCTCGCAATGTATAAACGGTAAACGCAGCCAACCCTATTGGCGCCAAATCCGGGCAAACTCAGCCAAATCCTCATGACTGAGGCGCTCCTGGAGCCATTGCCAAGCCTGTTTCTGATGACTCATCCCTTGATAATATTGCGCCGCATTCGCCAACACAATCGGAGGCTCTTGTAACTCCTGCGGCGATCGCCACCGCTGCGCAAACTCCGTCACCATCGCCGCCGTCAACTTCGTATCCAGCCATTCCAGAGCCTGATTCTGACTCGCCAGATTGCGATAAAACTTCGCCACATCCAGCAACCGAATCGGAGTCGTACTCGACGCATCATTGCGCCAACGACGCGCAAACTCCAGTAGTACCCCACTCTCCAAACTCCCCTGTAACCAGTTCAGAGCATTCCCCTGATGTGGCAAATCCTGATAAAACTTCATCACATCAATCAACTTAATCGCATCCGTGGGGGTAGGCATATTCTTCTCCGAATCCGGTGGCTTAGAGTCCACTCCTTTGCCCGTTATCGTAGCATCCAACAGATAGGCCCAAGTTCGCGCCGTCACCTCACCATCAGCCTTCAATCCCAGCGACGCCTGAAACTCCCGCGTCGCCTGTTGACTTTTAGCCCCAAACACCCCATCGAGAGAGCCAATATCATACCCCTTGCCACGCAAAGCCCGTTGTACCTGAACCACCACCATACTTTGGCTACCGGCCTTGACCACATTAAACGAATTCACATCCACCGGCCCGGTTACACCGTCAACCGTACCGCGATCCGTAAACTGCCACATCGTCCAAGTTCCCCACCCCCCCGGAACCCAGGGACGAGCCGCCGTCGTATAATGAGCAATCCAGAGCGGATACTCCCTAAAATCTTGCCAATTCCCCAACCGTTCCCAAAAACCCGGATACGTATAGAGAATCGGACGACGGCCCGTAGCCGCCTCCACCCGCACCAACCAACTGCGAATCCCTGCCCGAATCCGCTCAGGATCGACCCCATCATCCGACTCAATATCCAACACCGGCGGTAAATCCCCCGGCTGAAGCTTGACCATATTCAAAAACAAATTCGCTTGAGCCAGAGCATCCGTGCGGGGACGATAGAAATGATAGGCCCCCCGCACCAGTCCCACCGAGCGAATCCCAGACCAATTGCGCTGAAACGAATCCGCCACAAAGGTGCCCCCCTCCGTCGCCTTCGTAATCGCAAACTCAACTCCCGACTTAGATACAGCCGTCCAATTGACCGTACCCTGGTGATCCGAAACATCAATGCCTCTAACCATATCCCACCCTTACCTCACACATAACCCATGTTAACTGTCCTGCATTACTCAGCGATTGTCCCCAAAGGTTTTGCCATCAGGCATAATCGTTTGTAACAACTCCGCATCCCGGAAATTGGTCTTATAAATCTTAGCACTCATGAGAATGGCATCATTGAGCGTAGCCCCCGTCAAATTCGACCAACTTAACTTCGTCCGATATAAACTCGCCCCCGTCAAATTGGCTCCCCGCAAGGTTGCCCAACTTAAGTTCGCGGCTCTCAACTGGGCTTTCGTTAGGTTCGCCCCAGCCAAATTGGCACCACTCAATTTAGCAAAACTCAAATCAACCCCCGTCATATTGGCCTGACTTAAATTCGCACCATTGAGGATACTTTTCATCAAATTTGCATTTTCCAAATCTGCTTCCGTTAACACGGCGATCGTTAAATTTGCACCCTCCAAAATCGCACCCCGCATCGAAGCCCGACAGAGATTTGAACGACTTAAATTCACCTCCCGCAACGTGGCCTCATCTAAATTTGCCTGACTGAGATCCGCCTCATTTAAAACCGCCTCCGTTAAATCTGCCCCTTGCAATGATACCCCCAACAACTTAGCTCCTCGTAGATTGGCCTCACTCATCTGGGCCTGAGATAAATCGGCTTTGAGCAACTTGCTCGAAATCAAGTTAGCATCCTGCAAATTGGCGCCACGGAGTATCGCGCCCTGTAATTGACATTCTCGGAGATTGACACCGCGCAAATTGGTTTCGTGCAAATTAACCTCAGTTAATTTAGATTGCCGCAGATTGGCCCCCGAGAGGTCTTGCCCAGATAAATTGGCGCGACTGAGGTCTATTTCCCGAAAATCCCGTTCTCCGTCCGCATATCGCTGCAAGAGTTCATCGGCTCTCATCCTGGGTGACTTGCCCCCTAAACTATCATCAACTGAATTAAATATATTTTCGCACCTAGCATGACCCCCACGTCTTATGAAACAATCAAATTAGACCAAAATCCCAGTAGTATTGAAGGTCTCAAGGCAAACCCAGCCCAGTCTTCACTGGGAAGAATTGGTTGCCCCCCCGGCGCGATCGCCGAGCCTCAATACCCATTCCTATACCAGAAACCATCAGACCATGTCCGACAATCTTCGTAGCCAAGTCGTCACCCAAGGCAGTTCCCGCACCCCGAATCGAGCCATGTTACGGGCCGTCGGCTTCGGGGACGATGACTTTTCTAAACCTATCATTGGACTAGCCAACGGGTATAGCACCATCACCCCCTGCAACATGGGACTCGATGGCCTCGCCCAACGGGCCGAAGTCGGCATTCGCCAAGGAGGCGGAATGCCGCAGATATTCGGCACCATCACCATCAGTGATGGCATTTCCATGGGAACCGAGGGCATGAAATACTCCCTCGTCTCCCGCGAAGTCATCGCCGACTCCATCGAAACCGTCTGTAACGGCCAAAGTCTCGACGGGGTCTTAGCCATCGGCGGCTGTGATAAAAATATGCCGGGAGCGATGATTGCGATCGCCCGCCTCAATATCCCCGCCATTTTTGTCTACGGCGGCACCATCAAACCTGGCCATCACAACGGTCAGGACTTGAATATTGTCAGTGCTTTTGAAGCCGTTGGACAACATAGTGCTGGCAAAATCGACGATGCTGAACTCAAAGACGTTGAACGCCACGCTTGTCCGGGTGCTGGCTCCTGTGGCGGAATGTATACCGCCAATACTATGTCCTCTGCCTTTGAAGCGATGGGGATGAGCCTCATGTACTCCTCGACTATGGCCGCTGAAGATGCCGAAAAGGCTGACAGTACCGAAGAATCCGGGAAAGTTCTCATCGACGCCGTCCGCCAGCAGCGACTTCCCAAACAGATTTTGACCCGTCAAGCCTTCGAGAATGCGATCGCCGTCATCATGGCCGTCGGAGGCTCAACCAACTCCGTATTGCACCTGCTGGCCATCGCGAACGCCATCGGTGTCGAGTTGACCCTCGATGACTTTGAAACCATCCGTCACAAGGTTCCCGTACTCTGCGATCTCAAACCCAGTGGCCAATACCTCACCGTGGACTTCCACCAAGCCGGAGGCGTTCCCCAGGTGATGAAAATGCTCCTCGAACAAGGCTTACTCCATGGTGACGCTCTCACGATTACTGGGCAAACCATCGCCGAACAACTGGCCGAAATTCCTAGCACCCCGCCTCAAAACCAGTCCGTGATTCGTCCCTGGGATAACCCGGTTTATAAACAGGGCCATTTGGCAATTCTTAAAGGAAATCTGGCCGAAGAAGGGGCCGTGGCCAAAATCAGTGGCGTTAAAAATCCGAAAATGACCGGCCCCGCTCGCGTCTTTGAATCAGAAGAAGAGAGCCTCAAGGCCATCCTCGATGGCAAAATCAACGCCGGTGATATTCTCGTGATTCGCTACGAAGGACCCAAAGGTGGCCCCGGAATGCGAGAAATGCTTGCCCCCACCTCGGCCATCATTGGAGCCGGTTTAGGGGACTCGGTGGGTTTGATTACCGATGGCCGCTTCTCCGGGGGAACCTATGGCATGGTGGTGGGCCATGTGGCTCCTGAAGCCGCTGTGGGAGGCGCGATCGCCCTCGTCGAAGAAGGCGATATGATTACCATCGATGCCCATACGCGATCGCTCGAACTCCATATTTCCGATGCCCAACTGGGTCAACGTCGCGCCAACTGGACGGCCCGCGCCCCTCGCTATCGTCGCGGTGTCTTAGCCAAATATGCCAAACTGGTCTCATCGAGTAGTATCGGCGCTGTCACAGACCTTCCTGACGCCTAAACCAGATACGCTACCTCATACCCCCCTCCCCGCTCTAGGATGGAATCATGATCGACCCCTATCGCCTCCTCGTTGGCTTAGATCAGACAACTTTAGCCGACCAAGTCTTTCAGCAGGCCCTCACCCTGGCCCAAGACCGCCAGGGCGAACTCTATCTGGTACATTGCCTCAATCTGGAGTTCCAGGGCCAACTCGGGACTCTGCTAGATGTGGGGATGGGGCTGCAAAGTCGCATCAATCTCGATGAGTTGCAACAGTCTCAACAGGTGAAACAACTCAAAGCAGCGCGACGCTGGCTACGACAACTCTGTGAACAAGCCGCTCAGCGCCAGGTTCCCTGTGACTATCGCCTTGACCGCCGCAGTCCCGGCCCTCTTCTGTGCTATCTGGCTCAGGATTGGTCCGCGGATTTAGTGGTGGTGGGGAATGGTAAAAAGGAGGTCTGGCAAGCCCTGATTTTGGGCAGTGTTAGCAAGTATGTGATTGAACATTCCCCCTGTCCAACCCTTGTTATTCCAGGGGGAAATCATCACAGACGAGAGTTTCCTGCCCAAGCTAAGCTCTCTTGAGGAGAATCCCCAAGTTTAAGTCTCCCTAGGACAAGGGTGGCTCAAGGGCCTCATCAACCTCTTCGTTGACTCCATCGGGACTGAGTAAATCGGGCCGCCGCGATCGCGTCCGTTCCCATTGCTGCGATCGCCGCCACTGGGCAATCTTGGCATGATTCCCCGACAACAACACCTCCGGAACCGCCCACTGGCGAAACACCGCCGGACGCGTATAGTGCGGATAATCCAACAAACCATCCTCAAAACTGTCCGCCGCTAACGAGGCCGCTTTGCCCACCGTTCCCGGCAAGAGACGAACTACCCCATTCACCAGCGCCAGCGCCGGAATTTCGCCCCCTGTTAGCACGAAATCCCCCAAGGATACCTCCCGAGTCACTAAATGGGTTACTCGCTCGTCCATGCCCTCATAGTGACCGCATAAGACCACTAACTGATCGCAATCGGCCGCCCAAGTCTTAAAATGCTGTTGACTCAGCGGCTCCCCTTGAGGCGTCGTCAAAATCACCTCCCGCCGAGGCAGAACCGGCAACGACTCAACCGCCGCAAAAATCGGCTCAGGCTTTAACACCATCCCCACTCCGCCCCCATAAGGCTCATCATCAACCCGGCGATGTTTATCCTGGGTAAAATCCCGAGGATTGGTGCAATGAACCTCGGCAATTCCCCGCGCGATCGCCTTAGACATCAACCCCACCTCAAACGGGGTCTTAAAAAACTCTGGAAACAGCGTAACAATATCAAATCTCATCATTCGGGCTTCAGCATCAGCCAAATTATGGCTCAATTTGGCACTCAATTGAACACTCACTTGAGTGAATTTCCCCTAACAGGTCTCTCGACTTGTCAATAGGAGTTGTCAATGGGAGTCGTCAATGACGGCGATCTCTCATCAACCTGGTGTTCCCTAATATCACCCCCAATGTCAACCCCAGACCACCTTTGAAACTCCTGTCAGCCAAGATGGTATTATAGGGAAACTTGAATGGCTACCCGTTGTTAAGCCAATGTTAAGCCAAAAATTGACGGTTGTCGCAGTCACAAAGCGTCCCGAGTTTTTGTATACTGTTGGCGCTGTTGGCGCAAATCGACCCCAGCAAATGTAGGGTTAGATCACCTGCGCGCTCCTTCGCTTCACCCCCATATCCCCATCGCTCCCCACCCTTTGCGTTGACATCAACGTCCCCGGCGGGTTAGCGCTCTACCGCTCACGTAGCGTCTCGAAGAGAAGGTAAACGTTCCAATGAACCGCGACCCGTAGACCAACGTCCGGTAGAACATCCTTAGACTAGAAGTCCATTACGCCCTAATTCCCTATGATCCAAACAGATGCTCAATCTCTCGAACCGACGATGTCCCATTCCCCTCAAACAACGATTTTGGTAATCGGCGGCGCGGAAGATAAAGTTCACGGGCGCGAAATCCTGCAAACCTTCTTCAACCGTTCAGGGGGTCGGGATGCCCAAATTGCTATCATTCCTTCAGCCTCACGGGAACCGGCCGCCATCGGCAACCGCTATCGGGATATCTTTGAGGATATGGGAGCCAAAGCCGTCCGCATCCTCGATATCCGTGAGCGCTATCAGGGAGAAGATCCCATTTGGCAAAACGATCTCGAAGACTGTACCGGTGTCTTTATGACCGGAGGCGACCAACTTCGCCTCTGTTCCTTGCTGGCCGATACCCCCCTGATGGAGAAAATTCTCTTACAAGTTCAACGAGGGGAAATTGTCCTAGCCGGAACCAGCGCAGGAGCCGCCGTGATGGGCTATCACATGATCGCCGGTGGGGGCAGTGGCGAGTCCCCCAACCGCTCCTTGGTCGATATGACCACAGGCCTAGGGATTATTCCTCAGGTGATTGTGGATCAGCATTTCCATAACCGTAACCGCATGGCCCGACTGATTAGCGCTATCTCCGCCAACCCCGATCGCATCGGAGTCGGGATTGACGAAGATACCTGCGCCCTCTTTGAAGGCGATGGCTTAATTCAAGTCTTAGGAAAAGGAACCGTGACCATTATCGATCCCGGTGAAGTCGATTACACCAATGAACCCTATGTTGATGCCATTAACCCCTTGAGTATCTTTAACTTGAGAGTTCATGTTCTCACCTACGGCGATCGCTTCCACATCCCCACCCGCAGCCTTCAAGTCCCTGAACAACGGCTAACGGCTTAACTCTCCTAGCCCCGTCCCCGGTCACTCATCATGCGACGAGACCGCCAACTCACGCAGTGGATACTTGTACTTCTAATGGCGATCGCCATTGGTTCTCAGGTCTCCCCTGCGCGGGCCTTCGCTGACAGCCGCATCAACCGCCTCGAATCCCAAGTTCGTTACCTACAATCTCAAGTCCGACAACTCGATCGCCAGGTCAATCAAAACCAGTGTTCCCCCCAACACCGTGACCCTCAAGTCGTTCCTCCGACGATTACCGCCCAGACGACCCAATCCCCAGAATCGACCTCTACCCTCGCTCGCCTCGCAACTCTAGTGGTGGAACAAAAACGTCGTCTCGATGCTCTAGAAGCTCAGCTCGATCGCCTTGACCCCAACCCAGACCCCCCAGAATCTGGCAGTTAATTTTCCCTAAGTCCCACCCTAAGTCCCAGCGGCTATTCCTCCCCAGGCTAACCCCATCACTCTATCAGTATCTTTAAGTTTTCTGTGAAGCCTCCCGTACTGAACCGGTCTATCCCCTGGAGTCGACAGCTACTAGAGTGGGTCGCCATCGCCCTCATCTATTTCCTAAGCGCTCAACTCTCCCTGAGATTTGCCGCCTTACCCGGCAATATTTCCTCCGTTTGGTTCCCTACAGGACTCATTCTCGGGCTAAGTTTGTGGCGATGGCAATGGCGGGCCGTTCCCGGCGTTTTTCTCGGCTCGATGCTCTCAACTAGCCTCGATTTATCCCTGAGTCCAACCCCTCTAGGGCTAGTCAGCATCCTCTTTTGTGGTCTCATCCACGGGAGCAGCAACGCCTTAGAACTCAGCGTTGTTCTGAGCCTATTGCAGGCCTGGATTCCTCAAAAAAACATCCTGCAACGGGTTTCCCATGTGGGACTCTTTATCCTCAGCCTCATTCCCGCATCCCTCATCGGTGCAACCCTAGGAATCTTTCCCCTAGTCGTCATTGGCTTGATTCCTCCCCCAGAGGTTCCCCGGTCCTTCATCATCTGGGCCTGGAGTGCTGTCCTCAGTCAACTCTTGATTACACCCGTTTTCTTGGCGGGTATGGCCGCACCGACTCAATGGCGACCCAAACCCGGCCGCCATCGGACCTTGGAAATCACCCTCTTTATCGGGGTGAGCGTTATCATCCTCATCGGCACCTTTGGAGTCGGCTATCCCGCTGAATATGCCCTGATTCCCCTCTGTGTCTGGTCAGTTCTGCGCTTTGGCAAATTTGAAACCACCCTATTTGTCTTCGGGATTTCCTTAATTGCCATTTTCACCACTGTCCAAGGCCTCGGTCCGTTTGCCGGTCATTCGACTTATATTGCTTTTACCCTCTTGCAGTCGTTTATGGGGGCGACCATTCTCACCTCCCTGGTCTTGTCCGCCAGCAACGATGAACATCACCAAGTCGAACAACAGCTTCGGGACAGCAATCGAGAGTTACACAAAAGTCAAAATCGTCTATCCCAACTGCTTGAAGCGATGCCTGTGGGGGTCTGCGTTCACGATCGCCATGGACGGATGCTCTACCGCAATCAAACCGCTCAACGTCTCCTCGGGGATGTAGAGTCGGATTTAGAGCAGTTTGCCCAACATTATCGCCTCTATCAAGCTGATACCTCAGACCTCTATCCCCTCGAACAACTCCCCGGACAACTGGCTCTCTCGGGACAGTCTGTGCGGCGTGATGACCTCGAATTGCGACAATTGGGTAAAACGATTCCCCTGGATATGGCCAGTACTCCACTTCTCGATGAATCCGGTGCGGTTGAAGAGGTGATCGTTGCCTTTCAAGATATTGGCGATCGCAAAGAAGCCCAAAAACTCTTAGCCGACTATAACCAAACCCTCGAAAATCAAGTCGTCCAACGCACCACAGAATTACAAAAAACCCTCTCTCAACTACAACGCACTCAAGCTCAGTTAGTCCATACCGAAAAAATGTCGAGTCTGGGGCAACTTGTGGCCGGAGTCGCCCATGAAATTAACAACCCAATTAGTTTTATCTTTGGTAACATCCGCTATACCCGAGAGTATATTGATGATTTACTTCAGCTCATCAACGCCTATCAACAGATCTATCCAGATCCGGATTCCTCCATTCAAACCCTTGCCGAAGAGATTGATCTGCCCTATTTAGTCGAAGACTTACAGCGGATCTTGGAGTCCATGAATTCCGGTGCAGAACGTATCCGCAATATCGTCTTGAGTCTCAGAAATTTTGCTCGTCTCGATGAATCAAAAACAAAAGTAGTCAATCTTCACGATGGGATTGAAAGCACCTTAATGGTTCTGCAATCCCGACTGAAATCACAACGAAATCGACCGGAAATTAAAATTATCAAAAACTACGGAAATATCCCCAAACTAGATTGCTATGCCTCTGAACTCAATCAAGTTTTCTTGAATATCCTCAACAATGCTATTGATGCCTTTAATAATCATGGTGACTCCTCAATAAATTCTAGGCTAAACCAAGAGCCGACCATTTCTATTGAAACCAAAACAAAAGAGAAGAATACAATTATGATTAAAATCAAAGATAATGGCACTGGCATGAGTCAATCGGTTGCTCATCGTATCTTCGATCCCTTTTTTTCCACCAAACCTGTGGGATCTGGAACCGGTCTTGGACTGTCCATGAGTTATCAAATTATCGTTGAAAAACACCAAGGACAACTCTACTGTCAATCCGAATTGGGACAGGGAACAACCTTTACCATCGAACTTCCTCTGAGTCGAACCCTTAGCCGTTCCCTGTCCCTAGAATCCCGTGAACCCTCATGAACAACTTTATTCCACCGCAGCGTTTCTTTGCCTATTTAACCTGGACTGAGATTGAGCAATTACCCGATAAAGCCAATACCGTTTTAGTTCAACCCGTCGGTGCCGTTGAACAACATGGCCCCCACCTGCCTCTCATTGTCGATAGTGCCATTGGCTTAGGAGTGTTGGGGGAAGCCTTAACCCGTCTCAGTGCCGACATTCCCGTCTATGTCTTGCCTCCCCTCCATTACGGCAAATCCAATGAACATCGTCACTTCCCCGGAACCATCAGTCTCTCCGCCAATACCCTCCTCAGCACTCTAATGGACATTGGTGAGAGTCTCTACGCCGCCGGATTTCGTAAACTGGTGCTGATGAACTCCCATGGTGGACAACCGCAAGTGATGGAGATTGCAGCAACAGATCTTCATGCTCGTTATGAGGATTTCTGGCTCTTTCCCATTTTTACCTGGCGAGTCACCCAGGAACATAAACGTCTCCTGAGTGAACGGGAAGTGCAAGAGGCGATGCACGCCGGCGATGCTGAAACCAGTTTGATGCTGGTGTTACTTCCCGAATGGGTGCGCATGAATCAGGCGGTGCGGGAGTATCCCCCCCCACAGCCGGGGAGGTTAGCCAGCAAGGGGGGAGTCACCTTTTCTTGGTTAACTCAGGATCTCAGTGACAGTGGCGTGGTTGGTGATGCGACGGCAGCCAGTCGCCAGAAGGGGGAGAGAATTCTGGATGTGTTGGCCGAGGGGTGGTGTGAGTTACTGCAAGAGGTTTATCACTTTAAGGCGAAACAATAATTTAAGCCTCAGATGGGTTAAGTTTAGAGGCAAAATTGCTAAAATAGAGCTAGTTCGGTAACTCATGTAACAGACAGGAGACCCCCAATGGACAGGTTTGCTCTGGCGCGTCTTAACCGTTGGCTACAACGGATTCCCGGATTTGGGCAATGGTTAAAATTATCTCAACAGGTATATCAGGCTGAGGAAATTCTTCACGATCGCCGCCGCTGCGTTCGCCGAGCCGGATGAAGTGGGAGCCATCGAGGTCATGGAACTCAGACAACACAAGGACTGCGATCGCTCTAAGCTGGGGCGATCGCAGTCTTGCCTGAGACCCTTCGCCAGATTTGTAAACAAATGTAAATAGCGTTAAGATTGTAGCTGAGTCGGTAAACTATTATTAACTTATGAGTCGCCCCCACATCCCTGAGCCGAGTTTGCTCAAAAAAGTCCTCGAACCCCTGCTCGAAGACTTCCAATACTGGTTTGAACGCTCTCGGACCTTCCTGGAAACGGAAACCATCGAGTTCCTAGAGACTCACGAACAGCAAGATCTGCTGCATCGTGTGATCAAGGCCCAGCAGGAGGTAAACTCCGCCAAAATGATGCTGGAGGCAACGGGCTGTCAAGCCGGGGTCGATATGTCAGTGCTGATGCCCTGGCATCATCTACTCACAGAATGTTGGCAAATCTCAATGCGCTTTCGCGCCCAACACTCCCAGGCCCTCAACGTGAGAGAATAACCCCAAGTCGGGTGGGCAACCCCCAGCCCAGACCAAGTCCCTCGCCTTAACAATCTGTTTTTTTAAGCCTTGACTTAGGGGAGTTCCTCCGCGTAACCCGTGAACTACCCCAACTAGCCGATTGATCATCCCTGATTTATCTGAGGACACGTTTATGTTACATCTGCTCTATATTCTCGCCTTCACCTTCCTAGCCTTTGTCGCCGTTGGCAACCTGGTCAGAAACCTCTTAGCCTTTAGTTCAGACTCTCAGAAACCTCGCTCGATGAGTAACCCCGAGTTTAGCCGTCGTCCTCAGCCAAGTCCGCACCCGGAACTTCTCGACGACTCGGGCCATGTCGTTGAAGAACCCCTGTTAGTGATGCGATCAATTGGTATCGAAGATGCTCGCGAGAAGCTCGATGCGCTCTACAACTCCTCACCGGGCAGCAAAAACAACCTCAGCGACGACGACGATACCCCCCCGCCGGCGTTAATCTAAGCCCAGCGCCATCAACATCTAACCTCAAATCTCGACTCACCCCGACGGGCGCACCCTTTGCGGTACGCCCCCACTGTTAACGAACCGTTCCCCCATGACGATCGCCATCGACTTCGGTACCAGCAACACCGTCATTGCCCGGTGGAATGCCGCTAACGAACAGCCAGAGGTGCTAAAACTCCCTGGATTAAGCCGCCAACAGGGGGATAACCCCCCAGTCGTTCCCAGTCTCATCTACGTTGAGAACGCCCAAACCGGAGCCGTGGCTGCCGGACAACAAGTGAGCGATCGCGGCTTAGATACTCAACAGGATGCACGCTTTTTTAATAGCTTTAAACGGGGAATTGGCTCCGATATTCAAGGGTTTTTGCCCAGCCTCGACCAAGTCCCCATACGCTTTGAACAGCTTGGAGAGTGGTTTCTGCAAACCGTCCTCTCAAGCGTCGCTGAGGTTCCGTTACCCCTCGACTCATTGATCCTCACGGTTCCCGTCGATAGCTTTGAAACCTATCGTCACTGGCTCGGCTCGGTAGTTGAGTCCCCCCAACTTCCTCAAAAAATCGAGCAAGTCCGTCTCCTCGATGAACCCACCGCCGCCGCCCTAGGCTATGGGTTAAGTGATGCAGAACTGCTCTTGGTGGTTGACTTTGGCGGTGGAACCTTAGATATGTCCTTGGTGCAGTTAAACCGCAGTGCGAGTCCTAGCCGCCATCCCCTGGGGTTTATCCTCAAATGGGGTGAGAAGTCCTTTCGCGAGGAATCCGGGCAAAAACTCGAAACCGCCAAAGTCTTAGCCAAGTCAGGCCAAAACCTCGGCGGTACGGATTTAGATAACTGGCTCCTCGATGAGTTGGCCAGCCAGCAGGGACTCCCGAAAACTCCCCTCACCTATCGCCTCGTGGAACGGCTGAAAATTGAGTTATCGTCTCGGACTGAAGCGACGGAGGTTTATTTTAATGAGGACAGCTTCGAGAGTTATGAGTTGACGGTGAGCCGATCGCAGTTTGAGGAGATCCTGACACAGCAGCAGTTCTTTAAACGCCTCGATGAGTCGTTAACCCAAGTCTTACAGCAAGCTCGACGACAGGGATTAGAAACCCCTGATATCGATGCCGTGTTGCTGGTGGGAGGAACCTCGCAAATCCCTGCGGTTCAAGACTGGATTCGACAATGGTTTCCGGCTGAGAAGGTTCGCTGCGATCGCCCCCTCGATGCCATCGCCACCGGCGCCTTACAACTGAGCCAAGGCATTGCCCTCAAAGACTTTCTTTATCACGGTTATGGGATTCGCTACTGGAACCGTCGTAAAAATGCCCATGATTGGCATCCGATTATTCAACCCGGACAACCCTATCCTTTGGAGCGTCCCATTGAACTGGCCTTAGGGGCCTCGATGCCCAATCAGCCGAAACTGGAGTTGGTCCTCGGGGAGATGGCCGCCGAGGCCCCGAAAACAGAAGTCTTTTTTGATGGCGATCGCCTCATTACTCGACAAGCTGAGTCCGATGTTAACGTTATCCCCCTTAATGACAGTGAAAGCGGACGCACCATCGCCAGTTTAGACCCACCGGGTTCTCCGGGGAGCGATCGCGTCAAAATTCAATTTCGTATCGATGAGGATCGCGTTCTACGCATCACCGTCGATGATCTGCTAACCTCGAATCGCTTAATGGATAATCAAGCCGTCGTGCAGCTGAGTTAAGGCCTCGTTAACCGTTCGCTCCCATCACACCCCGGCACGTCTCTAGCACCTGCTCATCAACAGCCGTGAGGCCATCTAGGGGTTGGAAACCGGGAATATTGGCGTTGTTGGCGGTCTCTTGACCAGCGGCGACCAAGGTATCCCGGCGAACAGCTAGGTTAAAGTGATAGGTCTGCTCACTGTAGCTGTCTTGGATGTTGAGGGCTAACTGATTCTCCTCAAGACGACCGTCGAAGCAATCAAAGGAGGATGACGGCATATAGAAGCCACCCACAATGCGATCGCCATCGGCTTCAAAGACCATATAGGTTTCACCCAACTGATTGGCCTCAGAAGCTGAACTATAGACATATTCACCATCATCGAGATTCGCCGGGGGCAGGTCTCGCCGGGCCGCAACCGAGACCGACTCAGCCACAGCGGCCCCCGCTAGTCCTAAACTGAGACAGAGTCCCAAGACCATCGCGGCGGTTCGGCGTTGGCGTCCTAACCACTGTTGGGGGTTGATATAGTGATTAAACATAGGTATTTATCCTGGCTGCGAACTCAATACAGCTATTGTCTCGGATCGAGGCGATCGCGGTCAGTGACCCTAGGACAGATTTTCAGGCGATCGCATCACCTGTCTTAAGTGATACCACTTACCCGTCCGGTGTGAGATAAATCAGCATTATCGGAGTCATCAGGATCTCAAAACTGTTGCAACTGGGCCGCTTCGTTAAAAAAGCGTCGTCCTAAACTGGCAATTAGGAGACTGGTGGCGATAAAGTCCGTCAGGGCGATCGCAAACATAATCAGCATTTGATAAGCCGCCGCATCAATGGGATTGGCCCCACCTAACAACTGTCCCGTCACCACTCCCGGTAAGGTGACTAACCCCACCACCATCATCGAGTTGACAATTCGCACTGTTCCCGCGCGAATCGCCTGTTTCCGGTAGTTGGCCAACGCCTGTCGGGGAGTCGCCCCGAGACTGAGATAGGTTTCAATCTCTAAGGGATGATGCTCAATCAGACTCACAAACCGCTCCCCAGCGATGGCCGCCGCATTCATGGCATTTCCCATCATCATCCCTCCCAGGGGAATCAGATATTGAGGGTTAGACCAGACTCCAGGCTGACGTAGGACTAATATATTGATATAAAGCAGGGTTAGTCCCGTACTCACGGCAATGGCACCCCAGACCAACATGAACAATCCCGGAACCTTGCGGCTGATGCGATTGCGGGCCACCACCGCCGCCAGACTGACCATCACCAGCAAGACGGCAATCAGAATTAGGGGATTTTGCCAAGTGAAGACAACCTGTAGGATGACCCCCAGCATCAGTAGCTGAAGGGTAGTGCGGGCCGTGGCGAGGGATAATTCTAACGTCAGTCCCAACTCTTGCCAGGCCGCAATGGCAATGGCGATCGCCGCCATGCCCACGGCGATCGCTAAATCGATTAAATCGAGTTGAATATAGCCCACGTTGTTGCCTTTAATTTTTAGAATAACGACTTAACTAATATCTCTGAGGACACCGAGTAACACCGGCTTGCCGTAGAAGCGAGTTCGGACTCCATAAAGTTCGACTAAAACTCGTTTGCCTCCCTTGCGTTGTCCTTGAAAAATACAGGAAACAGAGTCCGTTTGTCCACGAATACATTTATAAACCTGTTCTGAGACTCGATCATAATGCTCATTGGTAACTAGAGAAAATATCCCTTTTAAATTCGCCAACTCTTGCCGTTTATAGCCAAAAATTTTGGCGAGTTTTGGATTAGCATAGATGAATTTTCCATCCCAAACTACAATGTATAGCCCCAAGGTATTTAAACGATTTAACCGAGATTGACGGCGATCGCCGGTCACGGAACCTCCCTGCGATCGCGGGGGGTCTGACCCCCGAGAAGGCCGAGAGGACGAAGGGCGATTCGAAGGAGGAGGAGGAGGAAGCGGGAGGTGAGAGGGCAGATCAGCCCCTTGTGACGATTGCAGTGGAGGGGAACTCGACTTCGCCGACCCTGACGAGAGTCGTAACCCCGGTGGCGATGAAACCGACGGTGTTTCTCGCTCAGGGCTTAAACAGCGCACCACATCCAACACCAGCCCAATGCGCACCGCCACCGCTTCCATTAGCTCAGCCATCTGAACTCGAAAATGGCCTTGATCGGGGTGCATTAGAGTAATAATGGCTAAGACCGTATTTTTTCGCAGCACCGGCACACAAAGCACAGAACGCACATGATAGGGTTCACCCGGTAATTGCAGCCAACGCTCATCTAAGGTCGTATCCGTAATAATGCCCGTTTGTCGCCGTTGATAGACCCAACCCGCTAACCCCTGATGCAGCACACGCCCAACTAACGACTCGCGCTCTTGGCGAATAATGGCTCCCCGAGCCAACACCGACTCAATCACAGTCCCCCTCTCGTCGAGTAAAAATAAACTACTCTCGTCAACCAGGGTTAAACGATTCGCACTACGGAGGACTTGTTGAGATAACGCTCGCAATAACAGAGTTCGAGACGGATGTTCACCACAGGCCAGGACTGTTCGCAGCAATTCCCCTTGTACCTCATCGGCCTGATTTTCCAGCCGCACCTGTTCAAACTCCTGGCGAACCGCCTTGAGTTCTTGGATGAGTTGCTCTTTTGTCGGTTCGCGATCGTCCATACTAGGGTTTAGCGACGAGAAAGACTCTCAGACGGGGTAGTTATGGTGATATCGTAGTCGATATCGCCCCTGGAGCAGCTTCCCCTGGGGGCGTTAAGGTCTTCAGATATCGGCGATCGACATCGGCGATCGACATCGGCATTTCAAGGGGCATTTCAAGGGCATTTCTCGGTAGAATTGCCATAGATGTTAGGGAGTGATTCAGTCTTTTGGGAAATCTGGTCTTAGTCACCGGAGCAGCCCGCTCTGGAAAAAGTGAATTTGCCGAACGGTTGGCCGAGCAGCACAAGGGTATTGTCACCTATATTGCCACTGCCCGCCGCAATTCCCAAGATCGAGATTGGCAAGCTCGCATTGAACGTCACCGCCAACGTCGCCCGAGTCATTGGCAGCTTCAGGAGGTTCCCCTCGCCATTAGTGCCTGTCTTGAGCAATTGAACCATCCCCAAACCTGTCTATTGCTCGACTCATTGGGGACTTGGGTTGCTAACACATTAGACGAGTCTGACTCAGACTGGGACCATCGTCGTCAAGCATTTTTGTATCAGGCCAGTAACTTTCAGGGAACTTGTATTCTTGTGGCCGAAGAAACCGGTTGGGGCGTGGTTCCGGCGTATCCATCAGGGCGAGTGTTTCGCGATCGCCTCGGCGAATTAACACGTCACGTCGGGGCCAGAGCCGACAAAACCTATCTAATCGTTGCCGGCCATAGCCTTAATCTCAGCGAAATCGCTGATCCCCTCTAAGACCTCAGCCTGAGTTGACTACGACTTATATTAGCCAAGATGACTGCCCTCATCTTGGCTTAATCTTAAGTATCTATACCAATTTAAGGAACCATCTGTCCTGAAAAATCGTTTAAGATGGGACTAGAGTTCTATCATTACGCATTTTTATGGCTTCTGAAACGCAAGTTAAACAGTATTTAGCAGATTGGTTTCAGCTCGGCAAAAAACTGCTTATCAATGACCACGCAGAACTCCCTCATCCCCTCTTTGAAGGCAGTGACTACAGCCGAGCCTTTGAACGCTGTTGGGCCGCTGTTTCCTGTCCCCAACTCAGCTACAACTGCTATCTCGAAGGCACCGAGACTAGCATCGGCCAACTCCTCGACGAAGATTGGGAGATTGCCCCTTGCGCCCGCTGTACCATGCCTGTAGCCCTACCAGTGGCTGGGGTGAGTCCCGTCTTGTGTCCCTGTCATGACTTGCCCTCCTGGCCCAATTTGAACCTTCCTAAACCGAGAAAGCCCGTCAATACTCAGGTGAGTTTGCGGGAAATTTGCCGCCGCCTAGTGGCGAATCATGATTAAACCGGTACAGCCGTTCGTTGTTTAGGAACGTCGTAGCTTAAAAAGTCATAGGCCAGATCGGTTGGCGGAAAAATCGCCCGTGCCTCATCGAGTAAATCTTTGAGATCCAGGTCATTTCCAGGAGCATAGCGGGGACTAAAATGAGTCATAAAAAGCTGTTTGACTCCTGCACTCAAGGCCACTTGGGCCGCCATCGTTGACGTCGAGTGCAACCGTTGTTCGGCTAAATTGGCATCTCGGTGAGAAAATGTGGCCTCATGAATTAACACATCAGCCCCTTGCGCCAAACTTACGGCATTCTCACAATAAATCGTATCCGTACAATAGACGACCTTGCGTCCTGGTTGTGGCTCACCGCACAGATGACGACCGTTGATCACCCGGCCATCCTCTAGGGTAACAGGGTGTCCCTGTTTGAGTTGTCCATAAACCGGTCCTGGAGGGATTCCCAGGGCCTGGGCCTGGGCCACATCAAAGCGTCCCGGACGATCTTTTTCCTCAACGCGGTAGCCATAGGCGGGGATGCGATGATCGAGGCGATCGCACAACACCCGATACCCCTCATCCTCATAAATGAGTCCCGGCTTGTGCTTATGAATCGTAATCGGATAATGCAAATGGGTATGAGAATAGCGCGCACAGGCTTCGAGATAATTTTCGAGCTGGGGGGGGCCGTATAGATCAATGCGATCCGGCGCTCCCGCTAAGCCAATGCTGGCGAGCAGCCCCATTAAACCAAACACATGATCCCCATGCATATGGGTAATAAAAATACGGCGAATCCGCCCCACCTTCAAATCACTCTGAAGCAGTTGATGTTGCGTTCCTTCCCCACAGTCAAATAGCCAAATCTCACCCCGTTGTTTCAGGCGCAGGGCTAAACTGGACACATTTCGCGATCGCGTCGGGACTCCCGAACTGGTTCCTAAAAAAACGATTTCCACTCGCTTGACTCTCGTTAAGGAAATTGGCAACGCAAACCGGGGTTGAGGGATCTGTCTTTCGTTTCACGACAGAACCAACTTCAAGACTCCTAGCTTACTATGGTATCCTAGCACCGACCTCGGTCTATCTTCGAGTCGTCGGTCACTTTCAAGGAGAACTAAAGGATGCTGCTATTGAAAATTGCCGCGTCTGTGACGGGCCGAGCAAGGGGAACGGCTCAACAGGGATCATCGCCAACGAGAGAAAAACCCCCCGAAACCCCAAAAACGGCTAAGCGAAGGCACACGAGATTTCCTTATTTCTGGCGAGGGATGACCAGTCTTTGTTTTTGGGCCTGCTCCCTCGTTCCTGGCCTAGCCCTGGAACTTCGGGTGGCCGTCGAGAAAAACGTCGGTGAACTCACCGTCGGCAGTTCAACCCCCGCCCGCATTCGCAGTCGCTCGGGGGCGGTCTTGGGCAACCTCAGCCAGATGAATGCCTTTGTCGCTCGCTCCACTGGGCAAGCTGTGGCGCTCGATCGCTGGCAAGGGGAGCAATTATGGATTGAACCCACCAACCATGGCCATGTTTATATTGGCGATCGCTGGTATCGAGGCAAAGTTCTCATCGTCCGAGGACGTTACGGGATCACAGCCGTCAACTACGTTGATATTGAATCCTATCTCTACAGTGTTCTCGGGGCAGAAATGGGGGGAAGTTGGCCCCTAGAAGCCCTCAAAGCCCAAGCCGTCGCCGCTCGCTCCTACGTCCTCTACCAGCGCGATCGCTATGGGAATCGGACCTATGACGTCGGGGATGACAGCTTCTGGCAAGTCTATCGCGGTATGCAGGAAGAGTCGAGCCAAACCCACCGAGCCACCGACGCCACCCGAGGCCAAGTGCTCAGCCATGATGGCAAAGTCATCGAGGCCGTCTTTCACGCCTCATCGGGAGGCCATACCGAAGATGTTGAACAGGTGTGGGATGAAGTCAAACCCTATCTCAGAGGCGTTCCTGACTTTGACCACAACTCACCCAACTATCATTGGCGCGAATCCTTCTCCCAATGGGAACTCACCCGACGACTCGGCGGCGTCGGAACCGTGGTGGGACTTGTTCCAGAACAGCAATCTCCCAATGGCCGGTTGGTGACGGTCAGAGTGGTGGGCTCGGCCGGAACCGCCATCGTTAAGGGAGATGACCTGCGCTCGGCCCTGGGGTTACGCAGTAGTTTGTTTACCATTAGCTCCGGAGGCGGCTATTTTACCCTCTCCGGGCGCGGTTTTGGCCATGGTGTGGGCATGAGTCAATGGGGGGCTAGATACCTGGCAGAACAGGGCTATAGTTACCGTCAAATCCTCTCCCATTACTATCGCAACACTCAGTTAGCTCAGTTACAGACCCAATAATCTGGCCCTCAACGGCTATCAGGTTGTATCTTCGCTACCATGAAAGCTATAGATACCCTTGAGGACATCATCATGGCTGTTGACACTCCCGCCGTTAAATCAAAGATTATAACGGGGGATTCTTGCTTCATGAC
>OFEU01000146.1_pt1 | contig 81560 bp, 75 predicted proteins | sample 1521221 | NCBI WGS metagenome assembly OFEU01 (sample SAMN03766357, study PRJEB24113) | microbial mat metagenome | isolation source: enrichment culture HLUCC-O from microbial mat sample contains cyanobacterium... | reverse complement strand
GCGCCTCAGCGGTCGAGCGGGCCACATGCACGTGGCGGACGCGACGACGCAGCAGCCCCACGGTCTCATCGAGTACTGCCGCACGGGCCACGCTTGAGATGCGCACGGCCTCGACAACGTCAAGATCCGGAATATCAGCACCTGGACGCCACTCTTCGCGGGTCCACACAGCCCCCCGCGAGCGTATTTCGCTACTATCAGCGTCTTTTAGGCGCCACTTGGACAAGGTATTACCAATGTCTAAATCAAGAATCATAAGCGCCTACGTACGCTGATTTCACCGCCAGACAAGCGCTTTGAGTGCCCCGCTTCCGTTACCCACAAACTGCCGCTATCGTCGACCTCGCCAGCGACTGCTTCATGAACCTGGTTACCCTGAATCACCTGAATCGGCTGGTCAGTGTAGGCGTGTCGCTGGTTCCAGGCAGCACGCCAGGGTGCAAAACCTTGCTCCTCAAAGCCCGCCAGCATGGCAAGCAGCCCAGCCACCACGTCCGCCGCCAGTTGGTTACGCGAAAGTGACGGCAAGTCATCAAACAACGCCGCTACCGGCTGTTCAATAGCCTGGCGCATCGACTCGGGCAACTGAAGATTCATGCCCATGCCGATAACCACTTCGCAAGGGCCTGCCGCATCGCCAGTCACTTCTACTAATATGCCGGCCAGCTTACCCAACTCAGCGCTGTCACCCTGCGCCAACAAAATATCGTTGGGCCATTTAAGCCGGGGCGCCACACCGTGCTGCTCCAGCACCTGGGCAACCACGACGCCGACGGCCAGACTCAAGCCCTCAAGAGCGGCGACCCCCGCCTCAAAACGCCAGCCAACTGACAGCATCAGGCTTTGCCCCCAGGGGGTGGTCCATACTCGCCCACGCCGCCCGCGTCCCGCCGTTTGCAACTCAACCAGGCACACCTCTGCGTGGCCCGCCCCTTGTTCAAACCGGTCACGCAGGTAGGCATTGCTCGATGGCAGTTGGTCCTCGACAAATAGGCGGGCCAGGTGATGACGCGCTGAGGCGGGCAGGCGCTCGACTACCTTTGCGCCGACAAGAGGCTCCAGTGGCTGGGGAAGCCGATAGCCCCGCCCTTTCACCGCCACCAGTTCTACACCCAGTGCGTCTAATTTTTTTAGCTGTTTCCACACCGCAGCGCGTGAAACGCCCAAGGCATCACCCAGTTGTTCACCAGAATGAACCTCGCCGTCGCTTAGTAACCGCATCAGGTGGCCGATGCTCATGTCCTTGCCCCATCTGGGAAAACGCCTATCTTAACGGATGCGCCATCAGCACGAAAACTACTGCCAAAGGTTAATGCCTTGACGCTTTGCACAATACAATGCTGGTAGTCGACCGCACCCAGACCCTATAATGCCGCCCTATTTTTCTAGCAGGATCGCGTCGTGATCGAGAATCTTCGCAACATTGCCATTATCGCCCACGTTGACCACGGTAAAACTACCTTGGTCGACAAATTGCTAAGCCAGTCCGGAACGCTCGACCGTAAAGCCGAAGGTCAAGAGCGGATTATGGACTCTAATGACCAGGAGAAGGAACGTGGCATTACTATCCTGGCCAAAAATACGGCAATTAAATGGCAAGATGGCAACGGCACTGACTACCACATCAATATCGTGGACACGCCTGGGCACGCCGACTTCGGTGGTGAAGTTGAGCGCGTGATGTCGATGGTGGATTCAGTGTTGCTTCTCGTTGACGCCGTTGACGGCCCGATGCCGCAAACCCGCTTTGTTACTCAAAAAGCCTTTGACCGCGGCCTGAAGCCTATTGTGGTGGTTAACAAAATTGACCGCCCGGGCGCACGGCCCGACTGGGTGATCGACCAGATTTTCGACCTGTTCGATAACCTGGGCGCTTCCGACGAGCAGCTCGACTTCCCGATTATCTACTGTTCGGCGCTCAACGGTATTGCAGGCCCCGACCCTGAAGAGCTGGCTGACGACATGACCCCCATGTTCCAGTCCATCGTCGATATCGTCGATGCGCCCAAGGTCGAGATCGACGGCACATTCCAGATGCAAATTTCAGCGCTGGATTACAATAGCTATGTAGGCGTTATCGGGCTAGGCCGTATTTCCCGCGGCAGCGTCAAGCCCAACCAGCAAATTACCGTCGTGACCAAAGAAGGTCAGTCACGCAAAGGCAAGATTGGCCAGGTCATGACCCACATGGGCCTTGAGCGGGTACAAACCGACGAAGCCACCGCTGGCGATATCATCTGCATCACTGGCATCGAAAACCTGGCGATCTCCGATACCCTGTGCGACGTCAACAACGTCGAAGCGCTGCCGCCACTGACCGTTGACGAACCCACCGTGTCCATGACCTTCCAGGTCAACGATTCGCCATTCGCCGGTAGAGACGGCAAGTTCGTCACCAGCCGTAATATCAAAGATCGCCTGGAACAAGAGCTGATTCACAACGTCGCGCTGCGGGTTGAACAGGGCGAAACGCCGGAAAAATTCAAAGTCTCCGGGCGTGGCGAGCTACACCTTTCGGTACTCATCGAGACCATGCGCCGCGAAGGTTTCGAGCTGGCCGTTGGTCGTCCTGAAGTGATCATCAAGGAAATCGACGGTGAGAAGCAGGAACCCTACGAAGAGGTCATCATCGATTGTGAAGAGCAGCACCAGGGCGCCATCATGGAAGAGCTCGGCTATCGCAAGGGCGAATTGACCAACATGAACCCGGATGGCAAAGGCCGCGTTCGCTTGGATTTCATTATTCCTGCCCGCGGGCTGATCGGCTTCCGTGGTCAGTTCCTAACCCTGACTTCCGGTACCGGCATTCTGACCAGTCGCTTTGACCACTACGGCCCGCTGAAGCCCGATGCCTCCATCGAGCGGCGTAACGGCGTCATGGTGTCAATGGTTGATGGCAAGGCACTCGCCTACGCGCTTTACACTCTTCAGGAGCGCGGCAAGTTGATCATCGATCACGCCACTGAAGTCTACGAGGGCATGCTGATCGGCATTAACAACCGTGCCAACGACATGGTGGTTAACCCGACCAAGGGCAAAAAGCTGGATAACATGCGCTCAACGGGTAACGATGAAAACATCGTGCTGACGCCGCCGATCAACTTCACCCTGGAGCAGGCTATCGAGTTCCTGGACTCTGATGAGCTGGTGGAAGTGACGCCAAGCCATATTCGTCTACGCAAGAAGCTGCTCAAGGAAAACGAGCGCAAACGCTCCAACAAGAATTAAGCATCCGACGCCCGCTGAAATGCGGGCTTTTTTATGGCTAGGCGCCAGCCCGCCACGTGATCCCCGTACGTTTGCCAAGCATCTCCCCCCAACGCAACCTTAACGGTCTCTCTCTGGAAAGCAGGCTAGGGGTAGCGCAAAGTAGCGCTATCCCTAGCACAGGGGGTTATTCTATTATCGGATTCACACAAGCGTTTGGATCGTGATCGACTCTTCACGCCTGCCCGACGGAAGCGCTTTACCCATAGCGTCTCCGCGACTGACAACTAGGCGGTTACCGCCTTGCCTAGCAGATGAGGAAGCCCATGACCCCGCTTATTGAGGTTCAGCAGGTCAACAAAGCCTTTGGTGGCCTAAAAGTTATTGATAACTGCTCTATCCGCGTTGAGAAAGGCTCGATTACCGGTATGATCGGCCCTAACGGCGCGGGCAAGTCGACGCTATTCAACTTAATGGCGGGCGCATTACAGCCCGATAGCGGACGTATCTTACTAGAAGGCGAAGACATTACCGCCCTCAGCGCCGACCAGCGTTTTCACAAAGGGCTGTTGCGGACTTTTCAGATAGCTCATGAATTCAGCCAAATGAGTGCTCTGGAAAATTTGATGATGGTGCCGCCAAACCAAGCGGGTGAAAACCTGTTCACCACCTGGTTCAAACCAGGCTTGGTGCGACGCGAAGAAGCCGAGGTCCGCCGCCGGGCGCTGGAGGTGATCGACTTTGTAGGCCTCCACCACGTGCGCAACGAGCTAGCGGGCAATCTATCCGGTGGGCAGAAGAAACTGCTGGAACTGGGCCGCACGATGATGACCAACGCCAAGGTCGTGCTGCTCGATGAAATTGCCGCCGGGGTCAACCGCACCTTGCTCGGCGACCTAATCGGTAACATTGAGCGCCTCAATCGCGAAATGGGCTACACCTTCCTGGTCATTGAGCATGACATGGACATGATCGCCCGCCTCTGCGACCCGGTCATCGTGCTTGCCCAGGGTCAGGTCATGGTAGAAGGCCATATCCAGGATATCCAAAACAACCCCGAGGTTATTGAAGCCTATTTCGGCGCCGGGGCAGCGTGACGGATGACGTTAGCATGCTTATATAAACGCCACGACCACCCAGGTGGCAACACAATAGAGATTTTTTCACCATGCCTTTAATCGAAGCACGCGACGTCTATGGCGGCTATGGCAGCATGAACATCCTCAACGGCGTAAACATGTCGCTGGAGGCCAACGAAGTCGGGGTGATTGTAGGTCCGAACGGGGCGGGCAAATCCACTCTGCTGAAAGCCATCTTCGGGCTCCTGCACGTTAATCAGGGCGACATTTTGCTCCACGGGGCTCCCATTCAAAACCTGGCGCCCAACCAGTTGGTCGAACGCGGCATGGGTTTTGTGCCCCAGGAAAAAAATGTTTTCCCCAGCCTCACCGTGCAGGAAAATCTGGAGATGGGAGCCTTTCTCAAGCCGCAGAATGTTAAGCGCATGCTGGGCCAAGTCTACGAGTTCTTTCCGCCCCTGCAGGAAAAGCGTCGGCAGCCGGCAGGCGAACTGTCCGGCGGCCAGCGGCAAATGGTCGCCATGGGCCGGGCACTTATGGCCGAGCCCAGCATACTACTGCTGGACGAACCCACCGCCGGACTTTCACCGCTCTACATGAATGAGATTTTTGACCGCGTTAAGCACATCAACGCGGCCGGGGTCGGCATCCTGATGGTCGAACAAAACGCCAAGCAAGCACTTGCCATTGCCGATAAAGGTTTTGTATTGGCAGCGGGCCAGAACCGCTTTACCGACACCGGCGCGGCGCTACTTGCCGATCCAGACGTGGCTAAAAGCTTTTTGGGCGGCTAGCCCAGGGGACAATAACGTGAATGAACTGGTTTTCTTTATTAACAATGTGGTGATTGCCGGCAGTGTGACCGGTGCCATCTATGCCATCGGGGCGATCGGCGTCACGCTGGTTTTCAGCATCATGCGCTTTGCCCACTTTGCCCACGCCGACATGATGACCTTCGGTGCGTTTATGGTACTGATACTCACCACGGCCTTTCCAGGTGTCGGCATGAGCCTCGGCGTACCCACGGCGATACTCATGTTACCTATTGCCATGCTGCTGACTGCCTGCCTTGCGGTGGGTATTGATAAAGCGTTCTACAAGCCGTTGCGCGCCCATGGCGTTAAGCCCATCGTCATGGTCATCGCTTCGCTTGGGGTCACGCTGATACTCCAGGGGCTGATTCGCCTGTTTGCCGGCACGAGCGGTCAAGGCTTGTACGTTGACGATCGCAAGTCGATCTTTCGGCTGCTGCCGTTTGAAGAGGTAAGTGTGCCGATTGTGATTACCGAACCGCAGATTTACCTGTTCGTAATCACTCTGGTCGCCGTCATCGCCTTGCATCTATTTTTAAGCCGTTCGCGGCTTGGCAAAGCCATGCGGGCAATGTCAGATAACCCAGAGTTGGCCCAGGCCTCGGGCATCAACACCAATACGATTGTCGCTGTAACCTGGGTGATTGCCGGCGGGCTTGCCGCCATTGCGGGCACTCTGCTGTCGCTGGATGTAACGTTCAAACCCGACCTCAGCTTCTTCCTGCTGCTGCCGATTTTCGCGGCCGCCATTGTCGGGGGTGTAGGCCATCCATACGGTGCCGTTGCGGGCGGCTTCGTAGTGGGCTTTGCCGAAACGCTGGCAATCTTTAACTGGGCCGTCTTGCTGCGCCCCTTCCGCGACAGCTTGCCCACCTGGCTCAACTTACCGTCCAATTTAGCCTTCGTGGGGAGCGAATATAAAATCGTGGTGCCGTTCTTCATACTGGTCGCCATTCTAGTTTGGCGTCCTACCGGCATCTTCAAAGGCAAGGTGATCTGATGGCTGATAACAACTACACCCCGCAGGATGCGACGCCCAAGACATCGCGCCTGCCGCTGCGCGAGCTTTGTCTGTTTGGCGTTCTACTGATCACTATTGTCGGCGTTTATGCCGTCATGGGCCCCGCCTATAGCACGCGCATGCTGGTGGAGGCCGCATGTTACGCCGTCCTGGCGTTGGGGCTGACGATTCAGTGGGGATATGCGGGGCAGTTCAATGCCGGCGTGATGGGGTTTGTTGCCCTGGGCGGCGTCAGCGCCATGCTGTTTAGCGTTCCGGTCAATGACGCGTTTTGGGATAGCGAACTACCCGCTGAGCTAGGCAAAGTACTGCTCTATGCGTTAGGTGCGACCCTGCTGGTAGTGGCGGCGACCAAGTTAACTCGGCTAGGCGTTCCCAAGCGGGTTCGCACGGTATTCGTGGTGCTGCTCGCGGTTGTACTGTACTTGGTCGTCATCAGTCTGTTGCGCGACGTTACCGCCGATATTGAATCCCAGGCAGGCTTCATCGGCGGGCTGGGCTTACCGGCCTGGTCAGGCTGGATCATGGGCGGCGCGTTAGCCGGTGGCGTTGGCTACTTTATCGGTCATGTTTGCCTGGGCTTGCGCAGCGACTATCTCGCCATTGCTACGCTTGGCATCGCCGAGATCATTAAGGCGTTTCTGAAAAATTCAGACTGGCTAACCCGCGGGACCGCTACCGTCTCGCCACTCCCCTGGCCAACGCCGGGACCGGCGGATTTAGGCTTCACCCTGTCACGAGCGGTATACCTTTCGCTAACAGCGGTGATTATTGCCGCCATCTTCTTTCTGCTTCACCGCGCTTACCATGCCCCCTGGGGGCGTATGATCCGGGCCATCCGCGACAATGAAATATCATCGGCCGCCATGGGCAAAAGTATCAATAAGCGGCGTTTGGAGATTTTTGTCCTGGGCTGCATCTTGATGGGTGTCGGCGGCGGGATGATGGCCAGCTTCAACAGCCTGTTCGACCCTAACGGTTACCTACCACTCAACCATACGTTCCTGGTTTTGGTCATGGTGATTTTGGGGGGGCCGGGCAACAACCTTGGCACCATCTTCGGCGCCATCGCGGTGTATATTATCTGGATCATGTCGGAACCACTGGCGCTGTATTTGATGGATCTGGCCGTGGCCTTCGGTGAGTTTGCCTTCGATTGGCAAGCCCCCGGCAATATCGACAGCCGCGCCCTTCAGGCACGGGTCCTGGTGATTGGTTTGCTGATCACGCTGGTATTACGTTTCGCTCCCAAAGGCTTACTGCCGGAACGTATTAAGCACCACGATTAAGCAAAAAAAACCGCCCCTGCACATGGCAGGGGCGGTCTAGGCGTCAAAGCAAGGCGTTACAACTCGTCTTCTTCCAGCTCACCTACCCGTTTAAACTCGCCATCCTCAACGGTCATTTCCACTACGATGCCAGGCACGTCGCCGTTGTCGTCAAACTCGTGGCTACCTGACGCGCCTTCGTAGTTAATCTCTTCACCCTCTGCAATTAACTCAAGGGCCTTTTCCCACTCGCCGGGCAGAATAGTTTCGCCCGGCGCCATGGCGACGTCGCGTAAAGCCTCGGATAATCCTTCACGCTCGGCGCTACCATTTTGCTCAATAGCCAGCGCCAGCAGGAAAGCCGCGTCGTAGGCCTGAGCGGCAAATACCGCTTCGGGGTCAATGTCTTCGGCTTCGGCCGCTTCAATGAAAATATCTGTACCGGGTAAGTCCGGGCTGCCAGGGCGAGTGGCAATCATACCGTCCAGCACATCAGCACCCACGGCTTCGACAAGGCTGTTACCCACCATGCCGTCGGCCCCGACGTACTGGGTGAAGACACCGCTTTCCGCGGCTTGACGTAGCACGGTTTGACCGGAAGTATCGGCATACGCCAACACCACCAGGGTTTCTACCCCTGCCGAAGAGAGTGTACCCAGTTCAGAACGGTAGTCGGAACGGTTATCTTCGTGGGCAAGACTTTCCACCACGCTACCACCTTCTGATTCGAAGGTAGTGGCGAACGCCTCGGATAACCCTTGACCGTAATCGTTATTAACAAAGGTCACGGCGACTTCGTTAATGCCTTTCTCAATTAATAGCTTGGCCAGCATTTCACCCTGGAAGGCGTCGGAAGGCACGGTACGGAAAACCAGGTCGTCGTCATCAAGCTCGGTGACCGCAGGCGCGGTGGAGGCTGGCGATACCATGACGACATCGCCGGGGATCGCCGCGTTGTTGGCCGCTGAAATGGTGGCACCGGTACATAGCGCGCCGACAATGGCGGTGACATCCTCAGAATTCACCATGCGGTCCGCCGCATTCGAAGCCGCTGATGCGTCAGAGCAAGTGGTGTCACCCGACGGCATTTCCAGCGTCTGGCCATCAAGAATGCCGCCCTGCTCATTAATCTGTTTTACCGCTAGCTGAGCGCCATCAAAAATGGGCGGTGTTAAGCTTTCGATTCCCCCCGTAAAGCCCCCTAAAAAGCCCACTTTGACCTCAGCCTGAGCCGCACCGGCCAATGCCAATGAAGAGACGGCCACTGCCGTGGCTATTATGCGCTTATTCATCATGTTATTGATCGCTCCCTGTAGGATTTAGCGCCCCATCGATACACGCTGGGGTCTGCTCTTAATCTGGAACTGGAACGCTAAAAATACAAGCAACGTTTTCCAACGCTAGGCATCGCGGTCGTCCTCAACGCGCTCCGCCCAGCGCTTGCGAGCTAAGTTACGCCGATAAAGCCGCACCAATGCAATGCTCAGAGCCGTTACCAACATGGCCGCCAGCACGCCCCCCTGCCAGGGACGTGCTGCATCATTCAGCCATGTTTCCAAGGTGATGATGGCCACTAAACCCACCGCCTGCGAACCAATGGCGAGGGCGCGAAGTTTATCAAACGTCGTTTGAGGCATAGATGTCTCCGTTATAACCGGCTCCATGGTATGGTGCGCCAGTGTACCTGCTCAACGGGAAAACCATGAACGCCATTACCCTTGGTCCGCTGTTGATTTCACTGCCTCGTCTTTACGCGATTGCCTGCGCGCTGGCACTACTGGTCAGCACGCGCTATTTACTGGGCCTACCCAAACGGCGCCACCAGCGCTGGTTTTTGGGCCTGGTGGTGGTCTGGCTGATCGCCGCCCGCTTTGGCCACGTTGCGCTACATATCGAAAGCTTCAGCGTCGCGCCCCTGACGGCACTAAAACTCTGGCAGCCGGGCTATCAAGGGCTTTGGGGCCTGGCCGCAGGCCTGGTATGGACGGCCTGGACGCTGCGCTCACGGCTTATTGCCATGGGCGGTGCGATGGCCCTGCTGGTCGGGGCCTCAAGTCTATGGCTGGTACTGGTAACGCTCTCCCCGCTGGGTAGCGACCTGAGCGTGCAAACCCTGCCCGACATTACCCTTGAAGATATCGACGGTAATTCGGTGCATATGCCATCACTGGCGGATGACCATGACCGCATTATCGTCAATCTGTGGGCGACTTGGTGCCCGCCTTGCCTGCGCGAAATGCCGCTGCTTGCCAACGCTGACCAACGCGAAGGTGTCGGCGTCGTGGTCGCCAACCAGGGCGAAGACCTGCTGCCCATTGTGCGCTATCTGGACGAACAAGAGCTGAGCTTTCGCTACGCGCTGCGCGACCCCAGCCAAATGCTGATGTCGATCGTCGAGGCCCCCGGTCTTCCCACTACCGTGCTGTTCGACGGCGACGGCAACGCCCTTGACGTCCACGTCGGCGAGCTCACCCAGGCGCAACTGGACCGCTGGTTGGAAGATTGACGACGATACACCTTAATCCGCCAGCGCCTTTGCGTTAGAATCGCCCGCCCTGTTGCTGCCGGTCGCCACGACCGGCAGCGTACGTCCTGTTTTGCAGACTTCCTTGAGGCATCATGAGCGATTTTTCCCCCGGCCAACGCTGGATTAGCGACGGCGAAGCCGAGCTTGGGCTCGGTACCGTGCTTAACTGCGACGCCCGTAGCGTTACCATTTTGTTCAGTGCCAGCCAGGAAACCCGCACCTATAACACTCGCCAAGCCCCGTTGACCCGCGTCATGTTCGGCTCTGGCGACCGCGTTGTGTCGGCCGACGGCTGGCAATTAATCGTCGATGACAGTCACACATCCAACGGCCTGATTACTTACATTGGCAATGATAGCCAAGGCCTGCGGCGTGAACTACCGGAAGCTAAACTCGCCGACACCATGCAGTTCGATCAGGCACGCGACCGATTGCTCACCGGTCAAGTCGATCGCAATGACTGGTTCGACCTACGCTTTCGCACCCTGCATCATCACCAGCGTATTGAACAGCACAGTGCGCTGGGCTTTGCCGGGCCACGCATTGATCTCGTTCCTCACCAGTTGTATATCGCCGATGAAGTCGCCCGTCGCCATGCACCACGCGTGCTGCTTGCCGACGAAGTAGGGCTAGGCAAAACCATCGAAGCCGGGCTGATACTGCACCGTCTGCTGCTGACGGGACGCGCAGAGCGGGCACTGATTCTGGTACCCGATAGCCTGACCCACCAGTGGCTGGTCGAACTACTGCGCCGCTTTTCGCTCAACGTAAGCTTGCTCGATGAGCAACAAAGCCAAGCCTATGGCAGCGAAAACCCATTTGAAAATGCCCAGTTGGTGCTCGCCAGCCAAGGCTGGCTGTTTGCCAATAACCACCGCCAGGAACAGGCGCTTGCCAGCCACTTCGACCTTCTGATCGTCGATGAAGCCCACCATCTCGACTGGCACCGAGAAGGCAGCGGGCCAGGCTATCAGTGCGTTGAACAGTTGGCGGCCGATATTCCCGGCCTGCTGCTACTGACGGCTACCCCCGAACAGATGGGTATCGAAAGCCACTTTGCCCGCCTGCGCCTGCTCGACCCAGAGCGCTACCACGACCTGGCGCGTTTCAAGGATGAAGAGCGCCACTACGGCGCGGTGGCCAGTGCCATTGAGGCGCTTGAAGAACTTCCCAAAGCGCCTGAAGCCCGTGTCCACGTTGAAGCCGTTGCCGATGACCGCGACAGCCAAGCGCTACTGGCCACGCTGTGTAACCTTGAGGCCAGCGCCGATCAGCAAGACGCCGCCCGCGCCCAGCTACGCGAGGCACTGCTCGACCGCCACGGTACCGGGCGGGTGATGTTCCGCAACAGCCGACGCCACGTAGGCGGCTTCCCCCAGCGCCGCCTGCACCTCACTTCACTCGATCTGCCGTCGGCCTATCGCCGTGTGCTACGCCGCCTGGAGCGCGACGACGACTACCTTGACGAGCTGTTGATCGAAACCGGCATGGATCATCCAGACGTGCTGATTTACCCGGACGCCGCGTACCGGGCACTCAGCGACGACCCGCTTAACAGTGAGCCCTGGTGGCATATCGACCCGCGGGTTAACTGGCTGCTCGAAAAGCTTAGCGACGACAGCGACGCGGGCTTCGCCAACGACAAGGTGTTGGTGATTGCCCACCATCGCGACACCGCCGAAGGCTTGGCCGAGGGGCTACGCGAACTGGGCGGCTACCATGCCCCGGTATTCCACGAGGGCTTATCGCTCATCGAACGTGATCGCGCAGCGGCCGCCTTCGCTGACGAAGAAGACGGCTGCCAGGTGCTGGTGTGCTCAGAAATTGGCTCCGAAGGGCGCAATTTTCAGTTCTGCCGCCACCTCGTCATGTTGGATATGCCCCAGCATCCCGACCAACTGGAACAGCGCATTGGCCGTCTTGACCGGATCGGCCAGCGCCACGCCATTGAAATGCACGTCCCGACGTTCGCTGGTAGCCCCGGCGAACGCCTTCTTCGCTGGTATCACGAAGGCATGGATGCCTTCAGCGCGCCCCACGGTATTGGTAGCGACCTATTCGACGCCTTTGGCGATGCGCTGGCCGAGGCGCTGCTCGACGAAGACATGCTCGCTGAAATCATCACCGAGACCCGCGAGCTGTTCATCGCCAAGCTTGCCGAGCGCGACGCGGGCCGTAATCGTCTTCTCGAGCTTAATGCCTGCCGCCCTGAGCGTGCCCAGCAGGTGATTGACGCGGTGCGCGAGCTGGACGACGACGCCGCGCTACCGCGCTACGTGGAGCGCGCGCTGGATGTTTTTGGTGTGGATAGTCAAGAGATTGGCAATGGACTGCTTTACCTACAGCCCGGTCAGCATATGCTGGATGGCCTGCCGGGGCTGGTGAAAGGCGAGGAAGGGTTTTCGGCAACGTTCGACCGCCATCAGGCACTCGCCCGGGATGACGTTCAACGGCTTTCCTGGGAGCACCCGCTGCTGCGCGAAATGATGGGCCGCATTCTGGACGGCACCATGGGCAACACCGCGCTTGCGTTACTCGGCCACCCGGCAATATCCAGCGGGCGACTACTGACCGAGCTGATATTCCGCACCCATTGTCCAGCACCCAAATCGCTACACCTTAATCGCTTTTTGCCGCCAACGGCGGTGCGCGTCCTGCTGGATGAGTCAGGCGCCAACCTGACCGACAAAATTTCCTTCACGGGGCTGGGTAAAAACCTGCAAAAGGTCAATAAATCCCTGGCGCGGGATTTGATCAAGAGTCGCCACGACGCGCTTCGCGGGCTACTCACTCAAGGCGAAGGCGAAGCCGAACGCGAGCTACCGAGTATTATTGAAACCGCTGAGGCGCGAATGCGCGCGCAGCTTGACGCCGAACTTGCCCGCTTAGCCGCCCTGGCAGAACACAACCCATCGGTGCGCAACGAAGAGCTCGACGCCCTGAAAAAGGAACGCCAGGCACTCAGCGATGCGATTGAAAACACCCGATTGCGGCTTGATGCCGTCCGGGTGATTATCACCGTTGACCCAAACGCTTAAGCGCTTCGCTTAGCTGCAAGGATCGCGGCGAGCGCCTTATCGAGCGTCGGGTACTGAAAAGTAAACCCGGCCTCCATAAGGCGTTCAGGGCGCATATCCGCACCCGTCAGCAGCAGTTGAGACATCTCGCCCAAACCCGCTTTCAATACACAGGCAGGCACAGGCAATACCGCCGGGCGGTGCAGCTGCTTGGCCAGCGTTTGGGTGAACTCAGCATTCGTAACGGGATGCGGCGCACTGCCGTTAAAGGCTCCTGACAAAGGTGAGTCATTGAGCAAGAAGATAATCGCCGCCACCAAGTCGTCGCGATGGATCCAGGGCATAAACTGTTTGCCATCGCCAAAACGCCCACCCAAACCCAGTTTGAACGGTGGCAGCATCTTTTGCAGCGTGCCACCATCCGCCCCGAGCACCAGACCAGTGCGGATAATTGCCAGGCGCACGCCCAACGCCTCTATGGGCTTGGCCACCGCTTCCCACTGGGCACACAGTCGGTGAGCAAATTCGTCATGGGGCGGGGTGTCTTCATTCACCCGCTTGTCGCCTTGATCACCGTAGTAGCCCATCGCGGAACCACTAACGAGGACCTTGGGCAGCGGCTGGCCGTTCTCACCTAGCTGCTCGCACAGCGACACCAATTGCTCGGTTATCTCGACCCGCGAGCGAATGAGCGCTGTTTTCTGATGCTCACTCCAGCGCTTGGCGGCAATGGACTCACCCGCTAAGTTAATCAATGCGCCGGGCGGAGAGTCGATAAACGCCTGAACACTATCACGAATATCGCATTTGCCAGGTAGGCGATCACGCACTTTATGGGGAGTACGGGAAACCACCTGCACCTCATGCCCCTGCGCGATCAAGGCCGGGCAGAGTCGCTGGCCGACAAAACCGCTACCGCCGGTCACTAGTACACGCATGGTGTTCCTCCCTCTGGTATCGGCGGGCTAGATACGCCCGAATAAGGTTTACAAATCTGATTATTTATACAAAACTATTACAAAACGAGCTTCTTGTACATCAATATACGTCAGTCCTGTACGCCACATTGGGAAAACAGCCTTGAGACGCGATCATGACAGCAGCACCGTTGCCACGCCTTTTAACGTCGCTATTGTAGGCGCCGGCATCGCAGGGCTGGCCTGTGCCAATGCGCTGGCAGAGCAGGGCGTGGCGGTGACGCTGTTTGATAAAGCACGAGGCCCCGGCGGGCGGATGTCCACCAAGCGTCTTGAACAGGCCGATATAGATTTAGGCGCCCAGGCGTTCACCGCACGCGACCCGGCCTTCCAAAAAGCGCTGGCCTCCTGGATCGCTTTGGGACACGCCTCCCGCTGGCCGAACGTCAGCTATCAGGCTAGTCCAAACGGCTGGCAGCTGCATCATGATTCCCAGCCTCGTTATACCGGTGCGCCCAAGATGAGCGCCCTTACTCGCCACCTAGCGAATACTTTTCAGACGCATCCTCGCAGCACGTTGCACTTTGCGATCCGCATTGAGCAGTTAAAACGTTTGCGCAACGGCTGGCAGCTCGTCGATACGCAGCGACGTTGGTCTGGGCCATATCAGCATGTTGTATTGACCACCCCACCGCCGCAGACATTGCCGCTGGTGACCCCCTGGGATGGCGCGCTAACCGAAGCCTGCCACGCGCGTCCGCAACGCAGCTGCTGGGCAGCCTGGGCGATACTGGACGGGCCACTGCCGTTGCCGCCCGGTGGTGAGCACGGCTGGCAAATGGCCCACGTCGATCATCCTGCGCTGCGCCTGGTCTCACGCAACCAGACAAAACCGGGGCGCGAACATCAGCCCGAAAGTCTCAGTTTGATGGCGCATCTAGACTGGAGCGACAGCCACCTGGAAGATGACCCACAATCAATTGCCGACGCATTGTGGGCCGCCTTTAGATCACTTTTTCCTGCCGACACCACACTCCCCAAACGCATTGCCAGTGGTGCTCATCGTTGGCGATATGCCCAGCCAAGCACTGCCGATGACCAGCTATACCTATACAGCAACAGTGGCTTGGCGCTGTGCGGCGATAGCTTTACCCACAGCCGCGTGGAGTCGGCGTGGCGCTCAGGAACGTATCTAGCTCAAGCGCTAGTAGATCGGTCGGTCTGAGCGGGTCGCACATCAGCATGACGAATGCGCTGGATGCAAAGGTTGTACCTTTGGGCAACAAGTTGTACAAAGGAACGTTAGTTATTCAAGATTGTTGATCAGTTAATTAGATATTAGGAAATTGCTATGGATAGCAAACCATATCGCCCGCCGCAGCAACCCACGATAGGCCCATGCGGCTTGGCTCCGCATACAACTAAGAGGCACTGGCGCCCATGAGCAATAAGGCGACCCACCCACCCGATACGCCCCTTTATCCGATTCGGGAAGTTTCCCGCCTGACGGGTGTCAACTCAGTTACCTTGCGCGCTTGGGAGCGACGTTACGGGTTAATTCGCCCCCAACGCACGCCTAAAGGGCACCGGCTATACGCACAGGATGACATCACACGCATTGAGCGTATTTTGCAGTGGCTCAACCGCGGCGTGCCGGTTAGCCAAGTGGCCGACCTGCTTGATCAGCCCGACACCGTGGATACCCCCGTTCCGGATGCCGGCGATTGGGTCAGCCAGCGCCAACAATTACAGGCGATAATCGAAGCGCTCGACTTGCCCAAGCTTGAAGCGTTCTATCACCAAAGCCTGGCGCTTTACCCATTGAGCACGGCCATTAACGAACTTTGGCAGCCGGTCGTGCTAACGCTGGAAGCTAAATGGGCGGCAGAGCCCGATGCCCTGGTCCGCCGTACCTTTGAAGCGTTTCTGCGCAGCCAAGTCGGCATCCGCCTGCATTATGCTAACCAAGCCACCCGCGGCCCGTTAATTCTGCTCAATGTCATGCCAGACGACCCAGGGCCGCTTTGGGTGTTGATGGCGGCGCTCATGGCCAGCGAGCAAGGCTACCGTGTGCAGCTTCTGGATCATTCACTACCGCTTGAAGATCTTCCCCAGGCCGTTGCGCGGCTACACTCGTCAATGGTTTTACTATCCAGCGGCCAGCGGGAAGACGATCACTATATCCGCCAGGCACTGCCCGATGCCGCAGCAGCGCTGAACGTGCCCATTGGGGTGTGCGGCGAGGTCGCAAGGCTACGCGACGCCGACCTGCGCGGCACCCCGGTCCACATGCTGGGCGATGATTTGCCCCAAGCGATCGCCCGCTTGCGGCCGTTATTACGCGAATCAGGCGTGCTTTGATAAAACCACCCTGACACCACCGCTGCGGCGGTGGCCATCCGCTTGTTAATCGCCCCGCAGGAGTGCCCATGTCACGACAGTTGGTTTGGCTGCGCAGCGACCTGCGTATCTACGATAACACCGCGCTGGCTGCCGCCGCGGCGAAAGGGCCGGTAGTCGCCGTATTTCTTCGCTCGGTTGCCCAATGGCAGGCACATGGCCACGGCATCAATAAGATCGACTTTTGGATGCGTAGCGTCACTGCCCTGAAAGAGGCGCTAGATGGCCTCAATATTCCGCTACTGCACCGCGATATCGATTCTTTTGACGACGCCCCCGCCGCCTTGCTGGACGTTGCCCGCGAGCATCAAATTGAGCAGTTGCACTTCAATCATGAGTATCCGCTTAATGAACAGCGGCGCGACGCAGCGGTACTTGACGCATGTAAGCAAGCAGGGATGGCCGCACACGGCTACCATGATGCAGTCGCCTTTGCGCCGGGAACGCTACTGACCGGCAAGGGCGATTATTACGGCGTGTTCACACCGTTTGCCAAGGCTTGGCACAAGCAGATCACCCAAGAGCAATTGGCGATACGCGACACACCAGAGGCCCAATCGCCACTGGATATACTAAGCGACCCGCTGCCCGCACTGCCTGAGTTCGGCGAATCTGCCATTGACGGTCATCAATGGCCCGCGGGCGAGCAGGCTGCCAGTGACCGTCTGGAACGGTTTTTACGCTTCCGCGGACGCCACTACAACGATCAGCGGGATGTCCCCAAGGTGCGTGGCACCAGCGAGCTTTCACCCTACTTGGCGCTGGGGGTGATGTCCTACCGCCAATGTATGCAAGCCGTTATGAGTGAGAATGGCGGGCACTTAGCCGATGGCGATAAGGGGTTAACTACCTGGGTGAGTGAACTTATCTGGCGGGAGTTTTATCAGCACGTTGCGGTAGGCTTTCCACAGGTTTGCCGCTACCAGCCGTTTCAATCATATACACAACAGCTCGTCTGGCGCGATGACGAAGAAGGCTTTCAAGCCTGGTGCGAAGGGCGCACCGGCTATCCACTGGTCGACGCTGCCATGCGCCAGTTGGTCACTACCGGCTGGATGCACAATCGCCTGCGTATGGTGACAGCGATGTTTTTAAGCAAGCACTTGCTGATCGACTGGCGCCGCGGTGAAGCGTTTTTCCTGCGCCACCTGGTAGACGGCGAGTTTTGCGCCAACAACGGCGGCTGGCAATGGGCCGCCTCCACTGGCACCGACGCGGCGCCGTATTTTCGCATTTTCAACCCCACCACCCAATCCTCGCGTTTCGACCCGGACGGCGAGTTTATTGCTCACTGGTTACCCGAACTTGCCATCTTGCCAGCCAAGGCTCGCCATGCACCCCCTCGCGATTTACTTACCCAACTGGACTATCCTGCCCCGATAGTTGATCACAAAGCGGCGCGTCAGCGGGCGCTGGATGCTTTTAAGGCGCTGTCGAACTGACGCAGCGTTAACCACTTACCTGCCTAATCGTTCTCGGGAGTCGTCATGTCACAGGACAAGGCACTAGAAAATTTTTGCGCCTTTTTTAATAAACTAGACAATACCTGTACAGAAAAGCTATACGAGGTATATACTGAGGACATTGTTTTCAGTGACCCGCTGCATCGCATTGAGGGACAGCGTGCGCTTCAGCGCTATTTTGCGGCGATGTACGAAAACGTCGAGCACTGCCAATTTGTTTATCACACGCGCCAGCGCCAAGGCAGCCAAGCGTTTGTTACCTGGACAATGACCTTTGCACATTCACGCTTGGCAGGCGGGCGTCCTATCGAGGTTGATGGCTGCAGTGCTTTAACGTTTGCCGACGATGGCCGTGTTTCACTGCATCGCGACTACTTCGATGCCGGCGCCATGCTGTATGAGCACCTGCCGCTGATGGGCCGCGTCATTCGTTGGTTAAAGCAGCGCCTAGATTAACGATCCCCTTGCTTCGCACGCCTGATGTCGTGCCTGCAGGGCGCCACAGGAGAAGCACGATGAGCACATGGACGACGCCCCAGCGCATCTGGCTGACAGGGGCGACCTCTGGCATCGGAGAAGCACTGGCCAAAAAACTCATTGCCCAGGGCCACCAGGTGGTGCTTAGTGCTCGCAACCAGCAGGCACTGGACACCCTTTGCAACGGCCACCCTAATGCCTATCCACTGCCGCTTGATGTGAGCGACCGCCAGGCCGTACTGGCTGCGGGGGAGCAGATTGGTGAGCAGTTGGGCGCGCTTGACCTTGCCCTGTTTAACGCTGGCACTTGCGAATACCTGAATGCACAACAGTTTGATATGGACCTGATCGAGCGGGTGTTGACGCCCAACCTGTTCGGCACCCTGTATGGGGTGGAAGCCGCGCTACCTTTACTGCGATCGGCGCGCCGGGAAGGCAAACCCGCCCGGCTTGCCGCCACCTCAAGCGCTTCGGCCTACCTGCCACTGCCACGCGCCGAAGCCTATGGAGCCTCTAAAGCCGCCGTCAGCTACTTCCTGGAATCGCTGCGCCTTGACCTCGACCAGGAGGGCATTGATGTCAGCCTAATCCACCCTGGGTTCGTCAAAACCCCCTTAACTGAACGCAACGACTTTCCCATGCCCATGCAGGTCAGCGCTGACGCCGCCGCCGACGCTATTATCGAAGGTTTGGTAAAGGGCCGGTTAGATATTCACTTTCCGCGACGATTTACCTACATCGTCAAGTTTTTGGGCATTTTACCGCCCGCCCTGCGCCGCCGAATTGGTCTGCGCATGACACGCAAGCAAGAGGCTTCTTGATGAGTAACGCGGCGTCTCAGCGCATCGCCATTATCGGCAGCGGCATCAGCGGCATGGCGGCCGGGTGGTATCTCTCTGCCCAGCACGAGGTCACGCTGTTCGAAGCCAACGCACGGCTGGGCGGACACACCGCGACCATGGATATCGAGGTTGCCGGTAACGCTTACGCCATCGACACCGGCTTTATCGTTTTCAACGATTGGACCTATCCACACTTTCAGAGCCTGCTGGAGTCGCTCGGCGTGCCCAGTCAAGCCACCGAAATGAGCTTTTCGGTGCATGAAACCAGCGTGGATTTCGAATACAACGGGCATACCTTGACCTCGCTGTTCGCCCAGCGGCGCAACGTGCTCAACCCTGCCTTTTACCGCCTGCTTGCCGATATCATGCGCTTCAACAAGCAAGCGACGCGTGACTTGGAGAACGAGCGTCTGCCCAAGGACATGACCCTTGGAGACTACCTGGACCGTCACGGTTATGGTCAGACCTTCCAGCGACGCTACCTGCTGCCCATGGGAGCCGCCATCTGGTCGGCAAGCATAGGTGACTTGCGCGCCTTTCCGCTGACCTTTTTTGTACGCTTTTTCCGCAATCATGGCCTGCTATCGGTTAACCATCGGCCGCAGTGGTACACCCTGGTGGGTGGCTCGCGCCGCTATATCCCAGCACTCACCGCGCCTTATGCCGATCGCATTCATCTCAATACGCCGGTTACCCGGATAGAGCGCCACGCCACAGGGGTTATGCTCACGACGCCTGAAGGCACCCAGCGTTTTGATCACGTAGTACTGGCCTGCCATGCCGACCAGGCGCTAGCTATGCTCGGCGACGCCACGCCGATGGAAACCGAGATCCTAGGCGCGATGCCTTATCAGGATAACGAGGTGGTATTACACACTGACACCTCGTTGCTGCCGCGTCGCCGACGCGCCTGGGCCAGTTGGAACTACCGCCTTGATGGCCGCGGTGCCAATGAGCGGGTGTCGGTGACCTACAACATGAATATTCTCCAGCGGCTGGAAAGCGACACCACGTTCTGTGTCACGCTAAACGACTCACAGAACATCGACCCGGCCAAGATCCTGGGTCGCTACACCTACGCCCACCCGCAGTTCACCCTGGCCGGGCAGGCCGCACAACAGCGCCACGCCGAGATTTCATCACCCACCCGACGCACGCACTTTTGCGGGGCTTACTGGCGCAACGGTTTTCATGAAGACGGGGTGTGGAGCGCGCTGCGCGTTGCCCGTTCACTGGGTTGCGATGAAGCACAAAGCCCCCCCAGCGCGCCCACGGCCCTTCCCACCACGGAACTGTTTGATGCCTATCAAGGGAGTGACGCGGGATGAACACAAGGCCCCATTCGCGTATCTATCGCGGCACGCTGCGCCACCGTCGTTTCACACCGCGCGCGCATGCGTTTAATTACCAGTTGTGGATGGCCTGGTTGGATCTGGACGAACTGCCGGGGCTATTTGACCGTGTGCCAGGGTTTAGCGCGCGCGGCCCGGCCCTGGCTCGCTTTCGCCGCGAAGACTACCTCGGCCCCACTGATCGCCCGCTGGCCACCGCCGTACGCGAGGAGCTGACACGCCAATTGGGCAGCGCCCCCGAGGGTCGCATCTGCGTACTCACACAGTTGCGTACGCTGGGCGCCATGTTCAACCCACTGTCGATGTACTACGCCTACGACCGCGAAGGCCAGCTAGCGGCGGTACTCGGCGAAGTCACCAACATGCCCTGGCGAGAGCGCACCTGTTACGCCTGCCGTGTCGATGCGAAGCGCCATAGCCACCACGCAACTTTCGACAAAGCCATGCACGTCTCGCCGTTCAACCCCATGGACATGACCTATCGCTGGCGATTTAACACGCCGAGCGACCAGCTGTTACTGCACATGGAAAACTGGCAACACGGCCAACGCCATTTCGACGCCACTTTAACTCTGGAAGCAGCTCCCGCCACCCCCAAGGTGCTGTTAACGACGCTCATGCGCCAGCCATGGATAAGCCTGAAAACGGTTGCCGGCATTCATTTTGAGGCATTGCGGCTATGGCTGAAGCGCGTGCCCGTTTATAACCACCCCAAGCGCAAGGAGACCTCGAAATGACGACCCTGCGTTCCACGCCGCCTAATATTCAACCCGCACCCCAGGGCCGTCTTACTCGTTGGCTGAAAAAGCGCTTGATTGCTCAACTGGATGCATTTACCGGCGGCAACATCACCTTGATCGAAGGCAACCAGTGCCATCACCTGGGTCAAGGCGGTGATCTGCATGTGACGGTGGTCATCCGCCATGCGCGGGCCTGGAAGCGACTGGCCTTTGGCGGCACCGTTGGCGCCGCCGAGTCGTACATGGACAACGACTGGGATGCCGATGATCTCGTCGCCCTGGTACGGCTATTTGCGGTTAATTTAGACCAGGTCAATGGCAATCTGGAGAATGGCAGTGCGCGCGCGACGCGCTGGTTGATGGGCTGGGCCTACCGCTTTCAGCGCAACAGCCTGACCGGCTCCAAACGCAATATCGCCGCTCACTACGATATTGGCAACGACCTGTTTGCCACCTTTCTCGACCAGCACCACTGGATGTACTCCAGCGCCGTTTTCCCCTATCCGGACGCCAGCCTGGAAGAGGCCTCAACGTATAAACTCGACATCATGCTCGATAAACTCGACGTGCAATCCGAGCATCATTTGCTCGAAATTGGCACAGGCTGGGGCGGGCTTGCCATCCATGCGGCCAAAACCCGAGGCTGTCGGGTGACGACTACCACGATTTCCGAAGAACAATATGCCTACACCGCTAATCGTATTCAGGAAGAAGGACTGGAAGCGCAAATTACGCTGCTGAAGCAAGACTACCGCGAGCTAACCGGCCGTTTTGACCGGTTAATCTCCATTGAAATGATTGAAGCCGTTGGCCATCAATACCTCGATACCTACCTGCACAAAGTTGACAGCCTGCTGACCCATGACGGCCAGGCCATGCTCCAGGCAATCACCATTCGCGACCAGCGCTTTGAAGAAGCCAAACGCGATATGGATTTCATCAAACGCTATATTTTCCCTGGTGGTTTTTTACCTTCCCACCACGCCATTGCCAGCAGCTTGATGCGCAAGACCTCGCTAAATATGGTGTCGCTGGATGAAATAGGCCAGCATTACGCCCGCACTCTGCGCGAATGGCGACACCGCTTCGAGGCCCACTTAGAGCATATTCACACGCTGGGCTATGACGAGCGCTTTATTCGCATGTGGCGCTACTACCTCTGCTATTGCGAGGGTGGCTTCCTTGAGCGCTCAATCGGCACCTGCCACTTGCTGTTGGCCAAGCCAGCAGCCAAGCTGGTGCCCCTGACCGGAGCGCTGTAATGCTCGCACGGCGGCGGGTAATAGCGGTGCTCGTCAATGCTTTGGGCTTTGAGGTGATCTGGACGCTGTGCGTACTAGGCGGTTCCTGGGTGGCGGCTATTGCCGGCAGCGCCTGGATCGCGTTGCATTTGAAGTACTTGGGTAAACCCGGAGAATGGCGTTTGGTAGCGGCCTTTGCCCTACTGGGACTGATAATCGACGGCGGCCTGAAACTGACGGGCGGACTGATGTTTGGTGATCGAACGCTGATCGCCGGTCTGTTGCCGCTATGGCTGTGGATGCTGTGGCCGCTATTCGCCACTCTGGTGCATCATTCACTTGCGTGGCTATGGCGATGGCCCTGGCTGGCGGCGGCACTTGGTGCGCTGGGCGGGCCGCTTTCGTATTTTGCCGGTGCTGCTCTCACCGATGTCTCTTTAGCGCCTTGGCTGCTACCCGCTCAGGCGCTGATATGGGCAACCCTTTGCCTCGCTGTGTGCCCCTATTATCGTCGCTGGCAACAACGCTATGCTGACGCCAGCGCGCCTAGGGCCCAGCTTTAGCCATGGCAGGCGCCTTTGACTGGGCCTTAGGCAGCAGACGCTGCTCGAGTTCGTGGGCGGGCACCGGGCGGGCAAAATAGAAGCCCTGTACCATATTGCAGCCGGCATTGACCAAGAACTCGCACTGCTCCTTGGTTTCGACGCCCTCTGCCACAACCCCAAGTGACAGTCCTTTGGCCATTGATAGCACCGCCCTCACAATGGCGGCATCGGCTTGGTCGCCCGGCAGTTCACGAATGAAAGCACGATCAAGCTTTATCTTGTCCACCGGCAAGCGCTTTAAGTAGCCAAGCGACGAGTAACCTGTGCCAAAATCATCAATTGCGATAGCGTAACCTTGGGCGCGCAACGCTTTTAAGCGTGGCCCCATATCCCCTGCACGCTCATCTAATAAGACCGATTCGGTCAGTTCCAAGCCGATGTGCGCAGGCGTCAAGCGGTAGCGTTTCAGGCAGGTAGCCAGCAAGGTTTCAAGATCGCCCTGAAACAGCTGAAGCGCCGAGATATTCACCCACATCGTTAACGTTGGCATTTCGCTATTGGCCCAATGCGCCTGCTGCGCACAGGCTTTTTCAATCACCCAACTGCCCAGCTCCGCCATCAAGCCATGGCGCTCCGCCAGAGGAATGAACTCACCGGGGGATATCATGCCATCACGAGGATGCTGCCAGCGCAGCAAGGCTTCCATACCCAAGAGTTCACCGGTGCCGGGATGATGCTGGGTCTGGAAATACAGCTCAAGCTGGTCGCCCGAGACCAGTGCGGCGCGTAAATCGCTGACCAACGCCAGTTGGGGATTATCCTGTTTATCCAACGCGGGCCGAAAGCGCAGGCTGTGATTTCGCCCTAATCGTTTGGCGTTATACAGCGCCGACTCCAGGCGCTGAAACAGCACGCCCGAGTCGCGGCCATCCTCTGGTGCCCGGCAACTGCCGATCGTCAAGCCCAACCGCAGCGACTGCTCGTTTATCTCAAACGGGCTGCTCATGTGATCGCGCAGATTGACGATCCATTTGTCGTGATCATCATAGGTGGTGGTGCGAATGACCATGAATTCATCGCCGCCCAAGCGGCCCACAACGCTGCCCGCCATGTGGCTGGTCAGCCGTTGAGCAAAGCGCGCCAGCAGGCGATCGCCCTGCTCAACGCCCATGCTGTCATTCACCGACTTAAGCCCGTCGATATCCACCAAGGCGATATCCAGGCTTTCCCCTGCGCGCAGTTGACGCAGGCGCGACTCCATCAGGTCGTGCAACCGGCGCCGGTTCGGCAAGCCGGTCAGCGGGTCTTCATAACCAATACGCCGCAGGTCACGTTCACGGGCTTTCTGTGCCGATATATCGGTAAATAAACTAATAAAGTGGGTTATTTTGCCACGCTTGTCGGTGACGGCGCGGACCTTAAGCCATTCAGGATACTCATCGCCGTGCTTTCGCCGGTTCCACATCTCGCCTTCCCAGCGCCCGGTGCTTTTCAGGGTGCTCCAGTAGTGCTGGTAAAACGTTTTGTCGTGTCTCGGCGCGGCAAGCGTTTCGAGCTTACGTCCAACCATTTCATGACTTTCATAGCCGGTAATTTCGGTGAACGCAGGGTTCACAGCAATGACACGGTTCTCCACGTCGCTGATGACTATTGCATCATTGGCGAGACCCATCGCATCCTGTGACAACCGAAGCCGGAGGCGTTGCTGACGAACCTGACGCCACGTATCCCACAGCCCGAACGTCACCATTGACGCCGCGACCATGCGCAAGGCGGCATCAGGAATCCAGATGCAAGCGGGCAGTGCGATCAACGCCGCCCAAATCAATGGGCGATTAAGCGAAACGGATAGCCACATGCGAGTTCACGATATCCTATAAAAACGAGCTAAAAGCTGCTCCCAACAAATTAGTAGATCCATCTCATTATGCCGCTAGTACACAGTCTGATTAGACAATCTTACGCCAATACGCCGTTTAGTGTGCAAAACCAATCATTCGACCCTACACTATTCGCCTCATTATACTGTCGGCTGCTAATAAAAAATCTGTAACGACAACCGATAATAGCGCGTTACGTGCATTCAGCGGTTTCGGGAAGTAGACTAGGCAAGGCTTTGCGGGCCGTGCCTCAGTGCTTCACTTCAGTACGGCGCGATGCCTCGGCTTTAGGTGCCGCACGCGGCCAACAACCATCTTGATAATCGGAACGACTCAGTGACCAAGCAACATTCCTTTGATCGCGAAGAACTGCTGGCCTGCTCGCGCGGCGAACTTTTTGGCCCGGGCAATGCCCAACTGCCAGCTCCCAACATGCTGATGCTTGACCGCATCACACACATTCATGAAGCAGGCGGCGAGCACAACAAAGGCGAGTTGATTGCCGAACTGGATATCACGCCCGATCTGTGGTTTTTTGATTGCCACTTTCCCGGCGACCCGGTAATGCCAGGCTGCCTGGGCCTTGATGCTATGTGGCAACTGGTCGGCTTCTACCTGGGTTGGCTGGGTCACCCTGGCCGAGGACGAGCGCTTGGCTGTGGCGAAGTGAAATTCAGCGGTCAGATACTTCCAGACGCGCAAAAAGTAACTTATCGTATTAACATGAAACGTATTATTACTCGTCGGCTGATTCTGGGCATGGCCGACGGCACCGTCTCAGTAGACGGACGCGATATCTATCAGGCTAATGATTTGCGCGTTGGCCTATTTACCTCCACTGCGAATTTTTAACAGGAGGCTCCCATGCGTCGAGTGGTAGTCACCGGCCTTGGCATTGTGTCTTGCTTGGGCAACGACCAACGACAGGTCTTGGAAGCACTTAAAAGTGGCCGCAGCGGCATTCGCTTCAAAGAGGAATACGCTGAACGCGGCTTTCGCAGCCAAGTAGCAGGCAGCGTCAATATTGATCTTGAATCGCTCATCGACCGCAAGTTATTGCGCTTCATGGGTGACGCGGCTGCCTATGCTTATATTTCCATGGCCCAGGCCATTGAAGATGCAGGTCTGTCCGCGGACCAGGTATCCAACGAGCGAACCGGTCTGATCGCGGGCTCCGGCGGCGCGTCCAGTGCCAACCAGGTAGAAGCGGCCGATGTCATGCGCGAAAAAGGCTTGCGCCGGGTCGGCCCTTACCGCGTTACCCGCACCATGGGCAGCACCGTGTCGGCTTGCTTGGCGACGCCATTTAAAATCAAAGGCGTGAACTACTCCATTTCGTCAGCCTGCGCCACATCAGCTCACTGCATTGGCAGTGCGATGGAGCAGATTCAGCTTGGCAAACAAGACGTGGTGTTTGCCGGCGGCGGCGAAGAAGAACACTGGACGCTTTCTTGCCTGTTTGACGCCATGGGTGCCTTATCAACTCACTACAACGATGCGCCTGACAAAGCGTCACGCCCCTATGACCAAGCCCGCGATGGCTTTGTCATCGCAGGTGGCGGCGGCATGTTGGTGATGGAAGAGCTTGAGCATGCCAAGGCACGCGGTGCCAAGATTTACGGCGAGCTGGTGGGCTACGGCGCCACCTCCGACGGCCACGACATGGTCGCGCCTTCTGGCGAGGGGGCAACACGCTGTATGCGTCAAGCCATGGCCACCGTAGAGGGCGATATTGACTACATTAATACCCATGGCACCTCGACACCGGTAGGCGACGTCGCCGAGCTCAAAGCAGTTCGCGAGGTATTCGGCAACTCAACACCGGCCATGAGTTCGACCAAATCACTCACCGGCCACTCGCTGGGCGCCACGGGCGTGCAGGAGGCTGTTTACTCGCTACTCATGATGCAACACGGCTTTGTGGCTGCTTCAGCCAACGTAGAGCAACTTGATGAGCAGGCTGACGGCTTCGATATCGTCACCGAGCGCCGCGACGGCGTGACGATTGACCGCGTACTATCCAATAGCTTTGGCTTTGGTGGTACCAATGCCTGCTTGGTGTTCCAGCGCTATGCCGAGTAATAGATCGATCGAGTAACCACTCGATAGGCCCAAAAAAAACGCCGCCCTACTCATTCATAGGGTGGCGTTTTTTATTGTGTTAACAACCCCGTAAGCCGTTACTATGGCCTGGGCACATCCGAAATATCTACCAATTGAGCTTCTATCCAGGCCTCCACATCGGCCAGCACTTCGTCTGAGGTTCGTCCAGCGGTTTCGATCGGCTCGCCAATGCGTACACGCAACACCCCGGGGCGCTTGACCCAGTGGCGACCCGGCCAACGCTCTCCTGCATTATGGGCCACGGGCAATACCGGCACACCCGCCCGGCAGGCGACAACGCTACCGCTTTTGTTGTAGCGCTTGCGCTCGCCAGGCTCGACTCGGGTACCTTCAGGGAAAATCAGTACCGAAAGGCCTGTGTTCAGCCGCGCGACGCCCTGACTCAGCACTTGCTTAATGGCTCGCGCTGGCTTGGAGCGGTCCAGGCTGATCGGATGTAGTAAACGTAACCCCCAGCCAAAGATGGGTAGACGCAGTAATTCACGTTTCAACACGGTACATACCGGTGGCTTCATCACCTGCAAAAAAACCGTTTCCCATTCACTCTGGTGGTTCGCCTGAATCACACAGGGCCCAGCAGGCAAGTGGTGCTTTCCTTGGATGTCATAACGCACACCGCAGGCGACGCGGAACCAAAACATCAGAAAATAATTATATAAATTCAGCAGGCGATAGCGCCCTGCCAGGGGCAAAAAGGGCGCAATCGGCAAGAACAGCGCGCCAATCACTAATAAGGCGGCAAAATAACCTACGTAAAAAATCACACTACGAACCACTTGCATCAAGACGACGCTCCTGTGTCGTCGACACCCTGATGGTCCCGGGTTAAACACCATGCATCGAGCATCCGCCCAACTTCCAAACGCCACGGCTTTTGATGCACACCAAAGACATCCAGTACCCGGCGGCAATTTAGCACCCGCCGTAGTTTGGCATCGTGGTGATGCTTTAGCGCTTGGACGTCGCCTAGCGTCACTTGCTCGCCACGCCCTTCCAGGTGGGTCGACAGCTGGGTTCTCACCATGGAGGTAAACGTAAAGGCGCTGACAGGCTCGGTGCCGGCTAGGTGATAGGCGCCCCACGCGTCCGCACCGCAGGACTGCTGCTGCAGCATGCCGATCAGGGCAAGCGCTACGGCATCCGCCGAGGTGGGGCAAAAAATAACGTCTTCTGCCGCCCGCACGCTGTCGCCCATTACCAGGCTGTCCAGCAACTCATTTAGCCACGCATGACTGCCCTCAAGCGCAAACAACGGCCCCAGGCGAACAATTAAATGACGGTCGTAATCTGCTCGAATGCGATTGCCGGTTTGCACCAAACGACGCAGACACTCATCCCTGGGTGCCGGCACGACATGCTCGTCAATGGGCACGTCGAAACCGTCTTCATACAGCTGATCAGATACGCACCAGACGAGCGCAACGCCTTCTGCCAGGCAGGCTTCCAGGCACACCTCCACGGCATCGGCATGCGCTTTAACGTCGGCCGGAGCCATGTTTAAAGGATGGGCCAAGGGCGGAACGATCACCGCATCCGGCGACACCGACCGCAGGCGCTCCGCGCTCACCTGCGTCGCTTGTTCAATTACCAGCTCAGTATCAGAGCGACGGCTTGCTTCACGCGCCAGCGCTAAACTTAAGCAGTGCCCCGCATCGAGTATCAAAAGCTTCAAGACGGCCGGTCTCCCTTACCTTCACTCGCGTCATTGACCGTCACTTAAAACGGAATCTCATCGTCGAAATCATCAAAATTACCAGGATCAGGCGCGCCATATTGATTGTTTTGTTGGCCTTGCGGCGGTGTTGGCTGGCTTTGCTGTGGCGCTCGCTGTGGCTGAGGCGCCCCCTGCCCGGCGTATTGATCTCCCTGGGGCGGTTGAGGTTGGCCACCCTGCTGAGGGGCACCTTGACTACCTTGCGCATAATTATTTTGCGCCGCGCCGCCGCCTTGGAAATCACCGCCACGGGAATCCAGCATTTGCATGTCGTTAGCGACGATTTCCGTGCTATAGCGGTCCTGGCCGTTTTGGTCTTGCCATTTGCGCGTTTGCAGGCGGCCCTCAATGTAAACCTTGGAGCCTTTTTTCAGATATTGCTGGGCAATCTCGGCAGTTTTATTAAACATCACCACCCGGTGCCACTCGGTACGCTCCTGGCGCTGACCGCTTTGACGGTCCGTCCAGGTATCGCTGGTTGCTAGGTTGAGATTAGCGACCGCAGTGCCGGAGGGGGTAAACCGTACCTCAGGATCCTGCCCGAGGTTGCCGATTAAAATGACCTTGTTAATGCCACGAGCCATAAGGCGCTCCTTTCAATTGATATCGATAAACGTCGACAGCGTCCCAGCGACGCGCCACTATCTCACCCCGTTTACGATTTGGGGGGCGTTACCAGCTTAGCAAGCGCCGCTTGATCAAGCTGCTGTCGATTGACCTTCAAATACGCTAGACGCTCTTCGGGCACGACCATGACATCTTCAACGCCTGCCACATCCGCCAAGTGCTCAAGCAACACATGCATAGTATCGGCCTCAGTGTCGTGCAATGCCACCACTTCACTGGTGAGCGGCGGCGGAGAGGGCATATTCAACATCGCGCCCCACCATAATAGTGCCAGCAGTGCACAGCCGAGAAATACCGCGTCCAGACCTCCGTAGTTGGCCAGCACACCGCCCAGGGTACCGCCTAAAAACGCCCCCAAGAATTGGCTGGTAGAGTAGACGCCCATGGCCGTGCCTTTTGCCCCGGCCGGTGCCAACTTGCTGAGCATCGACGGCAACGTTGCTTCTAACAGATTAAAGCCGGTAAAGAAAACAAACAGCCAGGGAAACAGCCAATAGCCTTGCGATACCGGCAGCCCCAAACCCGCCAGACTAACCGCAATCGCGCCAATCGCCAGCACACAAATACGCGTCATGCGCTGACGCTTCTCGGCCACGATCATCAACGGCAGCATGGCCACAAATGAAAGCGCCATGATGACCAAGTAGGCTAAGCCATGATGCGCGGCGCTGATGCCCGTCTCAAGCAAGCGAAAAGGCACGGCCACAAAAATGGCCATCAGCACAAAGTGCAGGGCAAAAATCGATACATCGAGACGCCATAGATCCGGGCGCCCCAGAACGCTTCTCAGCTGCTGGCGGTCCATGCCCACATCGCGGTGACGCACACGGCGCGGCGCGGGTGGCACCCAGCGCCACAGCACGACCAAACCCAGCAGCGTCAGCAACACCGTCAGCCAGAACACACCGGCTAGCCCAGCCCACGCCGCCAACCAAGGCCCGATCACCATGGCCAGGGCGAACGCCACGCCAATCGACAACCCGATGGTGGCCATCGCCGCTGTACGCACCTGCTCGCGGGTCTGATCCGCCAGCAGCGCCATAATTGCGGCGGCCACCGCGCCACTACCCTGCAAGGCCCGGCCTGCAATCATTGCGCCGATGGAATCGGCGAGCGCCGCCACCACGCTGCCCAACGCAAACAACACCAGGCCGAAGGCGATGACACGCTTGCGACCAATCCGGTCGGACCATAACCCAAAAGGAATTTGCAGGATCGCTTGGGTCAACCCGTAAACCCCGAGGGCCACGCCAATCAGCAGCGGCGTCGAGCCTGCCAGCGTGTCGGCATACAGCGCCAACACCGGCAGCACCATGAAAAGGCCGAGCATACGGGACGCATAGAGCCCCGCCAGGCCGCTGATGGCACGGCGCTCAGAGGCCAACAACAGTGCGGAAACCTTGCGCATAAAGCCCTTGGGGTAGTCCTTAGGATAATCACCGTCGGTGGTAAATGCCCGCAGGGGGCTAAGATAGCCGTTCATTCTAGCGTGTTGGGAGATCAGGCGAAACGTCCACACACCCTAGACTCGCGAAACCGCTTTGCCGGGAGGGGGCCGAGAAACGTATAATCACGCTTTTGCCGCGCGATTCGAGGTGTTGATGGACAGCATTCTGGTCAGGGGTGCACGCACCCACAACCTCAAGCAGATCGATGTGGAACTGCCCCGCGATAAGCTGATTGTGATTACCGGGCTTTCGGGGTCAGGTAAATCATCGTTGGCGTTTGACACCCTGTATGCCGAAGGACAGCGCCGCTATGTGGAGTCGCTCTCTACCTATGCACGCCAGTTCCTGTCAATGATGGAGAAGCCCGATGTGGATCACATTGAGGGGCTGTCACCGGCGATTTCCATTGAGCAAAAATCCACCTCGCATAACCCGCGCTCGACGGTCGGCACGATTACCGAAATTTACGATTACCTACGCCTGCTGTTTGCCCGTGCGGGCACGCCGCGCTGCCCCGAACACGGCGAAGACCTCGAAGCCCAAACCATCTCGCAGATGGTTGATCAGGTGATGAACCTGACCGAAGGCACCAAACTGATGCTGTTGGCCCCGGTGGTCAAAGGCCGCAAAGGCGAGCACCTACAGTTATTGGCGGAACTGCGTTCTCAAGGGTTCGTGCGCGCTTTGATCGACGGTCAGGTGCTTGAGCTGGACGATATCGCCCCGCTGGACAAGCGCAAAAAGCACGACATTAGCGTGGTAGTTGACCGTTTCAAGGTCCGCGACGACCTCGCCCAGCGGCTGGCCGAGTCATTCGAAACGGCGCTCAACCTAACTGACGGCACCGCCATGATCCACTTCATGGACGGCGAACAGGAGGACTTGGCTTTTTCGTCACGCTTTGCCTGTCCGGTGTGCGGTTACTCGCTGGCTGAGCTTGAGCCTCGTATGTTCTCGTTCAATAACCCGGCGGGTGCCTGTCCCACCTGCGATGGTCTGGGCGTACAGCAGTACTTCGACCCTGCCAAGCTGATCAGCCATCCGGAGCTATCGCTTGCCGAAGGCGTTATTAAAGGCTGGGACCGGCGCAATATTTACTATTTCACCCAGCTTCAGGCGCTTGCCAAACACTATCGTTTTGAGCTGGAAACGCCCTGGAATGAGCTTGCCCGTCACGAGCAGGAGATTATTCTCAACGGCAGCGGCGACGAGACCATCCCATTTGTCTACGTCGGTGACCGCGGTCGTAAGGTGACCCGTGAGCATGCCTTTGAAGGCGTGCTGCCCAATATGCAACGCCGCTATCGGGAAACCGAATCCAACATGGTCCGCGACGACCTGGCCAAATACATTGCCGTGCAGTCCTGCGCCACCTGCAGTGGCTCGCGGTTGCGCAAAGAATCGCGCCACGTTTACGTCGACGACCGTAACATTGCCGATATGGTGCAGTTGCCGATTGGCGACGCATGGCACTACTTTGCCGACCTTAGCCTACCAGGCCGCAAAGGCGAGATTGCCGATAAGATCGTCAATGAAATCCACGCTCGCCTGGAGTTTCTGGTCAACGTCGGGCTGGACTACCTCAACCTGGAGCGCAGCGCCGACACCCTATCGGGCGGCGAGGCCCAGCGTATCCGCCTGGCCAGCCAGATCGGCGCGGGTTTGGTCGGCGTGATGTACATCCTCGACGAACCGTCAATTGGCCTGCACCAGCGCGACAACGACCGCTTGCTGAAAACCCTTGAGCGGCTGCGCGACCTGGGCAATACCGTGATTGTGGTTGAACACGACGAAGAAGCCATCCGCGCGGCCGACCACGTGCTGGATATCGGCCCTGGTGCAGGCGTTCATGGCGGCGAGATTGTCGCCCAGGGCACGCCCCAGGACGTCATGGATAATCCCAACTCACTGACCGGCCAATACCTTTCCGGCACCCGGGAAATTGCCGTGCCGCCCTACCGCATTCCCGGCAACCCGGAAAAACAGTTGGTGGTGCGCGGCGCGACTGGCAATAACCTGCAGGATGTGACGCTTTCTCTTCCGCTGGGGCTGTTTATCGCTATTACCGGCGTCTCCGGGTCGGGTAAATCGACATTGATCAACGGCACTTTGATGCCCATCGCCGCGCGTGAACTGAACCGCGCCACCACACTCACCCCCGCGCCCTACCAAACCATCGAAGGGCTCGATCAGTTGGATAAAGTGATCGATATCGACCAAAGCCCGATTGGCCGTACGCCGCGCTCCAACCCGGCGACCTACACGGGTATTTTCACGCCCATCCGCGAGCTATTTGCCGGCACCCAGGAAGCCCGCTCACGGGGCTACAAGCCTGGCCGCTTCAGCTTTAACGTCAAGGGCGGGCGCTGCGAAGCCTGCCAGGGCGAGGGCATGATCAAGGTCGAGATGCACTTCCTGCCGGATATCTATGTGCCCTGCGATGTGTGTAAGGGTAAGCGCTACAACCGCGAAACCTTGGATATCCATTACAAGGGCAAAACCATCGACGAAGTGTTGGCCATGACGGTGGAAGACGCGCTGGAATTCTTCAGTCCGGTACCCGCTATTGCCCGCCGCCTGCAGACGCTGCTCGATGTGGGGCTGTCCTACATTCGCCTTGGGCAAAGTGCCACCACACTATCCGGTGGCGAAGCCCAGCGGGTCAAGCTGGCCCGCGAACTGGCCAAGCGCGATACCGGTAAAACACTGTATATCCTGGATGAACCAACCACCGGCCTGCACTTTGAGGACATCCGCCAGTTGCTGACGGTGCTGCACCGTCTGCGCGATCACGGCAACACTATCGTTGTGATTGAGCACAACCTGGATGTGATCAAAACCGCCGATTGGATTGTCGATCTCGGCCCAGAAGGTGGTTCCGGGGGCGGTCGAATCATCGCCGAAGGCACACCCGAGCAGATTGCCAAGCAGAAAGTCTCGCATACCGGGCGCTTTTTGGCCCCGCTGCTGGCGCGACACCAGCGCGCGTCCGCTTAACGCTGCTATCGCCGCAGACAGGCGTTTGTTGGCAATAACATGAGCGCTGATGTACTCCCCTGTGGCGAGGCTAAGACCACATACGCGACGCATTCTTCATCTGCTTCGTTTATAGTAGTGGTCGACTGAATAATCGATTTTAAGCGCCAATAATTTTTAGAGGTCATCAGCCGTGGGCCAAGAAAAAAGCTGCATTATTAAGCATTTCAGCCACTACTGCTCGCTTACTGAAGAAGAAAAACAGCTCCTTACTTCACTGGAGGAGAGCCCCACTGATATTAAAGCAGGCACACTACTCTGGGAGATGGGCGACGCGGCAAATGAGTTCTGCACGCTGAAAAGCGGCTGGGCCTATTCGTATCGTCACCTGGAAAATGGTGATCGACAGATTTTGGAAGTGTTTTTGCCGGGGGACATCATTGGCCTACGCGAGTTTGCCTTTGCCCAGCGCCTTGAGAACGTGCGCATGATCAACGATGGGGTTATCTGCCACTTTCCCCACCGCCGCATGCTGGAGCTATTCCGCCAGTCGCTACCACTCACCTCGGTGATGTTCGCCATTGGCAGCCGTCAACAAGCCCTATTGACCGAACGACTAGTCAACATTGCCCGGCGCAGCGCACGCCAAAAAATGGCTCACTTCCTTCATGAAATGTATTTACGGTTGCGCCAAACCAACGACGATATCAGCGGCCACTTTCGTTTACCGCTTTCCCAGGAGCAACTGGCTGATATTTTGGGCTTAAGCCCGGTGCATGTCAGTCGGACATTCAGCGCTCTCAGCGAGGACGGCTTGGTGTTCCGTGACCGCCACAACGTCACCATCCCCGACCTGGATGCACTCTCAGTAGAAGGCGAGTTTGACGATGCCTACCTGACCGATAACGTCCGCCCTCTGTTTGACGCTACGGCGTAGTCGCCACGCATAACAACGCCGCGAGCTTATTTAACTCGCGGCGTTTTAGTTGTCACTTGGCGATCATCTCAGCGGCTCAGCCGCACTTCGACCAGCCACACCCGGCGTAGCAGGTGGGGCAGCCATCCATCATGATCAACTCGCCACGGCACTCCGGGCAGTGGCCCACGGTGGCCGGTCCGCTGCCTTTGGTGTTGGTCGAAGCGTTACCTTTGCCGATAGGTTCTACGGCGCTGCTTGCGGCCTCTTCAGGGGCCTCATCGACAGGCGGCTGCCAAGCGTGCCCGTGCTGCATGCGGTGGGCGTAACGTTCCACTAAATTTTCCACCGGCACCTGGTTGCCGTCCTGGTCCAAAAAGCCACGGCGATACAGAATTTGCTGAATCGACCAGGCAATCGCGGCCACTTCAGAATCATGGAACATGGGTTTGTTCCAGCGGTTCATGCCGCAACGCACCAAGCCCTTATCCCAGGCCACCTTGCGCAAGTCCGCCACTGCCTGGGTGACATAGCCACCGCGCGCCGCCAGCGACAGGCTTCGCATGGTGGCCGTGATCCACTGGTGCTCGCTTGAGAGCTGGCCGGAAGGGAAGAAAAACTCTACCGGGCGCTCAATGACCACGCGTTTGCCGCCGACCACGCCTTCCACCGGCATGAAAGACACCAGCAAATAGACTTTTTTGCGGCCTTCCGCGCCCACGTAGGAAATCTTTTCTGAGACGGCTTCCAGCGTGCCTTCCGGACGCGATGGAATACGCACCGTCAGCGGGTCTTCTTCAGGCAGTTCGCGGACAGGCACCGCCTGCTCTTGCTGTTTGATGCGGTACCCGACGATTTTTGAGGTAATTTCAACAGTCATAACGGTCTCCAATTAGCAAAGGTGTGCGGGCGTTGTGCGTGATGAGGCTTGGTCCTGCATCACCATTTGCCGTAGGTGCCTTCTTTTAAGCCATCAAACAGGTTGGCGGCGTTATGCTCCTCGCCGTCGTATACCACTTTCTCATCGCCGGTCAACTCGAGGGTTTCGCCGTTCTCAAGCTCAAACACATAGGTGGTATTTTTCAGGTCATCCTCGCGCACCAGTACGCCCTGGAAGGCTTCTGGATTAAAGCGGAAGGTGGTGCAGCCTTTCAGACGGCTTTCATAAGCTTGCAGATACAAGTCCTGGAAGTTTTCAAACGGAAATTCGGTGGGCACATTGACCGTTTTGGAGATCGCCGAATCAATCCATTGCTGTGCCGCCGCCTGTACCGCGACGTGCTGTTCAGGGCTCACCGCGTCGGCGGTGATGAAGTAATCGGGCAGGTCACTGTCAACTGCATCGGCGGCAATAAAGTGACGATAAGCCGCTAACTCGAAAGAAACTACCTCGACCTGCTCTTTGGTTTTCTTGCCCGACTGGATAATATTGCGGAAATAGCGGTGCGAGAACGACGGCTCGATGCCGTTAGATGCGTTATTGCCCATCGACAGCGAAATCGTACCGGTCGGCGCGATCGAGCTATGGTGGGTAAAGCGTGCGCCGTGCTCGGCAAGCTGGGCTACCAGTTCGGGCTCCAGCTCGGCCACTTTGGCCATGTACTGGCTATAGCGGGCGTGGAGAATACGCCCCGGCACCTTGTCGCCCACTTCGTAGCCGTCTTTGGCAAGCTGCGGCCGCTCGCGCATCATCTTCGGCGTGATAACGTGCTCTTCAGCAAGCACCGGGGCCATACCTTTCTCTTGGGAAAGTTCCAGCGCTTGCTTCCAGCCCTCAAGCGCCAAATGGCGGCTGACTTCTTCGGTAAACGCCAGCGATGCTTGCGAACCGTAGGGGATCTTGAGCATGGTTAGCGTCGAGCCCAGGCCCAAAAATCCCATGCCATGGCGGCGTTTGGCCTCAATTTCACGCTGCTGCTGGGGCAGCGGCAAACCAGCAATTTCGACCACGTTGTCGAGCATGCGGGTGAAAATGGCCACCACCTGGCGGTAGCGGTCCCAGTCAAACCGGGGCTTGTCACTGAACGGCTCAATGACGAACTTGGTCAGATTGACCGAGCCCAGCAAACACGCGCCTTCCGGCGGCAGCGGCTGCTCCCCGCAAGGGTTGGTGGCACGGATATCTTCGCAGAACCAGTTGTTGTTCATGCGGTTTACTTGGTCGATCAGGATGAACCCTGGCTCGGCGTAGTCGTAGGTCGAGGACATGATGGTGTCCCACAGCTCCCGCGCCTTGATCACTTCGACAATTCGGCAGGCCACGCGGCCTTCATCGTCAACCGTGTAGCCTTCCTCGACCACTGGCCAGTCACGGTAGATGATGTCCTCGGCGCTGACGTCGTCTTTTTCACCGGGGTGCAGCGGGAAGGCGAGCGGCCAGTCGGCGTTGCGCTTCACGGCCTCCATGAACTCATCGGTGATCAACAGACTGAGGTTGAACTGACGCAGGCGCCCGGCTTCGCGCTTGGCCTGGATAAATTCACGCACGTCGGGGTGGCCGACATCGAAGGTGCCCATCTGCGCACCGCGACGGCCGCCGGCGGAGGCCACGGTGAAACACATCTTGTCGTAGATATCCATAAACGCCAGCGGGCCGTTGGTGCCCGCGCCAGCGCCAAACACAAACGCCCCTTTGTGCCGCAGCGTCGAGAAGTCGTAGCCGATGCCCGCGCCAGACTTGAGCGTCATGCCCGCGTCCACTACGGAATCCAGAATATCGCGCATTGAATCGCGAATGGTGCGCGACACCGTGCAGTTAATCAGGCTCACCGCTGGCTTATAGGCTTCAGCGCCGGCATTTGAGAGGATTCGCCCGGCGGGAATCGCGCCGTGTTCCAACGCCCAGCGAAATTTGGGCAGCCACTCATCGGCTTTATCGCCTTCCACCTCCGCCAGGGCTTTCGCCACCCGCTCGAAGGTTGCGCCCAGGTCCTGATCCACCGGCTGACTATGACGATCTTTGAGACGATATTTAGCGTCCCAAATTTCTCGCGACGGCTCCTGCAGTGGGACATCGTTCGAAGTGTTCATAGCCTGGGTAGCAGTACTCATGTCGCAAAACTCCTTCACGGCGGTGGAAATGGCGCGTTAATCAGCACGATTATACGGGGCAATCAAATGAAGTATAGCCTTGACTTTGCACTACATCGGCCGTTTTTTCACACTTTTTCTACCATATATAGAAAAATCAGCGCGTTAGTCTTTTGCCCTTGGCCATCAGACGATAGGCTAAGGGTTTTCCAGATGATGGGCCTGTTCATGCCGTTAATGTCCCGCTTTTATTCAGCACTTGCTTACCCCGCGCTTGGCGCGGCGTTGGTCTTATCGCTGCCATCGGCTTATGCCGTATCGTTTAACGTCGAAGACGATCAAGCCCACGGTCACTGGCAGTCAATGTCATTGACCCTCGGTGAAGAGCGGCATTTTCGTGCGGTGGAGACCCATAGCTACTCGGATGCCACCTTGAGCGTCAACGCCACCCAAGGCGTATGCGATTTGCCGTGGCTGGAAATGCGCGTTGAGCTGGACGCCGCCCAAGGAGAAAGCCGGGCGGACGATCTGGTACCCGCGCGATTACGCGTCGATGAGCGCGAACGACTCAACAGCGTTGCCGAATTTATTACCGAGCGCGCCGATAACGGCTTTTATGCCCACTTTTATTTAAACGATATCGACGCTTTAATCGCCGACATGAGCGACGGTGAGCGGATATTCCTGGGCTTTGATCAAGGCGATGAAGAGCCTTGGTATATGACGTTTAGCCTGGAGGGCGCAGGGGAAGCGCTGGCGCGCATGCAGGCCCTGTGTCAGCAGGCTTCGTAAGGGTTGTAAGAGGTTATTTACTCGCGCGCTGACGGTTGCCTAAGCACAAGTTCAACCCGTCGATTAGCGGCTCGTCCCTGCGACGTGGCGTTGTTTTCTATCGGCTGGGTATCGGCATAGCCAACGGCGCGCATGCGATCAACATTGAGCCCTTGGCTTTCTAAATGGCGAACCACCGCGATGGAACGAGCTGATGAGAGCTCCCAATTGGATGGGAAGCGCGAGGTCGCAATGGGCACATTGTCGGTATGTCCTTCGACGGATACCTGCCCTTCAAAGGCATTCAATACATCCACTAGGCTGGCAATGAGATCGCGGCCCTGACCGGTAAGCTGTGCCCGCCCGCTATCGAATAACAGCCTATCGTTGATGCGCAGCGTCACGCCTTCCTGGCCTTGGGATACGTCCACCCCGGGGATACGAATGCCGTCGAAGCGAGGTTGCACGCCACTATGCCGCGGCTGGATACCGGCTGCCAAGGTGGCCAGGGGCAGGTCTTCGATAGCGCCGGGAGACACCTCGGCGACACTGCCGGCGGCACCCTCATCGTTACCGCCCGGCGGGGCCAAAGACAGCAGCAATACGAACAGGGTAAGCAATAACGTCAGCACGTCCAGGTAGCTGGTTAGCCAACCATCATCCTCTCCACCCGTTAGCAGCGGCGCCTCTAAGGTCTGTCGCGTATCCCTGTCTAACATGGCCGCTACCCTTTGGCAGCAGCACTTGTGCGGGTGCGCGGCTTCTTAACGTCAGGTTCACGGATTTCGTCATGGTAATTAGCGATGAACGAATTGAGCGTTTCTTCGATAAAGGAAGGCAACCGGCGCTTGGTAATCAGTGAAATCCCTTCCAATACCATATTCATGGTAATCAGCCGTTCTTCGGTGCGCCGCTCCAACTTTACCGCGACAGGCTTGAACACCAGATTGGCCAGCAAAATACCATAGAAGGTCGTCAGCAAGGCCACCGCCATACGCGGGCCAATGACGTCAAGATTGCCGGAATCCATGACTTCCAGCATATTGACCAGGCCTACTAGCGTGCCAATCATGCCAAACGCCGGTGCATAAGTGGCCATGGTTCGGAAAATTTGCGCTTCCGCATGCTCGCGCGCTTTTAGCCGCGCTATACGCCAGCGCAACATATCGAAGATTTCGTCTTCTTTGGTGTTGGCGATAACCAGTTGGATACCGGTACGTAAAAACGGGTTGCGGGTATGTTCAAGCTCTCTCTCAACGGCGCGAACATCGCCCTTAAACCATAGCCGCGACATGGAAACCAGTTCGTTGATATCGTCACGCACATAGGTATTTTCGCGGCGAAAGACAAGCCCGACCAAACGCACCACACGGAGCACTTCTTTAAGTGGATAGCTGATAAAGGTGGCGGCAAGCGTACCGGTGACCACAATAGCGAGCCCCGGTAAATTGAAGAAGCTTTCCGGCGATTCAGCAGTAAAAAACAAGACGCTTACCAACAGCAGGATGCTGGCACATATACCTATCAGCGTCGATGGATTCATGTCGTGCTCCTTAAAGCATTAAATACGGGACGCGTTAGCGCGGGGTGTTGAAACAGCAGCGCGTTCCCCGCCGTTTTTGCCGTCACGACTACGCCGAATCGTTTAACTTTGCGCGCAGGCGACTCACCGCTTGGCTATGCAGTTGGGAAACGCGTGATTCAGTAACGCCCAACACAGCACCTACTTCTTTTAAATTCAATTCTTCTTGGTAATACAGCGCCATAAGCAGCTTTTCACGCTCGGGCAATGCCTCAATGGCGGCCACTAGCGTTTCCCGCTGTTGGCCATCTAGCAAATGATCGAACGGCGAACTACTCGCCTCACGACTATACGGCTCACTGCCATCGGCCACCAACTCTTCGAAGGGCAGCAACTGCCCACTATTAGTGTCATGCAGCAGTTGCTGATAATCGCCAAGCGGCATATCCAACGAGGCCGCAATTTCTGCTTCTTCAGGGGCGCGCCCCAGCGATTGCTCCAATCGCCTGACAGCCTCATCCACGGCCCGGGCAGAGCGCCGGACGCTGCGGGGCAGCCAATCGCGGGTGCGCAACTCATCCACCATGGCGCCGCGAATGCGCTGACTAGCAAACGTCGCAAAGGTAGCGCCCTGAGTGGCATCGAAGCGTCCTAGGGCCTCTAATAGACCCATCATGCCCGCCTGGATTAAGTCGTCCAGCTCAATGCTGGCTGGCAACCTGACTTGAAGCGTCAAGGCCTGACGTCTTACCAGTGGCATGTACTCCGTCATCAGCTCACTTTGTTCGATCCTGCCTTGTGCTGTATACATCCTCTTGCCTCGCGGCTAAACCACCTTGACTCACTGATAATTTATAATCATCTGCAACCCTTTAATGCTGACGGGCCGCTGCCCTGGCCGTAGCGCAAACTGAAAATGCAGCGGCGTTGTCGCACCTAGCCCTGATAAAGCACGGGTCTCCCCACGCATCCCTGATAAAGGAACACAACGCTCAGGATGACATAGCCAGGACTGAAGCGCTGCCCCGGGGGGATGCTGGTATTGCCATTGGACGCGCTCAATGACCGCCGTCGGTGCGGCGACACCCGCTGGGGGACGCGCCGTATCACTGCGGCTGGCGCGGTCGCTCATGGCCACCGTAAGCCCCGGCACTTGCGTGACCCAACTGCTGGACGCCGCCTGAGCTAACGAGCCAGTCCCCACTGCTAGTACCAAAATGCTAATTACATAACGCCAATAGCCTAGCATGCTTGGTTCCTTTTCATGAGCGAATTAGCCCCGTTTATTAGGCGCTTTACAGGCGTTCGCCGCGCTCAGCGGGCCAACAATAGCAGCTCGATGCCTAAATAGTTCTTGGCCGCCTGCTGTAGGTTTTCCAACAGACCTTGCCTGGGCAAATTAGGCTCGTGCAACGCCAGTAGACGCTGCGGGCCGTTATGCTGGCTTAGCTGTTTCAATACATGGTACATGCGCCCAAACGCATCGGCATCGCTGTGTATCCATAGTGCCCAGCGACGATGATCCTGGCTAAGTCGTGCCAGTTCGGGCGCATCCGGCATCACAATACGAATATCCCAGTCGGCTGGGTCCTTGGCCCAGGCGCGTCCCAATGCAGCCCACTGGCCTAGCCGCGCGCTAACCTTACGTACTTGAACCGGCCCAGCGTTGGGCAACCCAATCACCATTAACGGCGTTTTCGGTACAGGTGGCCCGACGGGCGGCATCATGGCCGCTGCGCTGGGTACAACAGGCGACCGGTAGGCCATCGGCCGGGGCGATTCCGTTGCCTCAGGGGGCGCTTCATCGCCCCGCTGCTGACGCTGCAGGTCGGCCCACTTGCGTAGCCCGGCGGCTTGGTCATGAGCGCTCATACCAAGCCCTCACGGTGAACGCCACCCAGCTGGCGGATCGCATCACGGGCCATAAAGGCATACACCAGAGCATCGAGCAGCGCTGTATCGCGCCGCCGCCGACGGCTGCCCAACAAGTTCAACACGTCACTATGCAATGCACTGGCGGCCTCATCGTCAGCGCAGTCGAGATGCCCCGCCACGGCGGCGATACCACTGGCCATCAGCAATCGCACCTCTGGGCTTACCTCACCACTGTCGGCATCTTTTAACTGTTGCCAGGCACGACGGGTCATTGCTGAAAGCCCTTCGCTTTGCAGTTGGGTCACCAACAGGCTCAGCACCTCATTGCCCAACCGCGCAGGTGTAAGCCAATAACGCCGCGTGACTACCTTAGCACTTTCCGGATCGCGCACTTCGCCGTACCACGCCAGCAACTCCCGTCCGTCTTGATCGCTGACTTCGGCATAGGCCGTCCACAGGGCCATCGGCTGGCCACGGAAACGCACGTTAACGCGGTGGTTGAGCGTGCTTTCCACAAACAATTGGCGTAGCGCATAGCGTTCGCCGTGCAAGTGTACCCTGAGGGCTGGCGGGGCCAAGCTGACCCAGGTCAAGTATTGGCGCTCCAGCCAGGACAATGCCTCGCTGTCGGGTAAGGCAGGTAATAAATGGACCGCGACACCATCGCGCTCACTAAAGTTTGCCATGCGCGGCTGCCAACCGGCTGGCTGACGGTGCTGTAGCCAGGGCAGCGCCATCCAGGCGCCATCTGCATCGAGCCCTATATCGGGCATTGCCCAATCACAGCCACGTTCATTGCGGCGTGGCGACCACGTCATGCCCAGCATGCGCTGGGGCGGCGGGTACCCCTCCAGAAGCTCGTCCAGTCGCTGATCCTGCAACACGCTGGGCAAGTTGGCGATGTCCCAGACGCCTTCCAGCCGGTCAAAGCCCGCCAGCCGCTCGCGCAACTGGGCAAACAGTGACGACAGACGGCGGCCCTGGCCCAGCACATCCCGCGACCAGCGCGGCATGCTAATCGGCGAGGTAGTCATGGGAGCGCTGCCTACCTGCGCGGCGGCTGTGTTCAACGCCTGGTCGACTAGTGCAGCAGGATCAGCCACCGCCATATCTTCGGGTACCTGCTGGCCATAGGAGCCAAACAGCACACGCATGCCATGGCGCATGACAATATCCAGGATGGGCGCCAACCGCCCCGCTTCATCCTGCTTGGTGATGATGCAATCATCCAGCTCAGCACCCGCCGCTCGGGCGGCTTGACGATAGCGCAGCACCACCTCTTCGAGGGTTTCCGGCTGACTGGCGGCATTAAGCAGTAGCACCAACCTGACGTTGGAACGACCGCCCTGCAGGTGGGCGATCTGTTCGATCACCCGCTGGTCGCGCTGGCTCATTCCCACGGTATCGATAATCACCCACTGCTTTCCCTGCAGGCGACCCAACAGGTCGTCGATGGGTTGTTCCGCATCCAGCGCGTACATGGGGATATCAAGCAAGCGCGCGTAGATGCGCAGTTGCTCATGGGCGCCGATACGGAAGCTGTCGGTGGTTACCAAGGCGACCGGGCGAGTACCGTGGCGCATCACAAATCGGGCCGCCAGCTTGGCGGTGGTGGTCGTCTTACCCACCCCGGTGGGACCCACCAGCGCCACAATGCCTGTTTGATCAAAGAATTCAGGCTCATCCTGGAGAACGGTTAGGCGCGCCATGAGTCGCTCGCGAAGCCATGCCAACCCCTGCTCGCTATCGGCGGTTGGCGTCGCCAAGCTGGTAGGCAAATCTACCAAAAGGTCGTCAGCTAACTCGGTACTAAATCCTACGCCACAAAGTAGCTGGCGCCAGCGCTCGGCCCCGCTGGCGGTTGAGGCGGGCGACGCGCGGTGGTCGGTTTGCTGGGAGGCGAGCAGCGAGCGCATATCCTGCATCTCGCGTAGTAAGCGCTCGCTCATCGCTTCGAGCGGGTCCTTGGGCGTGGCTGTCGGCTCGCTAGGCGGTGGCGGTGAGGGTTCGAAATGATCAACGGCTTCATCCGCCATGGCGAGAATTTCGACGCCGCCTTCAGTGCGGCGGTTAGCGACAATCAGCGCGTCGTCACCCAGTGCTTCTCGCACTTGGCGCATTACATCGCGACTATTAGCGCCCACGAAACGTCTAACACTCATGTATTACCCCTGAGCCGTGAGGAAAAATAGCAGCGCGGGCATTAGCGCCCCCCTACCACAGTGGTCACCCGCAGGGTGCGATCGTCAGGTATTTCAGCTTGTGATAGGACCGCCATATGGCGCAAGCGACGGCGCAAAAACCGCGATAGCACCGCGCGCAGGGAATGCTGAACCACCAGTACCGGCGGCTCGCCGCTGCTTTCGTGGCGCTCCAACGCCTGCTGGGCCTGGGTCATCAACGTTTCGGCAAGCCCTGGCTCCATGGCCCCGTTGCCGTTCATGGCCTGCACCAGCACTTGCTCTAGCTGTGCATCCAAGCCCATCACGTTCAAGGTATCCTGACCGGCAAACCATTGCTGGGTGATCGAGCGGCCCAGGGCCACCCGGACCAGCGCCGTTAGTTCATTAGCATCCTGCTGCTGGCCTGCGAACTCCGCCAGCGTATCGAGGATGGTCCGCATATCGCGAATTGAGACGTCTTCGTCCAACAGGTTCTGCAGGATACGCTGCAGCACGGTCAGCGAAATCGCTTTGGGCACTACTTCTTCGACCAGCGCTTTCTGTTCACCGCCCAGCTTATCCAGCAGTTTTTGTACTTCCTGACGCCCCAACATCTCTGGCGAATGACGGTGCAATAAGTGGTTAAGATGCGTAGCAATCACCGTGCTGGCGTCGACAACCGTATAGCCGTACACCTGAGCATGCTCCCGCTGGCCGGTATCAATCCATACCGCAGGCAAACCAAAGGCCGGGTCGTGAGTCGGCGTACCTTGCAACTCGCCTGATACTTGGCCTGGGTTAATGGCCAGCCACTTGCCTGGATAGGCATCGGCACGACCAATTTCGGCGCCTTTCATCGATAGCACGTAAGCGTTAGGTGACAGCTCGAGGTTATCGCGAATATGTACAACCGGCGGCAAAAAGCCGACTTCCTGAGCAAATTTCTTACGTACGCTTTTAATCCGAGCCAACAGCTCGCCTTTCTGGCGTGAATCGACCAGCGGAATCAGGCGATGCCCCACTTCCAGCCCAAGCGTATCGACCAGTTGAACATCTTCCCAACTGGCCTCTGGCGATTCCTGAGTAGGTGGCGGCGCGGCGGAAATTTCCTCCTTCACCAGTGCCTGCTCTTGTCGACGCATGATGAACCAAGCCAGCCCAGCAAGCATCAGGGTAAACAGCAAGAAGACCATATTGGGCATGCCCGGCACGATACCTAACAGGCCCATGACCAGCGCCGCCAGGATCATTACCTGGGGGTTGACGAACAGCTGACTGATCATCTGCTGGCCGACATCCTGGTCAGTATTTACCCGTGATACCGTCACACCGGCGGCAGTAGAAATCACCAACGCCGGTATTTGCGCGACCAAGCCATCGCCAATCGCCAGCAGCATATAGGTGCGGCCAGCGTCGGCGAAGCTCATATCGTGTTGCAGCATGCCAATCATCAGGCCGCCAATGATGTTGACCACCATGATCACCAGACCCGCCACGGCGTCGCCGCGCACGAACTTGCTGGCGCCATCCATTGACCCGTAAAAATCGGCTTCCTGGGCGATTTCAGCACGCCGCTTTTTGGCGTCTTCCTCGCCGATCAGCCCAGCATTTAAGTCGGCATCAATCGCCATCTGCTTGCCGGGCATGGCATCCAGTGTGAAGCGCGCGCCGACCTCAGCAATCCGGCCGGCACCTTTGGTGATGACCATAAAGTTGATGATCACCAGAATCAAAAAGACCACCAGGCCCACCGCAAAATTACCGCCTACCAGAAACGCCCCGAACGCCTCGATGACTTTACCTGCGGATGCACCGCCTTGGTGCCCTTCCATCAACACCACGCGGGTGGACGCTACGTTCAGCGAGAGCCGTAACAGCGTGGTAAACAGCAGCACGGCGGGAAAGGCAGCAAAGTCGAGGGGCTTTTGCGCAAACATGCTGACCATCAGCACCATAATGGCCAGGGCAATATTGAAGGTAAACAGCAAATCCAGCGCAAACGGTGGCAGGGGCACGATCATCATGCCCAAAATCATTAAGATCAGCAGCGGTCCCGCGAGCAACTGTACCTTCATGTCGCTCATCCAGTTTCGCTGGCTGATCAGTTGGCTAAAGCCTTTCATGTTTGTGCCTCATTGCCACCGGTACCACGCCCGGGGGTTTCCATTTCCGGGGGCACCGGCAGGTTATCGGGGGTAGGGGGCACCTCGCCTCCTTGTTGCGCTATAGTTTTCAAACGATATGCCCAGGCCATGACCTCAGCCACGGCGGTGTATAGATTCGCCGGAATTTCGGCGTCAAGGTCGACGTGATGATACAGCGCCCGTGCCAATGGTGCTGCTTCTAATCGTGGCACTCCGGCCTCATTGGCAATTTCACGGATGCGCGCAGCCACCGCATCGGTACCTTTGGCCACTAACCTTGGCGCGCCCATCTGACCCTCTTGATACGACAGCGCAACAGCATAGTGGGTCGGGTTGGTGATGATAACATCGGCTTCGGGCACTTTACTCATCATCCGACCCCGCGCCATCGCCTGCTGCTGCTGACGAATACGTCCCTTAACCTGCGGGTCGCCTTCTGAGTCCTTGTGCTCGCGCTTAACCTCTTCCTGGCTCATACGCAGCTTTTTGGCATTGCTCCAAAGCTGGAAAGGCACGTCGATTAAAATCACCACAATCAGGGCCAAGACCATTAACCCCGCTGCTTGGGCCGACATGGTCAACGCGCTGGCCAACGCCTGCTGAATAGGCTGGTCCATGAGCGACATGAACTTGCCCATATTCAGATATAAAAACGCTGCCCCAACCCCGCCGACGAGAAGTGATTTGGCAATCGCTTTGGACAGTTCAATAAGTGCCTGCATGGCAAACATACGCTTCAGCCCAGCGATCGGATTTAACTTTGAAAATTTGGGCTGCAGCGATTTTCCTGAAATCAGAAAACCGCCTAGCAACGTCGGCGACACCAAAGCAATTATCGTCAGCAGTAAAAACAACGGCATCATTGCAAACAGCGTACGTTGACCAAGGTCTAGCGCATTAGTCAGCATTGGCATACTTTCCATGGCTTGACGACGCTCAAACAAAAACGCCTGCTCCATCACCATGCCAAGCTGGTTGTAAAGCATCCGCCCCATAGTCCATAGACCGATCACCCCGCCCAGTAGTACGAGAAAAGTAGTCAACTCCCGCGACCGGGCCACCTGACCTTCTTCGCGCGCCTTTTCCTTTCGTCTGGGCGTGGCCTCTTCGGTCTTTTCCTGGTCGCTGTCGTTTTCTGCCATAAGGTCATCCGGCCAGGTAATTTATCGCGGCTAAACACGAAAAGCCGCCCCTAAGGACGGCTGAGCGAAACTTCGTATAGCCCGAGCAAACGTTCACACAGTGCGTTAGAAGCCCAATTCGTCCAAGAGATCGTCGACCTGATCTTGCCCGGTCACGATATCAGGTGCATTGTCCTTCACTTGAGGCCCATTCAAAAGGTCTTCGTTACGCCGTGCATTCTCGTTTTTCCACTGATCTTCGGCCTTGCGTTGCATCGTTTCTCGTGCCTGGGCACCCGGAACGTTGTCAATTAGCACCTGAACCAGCTGATGTTCGATCTCGCGGATGACGTCCATCATCTTTTTGATGACCTGGCCGGTTAGGTCTTGGAAATCTTGTGCCATCATGATTTCCATCAACTCTTTGTTGGTCGCTGCCGTTATACCCGGCACGCTCCCCAAGTAGCCACGGGTCTCTTTGACGAGTGCCTTGGCATCATCCAATTCTTGGGGCGCTTCGAACCACTCTGCCCAGCGCTTATCCAGCGATTCTGCTTGATCACTGAGTTGGTCTTGCAGCGGTTGCGCACGATCAATCGCATTCAGCGAGCGGTCAGCCGCTTGCTCGGTCATGGTAGCCACATAGTGCAGACGGTCTCGCGCGTCTGGAATGGCTTCTGCTGCTTTCTCGATTTCCTTATCCAGCCCCAGCTCGCGCATATTTTCCCTCAACATGCGGGTCAGCTTGCCGACGCGATGAATAAGGTCTTCGGCGGCCTCATCGGACAGCTGGGTCGAACTGGACGGCTCATTCTGGCTCATGGTGTTCTCTCCTCGTAATCCCGGCCCGCAGGCCTTGCCGCGTTACTTACCCATTTTCTCAAAAATTTTATTGAGTTTTTCTTCCAGGGTAGCGGCGGTAAACGGCTTCACAACGTACCCGTTAGCCCCCGCCTGGGCCGCCGCGATGATGTTTTCTTTCTTGGCTTCCGCCGTCACCATTAGTACCGGTAACTCTTTGAGAGCGTCATCTTGACGGATTTCCTTGAGCATCTCCAGGCCGTCCAGGTTGGGCATGTTCCAATCGGAGACCACAAACTCGAAGTTGCCAGCGCGTAGCTTATTGAGCGCGTCTTGCCCGTCTTCTGCTTCGTCAACATTGGTAAAACCAAGTTCTTTCAACAAGCTGCGCACAATCCGGCGCATCGTGGGGAAGTCATCCACCACCAAAAAGCTCATGTTCTTATCTGCCATGGGTCATCCTCTCATCAGTCGGGGCTGGTTAAAACTCTTCCCAATCGTCGTGTTCGCTAGGCGAAGACACCGTACGAGTGGGCGTAGTAGATGATGTTTTTGTGGCCGTTGCGGCCACTGCTTTAGGGGCTGAGTTAGGCGCACTGGTCTGCTGATGGGCCACTTGCAACCCTACCAGCTTAAATACTGCAACCGCTTCTTCAAGCCGGTTGGCCTGCTCTTCCAACGAAGACGCCGCGGCAGTGGCCTGCTGCACCAACGAGGCATTCTGCTGGGTAACCTGATCCATCTGGCCGACCGCTTGGCTGACTTGCTCAATGCCGTCGCTCTGTTCCTGAGAGGCCGCAGAAATTTCATCCATAATATCGGTGACACGGCGCACAGCGGTGACAACGTCCGACATCGTTGTCCCGGCCTGCTCGACCAGTGAAGAGCCTTGTTGAATCTGGGTGACCGAGTCATCAATCAAGCTTTTAATTTCTTTGGCAGCATCGGCACTGCGGCTCGCCAAGTTGCGTACTTCCCCGGCCACAACCGCAAAACCACGGCCTTGCTCACCCGCACGAGCCGCTTCAACAGACGCATTAAGTGCCAAGATATTGGTTTGGAAAGCGATCGAGTCGATCACGGTAGTAATATCCGACACTTTTTGCGAACTGCTGGAAATGCCGTGCATCGTTTCCACTACCTGCTGCACCACGTCTCCGCCGCGCTCTGCCGTGGATGACGCATCCACGGCGAGCGTGCTGGCTTGGCGCGCGTTATCGGCATTTTGTTTCACCGTCGCGGTCATTTCCTCCATGCTTGAGGCAGTCTCTTCAATTGAGGCGGCCTGCTGCTCGGTGCGCGATGACAGGTCGGCGTTACCGCTAGCGATTTCCCGCGTGCCGTGGTGAATCTCACGGCTGCCTTCGCGTACTCGCGTCACGATATCATTGAGGCTGTTCTGCATGCGCTTCATGGCGGTGTACAGCTGACCCACTTCGTTTTTACCGCCGGTCGGAATCGGCGTGGTGAGATCCGCGTCGGCAATGGTGTTGAGCTGAATGACCGCTTGGTTAAGTGGCCTAATGACGATTTTGCGCAGGCCTAAATAAATCAATACCGCTAAAAATAGAATGACCGCGAGCACTACCCATTCGAGCATAGTGTAAAAATTATTAGTGTCATCAAGCTCTTGCTGCGCTTGGACGCCACGCTGACCAGCGTACTGAACGAACTCCGTGAGGGCGGCATCTTGCTCTTTACCAGGGGCGAACATTTCCTCGCGAATTCTGTTGAATCCCGTGGTATCCATTTGGTCAAGCGCTTCTACCTGCTGATGGGTTAGCGCAAAAACAGCTTCAAAGGATGCTTCAACCTCTTGCCCTAACGCTTCACCACCGTCGCTACGCGGTACCGACGCAAAGCGATTAAAGCGGTCTTCTGCACGACCTAGCTGGTCTTGGGCAGATTCAAGACGCGCCGTCGCTTGACGGCTACGCCCCAGCATAAATTCATTGGAGGCGATTTCCAGGTCGACCAGCGCGCCACTCCAAAGCGCATCGGCACGGTTAATTTCGTTAAGCTGCTGCACATTAATCTGGTCAATCGTCTCTACCATGCGCTGAGTCGCCTTGTCGGAAAGCGCGAAGATCAGCATGTTGGCCCCAACGGCCAGTAGAAACACAATTAACACTGCAATCACGGCAACATTAATACTCAGGTTGCGAAACATTCGATTCATACCATTCCCTTACAGCCCAAAGCTGACACGTTGTTGTCGTTATACGCGCTGTGCTCGTCCCGACGAGTCAATCAGCGACATTAACCGCGCAGGGATTTCGCCCAACGCAGTGACATCGGCGGCTCCCCCCATAGCAATCGCCTCGCGTGGCATACCAAAGACCACGCAACTTTCTTCATTTTGGGCGATGGTTGCGGCCCCAGCCTGACGCATCTCAAGCAGCCCGGCTGCACCGTCTTTACCCATCCCGGTGAGAATCACGCCAATGGCGTTTTTACCGGCTTGTTCGGCGGCGGAGTGAAATAGCACGTCCACCGAGGGGCGATGGCGATTGACCGGAGGCCCATCGTCTAACCGGGCGACATAGTTGGCCCCACTACGCGCCAGTTTAAGGTGCTGATCTCCCGGCGCAATGTAGGCATGGCCAGGCAGCACCCGTTCGCCATCGGCAGCTTCTTTGACGGTGATGCGGCACAGCCGGTCAAGCCGCTCGGCAAACGAACGGGTGAAACCTCCTGGCATATGCTGAGTAATCAAAATGGCCGGTGCATTAGCCGGCAGCGGCTCAAGCACGGCACGGATCGCCTCGGTGCCACCGGTCGAGGCGCCAATAATAATCAGCTTTTCACTCGAGACCATGGGGGCTTTTAGCTGGACGGGGGGCGGCGTATTTTTATGCCGCGCCTGGCGTGGCCGCGAACGCGCAGCAGCCCGAAGCTTTTCAGCAATCTCATTGGCGTAGTCCATCATCCCGCTGCGGATGCCCAGGCTGGGCTTGGCGACAAAATCCAACGCCCCAAGCTCCAGGGCCCGCAGGGTAATTTCTGAGCCACTTTGGGTCAGCGAGGAGACCATCAGTACCGGCATTGGGCGCAGGCGCATTAAACGCTCGAGGAAATCCAGCCCGTCCATGCGCGGCATTTCCACATCAAGCGTCAGTACATCCGGGTTATGCTGTTTTATCAGGTCACGTGCGGCGATTGGATCGGGCGCTACCGCGACCACTTCCATATCGGGCTGAGAGTTAATAATTTCCGTCAATAAATCGCGGATTAGCGCTGAATCGTCTACACATAACACTTTTATTTTGGCTGCACTCAAAGCACGCCTCCTTATCCGTCAAGCCGTCTGCCGCGCCAAGGCACGTTGATGATTTATCTGTTTGCCAGGGTATAAACCGTTTGCCCACGCAGCTTGAATGCATCGCTGATGTAGGAAAAATTCTCCGAATGACCGGCAAACAGCAGTCCGTCGGGCTTGAGCAGGGGAGCGAAGCGTTTGAGGATTTTCGCCTGAGTCTCTTTATCAAAATAAATCATGATATTTCGGCAAAAAATCACGTCAAAGGGGCCTTTAACCGGCCACTGGGGAGCTAGCAGGTTCATGGGCATAAACTCGACCAGCGACGTCACTTCGGGCCTTACACGGGCTAAGCCAGTGTGATTACCAGCGCCTTTCTGAAAAAAACGCTTCACACGTACTTCGTCTAGCTTGCGCACCTGCTCCTGGGGGTAGATCCCTTTGCGCGCTTTATCCAACGCATCGGTGTCAATATCCGTCGCTATAACGCTGGACTGAGATGCACGCCCGCCGAGCGTTTCGAGCAGCGTCATCGCAATCGAGTAAGGTTCTTCACCGGTCGACGCGGCGGAGCACCACACCGAGACAGGTTCTTGCTTATGCTTTATATGCTCAGCTAATAACGGAAAGTGGTGGGACTCACGAAAAAACGCCGTAAGGTTCGTCGTTAGCGCATTAGTAAACGCCTCCCACTCTTTAGCATCAGGCTGACGATCAAGGCGGGCGAGGTAGTCGCTAAACCGAGTCATGCCGTGATGGCGTAGCCGCTTCGCCAAACGGCTGTAGACCATTTCGCGCTTGTGTTCGGCCAGCACAATGCCGGCACGCTGATAAATCAGCTCGCGGACACGGGTAAAGTCAGCATCCGTCAGCTCCAGGTCGCGCTCAATTTGGCTGCCTGACGCCCACTGGCCGATGTCGACTCTTTCACGTTGCTCGGTCAAAATATTTCCCACTCCTCTACAAAGCCTAACCCGCTTGCTGCTTAGCCACGGGGGTGGTTGCACGACACGGTGAGTCTGAGAAACAACCGATTGCTGGCACGAAAGGCACGCCGCCTTGATTTAACGACGCGCTTTTTTGCGGAGATGTTCTCTACCCCAGCTATTAACTTATCGGCCTGAAACCCGCTTACTTGAGCACTTTTGCATCACAGCGTTAACGTTTAAAACGCTTCCCATTCAGTTGCTGTTTCGGCGGTAGCTGGCACAGCAGAACGGGATGGCGGAGTGGCTAACGGGGTGGCCTGGCGGGGGGTGGTGGTTGGCGCCGTTAGCGAGTCAGCGACGCGAAAGCGCTCCACGGCTTCACGCAGTCGCCCGGCTTCACTTTCTAGCTCATTTGCACTGCTCGCCGCTTGTTGAACTAACTCAGCGTTTTGCTGAACCACTTGATCCATTTGCGCCACGGCTTGGTTAACCTGCCCAATGCCGTTACTTTGCTCTTCGGAGGCTGCGGCGATTTCATCCATGATGTCACTGACCCGCTGCACGGCGGCAACCAGGTCTTGCATCGTCTGACCGGCCTGGTTGACGCGCTCGGTACCGACATCGACCTTGTTCAGCGAGGTGTCGATCAGGGTCCGAATATCCTTTGCCGCACTGGCACTTCGACTGGCAAGACTACGCACTTCTTGGGCGACCACAGCGAAGCCTTTGCCATGCTCACCAGCGCGTGCTGCTTCCACCGACGCGTTGAGCGCCAGAATATTGGTCTGGAAGGCGATATTGTCGATCAGGGTAATGATATCGGCGACCTGATGCGAACTGGCGCTGATCTCACGCATGGTATCAACGATCTCGCCTACCTCATCGCCGGAGCGCCGCGCGGTATGGGTAGCATCTCCCGCCAGTTGGCTGGCTTGTCGAGCGTTATCGGCATTGTGGCCTACCGTTGAGGCGAGCTGCTCCATGCTTGAAGCGGTTTCCTCTAATGAGGACGCCTGTTGCTCGGTACGCGATGACAGATCATTGTTGCCACTGGCAATCTGCTGCGAGCGCTCAAAGATTGAGGTACCGCTAGTGCGCACCACGCCCACCGTGTGCGATAGCGACGACTGCATGTGCGCCATGGCAACGTAAAGGCGGCCAATTTCGTTATTACCCGGCGCGGTAATTTGCTGGCTGAGGTCTCCCTTGGCCATACGCTCGAAATAACCCACTAAGTTATCTAATGGGCGCAGCACATTGGTCGCCACCCCCCATACCACGATGATCACCGTTGCGATGGTCACCATCACAACACCCAATAAGACCCAGCGGATCTGTGCGGCAAATGCATTAAATGCCTGCTGCTGCGAGGCTGCATCGTTGCTTTGGACGATGTCGGCACCATGGTGCAGGGCGTAGAGGCCAATCCCGCAGGCCAACAACACCATCGCTGTCAATGTTACCAGTACCAGCCCCCAACTCAGCCGGACAGTCATGTTATTCATTACTTGACGTATTACCTGAGCCACTCACCGATCTCCTCGCTATCAGCTACTCACCTGTTTCCTTTACGGCTGAGTGGCCGACCGAATAATCAAGCACGTCTCCCTGTGCCGCCAACCGTTAGTCTTACTGGTGGCTCGCGCCGTCTACCAGAGCCATCTCTTCGCTCGTCAGCAGCTTGTCGATATCGACGATCACCAACATGCGATCTTCCAGGCTGCCGAGTCCGCTCAGGAAGTCAGAAGATAGCGTGACACCAAATTCAGGCGCAGGTTTGATTTGATCGGGCGTTAGCGTCATCACGTCAGACACGCCGTCCACCACGATACCCACGACGCGATCCGCGACATTGACAACGATCACCACGGTTTGACCACCGTACTCAACATTATCGAGGTGGAATTTGATGCGCAGATCGACGATCGGCACAATCACGCCACGTAAGTTGGTGACCCCTTTGATAAAGTCCGGCGCGTTGGCGATGCGTGTTACGTTTTCGTAGCCGCGAATTTCCTGAACTTTCAAGATATCGATGGCGTACTCTTCGTCGCCTAACGAGAACACCAAAAATTCACGATTATCTGCTTCAGTCGCGTGGACTGCCCCGTTGTTTGCTTGGCTCATGACGGTTCAGACTCCTTGTAAAAAGACATTGTTTGAGTATTGGCTGGTTTGCCAGCCTCTTTTTTTGCCCGACTTAGCCGATGCAGGCCGGAAATATCCAAAATAAGTGCCACGCTGCCGTCGCCGAGAATTGTCGCCGCCGAGATACCGGGCACCTTGCGGTAGTTGTCTTCAAGATTTTTGACCACTACCTGCTGCTGGCCAATCAGTTCGTCCACCAACATGGCGTAGCGGCGACCTTCGCCCTGCACAATCACCGCAATACTTTTGGTTGGATCGGTAATGGCGTTTTCAACGTCCAGCACTTCGTGAATCGCGATCACCGGCAGGTACTCGTCGCGCACCTTGAGGACCACATCGTCGCCCGCCATGGCATACATGTCATCCTTGCTGGGCTGCAGCGATTCCAGCACGGTGGAAAGCGGCAGTATGAAGGTTTCGCTGCCCACCTTGATCGACATGCCGTCCAGAATCGCCAGTGTCAGCGGCAGCACGATGCTGGTAATGGTGCCTTCACCTTTTTTGGACTGGATCTCAACGCGCCCGCCCATACCCTGGATGTTACGCTTGACCACGTCCATGCCCACGCCGCGTCCCGACACGTCGGTGACTTCTTTGGCGGTGGAGAAACCTGGCGCGAAGATTAGCTGAAAGACCTCTTCGTCCGACATCGTATCGGAGACGTTCAGACCATTTTCTTTAGCCTTGGCGAGCAAGCGATCACGGTCTAACCCTGCTCCGTCATCACGCACTTCAATCAGGATATTGCCGCCCTGATGGCGGGCGGACAGGGTCAATTTGCCGGTGCGCGGCTTGCCGATCGACTCACGCACATCAGGCATTTCAATGCCGTGGTCGAGGCTGTTGCGCACTAAGTGTGTTAGCGGGTCGGTAATCCGCTCTACCAAGCTTTTATCCAGCTCAGTGGATTTGCCTTCAGTGATAAGCTCAATTTCTTTGCCCAGCTTGCCAGCAGTATCCCGCACGACGCGGGGGAAACGGCTAAATACAAATTCCATGGGGATCATGCGGATCGACATGACCGATTCCTGCAGGTCACGGGCATTGCGCTGTAGCAGGCTCATGCCGTTTTGCAGCGAGCTATTGCCGACCGACTGGTCATCCAAATCGCTCACCGTTTGGTCAAGCATCGACTGGGTAATGATCAACTCGCCGACTAAGTTGATAATCTGGTCGACCTTATCCACCGATACACGAATGGACGACGTCTCTGCAGCGGCTTTCTTGGCTTTGCCCTTAGCCGGTTCATCGCCCCCAGCCGCTTTGGCAGGCGCCGGTGTCTTGGTTTCTGCGGGTGCAGCTGGGGTTTTCTGTTCAGCCAGCGGGGTTGCTGACGCTGCGGGCGCTTGTGGGCTTGCCGCGCTGGCGGTAATCGGCTGAATGTCGATCTGGTTGGGCTCGATAATAAAGCACATCACCGCTTCAATATCGTCAGCGCTCACGCTCCCGTTGAGAATGACCTCGTAGCGTTTGTCGTCTCCCGACTGGGATTGGATATCGCCCAGCTGCTCAAGCTCTTCGACGAGCAGAACCCGGTCTTTTTCGTCGACGTTAATCAGCGCAACCTTCAGTTGGCCTTCGGCGGCATGGTCCGCCGCTTCTTCCTCGACGGAGGCGGCCTCAGCAGGCGCGGGCGTGCTCGTCAGCGGCGTTGTTTCGGCAGGCGCATCCAACTGCTGGCCAATTTCTTCCAGGGCGATTTGCTGAAGCGTCTGACAAATCCGCTCGTACGTCTCTTGATCAGGCTCTTCCTCGTTGCGGTAGGCATTGAGTTGCTCGTGCATGATATCTTTGGCCTCTAAAAATGTATCAACGAGGTCAGCCCGCAGCGCCAGCTCCCCTTTACGCGCGTAATCCAACAGGTTTTCGAGGATATGCGTTGTCTTCTGAAGCACGCTGAACCCGAAGGTGCCTGCGCCCCCTTTGATCGAATGTGCGGCACGGAAAATGGCGTTGAGCTGCTCGCTATCCGGATTATCAACATCCAGCTCCAGCAGATGCTGCTCCATGTCCGCCAGCAGCTCTTCAGCTTCTTCAAAAAAGGTGTCAAAAAAATCAGCTATATCCATGCACCATCCCCTACCTTCACGTCAAAGTATTAGCACGAGCGCAGCGTCATTCGGCACTCGTTGCCTCTTGTTCTAAGTCTGGTTGTTCTATGTCTAGCGCTTGTTCCGGGTCTATCACTTGTTCCGGATTTTCTGCGGGTGGAGCATCATCGGGTATGCCGCCGCCGTCTTCCGCAGTTTCTGATAGCACCGTGGAAACATCGGTCTCCATTACCACCGGATTACGGATGGCCTCGGCAATTTCGGGTAATAACACGATCAGCTCAATGCGACGGTTAATCGGATCGTCGGGCTCAGTGTCGGGCAGCAGTACCCGATCGGCATAGCCGGAAACGCGCAACAGTTGATCTGGATCAAGCCCTCCCGCGACCAACTCGCGGCGGGAGGCGTTGGCTCGGTCGTTCGACAGCTCCCAGTTGCTATACCCACGATAGCCCCCGGCATAAGGCACGTTATCCGTGTGACCACCGATACTCAGGTCGTTGGGCAACTCATTGAGCAGCGGCGCAATGGTCCGTAAAAGGTTGCGCATGTAGGGGGCCACTTGGTCACTGCCCAACTCGAACATTGGACGCTGTTCGGTATCCAGAACCTGGATACGCAGACCCTCGCGCGTCAGGTCGAAACGCAGCTGTGAACGCAACTGACGTAGCTCAGGGTCGAGTTCAATGGCGCGCTCAATGCGTTCCTGTACCTCCATGAAAAAACGCCGCTCTTGCTGACTCGGGCGCGTCGCCTGCATTAAATCAATACGTGCGCGCTCACCATCGCTATGCGTCGGGTCAGGCCCGCCACCAGGAATAGCACTCGTGCTGCCCGAGCGATCCCCGCCGGTAATCGCGGTCGTCAGCGGCGTACTGAAGTATTCAGCGACACCCTGGCGCTCTTCGTCGCTGGAAACACTGAGTATCCACAGCACCAGAAACAACGCCATGAGCGCGGTCATAAAGTCGGCAAGGGCAATTTTCCATGCGCCACCGTGATGCACATGCACGACTTTTTTGCGCCGAATAATTATCGGGCGCTTATCTCCCGCCGCACTCATGCACTACCAGCCTTTTTTGCGTCGCGTACGTAATCTTCTAGCTCGTTAAAGGTGGGCCGCTCCGTGCTATGCAGCGCCTTACGACCAAACTCCACGGCCAACTGGGGTGCATAGCCGTGGAGGCTCGCCAAGAGCGTGACACGAATACACTGGAGCATTTTTTCAGCTTCTTTCGCCTGCCGATCAATAGTGCTGGCTACGGGGTTGATAAAGCCGTAACCCAATAAAATGCCTAAAAATGTCCCCACCAGCGCGTGGGCAATCATTTCCCCCATTTGCTCTGGGCCAGCATCAGCGTAGGTCAATGCTTTCACCACTCCCATCACCGCCGCCACGATACCAAAGGCGGGCATCGCATCGCCGACTTTGGCGATGGCATCAATAGGGATATGGGCTTCCTGCTCAAACGCCTCAATTTCGTGGAGCATCAACTCGTCAATTTCCATGGGCTCCATGCCACCGCTGACCATTAGGCGCAGGTAGTCGGTTAAAAAGTCCATGATATGTGGGTCAGCCAACACCGTGGGGTGCTCTTGAAATAGCGGGCTTTCCTGCGGGTTATCGATATCCCGTTCGATCCCCAGCATGCCCTCACGACGAATTTTGGAAAGTAGCTTGTACTGCAGCGCCATCAACTCCATATACATGTTTTTGTTGTACTTTTTGGTGCGCTTCAGCTTCGGCATGATTTTGAAGGTGGCCTTGATCGCTTTACCGTTGTTAGCGGCAAGAAATGCCCCTATGCCGGCACCACCAATCATCAACAGCTCCAGCGGCTGAAACAGCGGCCCCATACTGCCGCCCGCCAGCACATAGCCACCGAATACCGAAAGCAATACAACGATGTAACCTAAGAGGATCAGCACAAGCAGTGTCCTTCACTATTTCAATGGTCTGTAACGGAACCAACCACGCACCGTTGCGTCAAAAAATCACGTCGCTTTCGACGCTGGCTTACACATTTGCCGCGTTTTGCCTGCCCGGGAAGGTGGCTGGCAAATACCGCACACATAATCGTGTAACGGGCTGTGGGCGTGGGCGACAAAATGCCCGCCGCAGCGGGTACAGGGCGTCAGTTGAAGCAGGTCGCTCTCAAAAAACCGCACCAGTGTCCACGCGCGGGTCAAACCTAAAACCGGCTCGACGCCATCAACATCAATCTGCTCGCCGTACAATCTATAGGCCTTCACAAAGGCGTCAATTCGCTCGCAGCCAGCCACTTTCACAAGGCTTAAGTACATGTTGTAAAACAACGAAGAGTGAATGTTAGGCAGCCACGTGATAAACCAATCGGTCGAAAACGGCAGCATGCCTTTCGGTGGCGACATCCCTCTTACTTCTTTGTACAGTTTGATCAGGCGAGTTCGACTGAGCTCCGTTTCAGTCTCCAGCACCTGCAGCCTTGCACCCAGTTCAATCAGCTCAATAGCGAGCTGCACCTGGTGCATTTCGTCTACTAAGCTTTTTTGACTCACGTGCTGTCCTCCGGCGGCATCGACTCATACCCCTCTCCAGCCAGTAGCAGCGATGTGTGCAGACTTGCGAGACCTTGATCACGCGGGTTGTCTGTCACCTGTTGCAGTCGCTCGACGCTGGCCTGACCGAACCGGCAGATCAACTGGTTGGTCCGCGCCAGCTTCGTCAGCTGCCGTGCATTGAGCGATACGATCAGGTCCGCCACTTCGCCGTCGACTTTGAGGCGGAACATAGCGGCTTCACGGTCTTCAGTTAACAAGCGTTGTGCAAGCAGCAAATACGCTAAATTTATTTCCTGTATTTCATCGAGAAAGCTGGTTTGACTCATAGTGGCCTATCGAACGACACAGGCGCTTTCATTACTGTTGTACGAGCGCCCTGGATGACTTTGTACTACCCCAAAGTCATGGTTGCATACAACGTTTGTATTGGCTACTCAGCGCTTTCACGCTTAGTAAGCCCAGCCTCCGATAACTCAAATACCCATACCAATAGTTCGGCAATAACTTGATAAAGATTAGCGGGAATTTCCGCATCTAAATCCAACTGCATCAACAGCCCCACAAGTTCAGGCGCATCATGCACATAAATACCCTGCCGCTGCGCCTCAGCCATAATCCGTTCGGCCAACTCACCATAGCCTTTGGCAACTACCCGGGGCGCACGATCATGGTCTTGATAGGCCAAGGCCACCGCCTGGCGTCGAGATTCATCCGATGACATCCGACACCTCCTCGACGTAACGCGCACGCACCTGCACCTTACGGAGATCTAACGCCTCCAAGCGCGCTTCCAGTGAGGGCAAACCCGCCTCCAAACGCTGATGCACCTGCGCTTCAGTGGCGGTTAGGTCAATGCTCAATGCGCCCCGATAAAGCCGTAGCGATACGCTGAAGGCGCCGAAACCGGGCACATCAAGCTGCATATCGGACTGCCAGCTATCTTCAGCGGCCTCCTGCTCTTCCTCGCCTTCCTGGGATTGCCCGCGGGCTGGCAGATTAATCACCAGCGCCATAAAAATGCCCGTCCATACGTCGCCTTCCCAACGAATCGTCGGCGTTACCAGCATTTCCAGCTGCTGACGCACCAGGCTTTGTAAGCTTTCATGGACCACCTCGCGAGGCTGCCGGTTGGGCATGATATCAAGCGTGTCGCGAGCTAGACGCGCATCAATGCTCGCTTGCTGTGCTTCTTTGGCATTCGTTGCGACCTCGGCGGCGTTAAGTAACGCGGGTCCTGCTGAGGGTGGCGGGGTCGCAGGTTGCGCATTGGCCGCTGGCACTCGCGCCGCCGCAGACTCACTTGCGGCGGGTATTAAAGGGGTATTAGGTAAAATGGTCGCACTGCTCGGCGATGCCACCAGCAGTGGCGCGGTACCGCTGGGCACTACGCCTTGCCCTCCCAGCCCGCTGCCCGGCCCTTGAGGCGTAACGCCCATGCCCAACGCTGTGGAGACCAAAGGCGTGGGAACCGAGGCCCGCGGACCAGATTGCATCTGCGGCTCTCTAAGCAGTTGCTGACGACTGGTATCCCCTTGAAACCAACGTTTGAGGTGCGCCTCATAAAATAGTCCGCTGTCGCGCACGCTGGCCTCAAGCCGACTCGCCAACTGTGCTGACGACGCCGGCTCGGCGGTATTCATCAGCGGCGCCTCTGCGCGCATGACGGTGGGGGGAGCAGGAAAGCGCAGCAATACATCGGCAATACTGCGTGCCGCTGGGCTAAAATGCGTCTGGGTCGAGCCGGGAGGCAATGCTTGGGCGTCGCCTCGCTGGGGTAATCGTCCACCGTCTAGCTGGAGTGGCAGGCCCCTCAGATCACGCAGCGCCGTATCACGTAGCGCCGCAGAGGCAGGGTCTCGACCGTCTAGCCGTGCATCCCCCATCAAGGCACGAGGGCCTTCTCCTGGCGCAATGGGCTTTATCGGCTGATCCATTAACCGTTGATTCGACACATCGCCCCGCCGCCCCAACACTTGATGGAGCAGGGTATCGATCAACGGATTAATGGTGCTCACGACGACCTCGACATCTGGTCATCATCGCCAGGCACACTGCCCCTGCCCTGCTGAGGGGCGTAGGCGCGGTGTAAGCTACGCTGCCGTTGAGACACATTGATTAGTCGCCCTAATTCGTCACGGCGCGCAATCAACTGTCGGCGGATTTCAACGTCCTGCTCCAGAATCGCTTCCAGAAGCTCCGCTTTGTGTTGTTGCGCGGTAGCGTCGAGCGTCACCGCTGCGTCCAGCTCACGCAGCTTTTCGACCAGAAGGACGTAGTGGGTGCGCTGATCAATCAGCTCTGCCCACTGGTCTTTATCGGCCAGCTGATGCATATGCATGACGCTATCAAGCAGCGCCGCATAGGTATCAAGGAGCGTCTGTTGAGCGTTATCTTGCGCCGTGGTTGAAGCCGCCATTAGTGCCTCATGCAGATTGCCGTTGGCCAATTTCGCGCCACGCTGAGGCAATATCCTCAAGCAGACGCTCGGCTTCATCCAAACTCGCCTCGTCATTGCGCAAATTCGCTTTCAATAACAGGCGTGCGATGTAGTTGTATAAAGAGGACAGCTGTTCAGCAATATCACCGCCTTGCTCTCTATCAAGAGCAGCGGCCAAACCGTTATTAACAATATCGAGCGCTTTTGAAATAGAGCGCCCTTTTTCAGCTGTATTAGCCGATTGCATATGGATACGTGCCGCTCGAATAGCCGCTTGCGCCCCATCAAATAGCATAACGATGAGCTGATGCGGATCAGCTGACATCACGCCGCTTTCAACGCCAACCCTTGCGTAAGCGTTGGCTCCCCGGCCATAGGCGGCAGCACCGCGCGAGTACGTCATACGTGATACTCCTAATCGCGTGGCTAGCCAATGCGGTCAGCCACAAAGCAAGTTACCAGCAGACAAATCACTGCGATTGCCTGCCTGTAATAGTTATCGGCGAGCGCCTTAACGACTTTAATGCTTTAGCGCGTTTTCTTCGCCAAGTGCGCGTTATGTGAGCCTTTCAGCCGAGATGACAACTAGGTCGAGACCGCAACTTCACTCACCGGCCGACCCAGCTTCTCAACGACATTGCCGCGTATTGTCCTGCCTAAATTATCCCGCATTGGCGCACTCGCTGACATCGCCATACAAACCTCAGTTGGGCTGCCCCGCTCATCAACGCGCAACACCCACGCCAACTGCTCATTGGAGAAGCGCACCAAGGCGCCCACCGGCAAGGCTTTAAAGTGCTCGATATAGCGTTTGATCCAGCGCGGATCGAACTGATGGGGATGGCTTAACAAGTGGCGATAAATTTGCTGTGCGGTTTTAGCGGGGCGGTCGCTGCGGTCACGCCGCAAGGCTTCCACGACATCTACAATCGCGCTGGCTTTGGCCAGCTCGTTTAACGATTCACCAGTAACACCATTTGGATAGCCGCTGCCGTCCATGCGCTCATTGATGCCCCCCACTACGGCAGATGCGATGCTGGAAGATAGCCATTGACAGCTCTCCAGTCGCTCCAATAAAAGCGGAACGTGCTCGCTTAACGCTTGCCGGTGCGTTGCCTCGAAATTCGCGGCTTTAAATAACACCTGCGGCACCAACGCTTTGCCTAAATCGTGTACTAAGCCACTGGCAACCACCGCCTTACGAAGATCACGCGGCATACTGGCGCCCACTAAATCCAGCAGATGGGCCGCCACTGATATGCCGTGACGAACCAGTAACGGCTCAGGCGACAAGCATCGACAAGCAAAAAGCAGCGCTTCACGGTCCTCCTCATGCAGATCCATCAACCGGTCGGCGTAAAGGGAGAGTTGGCGCGAATCGATATCGCTGCCTTGTTGCAGCGCCAGCATCTGTCCATCCAAAAACGCAGCAATTTTAACCAGTCGCCGCGCCGTTGGAGTGGCGTAGCGCTTCAGGTCGCGTCGCCCGATATGCTCACTGGCATTCGCTCGACCCGCGGGGGAAGTAAACAGCGGTGAGGGCTGGCGCTCATCCTGATGCTCTTTTGCATAGCGCGACGACTCACGCTCGATTTCACACACGAAGTACCAGATCTGACGCTCCTGCTCGGGGCTACACGCACCAAAATGAAAGCCCACCCGCAGCAGGTTGCGCTCAGGGTCGGGACGCCGGTGGCGTGCAGAGGCTTGGATTTCAAAGTGTGTGCCATCGGGAAACTCAAAGGAGAGCGTCAAAGGCACTTCCGTTGTGGCCAAAACCCCGCTGGCAGTCATCGGCAACTCAAGCTGGCAGCCACGCTGAGACAAGTCTCGCAGCTCACCTTGGATAGCGTCTTGGCCAGGCACACTGACCATAGCGACCACCGGCATGCCTATGCGCAACTCGGCACGAAAGACCTCACGTCGCTGGAGCACATCCAGATACGCCGGGTAGCCACTGCAGCATAAAAAACGCCCGCCAGAGCGGCGGGTTTCGGTTAGCGAGAGCATCGGCGTGCGCAACATTTTACCCTGCGCCTCGCCAGTCAGGTAAAAAGACGCGCCGCCCTGAAGCTGACCAAGCAGATAGTCCACCGAGGAAAGATCCAGCACTAGCGCCTGGTCAGGGTGCTGCTCCATCAGCACAATGGGCTCTGGTCGCCCTTCACCGCCCTCCAAGCATAGCGACGTACCGCCGCCTTCCACCAACGTATCCAGCAACGATGCTACCGCGACAGGGTTCGCGACTCGTTCGTATTCTTCTTCGTGGGCCACCATGCTCTCCTCACCTTCCCCATTGCATCAGCGTGTTATGCGCAAAGCGATGCAGAATACCAGAAGCCGAGAGCAACTAGGATGCTTCACCACGCTTTCGTGCGACGTTGCGTATATCGTCTATGCTAAGCAGGGCGGCAAAGTTAACTTACCCAACAGCATAACGATCAATATCCTAAAGTTATCGATCTCTGCGCCGATATCTTTAGTGTAGATATCTGTAAATCGCACTAAAAAACGTAGTTCCAAAAAAGCCAACTGCCAGCGGCACTCACTTGCGGGGGCGCTAGCAGTCAAAGGCAAACATTAAAAATAGGGGAATACGCACGATGAACTCATCTAACATTGATGCCATTAACCGCGTCCAAACAGCTCAGCTAAACACGCTGTCGCCGCGCCAGCGTCTTGACGAAGTGCTAGAGAATCTGCCCGCGCCCGGAAGCCAACTCAGCGAGGCTCAACAGAGTACACCCACCGCGGGGGAGCTCGTAGAACCGGTCCAACGCATCAACGAGGTTATGCGAGAGCGTGGGATAGAGTTTGAAATCAGCGAGAACTCATCAAGGGTCATTACTCGTGTCGTTGACCGCAATTCAGGTGATGTTATTCGCCAGATTCCCGCAGAGGAAGTCATCCGCATTGCCGAACAGCTACAGGATATGCGCGGCAAGTTTGTCTCTCTAGAGGTTTGAACCACTGACACAGAATCCAGGAAACAAAGGGCGTTGCGCAAAGATTGCGTTATAGGGTTACACCTGCATATTCATAACATCACGGTAAGCGGACACTAGCCGATTGCGCACCTGCAACCCCATTTGAGAAGCAACGCTCGCCTTCTGCATATCGACCATGACGTCGCCTAATTCGACATCAGGATCTCCCGCCTGAAAGGCCATCGCTTTGTTATTTGCATCCAGCTTTAGCTGATTGATTCGCTGAATGGACGCCTGCAACTCACCGCCAAAACTGCCATGCCCTGCCGACTGAGTAAGTGCGCCACTTTGCATTGGCTGGTTTGCCGCTTGGCTGGCTAACCCCTGCATTTGCTGCAGCGTTGCCTGTATTGCAGGAGTGCTCATGTGTACGCCTCAATCAGTAAAATGGCTGAATGGGTGAAGCCTAGCACTAGTATGACAAAGCTCATACGGACAATTACGCACAAAAAGCCAAGCTTTTCGTTCCTTTAGGCTTGCCCAGCCACCGGATAATAGCGTTCATCATAATTTCGCCTCATCTTTTCGGCGGATAACCGCGATCGACGGATATAGCCTATGCCTTCTTTGGTGATGCGCCTGGGCCGGAACTTGTTTTGCTTGTCCCAATGGAGGGATTCATGAGCGAAGCGGGTGCAACGGCAGGCCGTCAGACGAACACCTCCACGCGTGGCAGCGCAGGCGGTGATAATACGAAAACTCCATTTGCTGAACGCGTGCTTTCGCAGTTGCGCGGCAACCCTATTGTCGCGTTATTGATTGCCGGGGCTGCATCGATTGCGGTGGTGGCTGCCCTGATGATGTGGGCCAGCAGCCCTGATTATCGCGTCCTGTATAACAACCTTGATGAGGCCGATGGCGGCCGTATCATCACGGAACTCGACGGCCGAGGCGTGCCCTACCGTTTCAGTGAAAACGGCCAAGCCTTAATGGTGCCGAGCGACCAAGTGCATCCCCTGCGCCTCTATCTTGCCGAACAAGGGCTACCGCAAGGCGGCAACGTGGGCCTTGAGCTCATGGACAACCAAGCCTTCGGGGTTAGCCAATTTGCCGAACAAGTCAATTATCAACGCGGCTTAGAGGGTGAGCTTAGCCGCTCGATTGAATCATTGGGACCTGTCGAGGGCGTGCGCGTTCACTTATCGATGGCCAAACCATCGGTTTTTATCCGTGACCGGGAGCCCGCTAAAGCCTCGGTGGTGCTGACATTGCTACCGGGCCGCGTACTTGGCGATGGCCAGGTTAGTGCCATTGTTCACATGGTATCGAGCAGTGTTCCTGAACTGTCTCCCGAAGACGTGTCGGTGGTCGACCAGAATGGCCGCTTACTGTCGGCAGACAGCGGAGGCAATAACGATCTTGACGGTAGCCAACTGGAATACTTGGCCGAAGTTGAAAGTTCTTATCAACGGCGCATTGAGCATATCCTGGCGCCGATCCTGGGCGAGGAAAACGTGCGTGCCCAGGTAGCCGCGCAGGTGGACTTCTCCCAGCGGGAAGAAACCTCAGAACGCTATGGGCCTAATCAACCGCCCAACGAAGCGGCCGTGCGCAGCCGTCAATTAAGCCTTTCTCTTGATGGGGAGGATCCGCTAGGCACCGGCATCCCCGGCGCACTTAGTAACACTCCCCCGGGGGTCGCGCCGTCGCCCATCAATCAGCCCGACGAAGAGGGCGAGGATGCAGACGGCGAAGAGACTCCTGACGAGGCACTCCGCAATCTTCAGCAAGACGATGTCGTCAACTACGAGGTTGATCGAAGCATTGAACATATCCAGCACCGCCTCGGTCGCGTCGAGCGCCTGACAGCGGCGGTGGTAGTGAACTACCGTGAAACCACAAATGACGAAGGTGAGACAGAACAGGTTCCTCTTTCGAATGAGGAAGTTCAGCAGATTGAGCGTTTGGTGCGCCAGTCGATGGGCTTCTCAGATGGGCGTGGCGATGCAATCGATGTAGTGAATACGCCATTTGCCGATATCGAAGAAGATACGAGCGATGCGCCTGAGTGGTGGCAGCGCCAAGGCACCCTGGAGCTCGCCGGACAGCTCGGCCGCTACCTACTCGTAGCGCTTGCCGCTCTGCTGCTTTACCTGCTGATTCTACGGCCGCTCATCAAGCGCTACACCGAATCACCTGTCATGGCGACCGCCGCGTCTGGCACAGCGCTTCAGGCACGGGTCGGTGATGATGATGACGACATAGCTGAAGACGACGACAGCACAGCCAATGACGAGACGTATCAAAAGCCAAAACGTCGACGCAAGACATCACTGTACGAGCACAACCTCAACGACCTGCGTGAAATGGCCCAAGAGGACCCCCGCATGGTGGCGATGATTGTGCGCAGCTGGATGAATAACAATGAGTAGTGCAATGGCCAATATGGGAGGGGCTCGCAAGAGCGCCATCCTGTTACTCGCGCTGGACGAAGATAGCGCCGCTGAAGTGTTTAAATACATGAACGCCTCGGAAGTCCAAGCAATCAGCATGGAAATGACACGCCTTCAACAAGTCTCCCATGAAGACATGAAGGCAGTCCTCGAAGCGTTCCATAAAGAAACCGAAGAGTTTGTCGCCCTTAACCTGAACTCAAGCGACCATATTCGCTCGGTGCTCACCAAAGCGTTAGGCAGCGAACGTGCGTCCAGCCTAATTGAAGATATCCTGGAAACCACCGGGGAATCCACGGGTATTGATACGCTGAATCTCATGGAAGCTTCGATGGTGGCCGAACTCATTCGCGATGAGCACCCACAGATCATTGCCACCATTTTGGTCCATTTGGATCGCCATCAAGCGGCCGATGTGCTTGAGCTCTTTGAGGAAAAACAGCGCAACGACGTCGTCTTGCGTATCGCGACCTTCAGCGGCGTTCAACCCGCCGCCCTGCAGGAATTGACCGAGGTGCTATCCAGCATGCTGGATGGGCAAAACCTCAAACGCAGCAAAATGGGTGGTGTAAGAACAGCAGCAGAAATTCTCAACTTGATGAATTCGTCTCAAGAAGAAACCGCCATCGAAACTGTACGTTCGCATAGCGAAGATTTGGCACAAAAAATTATCGACGAAATGTTCTTGTTCGAGAACCTGCTCGACCTGGACAACCGCGCTATTCAGATGGTCCTGCAGGAAGTCGAAACCAACTCGTTGGTGGTGGCCCTCAAAGGTGCACAAGATGCCCTGGTGGACAAGTTCCTGCGCAATATGTCGCAGCGTGCAGCCGACCTGGTCCGCGAAGATATGGAAGCACGAGGGCCGATTCGCGTGTCTCAGGTCGAAACGGAACAAAAGGCGATTCTGCAAGTGGTGCGGCGCTTAGCTGACTCGGGTGAAGTCGTCCTGGCGGGTGGAGATGATGAGTATGTCTGAGTCTCAATCACCGCAATTTGATCGTCACCACCAATGGCGGCGCTGGCAGATGGACGAACTCATTCGCCCGGCCGGCCCCGGCGACAATCAGGCGCCAACTAGTACGTCGACGTACCAGCGCAAAATTGACGCGGCCCAAAAAGCTGCCAAGCAGGCACAACAACGCGAAGCGGAGGCACGTCAAGCCGAGTACGACAAGCTTCGTCAGCAAGCCGAAGAAGAAGGTTATCAGGCGGGTCTTGCCCGTGGCCATGAAGAAGGCTTGGCTAAGGGACTCGAAGAAGGGCGTCAGCAGGCCCAGCAGGAACTGGTCCAGCAAACAAAAGATACCCTGACCCCGCTTGGCATGCTGGCCAAACAGTTTTCCGAAGCGCTCACGCAAATTGACGACACCATCGCCCATGATTTGGTAGAGCTGGCGACGGAGACAGGCAAGCAGCTTGCCGCCGAGGCTTTACACGAAACGCCAGAGCGTATCCTGACCCTGGTACGCGAGCTTCTGCATACCGAACCGCCGCTGGTCGGCCAGCAGCGGCTATGGCTAAACCCCGACGACCATGCGCTTGTCGCAGAGCACCTTGGCGCCGAACTGGAAGCCGCCAACTGGAAGCTGCAACCCGATGACCAGTTGGCCCGCGGTGGATGCCGAGTCACCAGCGCCCAAGGCGAACTAGATGCGACGTTCGAAAGCCGCTGGCAAGCGGTGCAAGCCCAAGCGCGTAAGCGCCAATCCAGCTCATCCAAGCCGTCGGCTTCTTAGGTGCTACGATGACGACCACCTGCCCCCATCAACACCACTGGCAAAAAGCGATCCGCCGCACCACACAGCGGGTCAGCACCCTTTCACGGGTGGGCACCAGTGGCCGCGTTGTGCGCGCGACCGGCATGGTGGTTGAAGTCGTCGGGCTGCGGGTTGCCGTCGGTAGTGCCTGTAAAATCGAGCTGCCTAAAAGTGATGCACAGGTGGCTCAACACGCCCCTTACGCCGAAGCAGAAGTCGTCGGCTTCTCCGGCGACAAGCTATTCCTAATGCCGCTTGAGCAGATCTCAGGGCTGATGCCTGGCGCCCGCGTATCACCACTTAGCGACGGAGGCGGCCACAGCGCTCGCCGCTTCCCCATCGGGGAAGAACTGTTAGGCCGAGTACTCGACGGCAACGGCAACCCGCTTGATGATCGCGAATACCTTGAAGACACCCCGCGCGCCACGCTCACTACACCACCGTTAAACCCGCTGTCCCGCGCACCGATTGACACCCAAATAGATGTAGGGATCCGCTCGATAAACGCGCTACTAAGCGTCGGTCGAGGCCAGCGCATGGGCCTGTTCGCCGGGTCAGGGGTGGGTAAATCGGTGCTCTTGGGCATGATGGCACGTTATACCAAGGCGGACGTCATCGTGGTCGGCCTTATCGGCGAGCGGGGGCGAGAAGTACAGGATTTTATTGACAATATTCTTGGCCCCGAAGGTCAGCGTCGCGCCGTGGTGGTTGCAGCGCCTGCTGACACTTCCCCTCTTCAGCGCCTTCAGGGGGCTGCGTACGCAACGCGCCTGGCCGAGGGGTTTCGCGACGAAGGCCGTAACGTGCTGCTGATCATGGACTCGTTAACCCGCTTTGCCATGGCGCAGCGTGAAATTGCCCTGGCGATCGGCGAGCCCCCTGCCACCAAAGGCTACCCACCGTCAGTGTTTGCCAAACTACCCGGCCTGGTTGAGCGAGCGGGTAACGCAGAGCGCGGTGGCGGTTCAATCACCGCGTTTTATACCGTGTTAACCGAGGGTGACGATCAGCAGGATCCAATTGCGGATTCTGCCCGGGCGATTCTTGATGGCCATATCGTCCTATCAAGGACGCTAGCCGAAGCGGGGCACTACCCGGCTATCGACATCGAAGCGTCGATCAGCCGCGCAATGACGGCTATCACCGACGAGGCTCAGCAGCGCCAGTCACGCGTATTCAAGCAGTATTTCTCTCGCTATCAGCGCAACCGCGACCTGATTAGCGTAGGGGCTTACACACCGGGCCATGACCCACAACTTGATGAAGCCGTGCGAAGGTTTCCAGAGCTTGAGCATTTTTTACAGCAAAACATTAACGAAAGCGCCACCATCGACGCTTCCCGACAAGCCCTTAACGCCTTGGTTGGAGAGTCAGCATGAGCCGGACGCAGTTAGAAATGCTTGCCGATTTAGCCCGTGAAGCCCGGGACCAAGCGGGTATTGCCCTTGCCCAAGAGCGACAAAGCGAGCAACAGACTACCGCGCAATTGCACTCGCTCAATCGCTACCGCGCCGAATACGCCGAGCGTTTACAGCTGGCCATGCGTGACGGCATTGACCCCGCTACGATGTACAACTATCAGCAATTTCTTGCCTCACTGGATGCCGCGCTGGAACGCGCCCGCCATACGCTGGCAGCACAGCAAAAGCGAGTGCAAAAACGTCAACAACATTGGCAACAAGAGCAGCGTAAGCTGTCTTCCTACGATACACTGACCTCAAGACGGTTAGTGGAAGAGCATCGGCGCCTTGAGCGTCATGAACAGAAAACCAACGACGATTTGGTGACTAGCCGTTTGGCTCGCCAACGTAATGAGACGCCGCAGTAGCGGTGCCAGGGAACTGAGTATGAATATTCACCAGTTGCTTTCAACGACGCAAGGTCAAACGACCAGCAGCCAGCCGGGCAATGCCGCAACGGCTGACGGCGCGCGTGGGTTCTTCCAGCAGGCGCTTTCCCAGGCCTCTGCTTCGCCCCATCAGCGCCTTGCCAACGCAGCGGTCACTTCTCCTTCAAACCAGACGGGAAGCAACCAAACGGCGAATAGCCCAACGCCTGAAGCCACATCGCTTTCGGCGTGGCTAGAATCGTTAGGCTTAGATATCAGCCCCGAGGCACTGGAAGCATTGGTGGCGCGTTTTTCATCTGCCGATAGCGGCTCAATGCCCGAAGATATGAGTATTCTTGAGGCCTCTGGCAATCTAAAGAATGCCACACTCGATGAAATCGCCCAGCGTCTGTCGTTGATGGCCAGCTATAGCGACCCCTCAAGCGAGTCAACCGCCCCCCTTACTGGCGATGGTGATGACGCTGCACCAACTGCGGCCGAGCTTGCCGAGCAGCTAGGCATTGAGGAAGGCGAAGCTGAGCAACTGGTAAGCCTACTTAGCGCCTTCGTCGCCACTCAGAACCAGAGTAACGGTGGTGATACCAAGCTTTCTGGATCTTCGCGAACCCTGGGAGATATTGCCCAAGCATTAGGCGCGGCGTCTCAATCTGGCGACACGAGCAAAGCGTCGCGGTCGGAAAGCCTGCTCAGTCAGATCGATGCGCGATCATCCTCTCGCGGTAGCCCGGATACCTGGGTTAATGCCCTCGATATATCAGGGCGAGCAGCAGAAGGATCGGCTAAAGCCAACGTGGTGCTACCCAGCTCCGCCTCGGAAACGCTGCTCAACACGCTGTCTTCGAATAACGCCAGTCAGTCTAATAACCAAGCCCTCGCGTCTGCTAATATTAGTCAGTCAGCACCTACTTCGAGCTTAGGTAGCGCCGCTAACCCCACACCCGCTGCGGTTAACACGCCGGTGACCAGTCCAGCATGGCCTCAACAATTGGGTCAGCAGCTTGTCCAGTTCGCTCAGCGAGGGGGAGACCAGCTTGTGCAAATGCAATTACATCCCGCCGAGCTTGGCCCGCTATCTATCTCGTTAAAAGTTGGCGAACAGGGTGCTCAAGCGCACTTTTTATCCGGCCACGCCCAGGTTCGCCAAGTGATCGAACAAGCCATTCCGCAGCTGCGTGAAGCGCTGGCAGAGCAAGGTATTTCACTCGGCGAAACATCCGTTGGCGAACAGAACGAATCTAGCGATCAAGGCGTTGCGCAACAGCAGTCGGGGCCAAATGGCCAACCTAATATCGACGCTAGTGAGGAAGGCGGCGACTTAGCCTCCAACGCGCCCAGTAAGCCTATTGCGCTTGATGGCAGGGTTGATCTGTACGCTTAACCGGTAACCCATAAGGGCAATACTTTCTTCCATGACTATGACAAATCGCGTGGCCATTGGAAGCTAAGCCAAAAGATAGGCTCGCCAAGCGAGCCTGTTCATTTCATCACCAGCATGCGCTTTAGGCATAATGCCACGTTAACGCCACGCATGGAGATAACGGGAACGACCAATGGCTGAATCAAGCGGCGGACCAAAAAAACTGCTCTGGATAATGATCATTTTAGTGCTGCTCTCCTCTGCCGGTGCGGCAGCCGCCATTTATATGGTGTTGGATGATCGTGAGGATAATCCGGAAGAAACCACTGAAGAGACCGCTGAGCCACAGCCGCCGGTGTTTCTGACCATCGAGCCCTTCACCGTCAATTTGGCCGATGATCGTCATGGTACCCGCTTGCTATATACCGGCATTACCCTTCGCGTAGAGGATGAAGACACGCGCGAATTATTGGAAGAACACATGCCACAAGTTCGCAGCCGGTTGCTGTCAGTGCTATCAGGTCAGGAAGCGGGCGAGCTAACGTCATCAGAAGGCAAGCAACAACTAGCGACGGCTATCAACGAGAGGCTGAGCGAGCCCTTCGATGAGAACCAACCACCGCTTGAGTTGCGTGAAGTACTGTTTACTGAATTCATTGTGCAATAATCTCGGGAACTGGAGCCGTTCATGTCGCAGGACGATCTACTGTCCCAAGAAGAAATTGATGCCCTACTAAAAGGCGTCAGTGGTGATGATGAGTCGTCGACATCATCGGACCAGTCGCAGGATGAATCCCGGGTAAAGCCCTACGATCCATCTACCCAGCATCGTGTCATTCGCGAGCGGTTGCACGCCTTAGACTTTATTAATGAGCGCTTCGCGCGGTACTTCCGCACGAGCTTGTTTAATTTGATACGACGCAGCGCTGATATCACCGTTGAGTCGGTTCGCTACCAGAGCTTTAGCGATTTTTCACGCAATGTGCCCGTGCCGACCAACCTGAATATTGTTTCAATGCGCCCGTTGCGTGGCTCTAGTTTGATCGTCTTTCCGCCCAACTTGGTGTTCATGGTGGTAGACAACCTGTTTGGTGGCGACGGGCGCTTTGTAACGAAATCGGATGGCCGCGAATTTACCAACACCGAGCAGCGCATCATCCACCGTTTGTTAAGCTTGGCGATTGATGCTTATCAAGAAGCCTGGAAAGTAGTATATCCCCTGGAAGTCAGCTTCTTACGCTCGGAAGTACAGTCCAAGTTCGCCAACATCACCAATTCGCCTAACGAAATCGTGGTGAATACCAAGTTCAATATTGAGGTAGGCAACCTGTCGAGCAACTTCCAGGTCTGCATGCCTTACGCCATGATTGAGCCGCTGCGCGACCTTCTGGCAAACCCGATTAATGACAGTAACCATGACCAAGACGGCACTTGGTCTCGACGCATGGCCAGCGAATTGCGTCAGTCGGAAGTCGAACTGGTAGCCGAATTTGCTCAGATACCTAGCCGTATCGCCCACGTAATGGGGCTTAAAAAAGGCGACGTACTACCGTTGGAAATTCCCTCGACCGTTACCGCCAACGTTGATGGCGTACCGGTTATGGAGTGTGAATACGGTAGCCAACGACAGCAGCGCGCCCTGCGGGTGAAGCGTATGATTGATCACGCCGCGATGAACAATGTACCGTCCAACGACTTCGTTAAAGGGTCTACGCGACAGAAAGCCAAGGAATCTAAAGCATGACGGATCCTAATAAACCCGATCAGAACATCTCTGACGACGACTGGGCGTCTGCCATGTCGGAACAGGAGCAAGAAGAAACAGCCGCCTCATCCGAGGCCGCCGACGGCGAGGATGAAGATCCCTGGGCCGCAGCGATGGCAGAACAGCAATCCGCCGAGGAAGAAGCGCCAGCAGAAGATGCCAGCGAAGCTGAGGAAGCGCCTGCCAGTGAAGCCAAAGCGGCCAGTGACGATGTGTTCCGTCCGCTGACTCAGGAAACAGGCGACACGCAGTCCCGCGACCTAGAAATGATCATGGACATTCCGGTCAAGCTTACCGTTGAGCTAGGCCGCACAAAGCTGACGATCAAACAGCTACTTGAACTGGCCCAAGGCTCGGTGATTGAGCTTGAGGGGCTAGCAGGCGAGCCCATGGATATCTTGATCAATGGCTACTTGATTGCACAAGGTGAAGTCGTGGTCATCGAAGATAAGTATGGTATCCGCATCACCGAAATCATTACGCCTTCTGAGCGCATTCACAAACTGAACCGATGAGCGATTCCGCCTCAACGCAAAGCAGCTCGCTTGACGCGCTAAGCAGCGGCAGCGACTCACTGATCGGCATGGCCGTGCTAGGCAAAACCGCAGCGGCGTTGGCATTAGTCATCGCCATTATTTTGCTGTGCACGGCGCTTCTAAAGCGCCTTGGGCACGCCAAACGTGCTGGCGGGCAGCTTCAGGTGATCAGCAGTACCGCCGTGGGTAACCGTGAGCGCGTTGTGATCGTGCAAGTGGAGGATACCTGGTTGGTATTAGGTGTTGGCAATGGGCGCATTACTAAGCTGCATGAGCGACCGGCACCCGCCACGCCTCCCCCCGATATGACCCAGACCCCATCTGGCTTTGCCAAGCGATTTTCCCAAGCACTGACCAATAATCTGACCAGCAAGAAGCAGCAACGCAGCGGTGCTCCTTCACCTCCTTCTGATATAGACCGTACCCTATGAGGACTTTATCCTTGTATCGGCCGCTTATCTCGCGGTGGCCATGGCTAATTGTTCTAGGCCTATTGTGTCTTTTTCCACTCATAGGCAACGCACAAGAACTCCCTGGGATTACCTCTCAGCCGATGGAAGACGGCGGTCAACAGTGGTCAGTGTCGCTACAGACGCTGTTATTCCTAAGCTCACTGGCGTTTCTACCTTCCATGCTGCTGATGATGACGAGCTTCACGCGCATCATCATTGTGCTGAGCCTATTGCGCACTGCCATGGGTACCCAGGCAACACCACCCAACCAGGTGCTGCTAGGCATCGCATTATTTCTGACGTTTTTTATTATGTCGCCCGTGCTAGCCGAGGTCTATGACACCGCCTGGGTACCGTTGAGCGAAGAAACAATTAATTTCGAAGAATTTTTGCGTTTAGCGCAGGTGCCATTTCGTGAATTTATGCTCGCACAAACGCGAGAGCCCGACTTAGCGCTCTTTGTACGCCTCGCTGATATCGGCCCGATGCAGGGTCCTGACGAACTGCCTATGCGGGTTTTGCTGCCTGCTTACGTCACTAGCGAGCTGAAAACAGCCTTTCAAATTGGCTTTACGATTTTTATTCCTTTTTTGATTATTGACTTGGTTGTAGCCAGTACACTGATGGCTCTGGGTATGATGATGGTACCTCCAATCACTATTTCTTTGCCGTTTAAGCTTATGCTGTTTGTCCTGGTTGACGGGTGGCAGTTGATTGTTGGTTCGTTAGCAGAAAGCTTCTACATGATATAGCCGTCATTACGGCGATGGAGATCTAGAATGACCCCTGAAATGGTCATGACGATTGCATATCAAGGCATGCGAGTAACGCTATTGCTCGCTGGCCCAATGCTGCTCGCCGCTTTGTTTACCGGCTTGATTATCAGCCTGTTTCAAGCAGCCACGCAAATCAACGAAATGACCCTCACCTTTATCCCCAAAATTCTGGCGGTCTTTGCCGTCCTGGTTTTGGCAGGTCCATGGTTGCTTGGCTTGATCACCGATTTTACCCATCGATTATTCACCAATATTCCCAGCATGGTGATGTAAGCCAATGGTTGAAGTCACCTTTGCCCAGCTACACGCATGGCTGGTGGCATTTATTTGGCCGTTTGCCCGCATCACCGCCTTCATGGCGGCATCGCCCATTTGGGGGCACTCGAGCGTTCCTAATCAGGCAAAGATCAGCTTGGCCGCCGTTATTGCCGTGGTGATCGCGCCTATTCTTCCCCCTATGCCCGATGTGCCGCTGATGTCCTGGGCGGGCGCTGGCATCATGGTGGAGCAGGTGTTAATTGGCCTGGCGATTGGCTCGGTCATGCATATTGTCTTTGCCGCCGTGCAGGCAGCCGGGGAATTTATCGGCCTGCAGATGGGCTTGGCGTTTGCTAGTTTTTTCGATATGTCCAGCGGCACCAATATCATGGTCTTGTCGCGGATTTTATATATGATCTCGCTGCTAATGTTTCTCGCCCTGAACGGCCACCTAATGGTGTTAGAAACGCTGGTAATGGGCTTCCAAACCTTACCAGTTGGTGTCGGCACTCTTAATCCGAACGGTTTTGAACTACTAGCTCGCTATGCCGGCACTATATTTTCCTCAGGCATGCTACTTGCCCTACCGCTGGTAGGGTCGCTATTGATCATCAATTTAGCGCTGGGTATTCTGAACCGCTCGGCACCACAATTAACGGTGTTTAACATCGGCTTCCCGACCTCGCTAACGGTGGGACTGTTATTATTGATGGTGCTAATGACCGATATCGAACGGTTTTTACAACGACTGTTCAGCCAAGGGCTTGAGTTTATGCAAAGCCTAATCGAAACCCTGGCCCCGCTATCTTAGTATCAATAATTAAAAAGCCCTTTGCCGATGGCAAAGGGCTTTTTATCGAAGCAGGCTTGTTCAGTTGAGGTTACAGGTAGTCGAACAGCGACATACCCTTCACATCAACAAAGGCTTTTTGTGAGGCCTGTAAGCCGATTTGGCGCAGGCTATATTCGGAAATCGCCTCGTTGTAGTCAAGATCGACCAGGTCAGACAGCGTTTGCTCGTAGTTAAGACTACGGTTATCGCCCACTGCGTCGATGACATCCAGCTCATTGAGACGCGCCCCAGCGGATGCACGTACCGTAAGGACGTTATCCAGGCTATTGTCCAAATCGCGCATGGAGGTCTTGAGCGTATTACTTAAATCCGCTTTGTCTGACTCGGTTTCAGCGGGTTTCTCTAAAACACGAATGGCTTCTTCCATGGTGCGGAATAAATTAGGTTCGCGCTGAGCACTACCTGACTGGGCTACCTGAATCTGATCTCCAACTTCAGGCTCGCCTTTTAAGTCAACATTAATGCCACCAAAGGAAACACTTTCGCCAGAGGTATAGGCTGCATCGGTAAAAGCACCGTCATTATCCGGATCGTAGGCAACCCAGCTATCACTGTCCTCGTCAAAGGTCTCGATGCTGTAGGTGGGATCACCAACACCATCCTCATCAAACTGAATACGATAGCTATCGCCATAGCCGTCATTGTTTACATCTGCAACGTGCGGGCCCCCAAACGTCACGTTGCCAGCATTATCACTATTGGCTTCTGCCACATAGCCCGCACTGTTGGGCACGCTTTGGAAGATTGAAGCGCCATTTTCGGTCACCGGCATTAAGCGTGATGAGTCAACGCGCTGTTCCCGAGTATTTTGGTCGCCCTGATACTCTACCGCATCACCCTGTTTGACGAAGGGCGGATTGCCATCGTTATAACCGCCGAACAAATAACGGCCGTTACCGTCCGTCGCATTCGCCTGGCCTAGCATGGTCTCGTAGACGCCTTTCAGCTCGCTGGCTATCGACTCGCGGTCGACATCGCTAAGCGTATCGCTTGAAGCCTGGACCAACAGCGTTTTGGCGCTGGTGATCGCATCACTCGTACTATTGAGGATACTTTCCGTTTGCGCGAGCGAATTGCGCGCTGAGGTGCGAGCATCACCATATTGCTCGGTGATCGCTTTTGCTTGGTCAACACCCACGGCACGCGAGGCGGCTTGGGGATCATCCGAGGGGTTAACAACGCGGCGACCGCTGGCAATTTGCTGGCTGACTTTTAAAAAGTCGCTCTGCTGACGGTTCATTGACGCCGTGCTTTGGTCAAACATGGTAACGCTGCTAATACGCATGGCTATCTATCCTCGAATTAACCGCGCAAATTCAAAATGGTGTCCATCAGGGTGCCGGCCGTATCAATCACACGGGCGTTGGCCTGGTAAAACTGCTGGTAGCGAATCAGGTTGGCCGCCTCTTCATCAAGATTGACCCCGGATTCGGACTGCTGCACCTCGGTAAGCTGTTCGGTGAGGCCTTGACGCGCCTCCAGATTTACCTGGGTAATGTTGGTCCGGTTACCCACGTCGCTAACCATCGAGCCGTAGGCGCCGCTCACCGTGGCGCTGCCGCCAACAATATCCTCGCTTTGCAGGTCTTGCATAGCCAGCGCATTACTGTTGTCGCCGCTATTGGCATCGCTAAGACTGATAGAAAATGTTGCCCCATCCGCGTCAGGCAACTCGTCAAGCGTAAACTCGACGCCGTCAATAGCGATGCGGTCCCCAGCTTCTAGCGTATCTCCATCGGCTAAGGCTTCACCATTTACGGTCATAGCCCCTTCTAACTCACTGACGGTACCGTCCTCTGCCACGCTCAGCGAATACTCACCATCTGCCGGTAGCGCACTCAAGGCACCCTCGGCCATGCTAACGTCGCCAATAGCCAGATCGCCTTCCATGTCAGCCAAACTACCCGCGGCAATCTTATCCAGGTCGGTAATATTGGTATCCATCCCGGCTCCGGCACGGCGAACGGGTTGGATTTCGTATTCATCACCGGCCACAGGAGGCTGGCTGAACTCAAGCGTAACACCACCGAACTTTAATTGGTCATCTTCAGCCCAGGCATCCTGATCGTATTCCACGACTTGGCCGTTATCTTTCCGAGTGATAACAGGGTCATCATTGTCATCAAAACTTACGCTGTAATCGGTGGCGCGCAGTTCGTCGATCCGGCTGGGGTCGAATTCGGCGCTTTCAATTGTCGCATCGCTATTGTCGTCATGCCCGTAGGTCTGTGGCGCACGAATATTGAACAGGTCTTCGCCTTGATCACCATTTAGATCAACGCCTTGCTTGTGCTGCTCATTCATGGCTGACGAAAGCGACACCGCTAGCTGTCCGATCTGGTTTTGGGTTTTATCAAGCGTCTCTTGGCGGAAGGTCATTAACCCACCAAGCGAGCCGCCCGTCACCACATCTTCTTCTAGCTGGGAAAGGTTACCACCGCCATCGCGATAGCCGATTACCTTGCGCTGCGGGTCGTTCTCCGCCTCCATGGTCTCTAACTCGAACGAGTCTGTACCGGTCACCAGCGGCTGGCCGTTGGGCAGGCTGATGTTATATGTTTTGCCGTCTTGGACATTAAGTCGCAGATCCATGCGCTCGTTTAGGTCAGAGACGAGTTTATCACGCTGGTTGAGCAGGCTATTGGGGGCTTCGCCGTTACGAGCGCGGGCGAGGGCAATCTCTTTATTGAGCCCGGCGACTTGCTCGGTGGTGTTGTTAATCTGGGTAACTTCATCGTCTAGCTGGTTGTTAATATTGCTTTGCATATCCTGCAGGTAGCTGTCGAACGAGCGGAACTGCGCGCTAAGCGTTTCGGCATTACCCAGTACGCCCTGGCGAGCAGCGGGGTCGGATGGCGAACTGGCTAAATCTTCCAGCGAGGAAAAGAAGTTTTGCATCAGCGGTGAAAGACCCGCATCGCGGTCGGCCAGCAAATTATCAATTTGGGTCACTTGCTCGGAATAGGTTTCTAACGCGCTCGACTGCGTTTTAGCGCTATTGAGCTGATCCGCCACGTATTGATTAAACTGGCGTTCAATATCGTTGACCTGAACACCTGACGTTCCTGCGCTGCCCTCACCAAGTTTGGTGATTTCGCGATTGTAGCCGGGTGTGTTCACGTTGCTGATATTGTTGCTAGCCGTATTCAGCGAGTTTTGCGCCGCGTTTAAGCCGCTTAGCCCAATAGAAAACATGCTCATGGTTCAATTCCTTTAGCCGATATTTCTATAATCGGCAGCGCGGTACAAAACTTGAATGACGCCTAACGCGAATCGGCCAAGAAATTACTGGCGTCCGGCATCGGGCCCAAGGTGTCCATCACGCCTACCAGCTTATCGGCATAGCGCGGATCAGTAGCATAGCCACCACGTTGCAGCTCACGTGCCGCCTGCTCCGCTGAAGGTGCCTGCGTCACACCCGCGTAGCGAGGATTGTTACCAATTAGATTGGCATAGTCGGTAAAGGCATGTTCATACGAATCGTAAACACGGAAGCTATCAACCACTTTCTCGCGACGCCCGTCTATGTATTCGTGAGTCACCACCTCAGTACTATCACCCTCCCAATGCTCTCCGGCTTTGATGCCAAACACATTGTGACTGTTCTTACCGTTTTGCGTGGCAATTTCATGTTTCCCCCAGCCCGTTTCTAATGCAGCTTGGGCCAGTATCAATTCAGCGGGCACCCCGGTGGTACGGCTTGCAGCCTGGGCTGAAGGTGCCAGCGTTTCCATAAACTGATCCACATGAGGCAGTTGACCTCCTGCTTGGCGCGGAGCATCAGGCTGAGTAGACTCTGTTTCTGCCGCCTTTCCTTGCCGTACAGCATCTAGTTCCGCCAAGAAACGGCTCTCTGTAGGTGCTTCGGGGACCTGTTCGTCACCAGGATTCAGGGGGCTATCTAATACCCGCGGCGTACCACGCGGAATACCAGCGATTAACTCCTGCATTTGTTGATCAGCGCTGGAAGACTCTTCTTTCCCACCGGAAATCGCGCCTTCCCGCTCAAGCTGTTCAACCAGTGCATCCGCTAACCCCACCCCTTTGGACGCAATCACCTGAGACCACTGCTGGTCCAGCATTTTTTGATAGCTATCCGTAGCACTGCTGTTCATCAAGCCAGACTCAGGAATCGCATCGCGCATGCTTTTCATCATCATTTGCACGAATAGTGCTTCAAACTGTTGAGCCGCCGACTCCGCGCCAGCGTCTGGGTCTGTTTTTGCCGTGTGCTGCATCCTTTGAAAGCCTTGCATATCTAGCGCAAACTGATTGCTCATATCAGTGGCATTCATCAGATAATCTCCAGCTCTGCGCGTAGCGAGCCCGATGCCCTTAACGCTTCAAGAATCGACATCAAATCCTGTGGGGTGGCGCCGAGGGCATTTAGTGCGTTAACAACTTCGTTGAGGTCGGCGCCTTCAACTACCTGTAGATAAGCTTCTTGCTCTTCTATGTCGATATCGCTATCAGGTACCACCGCCGTTTCGCCTTCACCAAAGGGTGATGGCTGGCTAACACCAAATTGGGTATCAATCGTAATCGACAGGTTACCGTGGGCGACTGCCGCTTCACGTAAACTAACCGCACTGTTCATGACCACAGAGCCGGTGCGCGCATTGAGCACTACTCGCGCTGGTGCATCCATCGGCGTAACGTCAACATTCTCAACCCGCGCCATAAAGTTAACGCGCTCATTATCATCGACTGGCCCATCAAGCGCTATCACACGACCATTACGTGCATAAGCGACAGATTGGCCGAATTCATTGTTGATAGCGGTTACCATGCGCTGCACTGTACCGAAGTCCGCGTCATCCAGCTGTAGCTCTAACGTGCCACCTTCGCCCCCTAAGTTAAGCGGCACTTCTTCCTCCACTAAACCACCATTGGGGATTCTGCCCGTGGCCTGCTGGTTGACTTGTACACTGCTACCACCCGCTTCTGCCCCCGCGCCGCCCACCAACATATTGCCTTGGGCAATGGCATAGGTATCGCCATCAGCCCCTTTCATCGGCGTCATTAACAAGGTGCCGCCACGCAGGCTCCGGGCATTGGCAATCGATGAAACGACGACGTCAAGCCGCTGCCCAGGCCGAGAAAACGGCGGCAAGTCGGCGGTTACCATCACCGCCGCGACGTTACGCAGCTGTAAATTTGTTCCGGAGGGTACCGTCACGCCCAATTGCG
>OFEU01000141.1_pt1 | contig 85102 bp, 74 predicted proteins | sample 1521221 | NCBI WGS metagenome assembly OFEU01 (sample SAMN03766357, study PRJEB24113) | microbial mat metagenome | isolation source: enrichment culture HLUCC-O from microbial mat sample contains cyanobacterium... | reverse complement strand
CCTATTCCCTGTTCCCTGTTCCCTGTTCCCTGTTCCCTGTTCCCTGTTCCCTATTCCCTATTCCCTGTTCCCTGTTCCCTATTCCCTGTTCCCTTTCCGCTACAATATGGCCAATCGATAGAGGATAAAACCTGAGATGACAGCAACTACGGTTAAACGCTTACACAGTTTTGAAGACTATCTTCAGTATGATGATGGAACCGCTAAACGTTACGAATGGATACATGGAAGGTTAGAACCAATGAATCCCCCGAGACTGGAACATTTTTTAATTGCTAAGTTCATTGAGTCCTGTCTGGAAGCTGAAATCAAACGTCAGGGATTACCCCGGATTTGCTTTCGAGATGCTGGTGTCAGAACGGGGCCAACCAAATCTCGCTTAGCGGATGTTTGTGTGGCGACTCTTGAACAAGCTCAGGAGATGAGTCAACAATCGTTGGTTTTCCAAACCCCTCCGTTGCTAGTCATTGAAATTGTCAGTCCTGAATCGGTGAACCGCGATTATCGCTATAAACGCTCGGAATATGCAGCCGCCGAAATTCCTGAATATTGGATTGTTGATCCAATGGTCAATCAAATCTCGGTGTTACGTCTCGAAGAAGGGTTATATGAAGAGAGTCAGTTTACCCAGACGCAACCGATTGTCTCTCAACAGTTTGCAGAACTTACGTTAACTGTCGATCAAGTGTTCGCGGCAGCCAATTTAGAAACCCCATCTTCAGAGTAACCCTCGTCGTTTAGCCGCTTCTAAGGCGATTTAGACCCCGACGATCGCCGCAAATCCAAATGATAGCGATAGAGCGCAACTGGACTTCCGTTGGCGCGAAAATAGGCCGGATCTTTAGGAGACAGATAAATGGCCGTCAGTTGTTCAGCTTCGAGATGATCGGCATCTTGTTTTTGATAGTCCGTGGTGGTTTCAACTTCATTAAAATAGATTTGTCCCGGTGTCCGAAAGACTTGATAGATAATTTCTGTGGCCAGAAAGCGATCGCCCTCGGGGTGTTCACTGTTCCGTCCCCGCACCACTGACACTAACTCTTGTCCCCCCGCCATGTTGATAATCTGACGGTTGGGATTCTCAGAATCGGCGCTAATCGCAATGTCACTATCTTCACCAAAATAGGCGTTACTGATATTTTGACTATTAAAGGTGCGATCGCCCACAACTAAACCCGTCTTTTTCTGAGGTTGAAAGCGAACTTGAAATTCTAAAGGCTGATTAAGATAACGGCGATTTCCCTCAAATCCAGGACTCTTTAAATCTGGCGCTAAAGGAGCTTCTAATTGCAACAGAGTACTGGTCACATCCCAAGTTCCAGCCATCCAGTCGGGATAGACCAAATCCTCCTTATTAACAACGCTCACAGTCGGTTTTCGTTGCCAATAAGGAAAGCGCTCAACGCGATCGCTCAAGGAATCAGCCCAAGCACTCGACATCCCCAACAGCCAAAACACTCCCAACCAGCAGAGTCCATGATATAGCCGCCGAACATAGGGGCGCACCCTTGTAGTCGCCCTCTGCTTCTGGCAGAGTCCATTGTCTAGCCGTTGCCTCAAAAAACGTCTCACAATCGCTTTATGTTATAAATTGCCCTAAACAGGCGAGATCGACCCTATTTTACAAGAATGTGTCCCTGTTCATCAATCATTACAGGAGCATTTGGGAAATCAGTCTGAGTTAAATTGCGAATAAAATCGACCGTTCGAAATTGACCGTCCGGGACCGGGATACCCGTATTTCCTAAATGAATCGGAATAATCTGTCCCGAAATAAACTCTCCCTCCAGGTTTAATTCAACCTCTAAAATCAAAGAATAGGCTAAAGCACCCTCCGTTGAAAGCGTTTGATAGCCCACAAAATCAGCCAACGAATAAGCAATTAAACGGTCATTATACAAGTTGATCGCTCGGGGAATATGGGGGCCATGACCTAAAATCAAATCCGCCCCCGCATCGATCGCCTCGCGGGAAAAACTCACGATATTACCCCGATCTTCCCCCAGGAAGTATTCCTGGCGATCGCTCACGTGCATCGCCCCAGTTCCTTCGGCCCCAGCGTGAATCGACAGCACAATCACTTCAGCTTGTTTATCGGCTTCAGCAATTAATTGTCGCGCCAACTCAATATTATTAATATCATTATGAAAATCGTAGGTACTAAAGCCAATAAACGCAACCCTCACATCTTCTACATTTAAGTAAGTAATCTGATAGCGCTCTCCAACTGTCGCAATACCCACATCATTAAAATGCCGAATCGTATCCCGAAAACCAATTTCACCAAAATCCAGAGAATGATTATTCGCTAAACTGACAATATCAAAGCCCACCTCTTGAAAAATATAGCGATAACTCGGAGGCGAACGAAACGCAAATTGAGTGCCACGACTGGTATCTTTGGGACTATTCGGATGATCCGTTAGCGTACTTTCATAGTTGCCAAATAGAATATCTGCCCCCTGTAAGTCTGTCATGACATTGGCAAAAAACATACTCGGATCAGCCGGGAGGCGATGGTTGGGATAGTTGGTTCCCGGAATCATATCTCCCACCGCTTTAATGCGAATTGAACTGGGAAGATTGGGAGTTGGAATCTCAGGGGTTTCCGGAAGAACCTCACTGAGATTGGTTTCGGCGGGAGATTCGGGTGAGGATGATGGCGTGAGGCGATCGAGGTTTTGTGAGATCGTCGCCAAAACCGTTTGTCCGAATTGGCGACTTTGAATCTGTACCTGACGCTGATCGAGGAGTCCCCAAAATCCCCCGAGGCTGAATCCCAGCAGACTCAGAGCTGAAACCCGCATCACCAGGCGCTTCGAGCGGAAGCGAGAAGACTCAGCCGCCGCTGGTTTCTGGGGTGACTGGGGCGACTGGGGCGACTGGGGCGATCGCCCCCTAGATTCCCCTCGCGGTGTAAACTCCCTCAAAGGATATTTATACGTCCAATCCGGCTCATACTGTCCCCGGCGTCGCCCATAAATCACGATCGCCTGCACCCCCGCCAGACGACACCGTTGCACCTCTCGTCGCGCTAAGGGAATACAGACTGTTCGGTCGGGAATCACGCGAGCCTCAAATAACACCTGTAACCAAGGATTGCGTTGCTGAAGTCGCACCGAGATATCATCAGACAGTAGGGCTTGATCAATCCCTTGAACAATTGACCTTAGCTGAGTTTTTTGGTCATTGTGGCCTTGTGGGTAAGCTTCCACAGCGCTGACATCTCCCCCGCGTGACTTGCTCCTTTGTATCACAGATGGGAGACTCCCGAACCCGGATGATTTGATTTGTTCTTCCTCCCCCCCAAAGACCCCAGTCGTCGGGAGATTGACGAAACCTACCCCCGCACTCCCCGGCGACGGTAACGCATCCAAGCCGCACCACTATACAGTTGAAACGCGGGGTCCCAATGACTCGGTTCGTTGCGCTCAATGTCAATATACGGTTGAATACTCTCCATGAGAAAATGGAAGTCGATCGCCGTCTCCGCAAATTGCATGAAGTCCGACCAGATCACACCATCACTGAGGTGATGGTCAAACACCTTGATCATGCCATTCCAGTTAATGCGCAAGGTAGCCGCTCGTAGTTTCCCAATTTGCTGCTGTTGTTCCGGGGAAAAAATCACACCCTTGTCAAACTCGTAGGAGCGATCGCAAAACCGCAAAATGACCCCCCGCTTCGGGAGATGTAAATCGCACATTTGCACAAAATCTTGCGTTTCGGGTTTTCGTTTGATCTGATCTTTGGTGCGGCGGCTGATATCATAACTCACCGCATTAATAAACAGAGGGATTCCCCCCCGCACCTGTTGGCGAACCTCGGCCCAGTCAAAACTAAACTTCCCTTGACGATTTTGGCGATCGCGACAGATGACCACCGGTTTCGGCGTTAGAGATTGCACATAATCAACTCGCCAGACATTTAACTTAGCGATCTCCGTTAACGACGCGGTAAAGGCGCAAACCGCCGTTGCGGCCAACTCCTGTTCATACACCTGCAACTCCGCCAGAGGACCCGTACGATACAGCCGCCAACCCCGAACCTGCAACATCAAACGCGCCCCATAGGCCTCAACGTCAAACACCCGCGCCAAGTGTTGCGCCGCCTGTTGACGGCGTTCTTTCGGTGTCGCCTCTAAGACTAAAACCCCCGCTTCTTCGGGATCTGACTCCGCTTTAGCAGCGGCGATCGCCTTCTCTCGCTGTGCTTTGCGTTTGTCTTCAAGCCGCTGCATTCCCTGTCTAGCTTGACTAATAATTTTCGGCGATGTATTGTCCCGTAACAAGACTCGATAGGCCTGTTCAGCCTCATCGAGTCGTTGAGTCTCTTCGTAGAGGCGAGCAATATAAAACCGCACCCAGGGATTTTCGGGCATTGTTCGATATAAAACTTTGAGATGTCGGGAGGCGCTACGGTAGTCTCCTATCTCCAAAGCCGCGATCGCATCTTCGAGAGAAGGCATAATTTCGACGAAGTGTTAATCGTTAACCGTCAACGATTAATTGTGATAGTCAAACCCAACGGCTGAACTGAGTTTGACCACTACTATAATAGCCCGTTTTACCGGTTAAGCCGTGAGAGTCAGCAGAAACGCCAGGTTCTCCGACGCCACCAGTGCATGGGGCGCGTTCGCCGGCATAAACACGAAAACACCCGGTTTGAGAGCAATCGGTTTCCCGTTTAACGTCAGGGTTCCTGTCCCCTCAATCACCGTCACCGAGGCGTTACGGGTGGCGGTATGTTCTTCAATATCGGTATCTTTCCCCAGACAGAACAGAGTATGTTGAGACACGTCATCTTTGACAATCACTTGACTGAGAACCGCGCGATCGCGATATTCAATCAAATCGGCTAATTCCGTGTCAAAGGGAACGTCGGGAGTGGTAATCGTCGCCATGATAAAACTATCCTCGATAAATGATAAAACAACGTTGGGGCCAACCCTTGTCAGCGCCCTCTATTGACTCCGTTGAGCCGCCATCAGCCAATAGCCTAAACTCGAACGATACTCATCGAACACCTGACGCATTCCTAAAATGCGATCGCGTAACTCGGGATGTCGCACCAGATTCGCCACAAACTTCATCGTCCCCAAGACCCCTTCATCTTGAACTAGACGGGAGACATCGAGCAAATCCATTGGCCCGCAAGCGTGATGCTGTATGGTGAACCCCGCCTCTTGAGCCAATTTTTGCCAATCCTCAACTGTCAGCGGTTGAGCGTTGACGCGCAAACTACTCGCTAAAGACTGGGATACGTCCTGCGTTGTGGTTTTCATCTCATGGGAGAGAAAGACACCTCCGGGTTTGAGGCGATCGCGAATCAAGTGAAACAGTTTTACCTTAGCCGCAGGAGCTTGCATCGTCACGATCGCCTCGGCTAGAACAAAATCAAACTGTTCGGGGATCTCATCGAGATTGAAAATGCTCGCCTCGATAAAACGAATGCGATCGCCCAACCCCGCCTCCTCAACCGCCGCCCGCGCTCGCTCAACACTCTCGTGGTTTTGTTCGACTCCCACCACCTTAACGTTAAACTGACGCGCCAAGGCGATCGCACTCACCCCAAAACTCGACGCCAATTCTAAAACCGTATCCCCCGGCTGAAAATTTGCCCAAGTGAATAACTGTTGGCTCGCAGCCTGACCTCCCGGCCGCAGAATCGTTTTACCCGCCGCCGCCAGAACCTCATGGCCTGGCGCTGTTTTGGGATTGAAGAGTTTGGACGTCATGGCGATTGCTCCTGAGTCGTTATCTCTAGTTAAACGCCTACCCAGCAAAATTACCTTGATCTAAGTCAAATCCTTCCATATCCCATCCTCCACCCTCACCTCTCCCCGGCCAATCTGGGAAAATCCACAAATCCCCCTTGACATTCAAGTACAATTTTTTTATAATAGAACCATAAATAAAGCTTCACCCCTTAATCAAAGCGCACCAAATTTTTGCTTAAGGTTGGCAAGGCTTCGCGGCCCCGGTGCGGGCCGCGCAAAGCCAAACATCTAAGCAGCGCAATTTTTTTAAGTTACGTTGTTTTAGATTTTCGTACAGAAAGTAGCCACAAAAGCAGCCCCAAAAAACCCCTAAAAAATCCTCAATCCGAGCCAGACTCAAGAGCCGCCGCCACCAGAGCCAGAGCCACCATCGGAGCCGTAACCGCCCGCAAAATCCGTTGTCCCAGAGAAACCCCTTGCCACCCCGCCGCGATCGCCATCTCAACCTCAGCCGTCGTCCAGCCCCCTTCCGGGCCAACAGCGATCGCCATCTCAGCCATCTCAGAAGCCGCGAGATCCTGACAGACCTGCATCAATAAATGAGGCCGATCGCCGCGAGCCACACAGAAATAGCTGCGAGCCGAGCCAACCGCCGCCATCGCCTCAGCCAGAGACATCGGCCCCTCAATCGGCGGAACCCATTGTCGTTCCGACTGTTCCGCCGCCTCCCTGGCAATCCGCTGCCAGCGTTGCAACTTATTCGGACTCGGTTTCAAGAGCGTGCGATCGCTCAACACCGGAATCACCCGAGTCACCCCCAACTCCGTCGTTTGACGAACCACCTCATCAAACCCTTGTCCCTTCGGCAACCCAGCCAACAACGTCAACGAGATGGGCAACTCCCGATTGAGATCCAACGCCCGTAACACCCATCCATAACAGCCTTCCTCCCCCTCAACCAACTCCGTCTCCCAGCAACCCCCCGAACCATCCATCGCCACAAAGCGATCGCCCCCCTGCAACCGCAACACCCGCATCAAATAATGAAGCTGCTGGCGATTGAGAATGAGAGTGCGATCGCAAAGTTGGCTCGACTCAACCGTAATTCGTTGCACCTTAGATCACTCGTTGAGATCAAATTCCCAGCAGCTAACTCGCCACCGGAACCCCCTTCTCAATCTCACTGCTAACCTCATAAAAGCCCGTTTTCGGCGGCGACAAAAACAGATGAGACATCTCCTCTAAAATCTCATCGACCTTAGCATTGCGATTATTGTCCATATCCTCAGGATCATCCCAGAACACCACCGCAATACCGCGATCCGTACCCGGTTCCTGCAACAAATACGCCCCCTCAAACCCATCATGATAATTGCGCACCGCCTCATCAAACAGGCGTTTCGCCTCCTCAAAACATCCAGGCTTAAACTCACCCTGAGCCACATACGCATACTTGTGGCGTAAAAAATCCATAAAATCACTCATCGTATCAAGACCTCTCAAACAGTAGAATCAGGACAACTCTCTTTATTCTCCCCCCGTCGGCAAACAGAGGCGGGTAGAGATCACGGAGTCTTTAGATTTCAAGAGCTTCGGACGTTGGCCCGTCCCATCCTTACCCTGACGCTTCAGCGACGCGATCGGTACACGCAACAGGCGATCGCCATTGAGATGTAGCAGCAACTCCGCCCCCGGAACCGCCCGCACAATCGTCATCAGGCGATCGCTCTTATTCGCAAAGCGTAGGCCCTGAGTGCCGATCGCCCCCCGTTCCCCGAGCCGTAACTCCTCAACCGGCAAGCGTTTACAATAGCCCCGCTCAGTCACCAACACCAACTCATCAGACGGCTCAACAATCCCCAAGCCGGCGATCGTTTCCGTCTTCCGTAGCCTCACCGCCTGATAACCCTGAGCCGTGCGCCCCAACAGCGGCAATTGCTCCTCATCCACCGGCATACGTAACAAACGGCCCCCACTCGACGCCACGATCGCATCGAGTCCCTCCCGAGCCAGCTCAATCCCATAGAGTCCATCATCTTGCTTGAACTTCAACACCGTCAAACCCCGAGCCGTAATCTGGCCAATCTCACTCACCGCCAAGCGTTTAATCCGTCCCCCTTGCGTCAAAAAGACCACCTGTTGCTGCTCTAGGCGCTCATCGGCCACAAACTGAGCCACAATCGCCTCAGGATCCCCCTGAGCCGCCGGCGGTAACAACCCCACCAACGGCTGTCCGCGATCATTACGGCCATTGAGTTTAGCAATATCACCCACCGCCGCCGAATACACCTTGCCATCCCGGACAAACATCAACAACGGGCGATCGGTTTGCGTCACCACCTGTTGTAAGGGAAAATCCTCCGTAATATCGAGCAATTCTCCCTGAGCCGACACCGGTTCAATCGGGGTGACGTTCTTAGGCGGGAGACGACGGCCATAGCCCCGTTGCGTAATCTCTAAAACCGTCTCTTCCGCTTGGGGTTCGAGATCCAGCGGCAACGACACACTCAACGGCTGCTCCTCGGACTCCTCAAACTGCGTCACTTCCGACTTCACCGTTCCATCCGCCGTGACAATGCGAGTGCGTCGCTCATCAGCAAACTTGCGCTTGAGATGACGCAATTCCTTCTTCAGAGACTTAAGCAACTCATGGCGATCGCCCAGAAGTCCCTGTAACACCTCTCGACGTTGACTCAGTTGAGTAAACTCAGCATTGAGATTATCCCGTTCCATCCCCGTCAAACGCCGCATCGGCATCGCCAAAATCGCATTAGCTTGAGCCTCACTGAAATCTAACCGCTCCTGAAACTGAACCTTCGCCGTCGTTCCATCGGGAGCATTCCGCAAAATATCAATCACCGCATCCAGATGATCTAAGGCCGCTAACAACCCCGACAACAGATGCAAGCGGCTTTCAATTTTATTGAGTTCATCTTGATACTGACGGGTTAGAGTTTCCTCGCGGAAATCGAGAAAAGCCTGAAGCGTCTCTCGTAAGCTCAACTGGCGGGGTTGGTTGTCCACCAGAGACAACATGATCACCCCAAAGGTATTTTGTAGCGCCGTGAGACGATAGATTTGTTTGAGAACCTTTTGAGGACTGGCCTCTCGTTTGAGTTCAATCACCACCCGGATTCCGGAGCGATCGCTCTCATCGCGAATATCCGAGATACCATCGAGTTTACCCTGATTCACCAAATGAGCCAGTTTTTCAATCCAACTGGACTTACTCACCTGAAAGGGAAACTCACTCACAATCAAGGCCGGCCGCTGCGATCGCCGCGTTTTGCCCGTTTGCACCGTCTCAACACTCACCACCCCGCGCACTGTCAGACTACCCCGTCCTTTGAGATACGCATCACGAATCCCCTGAATCCCCACAATCTCGCCACCTGTAGGAAAATCTGGACCAGGGATCAGTTCTAAGAGTTTCTCATCTGACAGAGTTGGGCGATCGATTAACGCAATCAGGCCATCAACGAGTTCCCCGAGATTGTGAGGCGGAATGTTTGTCGCCATCCCCACCGCAATCCCAGAACTCCCATTCAGTAAGAGAATCGGCAATTGAGCCGGCAGAACCACCGGTTCCTGTTGAGAATTATCAAAGTTGCCCGTAAAATCAACCGTCGCCGTGCCGATTTCACTCAGCAGCGCCTGATTTCCCAATTCCCCCAAGCGCGTTTCGGTATACCGCATCGCCGCCGGCGGATCATTATCAATCGAGCCGAAGTTCCCATGGCCCGCCAAAAGAGGATAACGACTCGAAAACTCTTGCACCAAGCGCACCAGAGCATCATAGACCGACTGATCGCCGTGGGGGTGATATTTCCCCAGAACATCCCCCACCACCCGAGCGCATTTACGATAAGGACGATCCGGCGTCAATCCCAGCTCGTGCATCGCATAGATAATCCGCCGGTGAACCGGTTTCAGTCCATCTCGCACATCCGGAAGCGCCCGCCCCACGATCACACTCATGGCGTATTCAAGATAGGACTGCTGCATCTCCTGGTGCAAAGCCGTTGGGACGATTTGTCCGCCCGAGAGGAGGTTTAACTGCTTAGCCATGAAGTTCGTTTCCTTAAGGTCTGACAGTGTTGCTGCAACGGGAGCGACGTACCGAGTTTCCCAAACGCCGACATTTTTAACATTTAAGCGCAACGACGGCAGGAAGAACAGGGCATTGACCCAGAGGTCGGCCCTCGCAATCCGCTACAATGATGGGGTAAAGGTCAAATTGCGTAGGATAGTGTACCGTGTCTCGGGTTTGTCCTCCTAGTTCCGCCCTCGTCTCCGAATGGGAGTCTAACCGAATTGCTCGGCTAGATTTGCTCAGCGTTTCGGAGTACGATCGAGAACAGGTCGAATGTCCACCGTTAGGGTCAAACAAAGTTTAGGTTAAAACAGCAGATGAAGACCGTTCTGATTGTAGAGGACGATTTAGTTAACGCGCGGGTGTTCTCAAAGATTTTGACGAAACGAGGCGGTATGGCCGTCAAACATACCGAAAATGTTGAAGAGGTGATGGAGATTGCCCAGGCCGGAGATGCCGATATCATCTTGATGGATGTCTCCCTCGCTCACAGCGTCTATCAGGGACAATCCGTCGATGGGATTAAAATTACCCAAATTCTCAAGTCTGATCCAGTCACCGCTAAGTTACCCATCATTTTAGTCACCGCTCATGCTATGGCCGGCGATCGCGAGACCTTTCTCTCCCAAAGTGGCGCCGATGGCTATATTTCTAAACCCGTCGTCGATCACCAAGAGTTTGTCGACAAAATCCGCGCCCTGATTCCCGCCGAGGAGTAAGCCAGTCCATGGCTTGGCTCACCGGCCGAGATCGGGGGCGCAGATGGGGGCGATCGCCGTCAAGGCTCCGCCCAAAACAACTCAGGAAATAGAACACCCACCAGACATGACTAGGGCGCCATCTCAATTGAGAGCGGTTGTCGCTCATCACGAACGCTCGTCACAATCTCCTGAATCTGGGGGGTACTTAACAGATCCCGAGCCGCCGTAATTAAGCGATCGCCCCAGAGATTCATTTCCAAGAAATCAATCTCAGCATAGCGAACATCCAACTCCAGAGCCGCCTCCGCTAAGCTCACCGCTTCCTCGCGATCGCCTTGAGCGTAACGAGCTACGGCGATGGCTAATTGGGGTTCGGCTTCACGGGGGGCGATCGCCTGCGAGTTTTCCCACAGTTCAAGGGCCTCATCAATCTCCCCCATCTCATAGCGAATTAGGCCAATATTGTTAATGGCCGGCCAAAAGCTATCGTTTTGTTCAAAGGCAATTTCATACCGCTCAATGGCCTCCTCGAACTCTCCTCTCATGTAATAGGCGTTCCCCAAGTCAAACAAGGCCCCGAGTTCTTGGGGTTGTCGCTCCAACCCCGCCTCTAACTCACGAATCGCGCCAGTATAGTCTTCCGCTTGGAAATAGGCTGAACCGAGCGCAAAACGAACCAGAGCATTCTCGGGTTCTAGGGAACGAGCCGTTTGCAAGGCCGCAATTCCCTCATCAACGCGATCGACTTGTAAATACAAACTCCCCAAAATCCCCCAAGCCTGAGGACTAGAAGGTAGCAACTCCACACCTAACTCGGCTCGGGGAAGGGCGCGATCGTACTGCTGGAAACGAGCCCAGCGATCAGCCTCCTGAAGAATACTCGCTCCGAGTTCTTCGAGCTGTTGGCGATCGAGGTCTGGCGCATGGGGAAGCTGCGCCTGGCCACGAGCCGGTTGAATAGCAGTGGCTAAGCCAAAGGTGACCAGTAGAGAAATCCAGAAATGACGTTTTGGCACGGTATCCCGTCGAGGTAGCTGATAGGTGACATAGTTAGCAGCTTAGTCTATTGTCCCCATAAACGACAATTCTTAGGCCACTCCCACAGAAGCTGAGTCAGAAGACGATGGCCTTAGGGAGCCATCCATCCCCACAGCAAAACGGACAACCCCGGAGGATTGCCCGTTAGAGGCATGATTCGACATTGTTCTTTCGTGATTATCTTTCGTGATCAGAAGACTCCCATTAGGACAAACTCGCAAGTTGGCTCGACCGAAAGCTCTAAGCGGACTTCTTGTTCGGACGACCTTCAAAGGGCTGCAAACCACTATCAGGATACTCGTCTTTGCTGGGAGAGAAAATGCGTAATAAGCCTTCAGAAACGTACTGTACTGCGTCTTTCATCAATTTCCAGAGTTTCATAAGTATGACCCCACTTGAAAATAACATCAGATCTTCGAGGTGATTTAAAACACGACCTCTTCTACTTATTAGGATAGCGAAGATTTCCCGCACTCTTCAAGGCTGTAATATTTATTTGAACTCGGTATTAGTTTGAAATATTTGAACCCGAGCGATCGCAACTCCCCTAACATTTGGGGGGAGTGACGCGACATCACTCCCCCCAGGACTTGGGAGACAAGCCCATTAAGCCCGTTAACCATCCACCGGCACTAGACTAATTGCAAATCGGGATATCCCGCCAGCAAATCATCCGATGTCAGGGTATCGCCCGTGGCTTGAGGAGTCCAGAGAACTTCTACCGCCAGCAGTTGTTCAGCACCAACACCGCCGAGTTGTCGCAGAGCCTGATTGAGACTCTCCGCATCCTGAATCGCCGGCAGCTTCAGTTTACCCTGAACCCCCACCAAGAGGGTCACGACAATATATTCACTCGGCTCCTGAGACTCCACCAGCGCCCCGGATTCCGAGTCTCCGGTGAGCGCTTTATCCGGGTTTTGCTTCAGTTGGTTGTCATAGTTGCTCAGGGTTTCTTCGGAGAACTTACTCCGTTCAGACAAAGACCAACGATTAAACTGAGTCTCAGCACTGTTGAGGCGAGTTTGTTCCGTATCAGAACTGGCGTAAGCAAAGTATTCCGGGTGACGCAACAGAGCCAACGTGGATTCTTGCAACACCTGGGCGCGACCTTGAGCCGAGCTGGTATCGGTACTGAGGGCGATGCGATCGAGATCGGTTTGTAATTCTCGGGCCTGGGCTAACAGTCCCACTTGCAGCTTAGCCACAGAGACAGCCGGGTTAAGACTTTGGGGTTCGCCGCCCTCTCCATCACCAGTAGCACCCCGGAAACTGCGAACGAGGAAGTTGGCCAGACTAATCACGATCAAAATCGAGAACAGTCCCCCGAAGCCCCCACCAAAACCAAAGAAGGGAATCAGGAAGGGAAAGCCAAAGCCACCGCCACCATAGCCACGATTGGGGGCATAGGAACGGCTTGGCGAGCTATAGGAGCGACTGGGAGCGCGGAATGATCCCCCCCCCATCCGTCCCCCACTACGGGCGGCTAGAGCGCCGTCAGCTTGGGAAAAGAAGAGAATGGCAATGACGCCGACGAGGAAAATAGATTTTAAAATTGGTTTGAGTTTGTTCAGTCTGATATGACCCATAAAACCTCTGCTTTGTATTGTTATTGCGTGGCGGACTCGATCTAGGCTATCCGAGACCGGCATCGAATCTAAGGATTGTTACGTTCGGCCTCCAATCTTTGTTACGGATTGTTGCGCTGTTAGTACTAATGTATCGTTTTTTAGCGGCGGGCTGGGGTCAGGCTTGGGGGGATAACCCCACTAACTTCCGTAACTGCGCCTCCGAGAGTTGCGGGATTCCCAATTTTTCGGCTTTGGCTTGTTTGGAACCGGGATTCTCCCCCACCACCACATAATTAGTTTTGGAACTGACGGAACCCGTCACTTTTCCCCCAGCCTGTTCAATGAGCGTTTTGGCCTCGTTGCGCGTCAAGTTGGGTAGGGTTCCCGTGAGAACCAGGGTTTGACCGGCCAAGGGTTGAGGGGCGACGGTTCCCTCCTGGGAAGGGTCATCGGCGGCGAGAGTCACGCCAACCTCTTGCAGCTGTTGGATCAGGTCACGGTTGGCCTGAACCTCAAACCACTCACAAATGGCCCCGGCAATTTCGGGGCCAATGCCTTTAATCTCGGCAATCTCATCTAAACGGGCCTCGGCTAAGGCGTCTACGGTGGGGAAACGCTCCACCAAGGTTTGGGCATTCACCGCTCCCACATGACGAATCCCTAACCCATAGAGAACTCGTGACCAGGGTTGTTGTTTAGACCGCTGTATCGACTCAACCAGCTTTGTAGCTGATTTAGACCCCAGGCGCTCTAAATGGCTCAAATCCTCGGGGCGCAAGCGATAGAGGTCGGCGACTGAGGTGAGGAAGCGGCGATCGCACAGTTGGCCGATTAGTTTCTCGCCCAAGCCATCAATATCCAAGGCGCCACGACTTCCCCAATGCTTGAGCGCCCCTCGTAAAATCGCGGGGCAGGAGCGATTGATACAGCGCGTGACCGCCTCGTTTTGGGGCTTCACTAGGGGTTCGTGGCACTCGGGGCAGTGATTTGGCATTTGCACCGCTTGCGCCCCTTCTGGACGCAATTTAGGCAGGACTCGCACCACCTCGGGGATAATGTCCCCGGCTTTGCGAACCACCACCGTGTCTCCGAAATGGAGGTCCAATTCCCCGAGGCGATCGCCGTTATGAAGACTGGCCCGCGCCACCGTCGTTCCCGCCAGTTGGACTGGGGTCAGGTTGGCCACCGGGGTTACGGCCCCCGTGCGGCCCACTTGGAAGTCCACGGAGACAACCGTTGTCGGGACTTCTTCGGCGGGATATTTAAGGGCGATCGCCCAGCGAGGGGCTTTTTGCGTAAAGCCGAGACGATTCTGTAGGCTAATATCATTGAGTTTCACCACCACCCCATCGGTGAGATAGGGCAGCTCTCGCCGTTGCTGCTCCCAGCGCTCATAATAGGCCTGAATCTCCTCGATGCTGTGAGCGACTTGGCGATGAGGATTGACCTGAAAGCCCAACTCTTGCAACCGTTGTAGGGCCTCTTGGTGAGTACCGAAGGGGCGATCGCCCTTCTGACTCGGGCCGTCATCACTGGGGAGATAAAGGGTATAAGCGAAAAACTGAAGTTGTCGTTGGGCGACGATTTGAGGATCGAGTTGTCGCAAGGTTCCCGCCGCTGCGTTGCGAGGATTGGCCAAGGGCGGTTCCTGATTCTGCTGGCGTTCGGCGTTGAGACGTTCAAACGTCTCTAGGGGGAGGAAGGCTTCTCCGCGCACCTCCACCTGGGGCGGAATCACCTCGCCTCGCAGTCTCAGGGGAATTGAACGGATGGTTTTCACATTCGGGGTGATGTCTTCTCCGGTTTCTCCATCGCCTCGGGTGACACCACGCACTAGCACTCCCCCCTCATAGGTCAGGGCCAAAGCCGAACCATCAATTTTTAGTTCACAGATATACTCAGGTTGGACCGCCTCATCCAGTAAGTTTTGCCAGCGATCTTGCCATTTGGCAAATTCTGCGATCGTAAAAGCGTTATCGAGGCTATAGAGGGGGATATTGTGGCGAACCGACTGGAATTGGGCTGACGGTTTATCCCCGACGCGCTGGGTGGGGCTATCGGGGGAGATCAGTTGCGGATACTCCTGTTCGATCGCCTGGAGTTCTCGGTAGAGGCGATCGTACACCTGATCTTCCATAATGGGAGCATCGAGAACGTAGTAGGCATGGGCCGCCTCTTGCAACTGTTGGCGGAGTTTCTGAGTCTGGGTTTGGAGTTGGCGACTGGGTTGGCTCATCGTAGTTCAGAGAAGGGCTTGAGAGGCTTGAGCAAACAAGGAGATGTTCGTGATGAGTCGAATCGATAGGAGAACGCGAGGCGATCGTGTACATCTCTATTATCTTAGTTGGTCGCAAGACCTGTCTACGGTCAGCCGCCGTGCCTCTTAAGATCTAGAAATTGCCACATTGGCGAGGTACAAACTCTCAGATAAAGAGGCAACAGCCAACCGACAACAGCAACCAGCCATCAACCATTGTACCAACAGTTTATCGAGCAGCAATTTAACTTCTATCGTGGTCTGTCGCCCCGAGTCTAATACTACCCTCTACAAAACCTAGAGGGCATCGAACTCCCGCCCATCACGACCAAGAACTGGACTGTCCAAGTCAAGACAACCTATGCCTACCGCTATCTCAACGGAGTGATCTTCCGAGATAGCGATGATTCCCTGTTCTTTGATGCATTTACCCTGTTATGAATGATAGAATAAATCGAATCTAGGCTTTTGATAAACTGTAACATCATGTCTTACCTTAATCCACAAATTCTAAACGTGAATGGGAACATCACCGTTACCTGAAGCCATCTCAGAGACGTGAAATCCTAGAATACTTTGAAGAGCAAAACCATGAAATCTGCACAAAGTGGTTTGGTTTTGACAATAACATTTGGCGATTTTCTGATTCATCTCAACAGGACTTAAATCGAGAAAATGAGTGCGATGAACTAAATATCGAAGATTTGGCTGAGGTCAATATGCGTATCCTAGAAAACGTCAATAAGCGTGTCTTGGAAAAAGTTCATCCTCAACACAAAAAACACCTTAGTAAATTTACACCTCCAGACACCTTAGATGTCAACACTTTGGCTGAAATTCAGATGAAATTACTGCAATACTTTCTATGATATTCTCAATGATAGACCGGGACTCTTACTAGGTTCGATGTGGCGTGACTACGCCCAGATTGAAACGTCTCATTTCGGGTTGGATCAAAGTGATGATAACTATTCAGGCGGGGGAGCTTGACGAACGAGCCAAGAGCCGTAGCTTAAGGTGATAGACATCAAACTGCCAGCTATCCTCGTATTCAACCGATATGCCTGAGTTAAGATAGCCTAGAAGCAAGTTATGATGAGGCTGAACCATGACTGCAAAGCTTGAGGCTGCGATCGCCGCCATTGGGGCGCTCTCACCCACAGAGCGCCAGTAACTCCTGCAAATCCTCATCCAAGACGAGTTCACTCAAGCATTGAACGGCAGTATCATTGACAAATAAGGTAGGATTGGCTAGTATGATAGTCGAATCCTACTAGCCTGTCTCGGGCGACTTACAACAATGAGCAAGAAAGTCAGCATAACCTTAGATGACGAAGTTCTAGATTTTGTAGATCGACTCGCCAGTAATCGTAGTCGCTTTATCAATGATTTTCTTTTGCGAGAAAAGGAAAAAGCTTTCATGAAAGAGCTAGAAGCTGCTTATACCGATCAGGAGAATGACCCAGAGTTTCAAGAAGAAGTTTCGATCTGGGACGTCACTGTGGGCGATGGTCTAAATGCCTAACGGAACCTTAACCTACAAACGTGGAGAAATATGGTGGGTTGACCTGAGGCCGGTTGTTGGTCATGAAACTGACAAACAACGCCCTTGCCTGATTTTGCAAAACGATATTGGCAATAAAAATGCGACAACGACAATAGTTGCCCCTTTGTTGCTAGGGAAAAAGACTTATCCATTTGTTGTCAATATTACATCAACGGCGCAGAATGGGCTAGATGGCGATCGATATATTAACCTAAGTCAAATGAGGGCTGTAGATACTGAAAGAATTAAGAATAAACAAGGTGTTTTAGAAGATATTTACTGGAAAAAAATCGAGAAAGCAGTACGTATTGAGCTTGGTTTTAGCTGAGCATTTAGATCTGGGTAGTGCTAAAATTTCGCGGCTAACCGTGAGAAGAAATTATTTATAGCAACGCTGTGAAACGACGATTGGAGGCAAACCTTCAAGCACCTCACTCCTTGGGGAAAACCATGATAGACTAATAGGTCTGCAAATTGCGCAACCTACGGCGAGGACGAGTCAATCAATATGGCAGGTAGTGACGTTAAAGCTGACCTCTGGATTACGGAGTATATTACCCCCTGGGATATCTACATCCATGGGGTGACAAAACTCTTAGCATTCCAACACACCCAATATCAGGAGATGCACATCGTCGAAACTGGGGCCTATGGAAAAGCCTTGGTTCTCGATGGAAAATGGCAATCCTGTACGGGGGACGAATTTCTCTATCATGAACCCCTAGTGCATCCGGCCTGTTTGGCTCATGGAGAACCCCGCCGGGTGCTAATTCTCGGCGGCGGGGAAGGGGCCACCCTGCGGGAAGTGTTGCGCTGGACGACGGTGGAACAGGCCGTTATGGTGGATATTGATGGGGATGTGGTGGCAGCCTGTCGGCAACATTTGCCGGAAATGCACCAGAACTCGTTTGATGATCCCCGCGCTGAGTTGGTGATTGGCGATGCGCTGCAATATCTCGATGAGACGGAGGTGCAGTGGGATGTGGTGATTTCGGATCTCTCTGATCCGATTGAGGAAGGCCCGTCGTTCCAATTGTTTACGAAGGAGTATTTTCAACAGATTCGTGAGGTTCTCTCCCCCCGAGGCCAGTTTGTGGTTCAGGCGGGACCCGTTGCCCCGGAAGAGTTGCTACTTCATGCGCGAATTGTCAATACCCTGAAGGATATTTTTCCGCAGGTGCAGTCCTATCATTCTCATGTTCCCACCTATGCTTCTCCTTGGGGCTTTGCGTTAGCGTCTCAGGAGGGGTTTAACGCCTCGGCTGAGGAGATTGACCGGTGTTTGGCGCAGAAGACAACGGGGGGTCTGCGGATGTTTGATGGGATAACTTGGCTGGGCCTGAGTTCCCTACCGCTGCATCTGCGTCAGGCCATTGAACGGGAGACGGAAGTGTATACGAAGGCTCAACCGCCGAAGTTCTTTGGTAAAGGGGTGGCTAAGGGTTAACCCTAGGGGCGATAGACGGGCAGGGTGAAGTGAAAGGTACTCCCCTGTCCCGGTTGGGAGTCGACCCAGATTTGTCCGTAGTGCGATCGCACCACCCGCATACAAAGGGATAACCCCAGGCCATAGCCGTCGGTTTTTTCGTCCCGTTCGAGGCGCACGCGATCGTCGAAAATCCGCTGCTGTTTGTCAAAGGGGATACCTGGGCCGGTGTCGCTGATGCTGACTTGGATTTTTTGGGCGGTGCGATGGAGTAACGCCAGAGAGATGGTTCCTCCTTCTGGGGTGTATTTGGCGGCGTTGTCGAGGAGGTTCATCAGGACTTGTCGCACTCGGTTGGCGTCGGCGTGTGCGTCGGGTAAGTCTTGGGGTAAGTCGGTTTTCACCGTTAGGCCCCGTGTCTCGAAGTTCTCCCATTGGCGATCGAGGGCATCTTGGCAGAGTTCGGCGAGGTTAATCTTTTGCGGCACAATCGAGAGATAGCCATCCTCACTGCGGGCGCTTTCGAGGACATCAAAGATCATTTGCTCGATTTGCCGGGTTTGGGTGCGGGCGTGATGTAGCAGGCGATCGCTTAGGTTGGGGTTGGCTTTGAGTTTGTCGATATTGTCGGGATGGTTCAGGGTTTCTAGGGTTTCGAGGGCGATGGAGGTGGAGGTGAGAGGGTTGCGTAAATCATGGGCCAACATGGAAATGAGGCGATCTTTGAAGCGTAGTTGGTCCTGGAGTTCCTCTTTCTCTCGTTTGAGGCGGAAAATTTCGTCGGAAAGTTGGATGATTTCCGAGGAGGTGGCGATGGAGGGTAAGCAGGAGTTGACGGAGGCCTGGCCCTCATGAATGGTGGTGGGACAGCGATCGCTATACTCATGGGCCGACTGTTGCCATTTCCCCCAGCAATGTTCTAACTGGGAGACGAGATTACTGCCGGTGAGGCTGTGGCGGGGTTCGGGATGAACTTTTATGAGGGTGGGGGTGGCGATCAGTTTAAAATGCTCTGCCAGATAGGGCTGCTCACTGACATTAATCACTTCGAGGGCAAAGTTCCCGTCGGCTTTGACGCTGTCGAGGTAGGCGCGAATCCGCTTGAGTTCTTCTTGGGAACTCGAACGGCGATCGACAAACAGGAGCAGTTGTAAGACTGCGTTGGGATAGGCGTTGAAGTTGGGAGATGCTACCATGTCATCTCTTGCTGCATCAGCATAGGTTGGTGACATCAGGGTGGGCGACAGTTGACAGGGGGGCTTAGCTTAATTTTGACGCATATCCTTCCCACTTTAATATCTTCTTTAGATTTAAGGACGAACTGGGATCACAACTGAGGGATAATTTTTGCAGCTAGGGTTTAGGGCGATCGCCTTAAACGCGCTCTCTGTCCGTCCTTATGTCCAGCGATTCAGGTTTAAAACGCGCAATGGGAGTTACGTCACTCAAAAATCCTTGGTTTCGGGTTGCGATCGCAGCAGCGATGGTGTTTTTCTTGGTGAGCCTCACCATTACACTCCATCGCTATTACACGTTCTACGCCTCTTACGACCAAGGAATTTTTAACCAAGTGTTCTGGAATAACAGTCATGGACGGTTTTTCCAGAGTTCCCTCTCCTCAGCTTTATCCACCAATGTGGTCCACCAGGGGGAGTTCCCCACGGTGTTCTACCAACGCCTGGGCCAGCATTTCACGCCGGCGTTGCTGTTTTGGCTTCCCATTTACAGCCTGTTTCCCTCCCCGGTGACGTTGACGGTGTTACAGGTGATTTTGGTGACGGCGGCGGGATTGGTTCTCTATGTTCTGGCGCGACAGTACCTGGAATCCCCGATTGCGGCCTTTATTAGCCTCAGTTTTTACTGCGCGAATGCGGTGTTGGGGCCAACTTGGGCAAATTTCCATGATATCTGTCAGATTCCTCTGTTTACCTTCACCCTGCTGTTGGCGATGGAGAAACGCTGGTGGGGGCTATTTTGGGCCGTGGCGATCGCCATCCTCTTGGTTCGTGAAGACTCAGGAATTGGCCTGTTTGGGGTGGGAGTCTATATGGTTCTCAGTCGTCGCTTCCCGGCCCGAGGGGCGGTAGTCTGTTTGTTGGGGTTTGGCTATATTGTGGGGTTAACCAATCTAGTGATGCCCTTATTTTCCGAGGATATTTCCGAACGGTTTATGATGGAACGCTTCGGACAATACGCCGAGGGAGACAGTGCAACCACCTTAGAGATTCTCTGGGGGATGCTGAGTCAGCCGTTGCGCGTGATTCAGCAGATATTTACTCCCTTTGGCCGCACAATCAGTTATTTATTAGGACAGTGGCTTCCCTTTGCGTTTGTTCCGGCGGCGTCTGGTGGGGCCTGGGCGATCGCCGGGTTTCCTTTATTAAAACTCTTTGTGGCCCAGGGACAGTCGGTGTTGGCGATTAACATCCGCTATGCGATGACGGTGGTTCCGGGACTTTGTTATGGGGCGATTCTTTGGTGGTCCGTGCGTCCACAGGTGTTCAAAACCCTCAACATTCGCCGGTTTTGGATCTTCTGTCTCACTCTCTCGGTGATGGCGACCATTGGCGGAAACCCCAACCGCAGTTTATCATTTCTGATTCCCGATTCTATTGACCCTTGGGTTCATGTTCCCATCACTCGCCAATGGCGTCATGCGGGGGCTATCTATCCGCTGTTGGCCCGGGTTCCCGAGGAGGCCAGTGTGGCGGCGACGACCTATATTATTCCCCATTTGTCCAGTCGTCGGGAGATTTTGCGCTTTCCCCAGATGGAGTTATTGACGGATGCGGGGGTGGTGGAGAAGATGGACTATATTTTAGTGGATTTATGGCGGTTGCAAACCTATCAGGTGGCCTTCCGACATGATCGCGAGCGTTTAGCGGTGATGGTTCCCAAGTTGCAACGTCTGAGTGAGCGTGGGGAGTATGGGATTTTGGCTTGGGGTGATGGGGTGATTTTATTGGGGAAAGGACAAGTGAGTAATCCTGAGGCGGTGGCGGCTTGGGAGGCGTGGCGATCGCAGTATGAGTCGGAGACGATGGCGTTTTATCGTCCTCGGGATTAGGCGTTGGCAGGGAAACTCCGAAACTGTGAGTTAAGCCGATAGGGTGACGGGTGAGTCTTCTAAAAACCCGAGAACCAGGCGTTCTTCGGGAATCCCTTGGTCAATCAAATCTTGAGTAATTCCGGCTTCCATCCCATCGTACTCAATGACGACGTTTCCGTCACGCAAGACAATATAGATGAGATTGCCTCGAACACGTCGACCTCGATCCCAACCCACCTGCATTAGTGCATAACGATCTTGCTTCTCGTCGAATACCGTCTCCAATCTGATTTGGCCGTGAGACGGACGAAGTTTGGCATAGTGAGAGATAACCTGTTGGACGATTTGGCGATCGGCGGTTATGGTATCCATTGTTTCACCTCTGCTAAATCAAGCATTTCGGCTGTTTTCTCGCCCACCGTTTTGACTCTGTGGTTAAGCCTTTGTTTATAATAAAGTCATCTTGACAAAGGGAAAAACCTATGAGTGGCGAAAAGCGTCGGTATACGCGGGTTGAAGATACGGAACTGCGGCGGTTGCGGGAGTCCGACTCTCGACTGCGATCGCTCCGTAATGACCTCCCCGAACGGCTCAACGCAGTCCAGCAGCAATGTCAGCGACAGATGCAGCAACGACTGGCTCCCCTGGAACAACGCAGTCAACGCCAGGAACAAGCCATCAGCGGACTGCGAACGGGACTGCAAAGCCTGGAACGGGAGACTCAGCAACGGCTCAAACGCCAACGTCAGGAGTTTCAACGCAATCTGCAAGCGTCAGAGAACCGTCAGCAACAGCGATTGCAAACGGAGGTGTCCCGCCTCGAAGGTGCGATGAAACAGGGATTGAGTCAACAGCGTAATGAGTATTTATCTCTCCTAGGTCAGCAACGACAGGAGTATTTTAGTTTAGTTGAAGAACAAGATCGTAAGTTTACTGGACTGATTTTAGAAGAGCGACAAGCGCGGGAAAAAGGGCAACAAATTCTGCAACGTCAAATTGATAGTGTTGTGGACAATTTGCAGGCGGAACGGGAGCAAAAACAACAACTCGCTCAAGATTTATTGGCAGATGTCCAGATGATTTGCCAACAGATGGATCAAGAATATCAACATGAACGCTTTGCACCGGGGAAACTGGCGCAATTGCAAGGAGAACTGGAGCTGGTTCAGCAAAATATCGAGGCGGGAGTGAGTGAGGCGGCGATCGCCAATGCACAACAGACGTATTTGAAATTGGCTGATTTGCGCTTAGAATTGGAGAAAAAAGAGCAAGAATGGCAACTTTACTATCAAGCAGCGTTCGCTGATTTGCAAAACCTCCTCAGTGAAGTGGACGCGAATCGTCAGGTTGAATTAGAAATGGGGGAGGGAGAAGACCTCGATAAATTCAGCGTTGAAGTGGACTATTGGACTCAAGGACGTTTCAGCGACTATGAGCAGAATTTGCAACAGCTTCATCAGCAATTGGTTGAGGGAGAATCGAGCTTGACGACGGAACAACTGAAACATCTAAGCCAACAGATTCTTGACCAAGAACCCCAGTTGGCTGAACTGTTGGAACAGGCGAAACTGTCTATTTTGGGGTCGCAGATGCGAGCGGAAATCGCCGCCAATGTGGTGGATGCGTTGAAAGATTTAGGCTACAGTCGAGTTGGGGATACCTATGAAGGGGACGACAACCGCAATACCTTTGTGGTCAAACTGAAAAACATCGCTGGGGATGAGGTGGTGACGGTGATTCGTCCTGAGGCTGAGTTTGGCGCGAATTCGGTGGCGATAAATACCTTTAGTCCGACTCTGGTTGATGAACAAGCCACCCGTCAAAATGCTGATGCGATTTTCAATCTCCTCAACGAAGCGGGAATCGAAACTGTCGGTGAACTTCAGTGTGAGCAAGAGGCTGACTCTCGTTATCAAGACTTGCGTCAGGTTCAACAGCGAGCGACAGAACAAGTCCAACCAAACAAGTCCCAATCCTCACCTCAATCCTAAGAGAAAATTTCTACAGCGTCTGAGTTGTTGAACGTTGGAATTGGTCGCCAATTTTGGAAAAAAGCTCAACCGTAATTCAGGAAAATGAAAACTTTAATTGAATCCACTCGGCGATTTGAGAAAGACTTAAATACACTCAATTCTCATGACAAAGACAAAGTGATTCAAGCCATCAATGATTGTGCAGCTTGGGTTGAGGAACAGGGAATTTGTCCCTCGTCTATGCTCTCAGAACTGAAAATACCCTCTCATGTTAAAGGTTATGAATCTTCTCTCTATCTGCTCAAGGTGACTCGTGAAAATCGTGTGATATTATCAATCGATGACGATCCTATTTTTGGTCAAGTCATCTTTACCTTGTTTCGTATTTTTCCAGTCGATAAGCTGCAAGACAACCTCCAAGGTTTGGTCGAATCGATGTATCAAGACTGGCGTCAGGAATCTGAAGGCGCTCAACTCATGATTTAACGCCTGCTTGTTAATATGTCACAGACGTTAAAACTTTATGATGAGTATGGGATTATTCATGAGGCTTTAAAAATTCTTCCCAACGAGAGCTTGAAGCTCAAGTTTCTTGAAGCTCTAGCTGAACTCGAAGATGCGTCTTGTCATCGGGAGCGAAGCTTTCCTAAAACTCGACTTCACAAGGTTCGTAATATCAAAAAATATGCGATTTACCGCGCTGATATTGACAAGATATCAGGTTGGAGGTTGCATCTTCAATATATCGACGGAGAAATTCATCTAAAAGATATCATTGAAGGACAAAAACATGATGATGTAATTCAAGTCATCAAATCTAAAAAAGGACGTTACTCATAATGCTTGCTTCGGTTCTGTGGCTGAAGTTGTCCCCCTTTGTCTTCCCTCTTTTTCCTTTGTCTTAATGGTTAACCGCGTCACCCAACAACTGAACCTCCAAGACGGCGATCGCTTTATTATCCTGTACGGGAATCAAACCAGCGATAGCTTCTGTTCCCCGGACCTAACGCTACAAGATATTGAACAAGTCCTGCATCAGTACCTGCAACAACAAGGGTTCAACCGCATTGTCTACTACTCGGGGGTCGATAAACTCTATTTTCTCGATCGCACCTCCCTCGAACTGAGCCGCAACCCTGACTTACCCTCAGGGGGCCATTCTTCGGAGACGATGAACCTGGATTCTCAATCGATTCCCCTGGGAAAACGTCGGCGGATGCTCCGTCGAACGTCCCCAGCCAGCAGTTCCCCATCCCCCAGTCGCACTCCTCCCAGTCGCCTACAGGATATTCAATGTATCAGCTACCTCAATTATTTCATGGAGGATAGCCGCCATAAAACTGCTATTATTTTCTCCGATGTGGAAGATTTACAACAATTCCAAAATCGGCGGGAACTCTTAGGTCGTATGGTGAAATGGGGACGACTTCCCGCCAGCCATAAAAATCTCTGTGTATTTATCTCCCACCATCATAATCAATCTCAATTTCAGGAGTTTTGTCGTCAAATTGGCTTTACGTTGTTGGCGAATTGGCTGGAAAATCGGGGCGATCGCACCTTTAATGTCATCCAACTCAACAGTCCAGAAGAGGATGAACTCAAGCATCTTTGGAACTACTTTCGCATCGTCCAGAAGAAACCCGTTAACTGGCAAGATTTCAACCAATTTATTACCACATTAGCCGCAGAAAAGCAACCCCTAAAAACCTGGTATGACCGGTTTAATCTGGCTCCCGAGCTATCTCTACAGGTTGCCAAACAACGGCAGTGGCTCTCCGGCGATATCACCCTCAAACCCGCCCTAATGCGTCTGGAGGAGCTGGTGGGACTCCATCAGGTCAAAAATGCCATCCGTCGCAAAATACAGAGCTTAAAAATAGCGGAAGAACGGCGTAAACAAGGAATTGCCAGTGATGCCAAACGTCTGCATTTAGTCTTCAAAGGAAATCCTGGAACCGGAAAAACCACCGTCGCGCGATTGGTGGGAGAAATTTACCGAGACTTAGGACTCTTGCGGCGAGGTCAAGTGGTGGAAGTGGGGGGACGAGATTTAGTGGCGGGGTATGTGGGACAAACGTCGATTCTTACGAATGAACGAGTGGATGAAGCCTTAGATGGGGTGTTATTTATTGATGAAGCCTATCAGTTAAATCGGGGTGGTGAGAATGATTTTGGTCAGCAAGCGATCGAAACCTTACTGAAGCGAATGGAAGATGAACGAGAGCGGTTGGCGGTGATTGTGGCGGGATATCCTCAGGAGATGGATGAGTTTTTGGCGACGAATCCTGGCTTAGAGAGTCGCCTGGCGACAGAGGTTATATTTGAGGATTATAATCCCGAGGAACTCTACGCAATTTTACAGCAGCGTTTGGCGAGAGTTCAGGGACAAGTTTCTCCACCCTTAGAGGCGGGATTGAAAAACCTATTTCAGCGGGTTTATGAGGAACGGGGAGCGCAATTTGGCAATGGTCGCTTTGTAGAAAACCTGTTTAATGATATGGATGAGTTGCGGAGTCAGCGAGTCGAGGAGCAGCAACTTGACCCCATCCAGGAGCCATTTCAACTAGCAGACTTACCGCCGCAGTATTCGCAACTGGCCCAACAAGGACGGCGAAATGATGACCAGTTGCAGACCTATTTGGAGGAACTTCAACGATTAACGGGATTGGAGTCAGTGAAGGCGGTGGTTTGCCAGTTGATTGATACTCAAATTGCCAATCAACGGTTGCAGGATACAGGATTATTGAATGTGGCTGAAGTAGAAAGTCGCCATTTACTGTTTGTCGGAAATCCGGGGACTGGGAAAACCATGGTGGCTCGTTTGCTGGGGAAAATTTACCGGGTGTTGGGATTGTTACGGAAAGGACATTTTAAGGAGGTGACTCGTCAGGATTTGGTGGGACAATATGTGGGACATACGGCGGAGAAAACGAAGCAGGTGGTGGAGGAGGCGTTAGATGGGGTGTTGTTTATTGATGAAGCCTATAGTTTATCCCGAGGTGGGACTACCCATGATTTTGGTCAGGAGGCGATTGACACGTTGGTTCCTTTGATGGAGAATTATCGCGATCGCCTGGTGGTTATTTTTGCGGGCTATCCCCAAGAAATGACGGAGTTTCTCAAAGCAAACTCGGGGTTAGAATCGCGCCTTGCTCAAGCCATTTATTTCCCAGATTATCAGGGAGACGAACTCTATCAGATTTGGCAAGGATTTTGTCAGCGGGATGGTCGTTGTTATTCTCCAGAGGTGGCGCAGTTGGTGAGGGAACAGTTGCAGACTCTCTATCAATCTCGTGGCGCGAATTTTGGTAATGGTCGCGAGGTTCGGAAGTTTTATGAAGCGATGGTGAAAGGATTAAAACAACGTATTGTTCGGGATAATTTGAATGGCGAGGCGATGATGCAGTTTATGATGGAGGATATTCCCCAGATTTAGGGTATCCTAAACCTAGGCAATGACAGGTAGCAGGACTGGCAGGTTGAGCATGATAAGGGTTCCTCATTTAGTTCAGTATCAAGGAAGTAAACGCAGTCTCGCTCAGCGAATTTTAGCATTTTGTCCTCGCTCTGTTTCTCGACTGGTAGAACCCTTTGCCGGGACAGCGGCCATGAGTGTGGCGGCGGCGATGCAACGCCGGTCTCGTAAATTTTGGCTCAATGATTTAAATTCGCCTCTGATTGAGTTACTCAAGTTGGCGATTAACCATCCCCAGGAGTTGGCGAATAGCTACGCAGACCTTTGGAGTCAACAAGAGTCTGATTCGATGAGTCATTATTTTCGGGTCAGGACAGAGTTTAACGAAAGTCATGACCCAAAACTATTTTTATACTTATTAGCTCGGTGTGTTAAGGGTGCTGTTCGTTATAATTCTGAAGGGGACTTTAATCAGAGTCCTGACAAGCGACGTCGGGGAACTCGACCCGAAACGATGCGAAAAAATATTGAGGGGGTTTCTCAGCTATTGCGGGGTCACTGTGAGTTGACAGCCTGGGATTATCGAGAGGTATTAGAGGGGGTTTCTCCCGGAGATTTAGTCTATCTTGACCCTCCCTATCAGGGAGTTTGCGGCCGAGGAGATTCTCGCTATTTATCGGGGATTGAGTTTGATGATTTTGTCTTGGCTCTTGAGAAACTGAATCAGAAGGGAATTGCCTTTCTCGTCAGTTATGATGGACAGCGGGGAGAGAAGCGGTTTGGTCAAGTGTTACCCAAGAGTTTAGGACTTGAGCATATCACATTGACGGCGGGGCGATCGTCTCAAGCAACGCTTCTAGGTCGAGATGAGATGACGATTGAGTCACTTTACCTTTCCCCAAGTTTGTGTAAGCAGCATCCTCAAAAACTCATCCATCTGCACCTCCTGTTATTGGGCTTTTCCTGAAAAATACGAGCATATTGCAATGCAGCCAATTCGACGAAAGAAATAAAACCGATTCAAGCATGGGTTAGCCCTGTGGCGGTTCCCGGCAACGTTATGCTGAGATGACAAAATTGAAACCGCTGTCACCCACCAGTCAGGGTTTTGGAGGCGTTGCATTCCTCAAATCACGATAGAATCGTCTTTGGATGTTGTCCCTGTGGCTAAAAGCCGATGAAATGCCCCGTTTGCGGAAGTCAAAATCCTGATAACTCAGACACCTGTTCCGTCTGTGGCTATGACTTGACCCCTTACCCATCTGTACTGGGTGGGATTCCCGAGGGGTTTTTGGAGAAAGAACGGCGGCGAGTGGCGGCGGCGAAACGGGTTTGGGAGAAGTCTCAGGCGCGAGTGGCGGCGGCGGAAGCGAAACAGGCTGAACTGGAGGCCCAGTTACGACAACTCAAAGCTCAGCCGTCGAGAACGTTGCAGGGGGGGACTACGCATGAACTCATCAAGTCCTTTGACGGTCATTCCGATTGGGTCAACAGTGCCAATTTCAGCCCCGATGGCACTCAGGTGGTCTCCGCTTCTGTTGACGGAACGGTGAAACTGTGGCAGGTGAGCAATGGTCAACTCCTAAAGTCTTTTGCTGGTCATTCGGATTGGGTCATGAGTGCCAATTTCAGCCCCGATGGCACTCAGGTGGTCTCGGCTTCCGCTGATGGAACGGTGAAAGTTTGGCAGGTGAGTAATGGTCAACTCATACAGTCCTTTGACGGTCATTCCGGTCGGGTCAACAGTGCCAATTTTAGCCTGGATGGCACTCAGGTGGTCTCCGCTTCCGCCGACAAAACGGTGAAACTATGGCGGGTGAGCAATGGTCGACTCCTAAAGTATGGTCGACTCCTAAAGTATGGTCGACTCCTAAAGTCTTTTGCTGGTCATTCGGATGAGGTCAGGAGTGTCAATTTCAGCCCCGATGGCACTCAGGTGGTCTCGGCTTCTGGGGACGGAACGGTAAAACTGTGGCGGGTGAGCAATGGTGAACTCATACAGTCCTTTGACCGTCATTCCGGTGGGGTCTTGAGTGCCAATTTCAGCCCCGATGGCACTCAGGTGGTCTCCGCTTCCGACGATGGAACGGTGAAAATTTGGCAGGTGAGCAATGGTCAACTCATCAAGTCCTTTGACGGCCATTCCCGTGGGGTCTGGAGTGCGAATTTCAGCCCCGATGGCACTCAGGTGGTCTCCGCTTCTATTGACGGAACGGTGAAACTGTGGCAGGTGGGCAATGGTCAACTCATCAAGTCCCTTGAGGGTCATTCCCGTGGGGTCTTGAGTGCGAATTTCAGCCCCGATGGCACTCAGGTGGTCTCGGCTTCCATCGACGGAACCGTCAAACTGTGGCAGGTGAGCAATGGTGGACTCATACAGTCCTTTGACGGTCATTCGGATGAGGTCACGAGTGCCAATTTCAGCCCCGATGGCACTCAGGTGGTCTCCGCTTCCTGGGACGGAACGGTGAAACTGTGGCGGGTGAGCAATGGTCGACTCATCCGGTCTTTTAAGGGTCATTCGGATGGGGTCATAAGTGCCAATTTTAGCCCCGATGGCACGAAGGTGGTCTCCGCTTCCTTCGACGGAACAGTGAAACTGTGGCAGGTTAGCAATGGTGAACTCATACAGTCCTTTGACGGCCATTCCCGTGGGGTCTGGAGTGCGAATTTCAGCCCCGATGGCACTCAGGTGGTCTCCGCTTCTATTGACGGAACGGTGAAACTGTGGCAGGTGGGCAATGGTCAACTCATCAAGTCCCTTGAGGGTCATTCCCGTGGGGTCTTGAGTGCGAATTTCAGCCCCGATGGCACTCAGGTGGTCTCCGCTTCCGACGACAAAACGGTGAAAATTTGGCAGGTGAGCAATGGTCAACTCATACAGTCTTTTGACGGTCATTCGGATTGGGTCTGGAGTGCGAATTTCAGCCCCGATGGCACTCAGGTGGTCTCAGCTTCCTGGGATGGAACGGTGAACCTGTGGCAGGTTAGCAATGGTCAACTCATTCAGTCCCTTGAGGGTCATTCCCGTAGGGTCTTGAGTGCGAATTTCAGCCCCGATGGCACGCAGGTGGTCTCCGCTTCCTGGGATGGAACGGTGAACCTGTGGCAGGTGAGCAATGGTCAACTCATCAATTCTTTCGAGGGTCATTCGGATTGGGTCTGGAGTGCCAATTTCAGCCCCGATGGCACGCAGGTGGTCTCGGCTTCCAGGGACGGAACCGTCAAACTGTGGCGGGTGAACAGAAGTAATGGCAAAGTTGTTCACTGAGTCGGGGGAGTTCAGAACCGTCCGTTGGCTCGACCCCGGTGAACCCCAACAACAAACCCATCTCATGGCGGCTCAGGTGAATCGCCCTCACGCACCAGTTCCCGTTTCTCATCAGATGAAGTAGTGGGTTCTGAGTTGAGGATGGGGGGACGCCATGGAACCCGCCGCATCCCCACCTCACGATACAATTGTCCTCAAGTCCCCATCCCATGGATGACCCGCCTATGAAATGTCCCGTTTGCGGAAGCCAAAATCCTGATTCCTCAGACACCTGTTCCGTCTGTGGCTATGACTTGACCCCTTACGCCTTGGTGCTGGGTGGGATTCCCAAGGAATTTCTAGAAAAGGAACGGCGGCGAGTGGCGGCGGCGAAACGGGTTTGGGAGGAGTCTCAGGCGCGCGTCGTGGCGGCGCAAGCGAAACAGGCTGAACTGGAGGCCCAGTTACGACAACTCAAAGCTCAGCCGTCGAGAACGTTGCAGGGGGGGACTACGCATGAACTCATCAAGTCCTTTGACGGTCATTCCGGTGGGGTCTGGAGTGCCAATTTCAGGCCCGATGGCACTCAGGTGGTCTCCGCTTCCGCCGACGGAACGGTGAAACTGTGGCGGGTGAGCGATGGTCAACTCATCCAGTCCTTTAAGGGTCATTCGGATTGGGTCAACAGTGCCAATTTCAGCCCCGATGGCACGATGGTGGTCTCCGCTTCCGATGACAGAACAGTGAAACTGTGGCAGGTGAGCAATGGTGAACTCATACAGTCCTTTGACCGTCATTCCGGTGGGGTCTTGAGTGCCAATTTCAGCCCCGATGGCACTCAGGTCGTCTCGGCTTCCTGGGACGGAACGGTGAAACTGTGGCAGGTTAGCAATGGTGAACTCATACAGTCTTTTGACGGTCATTCCAGTTGGGTCAGGAGTGCCAATTTCAGCCCCGATGGCACTCAGGTGGTCTCGGCTTCCGACGACGGAACGGTGAAACTGTGGCAGGTTAGCAATGGTGAACTCATACAGTCTTTTGACGGTCATTCCAGTTGGGTCAGGAGTGCCAATTTCAGCCCCGATGGCACTCAGGTGGTCTCCGCTTCCGGGGACAAAACAGTGAAACTGTGGCAGGTGAGCAATGGTGAACTCATACAGTCCTTTGACGGTCATTCCAGTGGGGTCGACAGTGCCAATTTCAGCCCCGATGGCACTCAAGTGGTCTCCGCTTCCGGGGACGGAACCGTCAAACTGTGGCAGGTGAACACCCGAAATCCCCTCATCGATCGCGCCTGTGATTGGCTGACCCCCTAACTGATGAATCCGAAGAGTCCAACCCCGCCAGTCAATCCACCCTCGATGATATTCCCCCCATCACCCCTAAAATAAGGGTTCAAGAAACGACTACACTAGACAAGGAGGCCAAGCAGCGCCTCGGGTAGATTGCCCGCCACAGCATTGATTCACTATGGGATATCACATCGGACTCGACTTCGGAACCACCAACTCCATCGTCTCCTACTGGCAGGATGGCAAACTCGAAGCTTTCCAATATGGTGGAGAAAATGGCGAAAAATATGTGCCATCTTTCATCGCCTATGATGACGGATTCGTCGAAATCGGCAAAGCGGCCCGCACCACCGCCGCCAACCATCCCGAAGTTCCCAGTTATGGCAACTTTAAGATGGACTTGCCCCTCGATGACCAGTTCAGCAACCGCTACAACTCCCCCAAAACCCCCCAAAGCGTCACCACTGACTATCTACGAGAACTCCTCCTCTCTTCGGACAATTCCTATAGTTTTCAAGCACAACAGGGGCCAATTGCGGGCCTGGTGGTCTCTGTCCCGGAAATTTGGCAACGAGATATTTCTAATCGAGGACGGGAGCGATTACAAACGGTCATTGCTCAACATCTTGGCTTAGAAGACCAACTGATTCAATTGGTCAGTGAACCGGTGGCGGCGGCGGCTTATTATGCTTGGGAAAGTCAACACCGTCAGCCGAAAACTCAGCAACCCCCTTTTGAGGGCAATGTCCTCGTTTGTGATATGGGTGGGGGAACGTTTGATGTCAGTCTTTGCCGAGTCTATGGTGATAATAAGGTTGAGGTTCTCTACTTCGATGGACAGGGCGATCGCGGACTGGAGTCGGCTGGAGTCGCCTTTGACCGCCGCTGTGTTCGCTTGGCCTATGAACAGAAGCATGGACGTTCTCCCGATGAACAGAGTACCGAGTTTTTGAATTTATTACAACAATTTGAAGATGTTAAAATAAGCGGTCATCAGAAATATAGCAAAAAAATAAGCAATTATTTCAAAGCACCCAATGACCTCGCCACGACGATTCTTTATAGTTTTAATGGCTATCGCTTAAATCATAAACAAGTTCAAGAGGCATTTGCTCCCATCGCTGAGGGCATTCAGCGGGTCATGGGACAAGTGACGACGTGGTTAAAGGAGAATAATACGAGCTGCGATCGCCTCTTTTTTGTGGGCGGTTTCTGTCAGTTTCTCCTCGTACAACACACAATCACGGAAAGCCTAGGGAGCGACTTAACCCCAGACAAAATTGAACGTCAATTCAACTCGATAGACAGTGCGTTTGCCATTTCCTATGGAGCCTGTTTAATTGCCAATGGCTTAGTGCAACCGAGCGAAACCTATATTCATAGCCTCGGTATTGTTGTGCAATCGGTCGATCAAGAAACTATAGAAGTCCGAGACAAAGAGATAACCCTAGTCCAAGGAGGCACCAACTTGGACGACCTGGCCTCAGTCAAATTTGCTGAGATTCCTCCCCTCGCCAGCTTCCAAGTTAATGAACCCCTCAAACTCACCCTCTGGATTGATCCAAACTCCCAAGGAAAAATCCTCAAACAGGACTTAAACGATTCCGTCCAACTCCCTCAAGCCAGTCCTGAGGATAAATGGCGGGTGGGGATGCGAGTCAACCGATCGCAAATTGCCTATTTAGTGGTTGAATCGCTCTGTGGTCGCAAGCATCAAGAATATGAACTAGGAAACATTATTGCTAAAGTTTTCCCAGGATTTGTGTTGTTTGAATAAGCCTAAACTCGGGTAAATTATTGTCTGACTGTCCTCCTTTTTTTGCCAACCATGCCACCGTCTCTGCAACGCTTGATTGAACTCGCCCAAAGTTTAGAAGAAAATCTCGAACAGGGTCACTCCCCCCTAGAGTTTGATTCGATTGAACAGCCATTTCAACTCATCGCAGCGGGGGTCGAGGTTTGGGAACAGCTTTATAGTCCAGAGGTTTTACGACAACTGGCGGAAACAGACCCAGATACCCTGGATGCGTGGGCGATCGCCCTCTCCCAGACCCTCCAACAGCAACTGACTCTCCTAAACACCTGGATTCCCCATCTGTCGAGTCTCCCAGTTCCCCACAGCCTCCAACAGAAACTCCAGTCTTACTACCAAGATATCGCCGCCATCAGCCGGGAGAAATCGCAACTTCTGGACTCCGCTAATATGGTCCTGAGTCGGGAACAGGAGTTACGCCGTCAGGGCCAGGAGTTGGACCAACTCAAACAAACCTGTCAAACCCTCAACCGCATGGAGGCGGAACTGAGAACCACGGATTTAGGGCAATTGCGACAGGAGAATCAGGAGCGATCGCAGGCCCTAACTCCAGAATACGAGCAATTACAAGCCCTCGAACAGGAAAAAGCCCAACTCGAAGCCGACTACGCCGCTATCCAACAACAACGCCAGCGTCTGGAGGCGGAAATCCAACGACTGCGATCGCGTCGTCAACAACAAGACCAACAAACCGCCGCCAGTAGCCAAGATCTCATCCAACTCAGCCAAGCGGAACGCCAACGCCTCAGCGACCTCCTAGCCAGCGTCCTGGAGGATTTAGAACAGGAACGCCAGGACTACCAACAGGTGAAAGGGGATTTGCAAGGGGCGATCGGCCAATTCAACCAATACCAAGAACACACCGAAGCCATCCGCAGCCATCTCAAGCAACATTACCAACAAAACGCCGACCTCAGCCAACGTCTCCCGGTCAACCGCCAAACCATCGACCCCCTGCTACAAGACATTCGTCAACACCTTCAGCAGATTGACCAAGAATTGGCGATCGCCCAACAGCATCACGCCGAATCCCAACGCAAACAGTCTTTCAACTTCTCCTCATGACCCTTCTCAATCTCGCCGAACTCTGTCCAAGCAGTCGCAGTCTCGGTCCGGGGAATCGCTTTATTCTCTGGGTTCAGGGGTGTTGCTTCAACTGTCCCGGCTGCATTTCCCCCGACTGGATACCCCAGAAACAGGGAACCCTCATCGAAGCGAACCATCTGGCCGAAATTATCCTCTCCCGCCCCAACCTCGATGGGGTCACCGTCTCAGGAGGAGAACCCATGTTACAGGCGATCGCCCTCAGCGAACTCTTCAGCCTTCTGCGACAACAGCGAGACCTTTCAATTATCTCTTATAGCGGTTTCACATTAGCACAACTGAGAGAAAAAAACAACCCCCATATCAACAAAGTTCTCAATTATCTTGATGTCTTAATTGACGGTTTATACATCGATTCTTTGAACGACAATCGAGGTTGGCGGGGGTCAAGCAATCAAACCATTCATTTTCTGAGCGATCGTCATCGGTCGCAAGCAGACCAATTTGAACAGCGACAACGAGAGGTAGAAATCCATCTGCGATCGCAAACCGCCCTAATGGTTGGCGTTCCTCCCACCCGAGTTAAACAGGACTTTGAAAAACTCTAAACAAAAAAGGTCTTCCGGTTTCAGGGAAATCAGGAGAATTGATGGCATATTCCCCCCCTTCCCGTAGGGGCATAACCCACCCCTAGCCCCTCCCAGGAGGGGAAATTTTTAGCCCCTACAATTTTGTATCTAACGCAACAAATTCCACCCGATTTTCTGAAGACCTCTAGGTAGGGGCAATCCCTTGTGGTTGCCCGCCCCTACCCTTATGGTTGCCCTACTCCCCATAATAACTACTCGTCACCTTACCTCGAAACACCACATACTGATAAATGTTGTAGAACAACATAATCGGAATCAACACCCCAATAAAAATCAGCATGAACACCAACGAACTCTGACTCGCCGCCGCCTGGTAAATCGTGATATTGGTGGGAATAATAAAGGGAAACACCACCAACGCCAACCCCACAAACGTCAACAAGAAAATCAGAATTGTCAACACAAATGGCGCCACATCTCGCTCCCGAGATAAACTGACCCACAAGCGCCAAATCAAGAAAATCCCAATCAGAGGAATGGCGGCAAAAATATAGACAAAGGGCGGGTCAAACAACCGTTGTCGAGCGTATTGCACAAAAATCGGGGTCGAAATCGTAATCGCAACTGCCCCCACTAGAGTTGTTACCGCAGCAATCCTAGCCGTCTTGCGGTGCGTCGCTTGCAACGACCCCTCGGTTTTCAAGACTAAATAGGTCGAGCCAATCAACACATAGCCCTGAATCAAGGTTAAAGCCACCAACACCGATTGAGGACTGAGCCAATCCCAAGTCCCACCGGTAAAATGACCCAACTCATCCACCTCAATTCCACCTAATACCCCACCCAGGGCAAACCCTTGGCCTAATGAAGCTAAAAAACTACCCACACCAAAGGCATAATTCCAAAAAATCTTACGATTGGCGTGTTCCCGAAACTCAAAGGCCACGGCTCGGAAAATAAAGCCAAAGACCATCGTCAAAATGGGAATATACAGGGCGCTGAGAATGGTGGCATAGGCAAGGGGAAACGCCCCAAATAGCGCCCCACCCATCAAAACGAGCCAAGTCTCATTGGCATCCCAAACATTGCTCAAACTGGTCATTAAGATGCCGCGACGTTCCTCCGTCGAAGCGGTGAGGGAGAGAATCCCTACCCCCAAATCGAAGCCATCGAGCATCACATAGAGAAACAGGAACAGCGCCAAAATGGCAAACCAAACCTGCGGGAGAAAAAGATCTAACGTTTCCATAACCGGCTCCTACTTGGCCTCCGCTGGACGACTATCGGGACTATGTTCAGCCGGGTTTGTGCCTAAATCCGTAATCGCCCCAGGAAGGGGACGGTCTAGGTTCGGACCTTTTCGGATGATGCGGCTTCCAAAATAGAGAGCGGTGATAAACAAGAGAGAATAGACCAGAATAAACAGCGTCAGCGACCCCGCCACATTGCCCGGTGGCACGTTGGAGACGGCATCAGCGGTGCGAATCTGTCCATAGACGACCCAGGGCTGTCGGCCGACGCAGCGGACCACCCAGCCCGATTCTACGGCCAAATAGCCCAAGGGACCGGCAAACATCCAACTCCACAGCAATAGCCGTTGTTGGCCAATCTCCTCGGGGCTGAGTTTACCCCGCAGCCATTGAATCACGGTGACGCCCATCAAAGCGGCGAAAAAGAAGCCTACCCCAACCATGACGCGGAAGGCGTAATAAACTAAGCCCACCATGGCCGGACGGTCTTCGGGTTGCCATTCTTTTAAGCCCAGAACCGGTTTCGAGAGGATTGGCTTCAGTTCCAGGATATAGCCCAAGCCGTTGGGAATCGAGAGTTCCCAATCATTACGTTCAGCGGCGACGTTGGGCAGGGCCAGGACGCTCCAAGGGGCGGTTTGGCCGGCGGGAATGGTCTCCCATTGGGCTTCCATGGCCGCCAGTTTCGTCGGTTGTCGTTCGTAGACTTGTTCGCCGTTGAGATGTCCCACATAGATTTGTAGGGGGGCCACGGCGATGGTGGCGGCTAGGGCAATTTTCAGGGAACGGTTGAAGAATTGCGGATGGCGTCCCCGCAGCAGATACCAAGCACTAATCCCACCAATGACAAAGAGGGAGGTTTCCAGGGTCGCCAGGAAGGTATGGGCGACACTATTGATCATAAAGGGGTTGAAGATGGCTTGGAAGTAGTCGCTGACGACAAATTTCCCATCCACGACTTCGCCACCGGCGGGGGTTTGCATCCAGGAGTTGGCGGTGAGAATCCAGAAGGTGGAGAGGTTGGCCCCAAAGGCCACCATGATGGTGGCGAGATAGTGCATGATGGGGGGAACTCGCTCCCAGCCGAAGAGCATGATGCCCAGGAAGCCGGCCTCTAGCATGAAGGCCATGGAGGCTTCAAAGCCGAGAATACTGCCGAAGAAGTCGCCGACGGCTTCGGAGAAGGGACCCCAGTTGGTGCCAAATTGAAATTCCATGGGAACGCCACTGGCGACACCGATGCCGAAGTTGAGGACGTAGAGTTTGGCCCAAAAGCGAGCATGGTGGTAGTAGTCGGGGTTGCGGGTTCGTAACCACATCCCTTCGACGATAACTAGGTAAATGGCCATGCCGGTGGTCAGGATGGGCCAAAGCATATGAAAAATTGCGGTTAAGGCGAATTGTATCCGCGATAACACTAATGTGTCTTGGAGAAACTCCATAATCTTAAGTCTTGGATGAGACGTGCAGCGAGTGGGACAATATCTCCCCTACTTGTTATATCGCAAACGTCTGGGAAAATGGAATGACGGATGGTCAAAAATGTGTGAATTTCCTGAGAATTTTGCTGGGATGACTGGCCTTGCTCCCTGGGTATGGTGGGTTGAGCGGGGTTGAGGGTGTGGGTTAACGCTGGGGAACAGTGGCGGAATGATTTAGGGATTGGCTCAGGATTGGCTAAAGATTGGCTAAAGATTGGCGATGAGTTTTGGGAAATCGTTTAAGGGCTTTTTTGAGGGATGTTGCTGGGGTGTGAAATGTTGGTTTGCGGGTCTTGTTTTACCTATATTTGAGGCGATATTTGAGGCGATATTTGAGGCGATCGCCTCAACTGTTCACTCAATAGTTTGCCTGATCTTTTGCCTGATCGTTTATTAGCGTTTTACTTTATTTTATGTTAAAAAAATCGCCTTAACAAGGGGTGCGAATTGAGGTTTAATCTAAGGAAATTGAGAACTCTCGCCTTGAGAATGACGATCGCCTAAATTCAGACAGATACAGTAAGACACCCTGGGTTTAAAGCAATCAGTCCAGACATCGCTTTGGGCGTTATCTGTTGTCCAATTGCAACAGTCTAACATCTATGACTCATCGGGTAAGCTGAGGCGAGACCAGTCAGGCGCGATCGCCACCTCAGGCCATCTCATCAACCCCCCCAGCTCCCAACCAGGGAGACGACAAGGAGCCAGCTAGACGATCACCATCACTTAAAAGTTCCCAAATTTGCTCAATAATCTTGATTTTAGCCGTTGACAGAAGGCAGTTGCACAAGTGTCACAGCCTTAAGAGAGAAGAATGCGGCTAATTTCTAACATCTTGTGGCAACCTGATTGACTTTTGAGAGAGCCAGATATAGACTCAAACCGACACGCTGCGGTAACAAGCCCAATTGAGAACTGACTTTTCAAACACGGTAGCATCATGAAACCCATCCGCACCCCATTTCAAACCATGACGAAACTTGTCTCGCGATCGCTCGGTGGCACTCTAGCTGCCGGTGCCGGAGCCGCACTCCTCCTCTGGAGCGCTCCCGCTGAAGCCCTCGAAACCATCATCATCCGCTACAACCAAGACGAAGTTACCGTCACCCTCGACGATATCATCAACTTCGGCCGCACAGGTGACCTGCCCGAACTCGAACAACTCTTGATTGACCAAGAAGATATTTTGCAAGAGGCGGCCGAGGATGTGCTGAGTGTCTTACAAGACGCTCTCACCGAAGAAGTGCGCTTGAGTTCTCGTTTACGCCAAGATATCGCCAGCTTCCTCAATAGCAGCACCGGTGAGTTTGTGATTCTGCAACTCAACCGTGTCATCAGCAATGCCGACGACACCGACGATATCGACTCCTTGCGTAGCGCTCTGATTGACGTCTACGAAACCAACGAATTTGTCTCCTTCCTGACGCTCCTCGAAGCCTATCCCGACGACATCGTACGGGTTAATGCTACGGGACTCGAAGGCGTAGTCCGCGACGTGGATCTCTTCGTCAACCAGATTGAACCGGCCTTAAACGTAATTCGCGACTTGTTGCAAGACTTTGTCTGCGAACCTCGCGAGCAAAGCCAACGTCCTGAGAACCACGAAAGCGCCTCCAACTTGGAGATGGAGACAGGTCTGCAAGTCAATGTATCTGAGTCTGGCTTAGTCTTAGAACCCTCTGATTCGCAATTTGCTCAAACTCCTGTCCACTAAACCCGAGAGGTTGTTATGTTAAATCCAAATGGTTTCGGCCAGAAGCGCACTTGCGCCCCCAAGCCATCTGCACCTCGGCGATATTGGGCAACCCTTTGTGGCCTAGGAGCGGGATTGATGGTATCCACACTGGGAATGGGGGCGGTGAATGCCGCTCAACGTCTAGTAGTCACCTACGGGACAGCTGATCGTAATATCCCGATCTCACAATTAGAAGAAGTTGCCGCAACTGGAGTCATTCCCCGAGATGCTGCGGTGCTGCGGTTTGTTGCCAACCAAGCCGATCTGACGGGAGAAGATTTACAGTCAATCTTGACTCAAGAGGTTGGCGTGAGTTTACGGTTCATTGATGATGTCACCTATACTCTCCCTGGAGAGTATGTTTTGTTCCAAATGGGACAAGTCTTCCATAACCGCGCTAAGGTCGCAGAAATTCAGTCCTTACGAGCTGCATTTATCAACTCGGTCAGTGATGATGGCAGGATTTCTCTGTTGCAGTTCCTGCAAAACTATCCCACCCCAGACTTGTATATTGATGGTCTAACCTTGGAGGGGAATGCTCGGGATGTGGTTAATGTGATTAACGACATTGGCGATCGCCTCGCCGGTCCGATCGCCGTCGCACAAGACTTGATTGATAGTTTCGTCTGTGAACCAGCCCAACGAGACTAATCTCAAGAGAGTGTTCACAAGGACTGCTCCCCAAAATGGACAGTTGATAGTGGACAATTCACTAGCATAAAACGCTAGTTTTAGCAAGAGTTTTAACGTTTATCAATGTCCTATCTGTTCTAACTGTGTTCTGACTGTATTGACTGTATATCTAAACAGTTTAAAATCCCGATGTTCTCGATGCAGAACATCGGGATTTTTGCCGTCTTCCCTATTCCCCATTCCCTTCCCCTCTTGGGAGGGGCCAGGGGTGGGTTATCCCCATTCACTATTCACTATTCACTATTCACTATTCACTATTCCCCCTACTGCACAAACACATTCACCTGGCCCTGTTCACCGAGAACCAAACGTAAACGCAGGGGTTGCTCATGAGGGGATGCTAGGGGTTCTCCGATCTCAGGAATCTGACTATGCTCCTGAAACTGAACCGCCGATCGCCCCAAAGGAAACACCTGTACCAGAGTTCCCGCTTCATCGAGAACCAAGGTATATTCCAGATTTTGATTGAGGCCCTCCGGGGGAAGCCAGCGTTGTTGAAAATAGCGGCGTAACTCCGTCACCTGAGGCACAAAATCAAAAGCCGTTTCTTGATCCTCTCCCACAGGAATTGGGCGCGTCAGGGGCGTAAAGGGTTCCGGTTGAGGAAATTGAGAGCGATCAACCGAAGGAGCCGTCTCCGGTCCCGCTAAAGGCTGTTCAAACAACAGAGGCGGAGGTGTCGATGAATTGGGAGTGAAGCCCTCAGCAGCAGTAGACTCACGAGGGGAAGGCGGGGGCGGAGAAATGGAGCTTGGCGGCGTTGCTTGCCGCTCTAGGGGGGTGACACGAGTCGGCGGTGGTTCACTCGCAGAACTCAGAGGCGGTAACTTAGCGATCGCCGCCGGGGGAGTTGGCGGCGATATCCGCTCCGGCGGAGCCAGATTCTCGGAGCTGACAAAGCCTTGACTACTCTGACTCAAGAGCGTCATCGCCGAGGACAACAGAGCCATCGAGGAGTCCTCGGGAGCCGTGGAAGAGTCCTCAGCCGAGGGATTCTGGGCCAACGGAGATAACGCCGCCACCAAGCCACCGGTGACCACCACCCCCACTAAGGGACTAAGCCAAACCGGAAGGCGATCGCTCCCTGAAGTTGGAGTTTGCCAAGCCTGCCAATCGGCCAAAAATCCCTCCAACGCCGAGAGGACATCAAACAATTGCAGCGTTCCCAACTCAATCACGGAGCCACTGTCGGCCGTCGCCAGAGTTCCCAAGACCAAGCGATGGCCGACCAATCCCCGAGATTCGAGATAGGTCGCCGCACGAGTTTGAGGGCGAGCGGCGATTGTCGTTCCTCCCCCCCTGGCGAGGGTGGCTTCTCTGAGGCTGACTTCTCTCTCAGACCCCCTATAAACGGACGTGAGAGGCTGGGATAACGCCATAAGCTGTTGGGATGATTGACTTAAAAAGTCCCGCACATAGCTGCGTACCGACTCACTCAGATGAAACAGTTGGGCCTGATCGCCGCGTACCACCTTCTGGTCTTCGTCCCGTAGACGAGGGTCATCCAACACCAACTCAAAACGTAGATGAGATAAGCGAGGCCGACTCGGGGAGGACAACAGCGATCGCCGAGCGACAATACTTAATTGACAGGTTGGCGGCGTATAGGAGCGTCGTAGCGTTGTTGACCAAATGGTTCTGGACCCGTGACCCCTTGTCATAGCTTACCTCCAAGTATCAAATGATTGAGACGAGCGCCCTGTCCCAGCCGACGAGGCTGGCCCCGACGATAGCTCAGAATTGACGGCCCAGGCCAAATGGCGATCGCCATCAGCACCACTGTAAAACAACAGATCCACTAATAACTTCAAGGCCAGGGACTCCACCAGGGCTAATTTCAGAGTTCCGAGCGATCGCAGCAGATATCCCTGAGTAAACCGTTGTAAATACTCTCCCAGAAAGACCGCTTCTCGGGCAGGACGTTCTAACTGAGTATATTGCTCCAACAGCGCCACTGCACGACGAATCGTCTCCTGATGCTCCCGAGCCAAGCTACAAATGAGTCGAACTAACCCCTGCATGGCTCGTTGCTGTTGAGATACCGAGACAGGGTATTTCCCCTGATGCAACCGTTCTAGGCTGAGGCGATCGCCTAAATCCTTCTCCAGTCCCAAGTCCACTGCTGCGGCCCAAACTGCCTCATCCGCTAGGTTGAGTAACGCTTGCAACGCCAGTAAGGTCAAATCTAAATGGGTTAGGGGATGGGGGGTTGGCACAAAGGGGAATAGGAGAGAAGAAGGCAAGAGGCAATAGGCAATAGGCAAGAGGCAACTTGTGGTCGCGATCTTCATCACCCAGGTTGGCAATAGGCGACCAAGACATTATTAGGCGCTAATCAGTAATGCCAAGAGTGCTAGACCTAAACTTACCCCATAAAAGCGGGAGACGACTTGTAACTCCGACCATCCTGATAGCTCAAAATGATGGTGGAGGGGTGTCATCTTAAACAGACGTTTCCCGACTCCTTCCGGATTCTTGGTGGCCTTGTAATAGCTCACCTGGAGAATAACCGAGAGGGTTTCAGCAAAGAATAGCCCACTGAGAATAAATAAGCCAAATAGCACATTGGCGAGAATCCCCACACTGGCTAACGCGCCTCCTAACGCCAGGGAACCGGTATCTCCCATGAAGACGCGGGCGGGATTGCGATTATGGGCCAAAAAGCCGATACAGGCCCCACTAAAGCAGGCTGAGAACAATCCTAAACTGGGATAGGTGGGAGTAACCATAGCCGCCAGTGCTAGGAAGGCGATCGCCCCAGTTCCGGCCATTAAGCCATCGAGGCCATCCGTGAGGTTCGTGGCATTGCTTTCAGCCGTCAGCACGAAACCCGCGACAATCCAAAAAAAGGTTCCCAGGGGCAAAAGCCAGCCGCCGGGAAATTCAATGGTGGTTTGAGTGGCAAAATCAGGGTTGAGTTTGGCCCAGGCGCAAAAGAGAAAGGCGATACCAATTTGCAACGATAGCTTACTGCGGGGAGAAATGCCGTCATTGGAGCGACGGCGAATCACCTGCCAATCATCAAGCCAGCCAATGAACCCATAGGCAAACGTTAACCCAGACACCGCCCAGAGCGCCGTGAGCGCCCCTCCATCAAGGCTAGGGTTCAAATGACCCCAAATCAGGGCGATCGCCAAGGCTAGAGGCACAAAAAGAATGCCTCCCATGGTGGGTGTTCCTGCCTTTTTCAGATGAGCCTGGGGTCCTTCTTGGCGGATACTCTGTTTGAGCTTGAGTTGTCGTAACTGAGGGACTCCCCAACGGCCGAGTTGAGCCGAGGCCACCGCTGTCAGCAGCCAGGGAAGGGTGAGGGAGTCTCCCAGAGCGGCCCAATGACCCTGATCGGTGTCCATGGCGATCGCCGCCAAGGCCAACAGCAACGCTAACCCCCAAGACAGTTGAGTTCCACTGAGGGTGTCTCTGTCTAATCTTGCTCGATTTGATCTCGATACTTTAGTATCCACAACTAATCCTCATCACAGCGAAGCCAAGCAGCCCTAATCCGCAACGTTGACGAGTTATACCTCTGCGTCATCGCTATTATCACTCTCGTTGTCGACATAGCCATCATCGTCTTCGGCGATGAGGCCCAATTCTTCGAGTTCTTCTTTGCGGGCGGCTCGTTCCTCTTCATCCCGAGGAATCAGTCGTCCAGTGGCTTGTAGCCATTCTAAGAGAGAGGTTTCATTGTTAGCTGGGATCAACTCCGCCTGTTCATGACGGGGGAGTTGACGTAGGGAGGGATTCATCGGGTCGATCATGAGCTGTTTGAGATTATTTTGAGAGTATTGCACGCATAAACCTTTCTGATTCTAGGACATTCTGGGAGTGGTGAGTCCTTTTAAGGGGGGGCGATCGCTCGGCAATCCTTTCGACTGCACCAACACACCAAATCCACCGAGGCCTTGAGGATCGAGTAAGCTATGCAGCACCTCGCGACGTTGCATCACTCGTAGGATATCGGCCCCACTCGCGGGTTGGGAACCCCGGCCTAAGGCTGCGAGGCGATCGCCCAATCCCAAGGCCATCAGAAACAACGCCTGGGGGGTGAAGCCTTCGTGGTCTAAGCCCAGGCGATCGCCCTGACGTTGCAAGGCGGTAAAATCCACATGGGCGGTGATGTCTTGTTCCCCGACAAAACAATAGGGGTCATCATGATAGCGATGTTGGCGATAACATTGGAGCGTACCGCGCGATCGCTGCGGATGATAATAACGATGGGCTTCATAGCCGTAGTCAATGGTCATCACATAGCCTCGCTTCAGTTTCCGGGCTAGAGTTTCAAGCCAAGACAGGGCCGCTAAATTAACTTCCGTCCTATAGCCTTCGGGCCACTCGTAGTCCGCCACTCCCACCTGCTCAAAATACGCCGCCAAGGCTGGGGTGGACAGGGGTCCGAGTTCTTCCTTAAAGCCGCCAGTTTCCTCCCTGTCCCCCTCATTTTCGTTCTGATTATCCCAGGTGACATACAATTCCTGCCATTGTCCATCCTGCCATTGCAGACGATGCACCGGAAAAGCATCGACTAATTCATTGGAAAAACAGCAGCCACACAGAGAGTCATCGGGAAATTCATCCCAAGTTACCCAGCGTATTTTTACTCCTTGAATTTGTTGCTGTTGCTGACGCAATGACGCTGATGTTTCAATGATCGTATAAGTGATTGTCTCAAAAAAATCAGAATAATTTTGTTTGATAAAACGTAGGATATCAACAGCTAAAATCCCTTGTCCTGCTCCCATCTCAACCAAATCAAACTGAGAGGGAGACCCCAAAATTTGCCAAATTTGCACAAATTGCAGCGCCAACAATTCCCCAAAATCAGAACTTAAATGAGACGAGGTGACAAAATCTCCCATCGCCCCTAACTTCGCCCCACGAGAATAATAGCCCTCAGCGGGATGATAAAGCGCCGCATCCATGTACTCAGCAAAGGAAATTCGCCCCTGAGGCTGATGTTGAATTTTCTGCTGAATTGCAGTCACGAGAGCGGGATTAGAAGCAACAGTCATGAGGCGGGTTACGGGAGAGTTGAGGGAACATTGCCATAGGAACCTGCGGCGATCGCATCTACCGGGTTCCCATTTGGCATTATTATAAAGGCTGTTAGACTCGGAATTTGATTTCGGGGCAGATTGCTCAATCTTTAAGGGTACGACTCAATGGACCATCCGAACGAGGGAATTGACTACGAAGGCGCTTGGGACGCCTACGCTCAGAATTGGCAAAGCCTCCATCCTGAACTGGAGTATATCGGCGATGAGTGGGCCGGTCAAGGGGCGGGAGCCGCCTGTTCCTTGGCGGAGTATGAACAGTTAATTGAAACTCAGTTTATCGCCCCCTATATTCGCCCAGATCACGTCGTCTTAGAAATCGGCATTGGTGGCGGTAAAACCAGCGCCTTACTCCTCAACTATGCCCAGCGTTTAATCTGCGCTGATATCTCCCAAAAGATGCTCGATGCGACCCAAGCCCGGTTAGGCCAGGAGCGAGTTGAGTATTATAAACTCAACGGAATCAGCCTAGATTCCCTACCAGAACAGGCGATCGATGTCTGTTTTTGTTATGACACCATGGTGCATCTCGAACCGAGAGATATTTTTAACTATTTGCGACAAATTCCGCGCTTACTTAAAGGCGATCGCCTCTGTGTGTTTCACCATACCAATGTGCTGAGCGAGTTTGGCTGGCAGAAATTCCTCAAAGAACTCGAGATTAACCTGAGGGGAAAACGGCATGGTTCGGCGTTTTCCGTTATGACCAACGAAATTATGGAGAAGTTTCTCAGGGAACTCAACTATCGCGTCTTGCTCAAAGATACCACTAGCGTTCCCCGTGATTGCGTTTGGATTTGTCAAGCTCCTCCGATGGAGAGATAGAAAGCCGTCAGTTGCAGCAATCGCTGACGGCAACTGATGAGAAGGTCTCCCCGAAGCTCTCCCCGAATCTCTCCCTATAGACGGAGACACCGCCAGAGGTTGTCTCGTTAGGCTAGTGGCGGATGCTGGTTGAGCCGGCCAACGAGTCGCTCTGGGCCAGATATCCAACCTATCGATGTCGAGTTTAAAGAGAATTTTTAATGACAACCGCCGTACGAATAACCAACGCCTTAGAACGGTATCTCGGTGACGAAGCCGAAGACCTTTTAACCCATCGTTGTCGTCTATCACGAGAGGATTTACACACGCCCTCCCCCAACGTGGTGGATGATATCTTTGCCACAAGCGATCGCAACCCCCAAGTTCTCCGCAGCCTACAACAGTTATTCAGTAGCGGGCGCTTAGCCAACACCGGCTATCTCTCCATTTTGCCCGTTGACCAAGGGATCGAACATACCGCCGCCGCCTCATTTGCGCCCAACCCCGCCTACTTTGACCCCGAAAACCTGGTGAAACTGGCCCTAGAAGGGGGTTGTAATGCGATCGCCACCACGGTAGGCGGCCTAGGTATCGTCTCCCGCCGCTACGCCCACCGCATCCCCTTCATCGTCAAACTCAACCACAACGAGTTACTCACCTATCCCAACCGCTACGACCAAATTCCCTTCGCCCAAGTCGAACAAGCCTGGAACCTCGGCGCAACAGCCGTCGGGGCCACCATTTATTTCGGTTCTCCTGAATCGGCCCGACAAATTCGTGAAATTGGTCAAGCCTTCGCCCGCGCCCACGAATTGGGAATGGCCACAATTCTCTGGTGTTACCTGCGTCATGGTGTCTTTAAGCAGGACAAAGACTACCACACCGCCGCCGACTTAACCGGTCAAGCCAACCATCTCGGCGTGACCCTCGAAGCGGACATTATCAAACAGAAACAGCCCCAGTCTAACGGTGGCTTCCCCGCCGTCGCCCAAGCCACCGGCGAGAAATACGGACGCACCGACGAGCGGGTTTATAGCGAACTCAGCAGCGATCATCCCATCGACTTAACCCGCTATCAAGTCCTCAATTGCTACGCCGGGCGCATTCCCCTGATTAACTCCGGCGGCGCGTCAGGCGATAACGATTTCGCCCAAGCCGTGCGTACCGCCGTCATCAACAAACGGGCCGGCGGTGCAGGCTTGATTTCCGGGCGCAAAGCCTTTCAACGCCCCCTAGCCGAAGGCGTTGCACTGCTGCACGCCATCCAAGATGTCTATCTATCGCCTCAAGTGACCCTGGACTAGTCCAAGCTGGGACGGCGACGGTAAAAGCGATAGTTGAGATAGTCGTTGAGGATGCGATCATGGTCAAAACAGAGGTTTTCGGGAATCTGCCAAGGCTCGAACACCTGAAGATGTTTCGCATCATCTCCCGCCTGGGGGGTTCCCGTCGCCCTGGCCAGGAAGACCACACTGAGAGTATGTTTGCGGGGGTCGCGATCGGGTTGGGAGTAAACATGGAACAGTTCTACGAGTTGCACCGTTAACCCCGTTTCCTCGTGGGCCTCGCGCCGGGCCGCTGTTTCAACGGACTCCCCATAATCGACAAACCCCCCCGGAAGCGCCCAGCCATGGGGGGGGTTGAGTCGTTCGACTAAGACAAGGGGACGTTGGGGGCGATCGATCAGTTCAATCACTAAATCAACCGTTGGGGCGGGGTTACGATATTCCGACATTAAATTAAGACTAAATGAAAACAGTTTCTTCGGAAGGGCCGTGTTAAAGTCAAGTGAACTTTTCGTTGAACGCCAAGACAGTTTAAAGATTATGCCATTTCCGAGAGCTAGTGGAATTTTATTACACCCGACCTCCCTCCCCGGTCGGTTTGGGATTGGTGATCTCGGCCCGGAAGCCTATCGCTTTGTAGATTTCCTAGAGGGGAGTGGCCAGCAGTTATGGCAAATTCTGCCTCTCGGGCCGACGGGCTATGGCAATTCCCCTTATATGTCCTATTCGGCGATGGCAGGTAATCCCCTCTTGATTAGTTTAGAGAGGCTGCGGGATGATGGCTTGCTGACGGATGCTGATTTAGAGGACGCCCCTGAGTCGCGGGGCGATCGCGTCGATTTTGATGTGGTCGATCGCGTCAAAACCACCCTGTTGCGTAAATCCTACAAAAACTTACGCAGTCGCGCCTCTTCAGACCAACAGGAGGACTTTGTGGCCTTTTGTAAGGATAAGGCCCATTGGCTCGATGATTATGCCCTGTTTATCTCCCTGAAAACAGAGGTGTTCAATAACGCCAGTTGGCATGAATGGGATGAACCCGTGGCTAAGCGAGATCCCGCTACATTGGATAAATGGCGGGAGGAACTGGCTGAAGAAATCGACTTCCGCAAGTATCTCCAATATGAGTTTTTTCAGCAATGGTCGGCCCTGAAGCAGTATGCCAACGATCGCCGAGTGCAGATGTTTGGCGATATCCCCTTCTATGTCGCCCATGACAGTGCCGATGTTTGGGCGCATCGGGAAATCTTCTGTCTCGATGAAGACACCGGCAAACCCTCGTTAATGGCCGGAGTTCCGCCGGATTATTTCAGCGAAACGGGGCAACTCTGGGGCAATCCCATTTATAACTGGGAGAAACTCCTCAAAACCGACCTACGCTGGTGGATGCAACGGTTTCATGCGGTTCTCGATCGCCTCGATCTAATTCGCATTGACCATTTCCGAGGCTTTGAAGCCTATTGGGCGGTTCCCGGAGAAGACACCACCGCCATGAATGGGGAATGGATTGAAGCCCCCGGTTATGAGTTTTTTGAGAAACTCAAGGCTGAATTGGGAGAATTGCCCATTGTGGCTGAAGATTTAGGGATTATTACCCCAGAAGTCGAAGCCCTACGAGACAAGTTTGGCTTTCCGGGTATGAAAATCCTCCATTTCGCCTTTGACTCGGGTTGGGATAATCCCTATTTACCCTTCAATTATGGGTCTAATAACTTTGTGGTCTACACCGGAACCCACGACAACAACACCACCATGGGCTGGTATAACAGTCGCAGTGATGAGGACAATCAGCGGGTTTGGGACTACATTGGTTGCACGCGCGGTGAAGGCTTCCATTGGGATCTCATTCGTCTGGCCTTGAGTACCAATGCCAATCAAGCGATTTTCCCGTTACAGGATCTGTTGGGTTTAGGGGAAGAGGCCCGCATGAATGCCCCGAGTTCTCCTCAAGGGAACTGGGAATGGCGTTATCAGGTCGAAGACTTGACCGATGAACTGCGCGATCGGCTTCGCTTCTATACGATGGTGTATGGCCGTGGACCTCGGAATTAGGTAGGACAGGCAAGAGGGGATAGGGAACACCGGAACAGGGAACAGGGAACAGGGAACAGGGAACAGGGAACAGGGAACAGGGAACAGGGGATAGGGAACACCCAGCCTTAGCCTCTGGGATGGTAAGTCCTCCGCCTAGCCTGCCTGTTTCCTATTGTTTTGCAACTATTGTTTTGTAACCAGCAACGGTTAACGGTTAACCGTTAACGGCTGTAATTGAGTGAGGGTGTCGCGGATGAGTTCATTATCGACGCGATCGCTCACCGTTGCATTGCCGATGCGGGTGGGGAGAACAAAGCGAACTCGTCCATCTTTGACCTTCTTATCAGTTTGCAGTTTGGCGATGATGGCCTCAATCTCAACCCCTTCGGGGATACGGGTGGGTAGGCCGGCTTTTTCAATCACCTGGGTTTGGCGGGCATCATCTTCGGCAGACCAGAGGTTGAGGGCCACCGCCAGACGACTGGCGGCCACCATGCCGATGGCCACTCCTTCGCCGTGGAGGAGTTCGGTATAGCCCGTTAGACTCTCCACGGCATGACCGATGGTATGGCCATAGTTGAGGATGGCCCGTAATCCTGCTTCTTTCTCATCTTGACCGACGACTTCGGCTTTGGCTTGACACGATCGCATCAGGATTTCATGTAACAGTGGATTGGAGAGATGGCTGGGGTTCGCTAGATGTCTGGCGTCTTCTAATTGACGGAATAACCCTGCATCCCAAATGACACCATATTTAATGACTTCGGCAATCCCAGCCCGAAATTCTCGTTCGGGCAGGGTTTGTAAGACTGTGGGGTCAATAAGGACCAAACGGGGCTGATAAAAAGCACCAATAAGGTTTTTGCCCTGGGGATGGTTCACGCCGGTTTTACCGCCGATAGAGGCATCCACCATGGCCAGGAGCGTTGTGGGAATTTGGATAAAGCCAATGCCCCGTAACCAGGTGGCGGCAGCAAAGCCCGTCATATCGCCCACTACACCGCCGCCAAGGGCAATAAAGGTTGAATTGCGCTCCAAGCCGGCGGCCAGGGCTTTATCGTACAGCTGCGCCACGGAATCGAGGGTTTTATAGGCTTCGCCATCGTTGAATAGATGCAGGTGAACCTCGAAGCCGGCCGTTTCTAAGCTGGCGATCGCCCGTTTACCGTAATAGCCAAACACCGTAGGATTGGAGACCAGCATCACCTTATGCCCCAAATGCAGGGATTTGATCCAGGCCCCGAGGCGATCGAGGCTATCGGACGCTAGGGCGATCTCGTACGCGTTTTGAGGCAAGTTCACAGGGATAACGGACTGGGTCATGGTTTAATAAAGGCAAATAGATATTGATAAAACAGGAGATAAGCCTATGTCTGGTGTTGTGGCCTATTTACTCATGGTGGGTGGGGCGTTTGCCTTAGCGGTGGTCTTGCTGCTCGGACTTCGGGCCGTCAAGCTGATTTAGGCGACGCCCCTAGAGTTGGGGCCGACCCTGGATCAACGAAAGACGCGATCACTGAGCGATCGCGTCTTTCTGTTTTAGCATTTTATGGGATTTGGGTGAGATTTGAAAAACTTGGCCAGGTTCCATCAACCCCTCACAGCATGACTCACAGTAGACGGCTGTGTGACCGCCGTCCGTTGCTTATTCCCCGAAACCGACAAAGACCCCGGTTGACTGTTGAGACTATTGAGGCTCTGACGATTGACGGTATAAGCGTCTTGAAACTCTTGCCCAGGGGGATGTTCAGCCATCGATTCAGCCCCGGTTAAGTTGAAGCGATACCCCACATTACGAACGGTTTGAATTAAATTGGGTTGGCGAGGATCTCGTTCAATTTTTTTGCGCAACGAGAGAACATGGGTGTCAATGGTGCGGGGGTTGTCAATCGCATCCGGCCAAGCCCGTTGTAGTAATTCTGACCGACTCAGGGGCGTTCCCCCAGCTTGAGCCAACACATAGAGTAAGCTGAACTCTTGTGGGGTGAGTTCAATAGGCTGGTCTTGATAGCGAACCCGCCGCTGCACGATATCGACTTTGATGTCACCATATTCGAGATAAGCCGGAGGGGCCATGGTGCGGTGACGACGTAAGAGGGCTTCGACTCGGGCCAAAAACTCCTGCATTCCAAAGGGTTTGCAGATATAGTCATCAGCCCCGGCTTTGAGGGCGGTGACTATGTCGGCTTCGCCGTTACGCGCCGACAACATCAGAACCAGACATTGATGTTGTTGATAGAGCCAACGGGCAAATTCAACTCCATCTCCGTCGGGCAGATCTGAGTCAACAATGGCTAAGGTTGGCTGGCGGTGATAGAAGACATCTTGTGCGTGTCTGAGGTCTGCGGACTGACACACGCTGTATCCGGCTTGCTGAAGATGCCAACCTAGGAGCGATCGCAGTTGAGGATTTCCCTCAACGATTTGGATGCAAACAGAACTCACAACAAACTATACCCCTGTAGTGTTTGATCGGTCTAAAACGAGAAGCAACCCCACGCTAGCAAAGGCTTTGTCATGGTTCTGTAACTCCTGTTACCTGACGTTGGCCAGTGATCTCGGTCAGAGACAGGCCTGAGTGGTTTCTGTTACCCTAAAAGAAGAGGGTCAGCTCTCGGGCTGACGCTCCTGTTCCCCGTCAATTTGTCCTTCTGTTAACCGGCGTAACCATGTTACAAAATACTCTGACAATCCGGCATTACCAAGCCCTAACTGACCGCTTTACGAGCCTCTGGAGTCGAGGCTATCGCACCGATGATCTGAGACTCTACTTAGATGGTTATTTAAGTGCGCTGCGTCAGGATAAAAGCTTAGAACCCATCCTCATCCATCGTCTGGAGGAGGAGGCGTTACGCTTTATTCAAGACCCCTCGAATTTCGAGGTTCCCTATTATTAAGTTTCGCGGTCCAAGAGACTCCCTCAGCCATCTAGCCTAAACTCGATGGCTGAGGGGGCCTGAGCAAGCGACGGGTCATTACTCGGATGACTTCGGATTAACTTGAGCGAGACAATAACAGTTTTTACCCTGTTTTTTAGCCTCAAACATGGCTTCATCAGCCAAATGAATGAGTTGATCAAGTTGATGTTCATGAATCGGATAAATACCAATTCCTAAGCTGGTGGTAACTGAGACGGTTCCCTCCTCTAATTCAAAGGGTTTTGAAAGGGTTGTGACTAATTTTTGCGCCACACGTTCAGCATCAGCAATGCTAGGGATTCCGGGCAAAATCACGGTAAATTCATCTCCCCCGAGGCGAGCTACGGTGTCAGTTCCTCGTAAACTGCTGCTCAATCGATTGGCAACATGTTGTAGTAAAATGTCGCCCGACGCATGACCCAATGTATCATTGACTTCCTTAAAACCATCAAGATCTAAAAACATTACACCCACAAGCTTTTGATGGGTTTGCGCCCAATCAATCGACTGTCTAAGACGTTCTTGAAAAAGTTTACGGTTGGGCAATCGGGTGAGTTCATCGTGATTTGCATCCTGTTTGAGGGCAGCATTGGACTCGGCTAACTCAGCGGCCATTTGTTTAAGTTGGTCTTCGAGGAGCTTACGTTCGGTAATATCGCGAATGACACCAATGAGAAAGTGGTTCCCCGAGCCATCGGCGTGCAGCGATCGCTTGGTGGCCAAGATATGAATGTTTCCTTGAGCGTCGGTGAGGGTTTCTTCGGTTTCGCGATCGCACCCAGTTTTCAAAACCTGTTCATCTTCACGCCGGAAGGCTTCGGCTTGAGCTGGGGGGAAGATCTCGGCTTCGGAGCGATTGAGTAACGTCGTCAGAGGATACCCGACTAAGTCACTATAGGCTTGGTTCAAGACCACAGAACGCAAGGCGGTATCTTTCACGAAAATGGGGTCAGGAATCGTATTGATGATACTTTGCAAAAACTCCTTAGATTTGCGTAATTCCTCACCTAAATAGGCTAGATAACCCACAATCACCGCCGTTGAGCCAGACAGAGACAACAGGGCCGGAATCACTGGAATCCAAACGTGGAGACAATAGGCCCCATAGCCGAGTCCCGTCAACACGAACATGGCGATGACCAGAGCCACCAGCGATCGCCGCACCGATGCTAAGATGCAACTCAGGAACGCCCCGAGCCAAGCCCAACCTAAGATCCAGAGGACTTCAGCCAGTTCAGGCCAAACCGTCAGCATAGGCCGCCCTTCCAACGACGCATCGAGAAGCTGTCCGACAAACTCCGCCTGAAGTAACACCCCGGCTACTTCCTGCTGGGTATTGAGGAGACTGCGACTATAGGGCGTAATAAACACATCTCGGATACTCGAGGCCGTCGAACCAATCAAGACGACGCGATCGCGAATCAACTCGTCGGGAACGCTCCCATTCAACACATCCTGTAAACTAACCGTCTCAATCTGGCTCGCAGGACCACGATAGTTGAGGAGAAACTGATAACCGCGATCGTCGGCCTGAACATAGGGACCATCATCGGCCTCAAACCGAGGAAATACCACTGTACCCAGTTGCATCTCCCCCGTCGCCGCCTCTCGGGGGGTAATCTCCTCGGGTTCTAAATACAGCAACGCCAACTTGAGCGCAAAGCTACGATGCAGTCTCCTCTCCTCGTCGCGCAGAAATAGGTAACTACGACGGACGACCCCATCAGCATCGACCAATGTATTGTTAAACCCGACAGCATTGCGATCTTTCAAAACTTGAGGGGCATCGACTTTAGACCCGTCTTCATATTCGAGTTTCTCAATCCCGATCAAGTTCTTTTGCTGTTCAAACAACTCAACGATTTGCTCATGACCCGGATCAACAGGTAAATCTCGATAGATATCTAAGCCAATGGCGCGAGGGTTTGACTCATTTAAACGTTCAATCAAATCGGCTAAAACCTGGTCGGGAATCGGCCAGGTTCCCACTTCTCGTAAATCATCTTCATCAATTCCCACCACCAACAGACGCTCATTAAGTGCAGAGGAGGGTCGTAGCCGCAAAAAGAGATCCGATGCGGCCCATTCGGCCCCTTGCAAGAGTCCCAAACCCCGCAATAGCAACACTATTCCCGCAACACCCGTCGCTGCAATCATTTTGTACCCTTCGGATGAAGATGAATCGAAGCCGCGTTGAGCCAAACGTCGTTTCAAGGCTGACCACATGATGGTTGGGGGGATAAGGCAAGGGGTTGAACAAAACAGTTGAACAAAACAGTTGATGGCTAAGCGTGATCGGGCGCGAATCTGTCTCTAACTCGGACTCCAACTCGGACTCCAACTCGGACTCCAACTCGGACTCCAACTCAGATCACGATTGGGGGATTTTCGGGGCTGGCTGAGGGGGTTGGCCGATGCTAAGGGCGACTCCTAAACCGATGAACAGGCCCGTCACGCTGCTGATGATGACTCCAAGATGCTCTGCAAACGTTCCCTGATAGGCAATGATGACTTGATGAACTCCCGGAGGAATCCAGACTTGAATCCGCCCATCTGGGGTATGCTCAACTCGTTGCCAAGGGCGGTCATCGAGACGCACAAACCAGGCAGGATAGTCGAAAGTCCGTAGTTCAACGGCTTGGGAGATGAGGGTCGGATTGGCGGCCGAAAAGGCTCGTTGACCGGGTTGCCAGCGATCGCGTGACAACTCTCCCTCTCCTCCATCTTGCCAGGCTAGTAAGGGATACTCCTGGGGCGGTGGCATTTCTAAGTTTACCCATTTGGCTCGATATTCGTAGACATCGACCAAGGCCAGTTGTTCTCCGCGTCGCCAATGCCAGTTGAGAAAACGCTCTCCTGGGGGCAGAGTGTAGGTGTCGCTGCTGGTTTTTTGGCTGGCCAGTCGGGCAAAGTGATGGACGCTTGAGGGGTCGTAGCTGGCTCGTTCGGCGATGATGATGCCTTGGACGATTTGGCTGGCGATCGCGACCCCTAACAGCCCTGAGAGGACCGCTAAAGCGCCTCTATGGGCGGGGGAATCCGGATGGCTGCGATCGCGGGTCGCCAACCCATGTCCGAGCAGTAATGGTACATAAACACTGGGAATGGCCAGCCAACGCCAGGAAAACTGAATCCCTTGTAAGACGTAGGTGGGTTCATAGAGCCATCCTAGGAGATCGGTGGTCATCAGTAAGGCGAGGCTACTGGCCACGAACCAATAGCTACTGAGGCCCAACTGGGGGGCGAGGGGAAGCCAACCCCCAGCTATCAAGAGGATCACTAGGCCACTCCCCAGACTCACGAACACCGACAGCCACCAGAGATCGAGTAATCCGCGATCGAACCAATGTTCCGTCAGTTGTGGCTGCAATTGCCAAAGTCCCGATAGCATGAGGCGATTTTGCGGCAGGTAGTCGGGGGAACCGTAGAGGGCCGACAGTTGAACTGAACCACTATCGAGGAGAATGGGCATGAGGAAAAATGCGCTCAGTCCAAGGGCCAGGACAACGGCAAGGTAACAGCGATATAGGGCGGCTTTGCGTTGGCCTGGGGCGGCTATCCAGGCGGGAAATGGCAGCCAAATCAGGGTAAAAATCAGCAGGGTGGGCAGATGGGAGAGGATGAGGAGGGTATAGGCCCCGGTTAAGGGGAGAAGTTTGCCCCCAAGCCGGGTTCTCCAGTTGATGAGGAAGGCTCTCCAGGAGGTTTCGGGGTCTTCGTCTGGCTGACGTGAGCTGGGCTGATGCGGGTTGTTGACGATGTCTAGGGTGGCCAGGTTAATCCAGGGAATGAGGGCGATGGCCCAGACTTCTGCGAGAGACCCCCGTTGATAGATATCGATGAGGAAATAGGGGGAAAGGATGCCCAAGGCGGCCACGACGATGGCAATCCAGCGAGGAAAGAGGCGATCGCCTAAGCCATATAATCCGGCGGCTAAGATGGCCATGGCTAGGGCCATACTGCCAATGAGAGAGCCTTCGAGTCCCCAGCCGAGGGCGCGAAAGGGCAGGGTGGCCAGCATACAGAGGGGGGGATAGAAGGCAAAGGTGGCATTACCAAAGCCGAAGTTGGAGAATTCTAGCCAGCGAGGATAGAGTTGTCCACTGAAAAACTGATGTTGGTATTGAATGGCCCAACTGAGGTTGAAGTGAGTTGAATGGGTGATGGGATAGCTGCGTTCAAGCATTGGCGCGATCGCCACCAAAATCACCGCTCCCAGGATAAGCCAACTTTGCCAATGCCGAATCATTGTCAGTTTGTTGTTCCCTATGACTGATGAGTTGCTAATTGTTAGACATCATATAGCGTTTTCCAGTCTAATGAGGTACACCTTATTATCTATTCCCCATTCCCCATGAACCATTAACCATTCCCCATTAACCATTAACCATTAACCATTCCCCATTAACCATTAACCATTAACCATTAACTATTAACTATTAACTATTAACTATTAACTAATACCAAGATTGAAACCACATACGGCGGTTAAATTGCTCGGGTGAGAGAGGAAGTCCCAGATAAATGGGCAGCCAAAAGATAAACCCGGCAATGATGACGGCGATCGCCCCCAAACTTAGACTCCGCCAAAGCCAATGTCGTTTCCCCAAACCAGACTCAACCCATCCTGCTAAGGTCATAAACGCCAACATTGAGGCGGGCATATAGTGATAGATGTAGGTGCAGCGCGAGACACTTGCCCAAGGCAGAAAGTTAGCAAAATACTGAGTTATAATGATACTTTGTAAGTAGAAACTATTAGCACAAGTCTGCTTGTTTGTCCACCAATTTCCTAAGCTGGAAAACCATTTAAAAATAAGTCCAAATATGGCTAGAGTCGAGAACCACCAGAGAACTGGATTACCAAAAGCATGGATATCAAAAATAGTTGTGTCTCCCTGGATTTCGATTTTGTCAAAGTAATAGGCAACGGGGCGACGCATCCAAATCCAACTATACCAGGGGGAACAATAGGGATGATCATCAACGCTACTGCCGATACTTTCGTGATAGCCTAAAATTTGACGCTGCATTCCCAAAAAGGTAAAGTTAGTTTGAAGTTGTAAATGGGGAATCCATTGTAGGCGGTAGATAATAAAGGGAATAATGCCAAAGCTAAGTCCGAACTGAAGTATGGGAATTTTTGAAATAACTTTTAAAGGGTTTTGAGGTGAAGTTGGTTGAGTGGATGGGTTAGGATTCGAGCTTCGCCAATGTTGGAGTTCATCGAGTCCCCAAGCAAGTCCATACAGGAGATAGACACCGAGTAAAAAGCCGAGTCCATTCCATTTTGTAGATGCACAAGCGCCCCAAAACCCTCCCGCCAACATGAGCCATTTAAGGGATATATTATCGGCGATCGCCTTACCAAAACACCAAAGTCCCAGTAAGCCGAAAAAGATGAGATAGACGTTGATTAAACTGAGGCGAGATTCAACTAAAAGTAAGCCATCGAGGGCGACGAAGCCACTGGCGAGAAGGGTGAGGCGATCGCGACGGGTGAATTGGTAGGCGATCGCCCCCACCAACAGGGGAATTAGGGACCCAGTTAAGGCGTTCAGCCAGCGGTAGGCGATCGCATCAAGTTGGCTGACAGCAGTGGCTTCAGCGAAGGTTGTCGCCCCGCCAAAAAGATGAGCGTGCAACCAAATTCCCAAGGCTAAAAAGTATTTTCCCAAGGGGGGATGAACGTCAAATAAATCGAGTTGTTTGAGATAACTAAACCCATGATCGGCGAAATAAATTTCGTCAAAAATTAGAGTATTAAAGCGGTTGAGTTGCCAAAATCTCAGAAACAACGAGAAGCTAAAAATGAGCAACATCCCGAACGCAAGAGGTTTGTTGCGAAGTGCTGATGGAAAAAAAACCTTTTTTGAAGCAATTTGGGGCACGGTAGTAGAGTTAGACGGGGACAAAATGTAACGTCGTGAACAACGAATAACGTTAAGGCAAGAGGCAAGAGGCAAGAGGCAAGAGGCAAGAGGCAAGAGGCAAGAGGCAAGAGGCATAACCCACCCCTGCCCCTCCCAGGAGGGGAAGGCAAGAGGCAAGAGGCAAGAGGCAAGAGGCAAGAGGCAAGAGGCAAGAGGCAAGGACTGTTCCCTATTCCCTGTTCCCTGTTCCCTGTTCCCTGTTCCCTGTTCCCTGTTCCCTGTTCCCTATTCCCTGTTCCCTGTTCCCTATTCCCTATTCCCTAATTCAGTTTTTCTCGAATCAATTCAGCTAACCGCTCGGCACTCTTAGGAATCGCTAAATGTGCCATTGCAGTTGTCATGTGTTGGAGTTGTTCAGGGTCTTTTAGGAGGGTTTCAACTTCGGTTTGTAGAAGTTTTGGCGAGAGATGTTCTTGGCGAAAGAGTCGGGCGGCGCCAGCTTCCATAAAGCCGACGGCGTTGTAGAATTGATGGTCTTCGGCGGCGTAGGGAAAGGGGATGAGAATGGCGGGAGTCTGGGCGATCGCCAACTCGGTTAAGGAACCTGAACCCGCACGAGAAATCGCTAAATTCGCCCGTTGTAACAAAGCCGCTACTTGATCATAAAAGGGCAAGGCAAGATACTGAGGATGTTGTAAACTGCCCGCATCTGGGTCATTCTCCCCAGTCAGGTGAACCACCCAAGCCCCTAACTCGAACCAAGCTGGGGCGCATTGACGCACCAAGTGATTGACGGCGACGGCACCTTGACTCCCACCCATAACAACGATCAGAGGGACATCAGGGGGAATGGGTAAGTCGAGGTGGTGCGATTCGCGAAACGAAGATCGAACCGGGGTTCCGACGCAAATCGTGGGATGCTTACCCAGTCGTCGTTCCGCTTCAGGGAAGCCGACGGCTACCACGTCACACCAGCGGGCAAACCATTTCGTAACTTTGCCGGGAATGGCGTTGGATTCATGGAGAATGACGGGGAGTTGCAGCGATCGCGCCGCTAAAATAGCCGGGGCGGCAATATAGCCTCCTGTGGTAAAAACGCCATCAAACCGTCCTCGTTTGAGAAGCCGACGACAGTCGAGGGTTGCTTTAATCAAACGATAGATCACCCGTAGCGTGGCTAAGCCAGGGCGAGACTGAAATCCCTCGACGTTAACCAGATGCAAGGGATAGCGATCGCCGACTAATTGCTGTTCGAGGCGATCGCTCACCCCTAACCACTCTAACTCCAGATCGCTTAGGCATTCAGCGGTGGCCAAGGCCGGAAAGATATGACCGCCAGTACCACTAGCGGCGATGAGTAGACGTTTTGAGGCAGAATGGGGAGGTTCCACAATAGGAAGAATGAACGATGAGCTGTTAGTTAAGGGTCAGCGGTGACTGATGAACTCACCACACTTCAAAGGTTAAAAGGGGCAAATCTTACTATGGTATGGTTTTCATACGTTTGATGTCGGTTTTGTTTATTCAGTTTTGTCTATCCTAGGCGATCGCGCGGGCCGGGTGAGAGTTCCTGTTGCCTGTTCCCTGTTGCCTGTTGCCTGTTCCCTGTTGCCTGTTCCCTGTTGCCTGTTCCCTATTCCCTTTCCTAACTCTCAACTGTCAACTGTCACCTGTCAACTGGCCTCATGACACTCGTAAACCAACGCTATCGAATTTTACAATCTTTAGGGCGAGGGGGCTTTGGGGAGACGTTTCTGGTTGAGGATACGCAAATGCCTTCCCACCGGCGTTGTGTTCTCAAGCAGCTTAAACCGACGACGAGTGATGAGGCGACGCGGCGGCTGATTGAACAACGCTTTGCCCGCGAGGCGGCGATTTTGGAATCCCTCGGGGATAATCATCCGCAAATTCCCCGGCTTTATGCCTACTTTGCTGAGGATGAGCAGTTTTATTTGGTTCAGGAGTGGATTGAAGGCTTAACCCTCAGCGAACGGCTGAATCGTCGCGGAACTTTCTCTGAGTCGGAGATTCGCGATCTGTTGCGGCAGGTGTTGCCGGTGTTGGCTTTTGTGCATCGTCAGGGGATTGTGCATCGGGATATTAAGCCCGATAACATTATTTTGCGCGATCGCGACGGAACGCCGGTCTTGATTGATTTTGGGGCGGTACGGGAGACGATGACCACGGTGATGAGTGGTTCGGGGTCCCCGACGAGCAGTATTGTGATTGGAACTCCTGGGTTTATGTCCAGTGAACAGGCGGCGGGCCGGCCCTTGTTTTCCAGTGATTTGTATAGTTTAGGGTTAACGGCGATTTTTCTGTTGACGGGTAAGCTTCCCCAGGATTTGCCCAGTGATCCTCGCACTGGAGAGATGTCTTGGCAATCTCTGGTGACGCTACAGGATCGCTCGTTGGCGGCGGTGTTGGAGCGGGCGATCGCGGCCTATCCTCGCGATCGCTTTGCGACGGCTGACGAGATGTTGGCGGCCCTAGATAGCAACGGATCTACGCCAATTGCGCCAGTCCCTCCAGCGGCCCCTGGCCCGCAGACGAGTGAGCCGACGGTGGCCGTTGCCCCAGGTTGGAATGCAGGCACACCTCCACCGACGCAGGGGGCGACTCAAGCGGTGTCTCCTGGAGTCTCGTCGCCGAGAACAAGTCCCTCGCCGGGGCCGGCCTCAAAGAGTAAAAAAGGGGTCCTTCTCGGGGCGTTGTTGTTGGGTGTCATTGGCGGTGGAGTGCTGGCAACGGTTGCCTTGCAGGATCGCGATCGCACCCCTCAAGATGATGATGGCCCAGTAGTGGTCTCGCCCACTCCGACACCGGAACCCACCCCGACACCCACGCCGACACCGACACCCACGCCGACACCGACACCCACGCCGACACCCACGCCAACCCCGACACCGGAACCCACTCCGACTCCCACTCCGACACCGGAACCCACCCCGACTCCCACGCCAACCCCGACTCCAGAACCGCGTCCGTCTGTCAATGCGAGTACTCGTGATTATTACGCGGCTTTAGGGGGAGATGATGTCTATGATCTCAGTTTGGGCTGGAATCGCTTATCTCGGCGGGTGCAACAGAATCGCACTTTACATCCTGAGGGCTTTGAGAGTTATCGAGACTGGTGGAGTCGTGTCGATCGGGTGCGGGTGAATGATGTGCGAGTTATCCGTGAGGATCGCAATGAAGCCGTGGTTGAGGTGGATGTCATCTATGAGATGAACGATGGCAGACTCTCGCGAGATCGAACACGGCTGATTTGGACCTGGCAAGAGTCGGGCAATCTCTGGGTCATCGATGGCACAGAAGACCCCGAAAACTAAAAAAAGCCGATGACGAGATTTGAACTCGTGACCGCTCGATTACGAATCGAGTGCTCTACCACTGAGCTACATCGGCAAACGATTTATCATTATAACATAGTTACGCTTTCTGTCAACGCTTAAATTCCAAGCTGCTGATTCGTTGCGGTAGAACCGTTGTGGCAAAGAGTTTGTTAGACTGGGGTGATGTTCTTTTGTCTGAGCTGGTTAACCTGATCTTATGCAGAAACGTACTCCCCTCGAAACCACTAACTTAATGCGTCGCGCCGAGGAACTCGTCGATGCGGCCTCGAATCGCTATCGGATCACGGTTCAGGTAGCCAATCGTGCGAAACGTCGGCGCTATGAAGATTTTGATAATTTGGATGAGCCGGGAATGAAGCCGGTGGTGCGGGCGATCGTTGAGATGTCGGATGAGTTGACGCAACCTGAGATTATTGGCGATTAAAAGCCAGTGTTAGATCTGAGTGCTAGATCAATGTTAGATGGATTGAGAGTCCTATTGTTGGAACGGGTTTGAGCCATGATGTCCTCCCGATTGCAGAAGCGAGTTACGCATTTTTTGGTGATTGCCTTGAGTCTAATGGCGTTGACGGTCATTGGAGCGAATGCGGCGCAGTTGCAGGAGGCGGCTGGGGAGGGGTCTTGGGTGTCACCCCAGACGATCGCCCAACGATCGCGCAATAGTCGCGATGTCTGGCGAGATGTTTATGAGATGATGCCGGAGATTCCTCTGGAAAATCAGTATGTGAATGCGGAAACGGGGGAGAGGGATGAGGACAATACGCTGATCTCTCGTCTGATTCGCTATCACATTTTTATTAAGTCCCGGCCAAGACCGTTTCGTTTGGATTGGAAGTTAACTCTGGCTGATTATTTGGGGGCCTATGAGCGGATGGTTCGGGAAACCTATCCGGGGGCGAGTGTGTTGACGGAGAACCCGTTGGAAGGGGATCAGGCGGCGATCGCGGCCTTATCTCGTCAGCAGCGCGATCGCCTGGTTCATGTGTTGACGAGTGTGTTTAATCCCAATTATCTGGCTCTGCTGGAGGAACAAGCGAATCGAGAGTTGGCTGAGCAGGGTGAGGAGGAGACGGTGGATGAGACGTCTCTGGAAGGAGAGGAACAACGCCGTCAACGCCAGGTTCCTCGGCTTCCTCAATCGGGAGATGTGGAGTTGTTGTTGCCATAGTTGTTGTTGCCATAACGTGGGGTTGAGTGATGTCCGATCGCGATCGCTATTTACAGGTTATTGATAAACTCCTCGATAGTACTCTGGCGGGACGGGTGCGATCGGTTGAACAGGTCTATCAACGGCTGTTACGGGAGATTCGTCCGGGAACGTCGGAGATTTTTGAACGCTGTTTATTAGAACGTCGCGAGAGTTTGGAAGCCTCGGCGGGTTCGTCGTCGAAGGTGACGCGCAAGTTGCGGGCGTTACAGACGATTGAGGGCCAGTATCAACGCTGGGAACAGGAACATCAAACCACGGCGGCGGTGACGACGACGGTGAAACGGCTGTCGGCGGCGGAGTCGGGGGAGCGGTTAGCGCTGTTGGTGGGGGTGCTGGACCCGAATCAGGAACGACCTTGGAGTGGCGATCGCCTACAACAGTTGGCTCAGGCCCTCAAGACGCAGCCGGAGTCCCATCTTCAGGAGTTGGGAGCTGGGGTGAGTGATGGGTTAGGTCGATTGGCGGAGTTGGAGGGGGATTTAGTCAGTTGGATCTATGAGGGAGGAAATCGCTCGATTGGTTTTGGGGAGGCTCAGCAGCAGCCTGGCCCCTGGTCGTTGTGGGCGCGCAAGAGTCAGGCGTATTTCCCTCGGGAGTTGTTTGCAACCTTGCAGCAAGGGGGGTCTGTGGAGGCGTTGGCTCAGCGTCATCTGGATTTGGGCGATCGCCCTTGGTTGGAGTTGGCGGTGCTGTTGCAGGGCTTGCAGCGGGGGTTGGTGGCTTGGTTCGATCGCCAGCCCTATAGTGCCAAGATGGGCAAACAATTGTCGGTAAGTACGTTTTTGGTGTTTGCGTCGATTTGGGGTCAGTTATCGCAAGGGTTTGCGGCTCGTGAGCGGTTGACGGAGTGTTGTTTTCAGATGACGTTGCAGATTTTACGCAGTTTTGCGCAACGGGAGACGTTCCCGCTGTATGGGGGGGTGTTTGCGTCGTTGTCTGGGGAGTATTTGCAGCAGACGTTGGCCTATTTGGAGGTTCCCTTGAAGCGGGTGGAGGGAACTCAGGAGAAGGCGCGGATTTTGACGCTGTTGGGCTATTCTCAGCGGGCGTTGGGGGATTATGAGCGGGCGCAGGGGTTTCATGAGGAGGCGTTGGCGATCGCGCAGCAGGCGGGCGATCGCCCTTGTGAGTTAGCGAATTATAATCATTTGAGTCGGTTGTGTTTGTCGCGCAAGCAGTACAGTGAGGCCATTGATCGCAGTCAGCGGGCCTTGATTTTGTCGCGCCAGGTGGGCGATCGCTTGGGGGTGGCCAATGCGTTGGTGAATTTGGGCTATTCGCAGGTGTTGGCGGCGCAACAGGTGGAACGTTTGGATGAGGAGCTGTCGCAACGGGCGCTAGGCTATCTGGAGCAGGGGTTGGAGTTGTCGCAGCAGTTGGGCGATCGCCAGAGTTTGGCGCTGTGTTATTACAGTTTGGGGCTGGCGTATGTGTTACTGGAACAGCCGTCGGGGGCGGTGGGGTATTTGCTCAAGGGAGTTGAGGCGGCTCAGTCGTCGGGGGATTTGTATTTGCAGGGGTTGAGTTTGGCGGCGCTGGCGGAGGGCTATTATCAGCTTCAGGATTGGCTGCGGGCGGTGACGATGGGGGCGATCGCGGCCTATTCGTTACAGCAGATTGAGGCCAGCGAGTGGCGACAGGCGGCGGGGGTGTTGTCGATTTTGCGGGGCCAGTTGGGGGAGGCGGAGTTTGAGGGCCTGTTGAGTCGGGGGCGATCGCAGATTATTGCGGTGATTGGGGTCGATGGCTATGATTATCTCCCGCAATTGTTACAGGAGTTTTAAGAATTGCCGAAGATGGCTTGTTCGACGCCTTCGCCAAAGACGGCGTCTTCGATGTCTTCTCGGCTAAGGGAGTATTGGAAGGAGCGGGAGCGGCCCTCGTCGCTGCTGGGGCTGGCGTTTTTGTCGAGGTAACGTACCACGAGGCGATCGACATCCAGCCAGATATCGGCATCCCATTGGGGGCGTTCGACGCGCCAGTGGTGGAGTTCTTGGGGATCTTGTTCGCAGCCGAGCGATCGTAGCCACGCTTCGATATCGGGGAGAGGGTGGTTATAGAGGGGTGTGTCAGCGGAGGGGATCATATCGCGCAACAAAACTTAAAATTCTCTCTCTCTATTGTAAGGGAGAAGACGGGGGGAGGCTAGGCGTTAGAGGGGATCGCCGCGCCAGATGGCGATTCCGATGGCTAGGAGGAGACAGCCGAGGAGGGAGGCCCCCATGAGGAGGAGGGCGAAGAGTTCGCCGGGGGAGAGGGGGCGATCGATGGGATCGAGGTAGGCGTGGTTGGGGGAATGGCCCGAGGCGTTTGGGGGACGGTTGAGGGGGGGAGTTGGCTGCATCACGGAGATGCGGGAGTAGTGAATGCTTAGGTCATAGGCGGCCCGGCGTTCGGGGTTGCTGAGGGTGGCGTAGGCTTCGTTGAGTTGCTGGAATTTCCCTTTGGCGATGTGGGGGGGGAGGGGGGTGGTGTCGGGGTGATAGTGTTTGCTGAGTTTGCGGTAGGCTTGGCGAATTTCGATGACGGAGGCGGAGGGGTGCAGGCCGAGGAGGCCATAGTAGTTTTTACCGATGGCGGCGAGGTGATGGTGCAGGGTTTGTGAGTTGGGTTGGGCGCGATGCTGGGTCACGGCGCTGAGAGGGATGTTTAGGGTCTCCTCATTTTAACTGACCTGTCGGGGGTTTTTGGTGAGGGATGGGTTGCTCGGGGGAAACGCGGAGGCGATCGGGGTGAGAGACCCGATTTTTTCAAAAAATCGAGTCTCTGGTATTCGACTGTGGAATTGCGAGGGGGTTAACTGTAGCGGGATCTACCATCCCCAGGTTTCAATCCCTCAAAGGGATTTTAGGGAATTTCGAGTCGAGGAGTTCCTCGAAAATCAGAGCGTGATGTTCGTTTCAATCCCTCAAAGGGATTTTAGGGAATTTCGAGCTAGCCGGAAGACCGTCCATCTCATTGTCCATCAGTTTCAATCCCTCAAAGGGATTTTAGGGAATTTCGAGAAAATCACGGCAATGCCCGATGGTCAAGTATCCGTGTTTCAATCCCTCAAAGGGATTTTAGGGAATTTCGAGTTTAGTGTTAGAAGAGCGCCGAAAATTTTCACCCGGTTTCAATCCCTCAAAGGGATTTTAGGGAATTTCGAGGTCAGAGAATCGCAATGGCTGGCTTAATATACCACAATTTACGGTTTCAATCCCTCAAAGGGATTTTAGGGAATTTCGAGGGAGTCGCGCCACGGCTCCTGCCTCGGATTTGCAGTTTCAATCCCTCAAAGGGATTTTAGGGAATTTCGAGGTAATTGAGTCGCCAAAGGGATTCACCGATCGGATGTTTCAATCCCTCAAAGGGATTTTAGGGAATTTCGAGATGAGGGGGGAGACTTGCAACTCATCGATGACTCAGATGTTTCAATCCCTCAAAGGGATTTTAGGGAATTTCGAGCTGTGCGATCGCCTCATCAGGATTCCATTCCTCGGTTTCAATCCCTCAAAGGGATTTTAGGGAATTTCGAGTTAAGTGCGCGAATGAGAGCGTGAGTTTTCACCGGGTTTCAATCCCTCAAAGGGATTTTAGGGAATTTCGAGTTGATTCGTCGTGACCAATCAATTCACCCCTTCACTGAAGGTTTCAATCCCTCAAAGGGATTTTAGGGAATTTCGAGTCTGTCAAGTCAACCCCCGATATGCTGTTATCGGTTTCAATCCCTCAAAGGGATTTTAGGGAATTTCGAGTGAAGATGGCAGTACCACAATCCTCGGAACCATCGAGTTTCAATCCCTCAAAGGGATTTTAGGGAATTTCGAGCGCATTATCGTCATCCTGGAGGAGATTCAGGATGTTTCAATCCCTCAAAGGGATTTTAGGGAATTTCGAGCCTGAGTAAAAACTGGTCCACCGGGAAGCATAGTTTCAATCCCTCAAAGGGATTTTAGGGAATTTCGAGTCTATTACTGTTGACACGACCCAATTTGCTGGCGGGTTTCAATCCCTCAAAGGGATTTTAGGGAATTTCGAGAAGCCTTTTCGCGGCTTCAATTTCCGGCTCCAGGGCTAGTTTCAATCCCTCAAAGGGATTTTAGGGAATTTCGAGTGAAGAAATTTCAGAAAGAAAATGCTGGGAGACTGGATGTTTCAATCCCTGAAAGGGATTTTAGGGAATTTCGAGTATTAACCTATTCTTACTTGTATATAGCGAATAATTGTTTCAATCCCTCAAAGGGATTTTAGGGAATTTCGAGTTCCTCGGTTACCGTGTTTGGTGTCTCGTTAGCCGATACGTTTCAATCCCTCAAAGGGATTTTAGGGAATTTCGAGCTCCGGGTACGCTCGGATGAGCGGGAAGTCTCAGCAGGCCATCAGTAGTTTCAATCCCTCAAAGGGATTTTAGGGAATTTCGAGCCTCATTCCATGCTTTGACAGCAGCTTTCAATTTCGTTTCAATCCCTCAAAGGGATTTTAGGGAATTTCGAGCAACATCACCTTCCCATTCCATTCGTTCTTAAGGTTTCAATCCCTCAAAGGGATTTTAGGGAATTTCGAGCGAATAGTCTGCCCATCGATGGTCTGAAGATTGTTTCAATCCCTCAAAGGGATTTCAGGGAATTTCGAGGGCCCCCTTCGTCACCTGGGCACAAACTTGGCTAACCGTTTCAATCCCTCAAAGGGATTTTAGGGAATTTCGAGTTCTTCCGATACGCCACAGGAAACCCGGAGATAGGTTTCAATCCCTCAAAGGGATTTTAGGGAATTTCGAGCATATTTACACTCCCGAGGGGGAGGACATGGGTCTGGTTTCAATCCCTCAAAGGGATTTTAGGGAATTTCGAGATAATGGGACAAGAACACCTTAAATCCTTCCTCGTTTCAATCCCTCAAAGGGATTTTAGGGAATTTCGAGTCGGTGGAATCCGACGCTTGGGCTGATACGTCAAAGGTTTCAATCCCTCAAAGGGATTTTAGGGAATTTCGAGGAACTGCCTGGTTCCCAAGGACTAAAAGAATCACGGTTTCAATCCCTCAAAGGGATTTTAGGGAATTTCGAGTCTCCCCTCTCCCCTCCGACGCCAGGAGGACGGGAGTTTCAATCCCTCAAAGGGATTTTAGGGAATTTCGAGGAGGGGAGAGGGGAGAGGGCGCGCAAACATCCCGTTTCAATCCCTCAAAGGGATTTTAGGGAATTTCGAGTCGTTGACGCTAGATTAGTTACATCGGGAGGCAAGGAACACCGGTTTCAATCCCTCAAAGGGATTTTAGGGAATTTCGAGTGTAATCGTTTCAGGTTCACAGACGAGCGGCTTGTTTCAATCCCTCAAAGGGATTTTAGGGAATTTCGAGTATCGGAGCAGCTATCTCATAACGAGGGGATAGAAAAAGTTTCAATCCCTCAAAGGGATTTTAGGGAATTTCGAGGGTAACGCTCGTCAGCCCATCGTGTTCGTCTCCAAGGTTTCAATCCCTCAAAGGGATTTTAGGGAATTTCGAGAATCCGTGCTTAACCCCACATTTACCTTCGCATAATCCAAAGTTTCAATCCCTCAAAGGGATTTTAGGGAATTTCGAGTATCGTCTCGCAGAGCATAGGTGCGCTTGCTCGAATCTACGCGTTTCAATCCCTCAAAGGGATTTTAGGGAATTTCGAGTCGACCAAAAGTCCGCTCTCGTTTTTGAGTACGAAGTTTCAATCCCTCAAAGGGATTTTAGGGAATTTCGAGTCTAGAGGCTGTGGGGCGGTTCACTACGGTTGATGTTTCAATCCCTCAAAGGGATTTTAGGGAATTTCGAGAATCAACGTAAATACGGGTCAACTTGAATCACTCAGTTTCAATCCCTCAAAGGGATTTTAGGGAATTTCGAGGAGACCGACCCGTGTATCGGCATGAGATTCAGCGTTTCAATCCCTCAAAGGGATTTTAGGGAATTTCGAGTAAGCCCGCCCAGGATGTCGCCTAGCTCGTCTTCCCAGTTTCAATCCCTCAAAGGGATTTTAGGGAATTTCGAGCCACCTGGTCCGGGTCCCTAAATCTACGCCAAAGAGTTTCAATCCCTCAAAGGGATTTTAGGGAATTTCGAGTGGGGAATTGAAATAGGTAATCAGATTTTTAGCGTTTGTTTCAATCCCTCAAAGGGATTTTAGGGAATTTCGAGTGGCGGACTTGCGGGGGGATAGGCCATCCCCCCAGAGTTTCAATCCCTCAAAGGGATTTTAGGGAATTTCGAGGTGGGTTTTCGTACAGCAAAATCGCCGACTGCCTGAAAGTTTCAATCCCTCAAAGGGATTTTAGGGAATTTCGAGAGCCCCTAGGGGGGGGCTGTGAGAGATGAGGGGAATTGTTTCAATCCCTCAAAGGGATTTTAGGGAATTTCGAGTCGGGGTTTCGGTCAAAGAGCGTCCAATCAAATAAGGTTTCAATCCCTCAAAGGGATTTTAGGGAATTTCGAGTTAAGGAAGTGCGCACAGGGCGTTGCACGTTGCTCGTTTCAATCCCTCAAAGGGATTTTAGGGAATTTCGAGTGGCCGCTGAAGTCACGCCGTATTGTTTCCCCAATTGGTTTCAATCCCTCAAAGGGATTTTAGGGAATTTCGAGTACACAGATGACAAGGACCAGAAATATCTCTACACGTTTCAATCCCTCAAAGGGATTTTAGGGAATTTCGAGGAATTTAACTAACTCGGAATATTCTGGATTGCCGAATTGCTGGTTTCAATCCCTCAAAGGGATTTTAGGGAATTTCGAGGCCAACCAGGCCGTCCCATTTACCTCGCCTTTGATGCTGTTTCAATCCCTCAAAGGGATTTTAGGGAATTTCGAGGGTATATTTGTCCCGCCACAATATCCCCCACAAAAGCTGTTTCAATCCCTCAAAGGGATTTTAGGGAATTTCGAGTTGAAAGCTTTGAAGATGATGAGCGAGTCTGGAATATGGTTTCAATCCCTCAAAGGGATTTTAGGGAATTTCGAGGTCGATTATGTCCCTTGGTCAGCGCGTCAGGAGAGTAGTTTCAATCCCTCAAAGGGATTTTAGGGAATTTCGAGCGAAGCTGCCAGCGGGACTATTGGCTATCCGTCCGCGGTTTCAATCCCTCAAAGGGATTTTAGGGAATTTCGAGCTAAGCACTGCCTGTCTTATGCTCGCCAGAAGGGCAGTTTCAATCCCTCAAAGGGATTTTAGGGAATTTCGAGTTGGAGGTTTAGCTGGGCCCACGCGGGAAACGATGAGTTTCAATCCCTCAAAGGGATTTTAGGGAATTTCGAGCTAACCGTCGGTGAACCTCCAAAGCCGCTAGTCGAGGTTTCAATCCCTCAAAGGGATTTTAGGGAATTTCGAGTGGCGGACTTTATTGATGCGGCGCTACCAGTTGCTTCGTTTCAATCCCTCAAAGGGATTTTAGGGAATTTCGAGCGGTTACATTTATTCTTCTCAATTTTGCTTAGAGGTTTCAATCCCTCAAAGGGATTTTAGGGAATTTCGAGTGGAGTTCGGCTAATACCCGCCGCAGTGGCGGCGGTTTCAATCCCTCAAAGGGATTTTAGGGAATTTCGAGGCGGCACTCCCCCCTTGCTCCTCGGGAATCCGGGGTTTCAATCCCTCAAAGGGATTTTAGGGAATTTCGAGCATCTAGCGGAAAACGCATTATGACCTACTATTTGTTTCAATCCCTCAAAGGGATTTTAGGGAATTTCGAGCGCCCCAGGGGGGTATATGTCGAGATGAAAACCCCTGGCAGTTTCAATCCCTCAAAGGGATTTTAGGGAATTTCGAGTATCGGAAGGCAAGGAACACAGAGCCAACCGAGTAGTTTCAATCCCTCAAAGGGATTTTAGGGAATTTCGAGTCCCGCCACACCAAGCCCGCCAGAAATGCCGGAAGAAGAAGTTTCAATCCCTCAAAGGGATTTTAGGGAATTTCGAGAGCCTACACACGCTAAGCCCACGGATATGCCCTTTTAAGTTTCAATCCCTCAAAGGGATTTTAGGGAATTTCGAGGAAAGCTTCAGTTACACCCCGTACTTCCTGGCGAGTGTTTCAATCCCTCAAAGGGATTTTAGGGAATTTCGAGACGCCTTCGATATCGCCGGAGACATGACGGCGATCGCCCGTTTCAATCCCTCAAAGGGATTTTAGGGAATTTCGAGGGCTTGTCGTTTGGCTGATGCTTCCGGCATAGGGTTTCAATCCCTCAAAGGGATTTTAGGGAATTTCGAGCCCCGACCTAGACAACTTTGTTAAGGCGGTGCTAGTTTCAATCCCTCAAAGGGATTTTAGGGAATTTCGAGGGTGGCGGAGGCGCTCAACTCCGCAGGCTTTAAGACGTTTCAATCCCTCAAAGGGATTTTAGGGAATTTCGAGGCCCCCCTTCCAGAAACCTGACACTATGCAGTTTTCAAGGTGCATTTGCGCGAGACCCCCTAAGAATAACACCGATCGCCCAAAACGCACAACCCCCGCCCCAAACCGAAAACCCCGAAACCCAGACTCCATCAGCATTACAGAGTTTGCGCGAGACCCCCCTAGCCGTAAAATGCCCGAAACCGCGACCCCATCAGCCATCCAGCCCATTTTCAGCAGTGCCTCGTTCATACAACTCCCCTCTCGCGCAAATCACAACATTCCTTAACAAAAAAAGACCGTCGTATCCATCGGTGGCGGACAGCCAATCCGTTCCACCGTCCCCTGATGCTTCCCCCGGAGAAAATAAAAGAGGATATTGTCCGTCTCCGGCTGAATCAACCTCTCCAGTCGTCCCCGTAACCGGGCATACTGCATCTCCGTCAAATCACACTCAAACACACTGAACTGCATCCACTCCCCATAGGACTTGAGAATTTTGTGAATCTTCGTCCGGCGCTTATTCTCAGAAATATCGTAGCAAACCACCACGTGCATGGCCCCAGTTTCCCCCTAACGCAACACCAACGGTGGATAAGACTCAATCTCTCCCATCAAGAACTTGGCCAACAGTCGTCCCTGAATCTCAAACGCCTCCTGATAAGTACATTTGCGCCCCATCACCGGATGCTTAAACGTACTCTGCTTTTTCTCCTCATAAGCCCGCAAAAACTGCTTCAACCCGTCCCTCGTCAACGACACCGCCCCATTGAGCGGTTCTTGCTCAAAATCCGCCAAACTCAAGCCATTGGGCTTCTTCAGCAGACTCAACACCATTGCATCCACCACCAGGGGACGAAACTCCTCCATCACATCCAACGCCAACGAGGGACGACCATAGCGTTCGGTGTGCAGATAGCCCAAATAGGGGTCAAAGCCGACAATGTTCAAGGCACTCTGAACGTCATGGCGCAATAGAGCATAGCCTAAACTCAATAGGGAGTTGACTGGGTCTTTGGGAGGACGGCGGTTGCGATGGGTGAACTCAAAGGGTGTTCCTTGCAATAACTCATTAAACACACCGAAGTAGGCCGCACTTCCAGCCCCCTCATAGCCTCGTAACTGGTCAATGGTGGGGGTTTTGGGTAAGGCGGCGATCGCCCCCTGCAACTGGTCAATGGCCCCCGTCACATCCAAATCCTGACTATCCCGCTGTTTCCGTTGCAACAGACTACGATAGTTCTTCAACTTCCCACGCACAAACCCCCGAACCGCCACCACCGAGACTGGGGTTTCCCCCGCCGCGTTCCACTGTCCCCGACGCACAAAGATATTGCGCGTCACCTCCGGTTCCAACCGTCCCCGATATTTGCCATAGCGGGTGAGGAAACTCAACGGGATATTCCGTTCGAGTAACTCATCCACCACATAGGGGGACACCGTGGCCCGTCCCAACAGAACCACCCCATCCAACTTCAACAGAGGAACATCCAGGAGTCGTTTCCCCTGATGCTTAATCTGCAACCGTTCATCCAACTTGCCTAAAAAGGCATCTTCGTGAATCACATACATCGTACCCATGACTCGTTCTCCTTATATATATAGATGAATTAGGCTTCGCGATATCGCGCCATCTTTGTCGCCGCCTGAGGGAGACAGCGATCGAACAAACTACAGCCCCGACAACGTTTGTCATACACCGCCGGCGGACAGTCCCCAGTGGTGAGAAGTTGACGCACCGCCTCCAGGGTGGCGATCGCCGTCTCCCGCAACTGCGGCGACAACTCCACCTCCCGCCGCCGCCGAGACTGCAAGGAATACACATACCCCTTCGCCACCGGCGTTCGGGTCATCTCCTCCAAACACAACCCTTGCGCACAAACCTGTAAATCGTCGTTTTCCCAAGGATTCTGCTTTCCCCGCTTGTACTCCACGGGATATAACTCCCCTTTCTCGGACTCCACTAAATCCGCCTTTCCCACCAAGCCATAGCGTTGGGAACTCAGCCAAATCCCGCGAACTTGCCAAGCTTCTTCTCGGAATCCCTCACCGACGGTATGGATGCGTTGATGTCCCGTCGTTCCCTCCACCGTATAAACATTGTCCACAAACTCCCCGGCACAAAACATCCGCCAGCAGCGATGGGGACAATAAGCATAGTGATTCAACGCGGCAATGGGAATTTCTAACATGATGACCTCCGAGATTCAATGGCGAGTGCCATGCCCATTCCCATGGTGGTTTTACGACCAATTCCACAGTAAAGGGCATAGTTACTCAGGGTATTTAAAGCTTTAATCGTAACCGGCTCCACATTTCCTAAAATGCGAAAATCAATGCGACCCACTGCGCCGATAAATTTGCTAGATTTCCCCTTTTTACGAAACTCAAAATCGAGAATATCGGTGCGAATATCAAAGTAACAGGGAAAAATATTGTCTGTCGCAAATCCCGGCAACTCAATATCGCTATACCGTTTCCAAGAGTTATGTAAGCTGCGAAATACTGAATCTGGAGTGGGTAAGGCGGTATCATATTTCTGTTGTCGAAAGGCGACGGGAGTCGCTAACTGAAAATTCAATCGCCGATTGGAATCAGATGCGGTTTCGTAGAGGTCTTGATAGGAACAAGCATTCGCCCAGGGTTGCGTTGATTGGGGAGTTCCTAGGATACTGGTAATGTGTAAGTTGGCTGCCCCCAAATGCCAAGGTTGGCGAGGGTTGAGATTGAGCCATAATTGACTCAATTGTCCAAAAAGTTGGTCATCAAGGAGGGAAACACGCCACCAGCAGGGAGTTTGTGCCGGAATGGGACGCTGATGTTGTGCTTGTAGAATTTCGGGAATCCGAGGGGGAACGTCACGACGAGTGGGAGGCAATTTTTGCAGGGGAGAAATGGTAAAGGCTTTGGTTGTTTTTTGTTCATGGAGAGTTGTGGCTAAATCAGGATCGACGGCGTTCACGGCGGTGATAAAGAGGGCATTGAGATGTCGTCCTGTGGCGTAATCTGGGGGGATTAGGGTTTCGGGGACGAAATTAAAGACAAGACTGTAAGGCATGGGTTATGGCTGAAAATGATAGGTCATGTTGGCGGGAAGCGTTAGGGTTTGGTTATCCTGGGATACGCGGTAACAACATCCCTCTAGTTTGACGTTGCGAATCAGACTCACTGGGGGCATATTGATGGTGTCAAATTGAATGACATGATGGCTAAACATGACATCTAAAGGATTCAAAGGATAAGGAACTGTGAATTGTTGATTGTCCCGTCTTTTAGGGTTGGTAAAGTGTTTAATTTCAGAGAGTTCAGCTTTGCTCATCCATTTACCTAAACGAATCCACTTGGGAAAGGTAATCGGGTTGGCTGAGATAACAAAAAATTCAAATTTGCTTTCTGGGGCAATTTCTTTGGCACGTCCAAAACTAGGGATATTTTTCTGGGTTTTCTGCATTTCGACATGATAGCGGTTGTCGGCATATTTCCAGGTATTGAGAACGGCGGTGTGGGTGAGCGATCGCGCGGGGGTTACATAAATGTTTTGCTCATTTAATTTTGTTAAATGGGCTTGATATTGTGGCACTTGATGGCGACAAAAATAGCGATAGTCGTTCTCGGGGTCAACTTGAGTTTGGTAGCGGGGATTATCAATGAATCCCAAGGCGTAGCAGAGTGCATAGTTATGGAGAATGGGTTCAGTCTCATAGAGTCGTCCAATTTCTCGGGTGGCGAAGTAGAGACTATCGTGAAGTTCGAGATGACAGCGGTAAATTTGGGTCATGGGAGATGAGGAGTTGGGGAACCACAGAGTTACGGATGGGAGAAAAAAATGAGGTAGGGGCGACCTATTTAGCCGCCCAAATGTTGAGTTAATGAGATGCCATTAACCATGAGAGGTTACTTTTTGGCTTTAATGTGTTTTTTGGCGTATTCTTTGGCTTCTTGGTCTGCTTGTTGGAGAATCTGAGTGATTCCGTCTTCGCTGGAGGTGAGAGTTTTGACTTCGTTTAATAAGGGAGTGAAATCTTCTCCAATGAAGTCAGTATGGACAATAAATTCGTCATTCATGAGGCTTTCAATGGCTTCGGTAGCTTTTTCGCTGACGAGGGTTTCGTCGAGGGGGTCGAGGGAGGTGAGGAGGTCTTCGGGGAGACGGTCATAAATGGCTTGAGTCCAACGGAGATTACTGACAATTTCTCCGTCAGCAAAGATGACTCCTAATAACTCATTGCGAACTCGTCCAGTTCGGGTGGTTTGTGCGCCATAATGACGGGTTCGTAGGATGTTATTGAAGACGTACAAAAAGCTGGCTTCGGTGGGGTCACGTAGGGTGACAATGCTGGGGAAAAAGACTTGAGGACGAATGTGATCTTGTTGGTTAATACGACTGGTGACTTCCCCGGCTTTGGAGTCTCCTTCTCCTTTTGATGCCATGGTTCCACTTTCATAAGGTGCGTTGAGGGTGAAGCTTTCGTGGGATTCGTCAAACGGGGTGATGGAAAAGGCGGTATCGACGACCACTTTGGATTTTTCAGACCCTGAGTCCCCGATGGCGAAACCATAGATAATACAATCGGGGTTATTCATGCCGAATTTGACGTTGTACTCGCATTCTTCGGGTTTAACCAGGTCATATTTGCGCAACAGTTCCCGGCCCACCAGGCGTTCTGGGGTGGATTGTTTGCGTTTAAACATGGAGAGACGACTGATGGTATTACGGTTGCTGATTCCCGCACGAACTCGCGCTTTGTTGAGTTCTCCGTCGGTTTGAAATAGGGGATAGGACTCGGTAATCCGCAGCGTGATGAAGTGGACATATTTTCCCATGGGTTTGTAGGGAATGTCTGAGTGGAAGAATTTGGAGTCGAGAGTTTTTAGGAGTGCCATAATGTTGATTTTGTTTTCAGGATTCTAGGCTAGACGTTAAGCGAGAAATAAAGGTTATTCCTCCTCGCGATTAGCAGATTTATCTTTCACGTCTTGATTCTCTTTGTCCTGTTCGAGACGATAGAGAAATTCGCAGGTATCGCGGAGTAGGTTGAGTTGTTTACCTGCCAAACGAGCGCGATCGCCCTTAAATGTCTTTTCAAACACCTCCTCAACAAAGTAACGGGAAAATCCCAAAACTTTCTGACGTTCCTCTTCGCGATCTTGAATTTTCCAATAGCCTTCAGCGGTGGAGGCGTGAACTCGATCCATCAGCTTAAAAATTTCGGCGGCGACAACAGCAACGAGGGTTTCCCCATGGAAGAGGCTGCTGTCAGCTTTGAGTAAGGTTTCAGCTGCGACATCTAAGGGTTTTAACACCGCATTAGATTTGGGATTGTAACGCTTATTGGCGCGATAAAACTCTCGATAGAGTTCAACGAGTTGTTTAGGATGATGTAGGGGAGATTCTGGAGACATGATGGTTAGTTCCTGTTGATGGCGATCGCTAGTAACATGGGGGTCGAAACAAGGGTAAAAGTCATAGGTATATAATCGAAGACGTTTGGGACTCGGTGCGTCGGTGTCCCGCGCACGCGACCATTTGGCAAGATAGTGAAAGACATACAAGGGACTGGTATCTAAATTGTTAGCAAGTTCACTGAATTTACCCCAGTTGGCATCGTATCCTTTTTTACCTCGTTTAGGATTGATATCCAAGTGGATACTATAGGCGGCGGTGAGGCAGTTTAGGGGAGAGAGGAGACTATCTAAACGGAAGCGATCGCCGTTTAATAAGACTCGAAATGCCTGGGGTGCGCTGTCAAGAAATACGGTTTCTTCAAATTCAGAACCTTCACGGAAGGGAGGAATAGGTGATTCGGAAACAACTGTTTTTACATCCAATATATTGGGAATGGTCAAGGCTAACCAAGCTGGCATAATCCAGGATTCCGTATCAGTGGGGTCTCGTCCTGGGGGAAGGGCCATAAAGTAAAAGGTAAGCGGTTTATCCTCGGGGTAGGAGAGTTTGAAGGTGCGGTCAATTTTACGATTCTTATCCCCTTCTGGAAGCTGCTGCTTCTCCTGGAGTTGTTCGTCGATAATGAAGCTATCAACGGTTTGATAGTGGTTGAGGCTAAAGTTGGCTTCTAAGGTTTCATGATTGACAAAGTGACCCCGAATTTGGGTATCAAAGCGAGTTTGGGCAATGTTGCTATAGGCTAAGGCGAGGAAGTTATTGGTTTCTGGGGTGAAGTAGTAGGTGGGATAGAAGTAAAGATAGCGATATTTGCCATCTTCAAACCGTTTCCCCACAGCTTGGGTTTGGTTCATCAAGATTTGCCGCAACATCATTTCGGTTCCCGCAATACTAGAAATATTGCGTTTGGCGTTTGACCCCCCTAACATTTGTTTGTTGGTATAGACTTGAGGGGTAAACAATACAGCAGATTCCATTTGTTCCGTCACACTATAGGGAGAGTGAGAGAGGGAACACAACAGTTGACGACCTCGACCTGGTTTTTTTGCCGTTTGATAGTGGTCTAATTCTTGCAGGAAAATATCAGCTTGTTCAGCGGCAGTTTTCTCAGCCGGTTGATGGGGTAAGATGACCACCTGTTCAGTCCAATGTCGGATGTCATCCCAACCATCGCTGAGGGGATATGGACTGATAATTGGGTTGGTGATTGTTAAAATTGTCTCAATAATCTGTTCCCCGAGTTCCCGAATCTCATCTTGGCTTTGTCCAGGATTGTTTTGCAGGTATTTTGCGGCTAAGAAATACCAGTCTAAGGGAACTCCGCCTGTGTTTCCTTTCAATTTTAGCTCTTTAAGACTGGCGTTAATCCCTTGAATTTCCCGAAGTTCTGGCAAACAAGACTCCAGTTGCCAAGTTTTGGCAATTTCGAGGATTAAATTGGGTTCAGGGAGTTTCTGGATGGCATCTTTGGCAGCTTTTCCTTTTAGGCTTTGTTTGAGAAACGCTTCAATGCGAGACCGGCGATCGCCCCAAATTTTTCGGGTCACCACATCGCCAAATTCTGCAATTTGGTCGATGCGAATGTCGTCGTCAAAGTCAAAATTATACTCAGGAGGGAGAACACCTTTTGTCTGGAACTCCTTTAGCTTGTCACTTCGGCTTTTGGCGACTGACTTTTTGTTGGGATTGAGAATCCGCAGGGTTGCATCTAACGCTACCTGCATTAAGCCAGTATCTTCAAAAAACTGAGTATAGTAATCAGCATATTTCATTCCTTTGCCATCTCGACCAAATCCCGTTTGTTTCCGTTGCAGTTCCCCGGCACAAAGTTGCTTAATACTGGCAACAACGCGATTGGGAAGGTCATCTCGTGAAATAGGAGGGGGATTTTTGGAGGTAAGATAAATGACACCGGTGGGAAGATAGAGGAGGGGGTCATAGTTCTGTTCTAAATGGGCCTCCATCACCGCATTGTTCACGATGTTGGTGAGAACCCCCCGGTTTTCACAAATCGCATGGTAGCTGAGTTGCAGTTGACCATCACTCAAGTCCCCGATAACTTTATTGAGACTGGATTTTTCGGCATCTTGGGGATGTTTGATAATGGAGGAGAGGCGATCGGCGAGACAGGCTAAGTCCGCTAGACAGTTTAGGGTGCGATCGCCCAGAGTCGGGGTTAGACTACTATCAGATAGATTGAGATTGGTGTCATTTTTCTCCTGTGTGTTATAGGCGATGTAGAGTAAATCATCACGGTAGTCTTCCCAGTTGGCAGGATTGTCGGGGAAGAGGAAGGTATCCAGTTCTAAGGCCGGAACGAGATGATCAAAAATCTCTCGATGTTCTTCGGGGGGACGCTTGCGGATATCGGCATCGAGATTCTGACTTAGCTGCTGATAGACTTCGGGGATTCCTGGGATGCGGCGATAGTCAAATTTCTCGAAGTCATGGAGGACAAACCCCGCAATTCCCAAGCGGCGACTCAAGTCATCCACCACGCGACAAACGGTGGTGTTTAGGCTTTGTAAACGACGTTCAATCAGGTTGGCGGGAAACAAGCCATTGAGAATATGGGTATTTAAGGACTGATCTGTGGCGTTATCACGACGAACCGCTTGACGTTCTCCCCTGGCGACGCGGCGATCGAGTTCTTCAAAGAACCATCCTCCCTTTGCAGAGACACCAATGGTGTATTTGAGAAGGTTCGGTAGGACAAATTCAGCAAAATCTGCCATTACGGTGTCATTGGGATGGGTTTTCTCAATGGCTTGTTTGAGAAGTTTTAGGGTCAGAAGTTGACGGGACAATTCGACAGTGCGATCGCCCTCTTCATCGCTTAATCCCAAGTCTTCGGGATTCATTTCCTCAAAGTCATCATCGTCAAAGTCGTCATTGACATTGAGATTGTCAAAAAGACTCAGTTGTTTGGGATCGTCTGGATTTTGGGATGGCATAGTAAGGATGGTGTTTGTTTTGCTAATTTGGTTTATAAGACTGTCCAGTTGTGAATTATCTAATCTCCCCTAAGAGAATCAAGATATTCTGCAATCTGGGATACATACAATGGGTAATATCTAATACTTTTGTGGATTGAATTAAATACAATTTCTGGATTTATATCGAGATAAAGATGGACAAGAATATTTCTCATGCTGGCTGCATCTGCTAACTCGCGGGCCACTTCTGATGTTAAAATTTTCTGATGACTCGCCTCTAGAAAGTAATCCTTATTAGTCCAATGTGCTCGATTTTCCAAAATCCCGAGTTGAGATAAAAGATATTTGTTAATATCTAAAGCTGCTTCCGCACAAAGCTGAATTAATCGCTCGGCAATTAACTGGTTATCTTCACTTTCAAGATAGTCTGTTAAGGTCATGGTATTGAATTTTTTTAATCTGGCAATTAATGAACTTATTTTTTCCAGTCTTCGCCAAATAACGCTAGTATTAAATTGACTCATAGCCCTTGTTCCCGTAAAAACTGATAGACCCGCGTTCTGGATTTATTGATGATATCATCAATTTTATTTTGGCTCAAAAGGCTATTCTTTTTGAACTCATCAAATAGTCCAGGATCTTGCTCATAAATTAGCTTGCCATCTTGTGCAATATGGTGAGCCATCAACTCAGAACAGCGTTGAATTTCAACTACATCGATGTTATCACTATTCAAATTGAGACAATCCCCAATAATGCCGATATCACGAAACCAGCCAAACCCCTCAACAGTTTTTCGGCGGAGTTCTTCATCGTAAAGGACAGCGAAGTCCCAGTCACTATTTGGATGTGTATCTCCCCTGGCACGAGACCCAAATAAAATCAACATCTTGAGGTAAGGTATCTCTTGTAATAACCGACCTAAATCAATCTGTAATTCCATGTGATTTGAAGGTATCAACATATTTTCATAAACTTTTACTTGGCTGGTGTGCTATGACGGCATAACACACCAAACATTAGTGACTTTAACCGGTTTAAAACTTAAACCAATGGTTGCACGATTTTGACCTATTTCATTAGATTACTCATCATAAATGTAGTTGCAAACAGCAGTTCCATCATTAGAGTAAGGATGCGGGGAACAGTCAAATCCATATTTTTCCTGGATGACCTGTTGTCGTATTCCTTGAAGCGTCCCTAAGTATTTAGACGCACGCGCGATTACGTCTTTGGGCAAACTAGCATTTTGAGAGCAATGAAATAAAAATTCAATTACCTCCTCAAGCTGTTTGATATTGGAAAGATCAGGCATAAACCTGCTCCATTTCTAAAATTAACAAGAGTTATCAGACCCATATTGTTCAAAGCAATCATTAATTTGAACTGACATAGCACGATGCGCCGATACCGTCCAAGCAGGAGGGCAAAGGAGTGCAGTTTTGTACTTGTAGTTCCGGGCGCTTTTCCCAGTGGGTCTAGTATCCCTATTCTTAAGGATGCCCCACACCTGCAGGCTTTGTCAATACTTTCTAACGATTTACAATACATGAACCCTATAGCGCATCTACGGCTGCAACACATGGACGCTGAACAATTTATGCTATACTCTCCCCGTGAGAGCAGTGACGTGATCTCTATCTAATCCCTTTGAGGGATTGAAAACATGTGTTGTACTCGTACTTGCGTGCGCTACTCTCATCATTCCAGACACTTCTGGAACGTCCCAATCCCTTTGAGGGATAGTTATCCAGCAATCCATATCTCTCCCCCCTGACGCTTGAGATACCCCGCCAACACATCCAACAACAACGCCGATTGACCGATCGCCAACGAGTACGGTGGCGTTGTCGTATGAATACTGTAACTGTCAGCGATGGGATAAATACTAAAGTGCATCGGTAGCCGCAATCGCTGGCGAACCTCCCTCACCGGAAGGGGAACCACATAACTCACCAAGGCCTGACGCTTCAATTTTTGGTTAATTTCACCAATCCAAGGGTTCTCAGGTTGCCAGATTTGCACCCCCGCCAGGACTTGAACTTTCCAGGAGTTGGCAACGGCCTCCAAACTCCCCGGATAGCTAAACCGCCAGTTTAACCGTTCCTCCCGGTAGCCTTTCAACCTCATAAACCCCAAACAATGGCGAAATCGTCCTTTGGCGATCGGTTGGTCGATCGCCTCTAACCGCCGCCTAAACCCCGCCTCCGTCCACATCTCAATCTCTAGGTTGCTGAGAATCCCCGGTAAGTCGTAGGTTTTAAAGCGATCGCCTCCCTCAACCTCCGTCTCGTCATACAGTCCACATTGCAGGGGACTCGATCCTCGGAAACTCCAAGCTTCCTCAGCAATAGGATTGTTCGATTTGCCTGACATCGCCTCCCAGTCACGCTTAGAGGCTTGCATCAATCCCTGGGTTCGCTTGAAGGAGGTGTCGAATAGGGTTTGACAGTCTCGACGGAAGCGATCTCGACTGTCCGTATAAATTGTCCGAATTTGAGGATGACCCAAATCATAATAAAGTTTTACCGATTGAACGGCCCCCCATTTCTGATAATAACCCTGAAAGTCATTGATTTTACGATATTCATTGTGAATCGCCTCATTAAATTCTGTCCGTTCATAGTGTTCTCCCACCTTGAGAGGTGCGTCGTCTTTTTCAAACAGTCGTTCTGCTAAAAACTGCGGAACCAATCCATAGGCAATAAAGCAATGAAAAGGATGAAACCCCTCCCCATCTTCAGAGCCATCATGTCGTCCTAACCGTCCCAATCGCTGGATAAAATTACCGGAATCAGAAGATTCAAACCAAAGTAAGTTGATTTTGAAATCGACCCCCACATCAATGGTACTCGTTCCAATGACCAAATCAGACTCTAACGATTGTTGTTTCGTCTGTTTCCCGGAAAGTCCGGTATTCTCGCCAACGGTGAGTCCATGTTGAGAAAATAACGCTTTGAATCTGGGAACTAACCGCTTAACGGCGGCAATGGAGTTAAGAATAATTGCACCTTTACTTCCTGGATGGTCTAGGAAATCTTTAAGGATGCGATCGCAATTTTCTCGTAACCAATGTTCAGACGCTTGAGTTGTCGAGTCTAGGGCAACAAGATTAAACTGAATTTCTCGGGAAATTTGTCGCCAACCCTGGCTGAGTAGGCGTTTCTTCTCCTCCTCACTCTCAGGATAGGCGTATTTCCTCTCCTCCACTGGATTGATAACCTGATAACAAAATCCCACCCGATCTAACCTCTCGATGAGCTGTACATCTGGCGTTGCCGAGAGAAACAAAAACTTCTTGCGGCGATTGGTATGGCGAATCAAGAGTAGGGTATTGAGTACACTGGCAACTTGAGGAGCAGAGAAAACATGAAACTCATCAAATATAAATTGGTCGAAGTTCTTGTCAATGCGATTCCAAAGTTTATCTGGGTTGTCATAGCGATTGAGATAAGCCCCCCGATGAAGATAGTGAATCATATCTGGGTTAGACAGTAACACTTCAGAATTGGAGCCTTGACGAGCAATGGCTTGGGATTTGCTCAAGTCTTCTTGCTCAGAAAATAATTCTAATTCTGCACTACTTAAACGATTGATTCGTGGTACATTAACTTGAGGAAAATTATGAATATACTCACTCACTTGTCGCTCTTGGTCCCGTGCTAACTCATTCGTCGGATACATCCCTAAGGCAACTTTGTTATTGAGTAAGACTGGGGAATAGGCGGCAAAACTTTTCCCATCTCCCGTCATGGCAGTATTCACCACCACATCGATGTCCGGATTTTGCAGTGCCTGATAGGTTTGCGCCTGATGCCACATCCAACCCCAGTCGCGGGGAAGTGTCACCCCTGCTGGCGGCATGGCAGCGGGTTCTGAGAAAATTGGCTTGAGAGTGATAGGATACTCCACCATGAGAAACTGTCCGTAAGCTGTTGCTAACTTCCATATTGCCAAGCAAAATGGGAATTAGCAAGCATTAAACGGATAAAGTGTCCGTACAAATTAACTACTGTGACTCGTAAAGGACAAGCCATCACCCTCTCCCTCCAGGAACGAGATAAACGAGCGTTAGAAGCTCTGGCCCTGGAATTTGGCAAAACTTGGGGAGATAAGCCCAATATCTCGAAACTCGTCCAGGCGATCGCCCGTCGGGAATTGGCGATCGCCCCCAATCACGACTGGAGTGGCGATCGCATCCAAGCCCTCAATCAAGCTAGACTTGCCCTCATCGACCGGGGAGACATTGCAACGGCGGTAGAATTGGCTCGATTATTGGGCGATCGCAGCGAACTCTCCTTACCCCTACGCCAAGAAATCGAGACTTTCCTCAATTCCCCTAGCCATCCCTGGCGTTGGCAAGTCGAGACGTACATCCGTCGCCAGCAATCCTTCACCCTCTCCTATCAAGATGCCACCGATCGCCTCTGGCGCTTCACCATCTGCCATGCTGCGATCGTGCAACATGAAGAGCGAGAGTATCTTGACTGCTGGTGTCCGGACACTCAAGGGAATCTCGACCTACCCGAACTACAACATAACTGGTCTCTACGGCTTGATCGCATTCAGGATGCCGTCCTCAGTCCCACCAAAAACCCTTGGCGCAAGGACTTCGACCGTATCTCCGTGGAATTTTATTTATACGGACGTTTAGCCGCCAGCTATAGCCAGTCTAAAAACCATCCAGAAGACATCGAAAGCGACTGGCTTCCCGAACACCCCAACATCCGCCGGGTAGTGCGTTCGATTTACAACACCTACTGGTTTCGCCGGGAACTGCGTCGTCACGGTTCAGAGGTGGAAGTCATGGACCCGAAGCCGCTGCGAGACTTAATCGCCGAGGACTATCGCCAAATGTGCGATCGCTACTCCAATCCTCCCCCATCCTAAGAGTTAACAACAAGGCTAGTAAGCTTGTCAGTTTATCCATCTCAAGGAAAGTATCTATAAATTTCTTTTCGGTCGCATTCATGGAATCGGTTAAACTCCTTATAGACTCGAAATTAACGCCATTTTTCAAGATCTGTTGTACCCATGGCCGAAAATTGGTATAAATAGGGAAAAATCGTCCCCATTCACATCCCCCAAAACATGAGTACAACTCCTGAATTACTGAACCGGATTACGCAAAACCCTGGTCAATGTGGTGGTCGTCCATGTATTCGAGGAATGCGGATTCGGGTCGTCGATATTTTAGAAATGTTAGCCAACAATGTTAGTATTTCTGAAATTTTAGACGACTTCCCAGATTTAGAACTAGCGGATGTTCAAGCTTGTTTAATCTTTGCCGCACGACGTACGGATTTTCCTAGACTAACCGTATGAAAATTTGGGTCGATGCTCAACTTCCGCCCACCCTAGCCAGTTGGCTGACAGAAACATTTGGTTTAGAAGCGAGTGCATTGCGAGATTTAGGGCTGCGGGATGCTCAAGATATCGAAATTTTCGCAGCGGCACGGGCTGAACGTGTTGTTATTATCACAAAAGACAGCGATTTCATTGATTTAGTCTGTCGTTTAGGATCGCCTCCTCAAATTGTGTGGCTAACCTGTGGAAATGTTACTAACCGCAACTTACGACAATTATTAACTGCAGCTTTACCAAAGGCGTTAGAACAACTGTACCAGGGGGAAATGATTGTCGAAATTACAAATGCTCCTGAAAGTGGATGATACCATTAAAAAAAATCGCATAACAGTAGGATCAAACCGCAAGTGGCGCACCCTGTCCAAGAGTCTCGCCTTCACGGCGGACTGGTTAACGCCACAGGGTTAGTAGCTGCCACCACCACCGCCACCACCACTACCGCCCCCACCAAATCCTCCACAGCTGCCCCCACCGCCACCACCGCCAGAGAAACCAACAGCCACAGCGGAAGAAGAACCAGGACTTGACATACTCCCGGCGCTGAATCAAAGATTACAGCGCGGGATTCTCACAGATCGTGATTCTTGATTCA